>Ga0209698_10008911_pt1 | contig 10312 bp, 9 predicted proteins | sample LitLauG_LLR_2012_FD_187203 | JGI IMG/M metagenome (GOLD analysis project Ga0209698, IMG submission 187203) | Freshwater sediment microbial communities from Pennsylvania, USA - Little Laurel Run_MetaG_LLR_2012 (SPAdes) (version 2) | ecosystem: Environmental > Aquatic > Freshwater > Creek >... | reverse complement strand
CGGCACGTACACGATCTCCAATTCCGGATCCTTCGGAACGCTGATCACGGCGCCCATCATCAACCAGCCGCAGGTGGCCATCTTGTCCACCGACGGCGTGCACAAGAAGCCCGTCGTCGTCGAGAGCGCGGCCGGCGACGCGATCGTCGTGCATCCGGTGGGCGTTCTGGCCCAGAGTTTCGATCATCGCGCCTTCGACGGCGCGTATTCGGCCGCGTTCCTGCGGCGCGTCAAGCAGGCGCTCGAGGGCCGGGACTGGCTCGCCGAGCTGAACTAGGGTCGGATAGCGACACACAAGGAGAATTTGCACATGGGGGGAGCGAGCGTGACAGGCAAGAAGCTGGGGTGGATCGGAACCGGACGGATGGGCTTTGAAATGGCCGCGCGCCTGGGAAAAGCGGGGCACGACGTCCTGGCCTGGAACCGCACCAAGGCAAAGGCCGACCCCCTGGCCAAATACGGCGTGAACGTCGCCACCGCGCTGGACGAGCTGACCCGGACCGACATCGTCTTCACGATGGTGTCCACGTCGGACGACCTCAAGCAGATCCTGCTCGGTGCCGGCGGCCTGCTCGACGGCGCTAAGGCCAAGCCGCGCATCGTGGTCGACTGCTCCTCCATTTCCATCGACGCCTCGGCCGACGTGCGGGCGGCGCTGCAGGCGCGGGGAATCGCCTTCCTGGCCTCTCCGGTGTCGGGAAACGCCAAGGTCATCAAGGCGGGCAAGCTGTCGGTCGTGTGTTCGGGCCCGCGCGAGGTCTTCGAGGAATGCGAGCCGTTCCTGAGGGCCTTCGGCCCGGGGGGCGTGAGCTACGTCGACGACGGCGAGCTGGCACGCATCGCCAAGATCTGCCACAACGTCTTCCTGGGCGTGGTCACGCAGTCGCTCGCCGAGATCACCGTGCTCGCGCAAAAGGCCGGACTGCCGCGCCACGCTTTCCTGGACTTCATGAACAACAGCGTCATGGGATCGGTGTTTTCCCGCTACAAGACGCCGGCGTTCGTGAACCTGGACTTCAAGGTGACCTTCACGCCCTACCTGCTGCGCAAGGACATGGACCTGGGTCTCGAAGCCGGTCGCAAGCTCGATGTGCCGCTGCCGCTGGCCTCGGTGACGCGCGACCTGATCCAGTCGCAGATGGGCCAGGGCTATACCGAACAGGACTTTTCCACGCTGCTGCTGCTGCAGGCCAAGGTCTCGGGCATGGAACTCGAGCCCGAGAATGTGCCCGTGAACGACGGCCTGAGCTGAGGCAATCCCCGATAATGTGCTGGCCGGCGGCGGGGAGGCCGCCTATCGGCAAGACCGTGCTGCGCCGCGGGATGCGGCGATCCACATGAGAGAAGACAGGACATGAACAAGATCACCGCCGGGTTTGTCTGCGCCTTGCTGCTGGCGTGCGCCGGCGCGCGTGCCGAGCAACGCATCACGATCAAGTTTCCGCACGTCGTCTCCGAAAAGTCCCCCAAGGGCCAGGCCGCGCTCAAGTTCAAGCAGCGGGCCGAGCAGATCCTCGCCGGCCGCGTCAAGGTGGAGGTGTATCCGAACTCGCAGTTGATGGGCGACGATGAATCGCTCGAAGCCCTGGTCAACGGCGACATCCAGATGATCGCGCTGTCGCTGTCCAAGTTCGACCGGCTTACCAAGAAGCTGCAGCTCTTCGATCTGCCCTTCCTGTTCAAGGACATCCGCGCCGTGGACCGCTTCCAGCAGTCGCCCGACGGCCAGGCGCTGCTGCGGGAAGTCGAGCCCAAGGGCCTCATCGGCCTGGCCTACTGGCACAGCGGCATGAAGCAGTTCACGGCGAACAAGCCGCTGATCCTGCCGCAGGACGCCGCGGGCCTGAAGTTCCGCATCCAGGAGTCCGATCTTCTCGAGGCCCAGTTCCGTGCGCTCAAGGCCAACCCGCAGAAGATGGCGCTGGGCGAGGTCTACCAGGCCCTGATGAACGGCGTCATCGACGGCCAGGAGAACACCTGGTCGAACATCTACCGCCTGAAGTTCTTCGAGGCGCAAAAGCACATCACCGAGACCAACCACGGGGTCATCGACTACATGGTCACGGTCAATGCCAAATGGTGGAACGGGCTGCCGGCCGATGTGCGTGCCGGCCTGCAGCAGGCGCTCCAGGACGCCACGCAGGACAACAACGCAAATTCGGAAAAGAGCATCCTGGCCGACCGTGAAAAGGTGGTGGCCAGCGGCAAGACGACGATCCACACACTGACGCCCGAGCAGCTGGCCGCATGGCGCGCCGCGATGCTGCCGGTATGGAAGCAGTTCGAGGGCCAGATCGGCGCCGGGCTGATCAAGTCCGCCCAGTCCGCCGGCAACTGAGCTGCGCCGGACGGCCGCATGTTCGCCATGTTGAACCGGGGCCTGGCCCGCCTCGAAGAGGTCCTGATCGCCCTGTTGCTCGCCGGCATGACCCTGATGACCTTCTCCCAGGTCATCGCCCGCTACGGCTTCGATGCCGGCTGGGTGTGGTCGCTGGAGGCGACGACCTACATGTTCGGCGCGCTGCTGATGGTGGGCATCTCCTACGCCATGCGCCTGCACGCGCACATGAACGTCGATGCGCTGGTCAACACCCTGCCCCGCCCGCTCAAGCGCGCTGCCACGATGCTGGCCCTTGTGCTGTGCTTTGCCTACCTGGCGCTGATGATCTGGGGCGCCCTGGAACTGGTCGACCACCTGTACACGCTGGGCACCAATGCGCGCGACCTCCCGGTCAAGCGCTGGGTGGTGATGTCGATGCTGCCGGCGGGCTTCCTGCTGATGGGAGTACGCCTGGCGCAAGTCAGCGTCGAGGTGCTGCGTGGGCAGCGCGACGGCCTGGGGCATGCCCACGGCCAGCCCAGGGATGAACCCCCGGCTGTGCGCGGCGCGACCCCGGCAGCAGGGGCCAACGAGTGAACATCGCGTTCCTGTTCTGCATGCTGCTGGCCACGATGCTCATCGGCGTTCCCATTGCCGTTGCGCTGGGCCTCACGAGCGTGCTGACCCTGCTCATCTTCGGGCAGGAGTCGCTTGCGGCCCTGGCGCTGAAGTTCTTCCAGGCATCGCAAAAATACGAACTGCTGGCGGTGCCGTTCTTCATCCTTGCCGGCACTTTCCTGACCACGGGCGGCGTGGCGCGCCGCCTCATCGACTTCGCCAATGCCGCGGTGGGCCACTTCCATGGCGGGCTGGCGCTGGCCGCGGTGGTCGCCTGCATGCTGTTTGCATCCATCTCCGGGTCGAGCCCGGCCACCGTCATCGCCGTGGGCTCCATCGCCATCGCCGGCATGGTGCGCAACGGCTATTCGCTCAAGTACGCAACGGGCGTGGTCATCAATGCCGGCACGCTCGGAATCCTGCTGCCGCCGTCCATCGTCATGGTGGTGTACGCGGCAGCGACCGAGCAGTCGATCGGGAGGCTCTTTGTCGCCGGCATCATTCCCGGGATCATCCTGGCGCTCATGCTGATGATCGCGATCTACGTTTCCTCGCGGCGCCTGGACACCCCGCGCATTGCCTGGGGCGGGTGGCGCAACCTGGGCGCCAGCGCGTTCAAGGCGATATGGGGCCTGTTGCTGGTCGTGATCGTGCTCGGCGGCATCTACGTGGGCGCCTTCACGCCGACCGAGGCCGCCGCCGTCTCGGCGGTCTATGCCTTCATCGTGGCCGTGTTCATCTACCGCGACCTCGCGCTCAAGGATACGTTCTCCGTGCTGCTGCAGAGCGGCCGGGTCATCGTCATGCTGATGTTCATCATCAGCAACGCGGGCCTGTTCGCCTACGTGCTGACCTCGCAGCAGATTCCCCAGGCGCTGACCGAGGCCATGGCCAGCGGCAATGTCCAGCCCTGGGTCTTCCTGCTGACCATCAATATCGCGATGCTCATCGCCGGCAATTTCATGGAACCCACGTCGATCGTGCTGATCTTCGCGCCGATCGTCTTTCCCATCGCGATGAAGCTGGGCATCAATCCGATCCACCTGGGCGTGCTGATGACCGTGAACATGGAGATCGGCCTCGTGCACCCGCCGGTGGGACTGAACCTGTTCGTGGCCGCCGGCGTGACGCGCCAATCGCTGTGGGACGTGACCAAGGCGGCGCTGCCCTGGCTGGCCATATTGGTGGTGTTCCTGATCCTGATCACCTATATCCCGATCCTGTCCACGTGGCTGCCCGACCTCGCCTTCGGCAAGGATCCCTTCCTCAACGACCAGTGAAACCCGCGCCGGCCCGGCGACCGCACGGCGCAGGGCCACGACGGACCTACCGACACCGGAAAGCGAACATGACCAACAAGCCACCCATGGAAACCGATATCGCCGTGCTGGGCGCCGGGCCCGGGGGCTATACCGCGGCCTTCCGGGCGGCCGATCTTGGCCGCAAGGTGGTGCTGATCGACGCCTCGCCCCAACTCGGCGGCGTGTGCCTGAACGTGGGCTGCATTCCGTCCAAGGCGCTGCTGCATACGGCCAAGGCGATACTGGATGCGCGCGCGCTCGAGGGCGTGCGCTTTGCGGCACCCGAGATCGACCTGGCCGCGGTGCGTGCAGGCAAGGATGGCATCGTGGCGCGCCTGACGCGCGGCATCGCGGCGCTGGCGCGCCAGCGCGGCGTCACCGTGCTGCAGGGCTACGGCCGGTTCGCATCGGCCAACACGCTGCAGGTGCAGTCCACGGCGGGCACGCAGGAACTGCGCTTTGCCAGCGCCATCATCGCCTGCGGCTCGGCACCGGTGCGCATCGCGGGTCTGCCCGAGGACCCCCGCATCGTCGATTCCACCGGTGCCCTTGAACTGGCCGATATCCCCCCCCGCCTGCTGATCGTGGGCGGCGGCATCATCGGGCTCGAAATGGCGGCCATCTACCACGCGCTGGGTTCGCGCGTTACGGTGGTCGAACGCCTGCCGCAGCTGATTCCCGGCGCCGACCCCGACCTCGTGGCCATACTGGCAAAGACCATCGCCGCCCGTTACGAGAGTATCCGCACGTCCACTGAAATGCAGTTTCTCGAAGCCGGCGCCGCCGGCTTGCGGGTGCGCCTTGTCTGGCCGGCGGGCAGCGTCGAGCAAACCTACGACCGCATGCTCGTTGCCGTGGGGCGACGCCCCAACGGAGGCAGGATCGACGCGCAAAAGGCCGGCGTCCAGGTCGACGAGCGCGGTTTCATCCGCGTGGACGAGCGCCAGCGGACCAATGTGCCGCACATCCTGGCCATCGGCGATGTCGTCGGCGAGCCCATGCTCGCGCACAAGGCCTCGCACGAAGCCAAGATCGCCGCCGAGGTCATCTGCGGCCATGACGTGAAGTTCGACGCGCGGGCGATTCCGTCGGTGGCCTATACCGATCCGGAAATCGCGTGGATGGGCCTTACCGAAGTCGAGGCCAGGCGGCGCGGCATCGCGTATGAGAAGGCTGCCTTTCCGTGGCAGGCCAGCGGCCGCGCGCTGGCCAGCGGCGCGGCCAACGGGCTCTCCAAGCTGCTCGTGGATCCGTCGTCGCGCCGCATCCTGGGCGCGGGTATCGTTGGCAGTTGCGCGGGCGACCTCATTGCCGAAGCCGTGCTGGCCCTCGAACTGGACGCGGAAGCCGGCGATATCGCGCTGGCGATCCACGCGCACCCGACCTTCGCCGAAACCCTTGCGTTCTGCGCGGAGATTGCCGAGGGTACGATCACCGATCTGGCGCCGGCCGCCGGGAGCGCGAAAGGCGTTCGCTGACGCCGGCATTCAGGATTTATTCAGGGTGCTTTCAGGTTCGCGATAGGCTGCATTCAGGTACGGCAATCACGCTCCCAGGCCAATGAGCATTGACAACGCGAGAGCAGGTGGATGATGGAAAAAGCAAGCACGGCCGCGGGAAAAGCCCTGAGCAAGGTTCCCGAGCTGACCCTCGGATTCTGGATCATCAAGGTCGTGGCGACGACGCTGGGCGAAACCGGCGGCGATTGGGTCACCATGTCCCTGAACCTTGGCTACCTGGTCGGCACGGCGATATTCGCCGTATTCTTCCTCGGCCTGGTGTCGGGCCAGATCAAGGCGCGGCGCTTCTACCCGTTCCTGTACTGGGGCACCATCATCGCGACAACCACGCTGGGCACGACGCTCGCGGACTTTGCCGATCGCTCGCTGGCCATCGGCTACCCCGGGGGCGTGGCCATCGTCGCCACGCTGCTGGTGGCCAGTCTTGGCACCTGGTATTGGTCCGAGGGCAATGTATCGGTGCAGGACATCGCGACACCCAGGGTCGAATGGTTCTACTGGGTGACGATCCTGTTCTCCCAGACCCTGGGCACGGCCCTGGGAGACTGGGCCGCGGGTACCGACCGCGGCGGCATGGGCATGGGCTATGAAAACGGCGCACTGGTTTTCGGCGCGGGGCTGGTCATTGTTGCGGCGCTGTATGCCTTCTGGAAGGGCGCTTCGCGCGCCGGCCTTTTCTGGGCGGCCTTCGTGCTGACCCGTCCGCTGGGCGCGACCCTGGGTGATCTGCTCGACAAGCCGCTGGCCGAAGGCGGGCTGGGCGTCAGCCGCCTGCTGGCAACGGCCATCCTGCTTGCGATCATCGTCGCCGGGGTGCTTTTCCTGCCGCAGCGCGCCGTGCGCCGTTCCGCAAGCGGCTGATTCCCGCCGCTCGACGGCGCAGCTGTCGAAATCCCCCTGCGCCGGCACGCGCGCCGGGTTCTCGTGAGCGTGGACCGCCATGGCACCCGAATCGAGGGTGGGCGCAGGCGCGCTGTCGCTGCCGTGACCGGTCTTCCGATGTATTTACGTTAATGCGGTTACCGGATAAAAATATAGCCGGGCCGGTGGATCGATCGCGGGCGCCGTATCCGCGCTGGCATCGCACCGGCCACCCATTTCCCGAGGAGCCGCGGATGACGTCAAATTCCCGAAACCTGATCGCCTCGCTTGCCTTGCTGGCGATAGCCGCGCCGCACGCCGGCCGGGCCACCGACGCCCTGATGCTGCATGACGGCACCTTGCGGGCCGACCCTTCCGCCAGGCAAGCCCCCGTCGCAACGCTCGAGAAGGACCAGGACGTCGAGATTCTCGATGCCACGCCGCAGAACAACTACCTGCACGTGCGTACCGCCGAACACCAGGAAGGCTGGGTCTACGCCAAGAACCTGGAGATGCGCACGGCCGTGGCGGCGCCGCAAGCCAGGGTCAGGAAGCCGGCGCCGGCCAAGCCCAAGCCCGCGGGTGCGCAGCCCGCGCCAACGGCGCCCCTGGATGGCATCGTCACCGATATTCCCGGTACCTGGGATGCTCCGGTGCCGGCCGAGACCACGTTCGAAGGCCCCGATGGCACCTGCGGTCCCACCGGCGACGGCGGGGACACATTCACGAACTTGCGCAAGAACCGCACCGATGTGCCCAAGGCGTATCACGAAGTCAGCTGGAGCGCCTTGCAGGCCCTGCCATACCCTGTGGCGGGACGCTCGCTGGACGAATGGACCCCTGACCAGGTCGCGCAGATCAAGCCCTACGAAGGGGTCGCCGTCACGGTCACCGGATTCATCACCGCCGTCAAGGTCCAGAGCCACGGATCTGGCGAATCGACCAATTGCCACTTCGTGAACGAAGAGGAAGTCGACTGGCATGTGCCGCTGGTGCAAAACGCCCGCGATGGCGAGGACACGTCCATCGTCGTCGAAACGACTCCCCGCGTGCGCCAAGCCCACCCCAAATGGACGCCGCAGGCGCTGTCGCCGTGGGTCAAATCGGAGGCGCCCGTGCGCATCAGCGGGTGGACACTACTGGACCCGGAACACCGGGCGCATCTTGGCAAGTACCGTTCGACCCTGTGGGAAGTGCATCCCATCACGAGGATCGAAGTCTTCCAGGACGGCCAGTGGGTCGACCTGGACACGCTGCCATAGGCGCGGGAAAGGCGCCGGGAACGCAGCGCGGCCTACTGGCGCAGGTAATCGGAATGCATGAAAATGTAGGTGACGACGTTTATCGCCATGAGGCGATAGCCCAGGCCCGAAAGTAGCGCGATGGCCGGATCGCTCCCCAGCGCCATCTTGTCCGCCGCGTGCAGTTCCACCGACAGGATCTTGGGCCGGTAACGCGCGAAATCCAGGCCTTGCAACACCGCGGCATCGAAGCCTTCGAGGTCGATGTTCAGGTAGTCGATGGCCTGCTGCGGCGGCAAATGCTCCTGCAATATGGCATTGAGCGTGCGGATGCGTACCTGGCTCGTCCCCACCAGGCTCCAGCCCAGTTGCTTCTGCCAGACCTCGGCCTGCTCGCGCGAGCACGTGCTGGCGGCGCCGCCGGCGAAATTGTAGAACGTGAGCTCCCCCTCGTGCGGCCCGACGCCGCTGCAGACATTGATATCCCGCGGACGCTCGGCATTGAACAGGGCTATGGCCTCCTCGCTGGCATCGATATTGAGCCCGCGCCAGCCCAGCAGATTGAGAAAGCGCGTGTTCGAATAGAGCCGCGGATGAAAGGCTCCGGCGTCGACGTAGAAGCCCGGTTCCAGGCTGGCCTTGTGGCTCGTCAGCAGGTAGTGGATGCTGACATCCTCACCGAGCTGCGCATACGTGAACTTGGCCGCATCGTCGTTGACGATCTTCAGGAATTCGTGGCCGCTGAGCCCCAGCAGCGCCTTGATGGGCAATGTCATGGAAAACCTCGAATCGGTTGGCGCGGAGCTTCTCGTGCGCACGCATGAAACCGCGCGGGACACGCACGGCATGGCACCGGTTGCGCCCGATGCCCTGGCATTTTACCGTCCATGGGGCATGGCCCATGGGTCACGCACCATGGGTCACGCACCATGGGTCACGGCCGGGATCGCACGCCAGGCTGCTGCTACGCTCGGGCCAAGCCCAGCCGGAGCGCCCGAAGGCCACGCGTGCAAGACCAACCCACTGCGTTTTTCCTGAGCGGCGAAGCGATCCGCAGCCGCAGCCTTGGCGGCATCGTGCTGGCGCAAAACCTCGTCCTGCCGGCGGTGCCGGCGCAACTGGGCGCGGACTGGGAACGCGACGTCGCGCGCCTGGGCATGGCGCCGGGCGAAGTGGAGGCCCTGTCCATTGCACGCACCCGTGCGCGCTGGCGCGAATACGCAACCTGCGTGCAGGCGCTTGCCGCGTGGTTGGACTCCTTGGGACTGACCGATGCACTGGCCGCCGGCGAGGTTGCCATCATGGCGTGCCGCGGCGCGCGGTACCACCACGATGCCGTGCAATACGGTGACACGGCCTTTTGCAACCTGTTCCTGAGCGAGGATCGCGGCCTGGACCTGCATCTGCCTGGCGCCGGCCGCCGCATCCGGCTGCAGCGGGGCTGCGCCGTCTTGTTCGATACCGCGCAGCCGCACGCCGTAGTGCCGCGCGCTGCCAGCGGCTTTCGCGAAGGCGACTTCGCGGCAGGCGCGGACTGCACGCAGGTCTTCCTGAGCTGGGAGTTGCCCATCGAAGACGCGCGGATGGCGCGCGCACTTGGCGTGGAATTCGACGTGGACCCCACGACCGCCGCGCGCCTGGGCGAAGCGCAAGTTCGCCTGGGCAAGGCCAAAGCCGAGGTGGATCCGACGACCGGCCAATGGCGCGGACCGCCCGCCAGCTAGGTAGCCAGTTTCTCGGGCAGTAGCCGGTCGTATTCCTTCTTGACCACGGCATAGCACTCGCAGGAGCGCAGTTCGAGCTTTTTGCGGTCCAGAACGGTGATGTGGCCGCGCCGGTACTGGATCAGACCGGCCTGCTGCAGCTTGCCGGCTGCCTCGGTGACGCCCTCGCGGCGCACCCCCAGCATGTTGGCGATCAGTTCCTGCGTCATCACGAGTTCATCGGAGGGCAGGCGGTCCAGGCTCAACAGCAGCCAGCGGCACAACTGCTGATCCAGGGAATGGTGGCGGTTGCACACCGCGGTCTGCGCCATCTGCGTGATGAGGGCCTGTGTATAGCGCAACAGCAAATGCAGCACCGGCCCGGCCCGGTTGAACTCCTGCATCATCTGATTTGCCTTCAAGCGAAATCCCTGGCCCGCGCTTTGCACCACCGCGCGGCTCGTCGTCGAAAGGCCACCCATGAACAGCGATATGCCGACGATCCCCTCGTGGCCGACGACGGCAATCTCGGCCGACGCGCCGTCTTCCATCACGTAGAGCAGCGAGACGATCGACGTGCAGGGGAAGTACACATGGGTCAGCTTGTTGCCGGATTCGTACAGCACTTTGCCCAGCGGCATATTCACGGGCTCCATCTGGGGCAGCCAGCGCTGCAGCTCGGCGGGCGGAAGCGCGTCGAGCAGCTGATTCCTTCCTTCGGTTTGTAGGGTGGTCATCATGCGGCCGA
>Ga0209698_10008910_pt1 | contig 10312 bp, 8 predicted proteins | sample LitLauG_LLR_2012_FD_187203 | JGI IMG/M metagenome (GOLD analysis project Ga0209698, IMG submission 187203) | Freshwater sediment microbial communities from Pennsylvania, USA - Little Laurel Run_MetaG_LLR_2012 (SPAdes) (version 2) | ecosystem: Environmental > Aquatic > Freshwater > Creek >... | reverse complement strand
GGGAATATCCGTCGTTCTCGGTGGCGGAGCGGAAACGCGTAGCCGAGACTGCGCTCAAGCATCGCAATGGCTTGAACATCATCGTTTCGCCGGGAACGTCCAATTTCCCCGAAACCATTGAACTATCGCAACACGCCGCCGAGCATGGCGCAGATGGCTTACTGGTGATTCCGCCGTTCTACTACAAGAAACCGCCGCTGGAAGGTTTGACTAAGTATTATTCGCTGCTGTTCGACAAAGTCAAAATTCCCATCAACCTCTATCACATCCCCGGCACGAGCGCGGTACCCATCAGTCTGGAGTTGTTGCACAGTTTGGAGAAGTATCCAAATCTGGCGGGCATCAAAGATTCGAGCGGGGATGCCGCCGGCTATAAAGCGTTTGTCTCCGAGTTCCCGAAACTCAACATGCGCACCGGCACGGGCAACAATATCGAAACGGCCTTTGAAAACGGCATGGGCGCGATTCTAGCTGAAGGCAACATCTTCACGAAGCAGATTGCGGCTGTGTTCGCGGCCAAACGCAACGGGCAAAGTTACGAAGAGCCGCTCAAGAAACTGCGCGCGGCGCAGCAGATTCTGCGGCCAGCGGGCGTTAACAGTTACGGACCGATGAAGTACGCCATCAGTCTTCTGATGGGCAGCCGGCAGACGTATCAGCGGCCGCCGCATCTGGATGTCACCGATGAGCAGAAGGGCATGATCAAGGACGGCTTGGCGCAGATCAAGCAAATGACCTAATGAGACCGACCATGGCTTTTCTGCGCGCCGGCACGCTTGCCGCCCTATTGCTGTGCGACGCCACCCTTGTCTTTGCGCAGAATCATCTCAAAGACAGCGAGTGGCCCACTTACAACGCCGATTTGAAAGGCACGCGGTACCGCCCGCTCGATCAGATCAATGCCGCAAACTTCAGCAAGCTGGAAGTGGCGTGGCGGTTCAAGACCGATAGCATCGGCAACCGGCCTGAATTTAAGCTCGAAGGCACGCCGCTGATGGTTAAGGGCGTGATCTATGCCACGGCCGGTAGCCGGCGCGCCGCGATCGCGCTGGACGCAGCTACCGGAGAACTGCTCTGGGTTCACGGCGAGCACGAAGGCGAGCGCGGCGCGGCGGCTCCACGCCAACTCTCGGGCCGCGGCTTAGCGTATTGGTCGGACGGCAAGCAGGAACGAATCCTGTATGTCACGCCTGGCTACCGTCTGATTTGCCTGAATGCCAAGACCGGTAGCCCGATACCCACCTTCGGTAAGGACGGCGTGGTGGATTTGAAACTCGACGACGATCAAACGATCCTGCCGGATCTCACGACTGGTGAAATCGGCATTCAATCGGCGCCCGTCGTGGCCAAAGACACAGTGATCATCGGCGCAGCTTTTCGCGAAGGCATGACGCCGAAGAGCATGCGGAATAACAAAGGTTATGTTCGCGGCTTTGATGTGCGGACGGGCAAGCGGCTGTGGATCTTCCACACGATTCCGAAGAAAGGTGAGTTCGGCTACGACACTTGGGAGAAGGGATCGGCCGAATACACGGGCAACACGGGAGTTTGGACACAGATCTCGGTTGACGAAGAACTCGGGCTTGTCTATCTTCCGGTGGAATCGCCTACTAGCGATTACTACGGAGGTCAGCGCCCCGGCAACAACCTTTTTGGAGAGAGCCTGGTTTGTGTGGATTTGAAAACCGGCCAGCGTAAGTGGCATTTTCAATTGGTCCATCATCCGGTTTGGGACATGGACATTTCGTCGGCACCGATTCTGGCAGATATCGTGGTGGATGGGAAGCCAGTCAAGGCGGTGGCTCAACCGTCTAAACAGGGCTTTCTGTACGTTTTCAACAGAGTTACAGGGCAGCCGATTTGGCCCATCGAAGAAAAGCCGGTTGAGAAAGGCGATGTGCCAGGCGAGTGGTATCCGCCGACGCAGCCGTTTCCGAGCAAGCCGGCTGCGTATAGCCGGAATGGGGTGTTTGCGGAAGACTTGATCGACTTCACGCCGACTCTTCGCGAGGAAGCTTTAGCACTCGTTTCGAAATACAAACTCGGGCCGGTGTTCACGCCTCCCGCGTTGAGCCAGCAGCCTTCACCGCTCGGGACATTGACCTTGGGTACGGCCAGCGGCGGGACGAATTGGCCAGGCGGATCGTACGATCCTGAAACGCATATCGTCTACGCCTATGCGTGCAACGCGTGTGTGACGCCGATCGGATTGGTGGTGCCACCGAAGACACTCTCCGACCTGAGCTATGTGGAAGGGGTGGCGGGCAAGGAAATACAGATGCGCCGCGGCCCGGGAGAAAACGCTGGTGCCGATTCGCCCATGCTGCCGAAAACAAAGGCTCCGGCCGGCAGCGGCTTCGTGGCATTGAACGTGGAAGGGCTACCCCTGATGAAGCCGCCTTACGGCACGATTTCGGCCATCAATCTGGATAAAGGCGAAATCGTTTGGCAGATCGCACATGGGGAAACGCCCGACGTTATTCGCAACCACGCGGCGCTGAAGGGCCTGACCATTCCGCGCACGGGCCAGAGTGGTTACAACATAGGCACACTGATCACGAAGACGCTGGTCATTGCGGGTGAAGGCCAAGTCACTACCACTAAAGAGCACCCACGCGGCGCGATGCTGCGAGCCTATGACAAGGCGACCGGGAAGGAAGTGGGCGCTGTCTACCTACCCGCTCCGCAAAGCGGATCGCCCATGACTTATATGCTCAACGGGAAGCAATACATTGTGGTGGCGGTTAGCGGCGGCTCTTATTCGGGTGAATATATAGCTTTCACGCTGCCTGACACGGACGACCACGCTTCGCCCAACACTTCGGCGGCTCTCGTTCGATGAGAGTAAGAATTACGACCACTTTGCTGGCGGGCGTTTTGCTTTGCCTGACAGCCGTCTGCGGGCAAGAGGAATCACGTTCGGTTTGGGATGGCGTTTATGCGGCACGGCAAGCTAAAGACGGCGAACCACTGTATCGGCAGCACTGCGCTTCCTGCCACGGGGCGTCACTGACGGGCGGTGAAATGTCGCCACCGCTCGCGGGTGGTGAGTTTTTGTCCAACTGGAACGGGCTGACCGCGGGCGATCTTTTCGAGCGGATCCGTAAAACGATGCCGCAGAACAAACCGGCCAGCTTGAGTCGTGAAGTGAATACCCAGATACTCGCTTATCTTCTGGCGTTCAACAAATTTCCAGAGGGCACGACGGATTTACCCAGCAATACCGAATTCTTGAAGCAAATACGAATTGAAGCAACTAAGCCGGAAAAATAGAGAGGCATTCATGAGCAGATTCTTGACAGCACTTGGTAAGCGACTTGTGCCGGTGGCGATTTTATCGGCAGGGGTGATTGGCTATCTAGCGGGCCACGCGACACAGAAACAACCAGAGAGCCGAGCGGACGTGTTGCACGGGCACTTTGACGACATATCGATGGTGCCGCAAGCGATGGCGCAGCAAGCGACACAAGGTGAGACAATGCCGTTCGGCTACAACCGGCCGGGCTTGCAACAGCTAGCGCCCGACGCGCCTCCGGCGACTTACTGGAACATCGACGATATTAAGAAAGCGCATGCTGAGCTGGCGGATAAGGCATCGAAAGCGCTAACGCAGGCGGGTTCGGGCAGCACGCAGGCTTTTGGGACCAGCGCGGTGCGTTTGCGGACCCGTAACTTCACCATGAGTATGTTGTATCGGGCGCACCGCGAGCAACCGGTGCTCAGTCTTACCAAAGTCAATAGCGTTTGGGACGATGCGGAGCAGCACGCGGGCGTTTACGACTTCTATATTTTCACGGGTGGCAGCGGCGACATGATTGTAGGAGGGAAGATCGCCAATCGGCAGAACCTGCAGGACAAAGATGGGTTGGTGCCTGGGGAGTACCGGGGACAACCGATTGAGGGTGGGCAAACATTTCATGTCAAAACGGGAGATTGGCTAGTGATTCCGCCGGACGCGCCGCATCAGCCGAAGCCGGATGCGGGCGGGTTTAGCTATATGATTATGAAGATCAATGTAGGGATGTATCCGTGGAGTTTGATTCGGTAGGGGTTGCAGGTTTGATGAAGCGGGCAAACTCGGCATCGAGTGAGCGCCTATTTGCGCTCTAGGAAATCTTGTGGATCGATTCCTGCTTGCCGCAAGATAGCGCGGAGCGTCGCCTCTGGACGATATCTCTATATCGAAATCCTGCAAGACGGCCCATGCTACCAAAGAATTTCCGTTACGCCGCAACCACGATTGTGTAGTCGCGCCGCTCGGTAGTGCTCGGCAGATTGGCGATGTCCCCGCGATCTCGCCTTGCCTCGATCAACCTCTTGGCAACATCGCGCGCAATATCTAACGCTTCCGCAACAGTTCGGCCTTGTGCGACCAGTCCGTTCAGTTCGTCCGAAGTCGCCAGAAACAGACCTTCGGGCAGCTCCTCAGCGTGAATCTGAATTGCCAATTCCATAACATTCGATGCAAGCACTTGGGCCGCGTTCGGTTCATTGCCTGCTGACTTTTATCTTAGCGTTACCGCGGGCTAGATTTGCAGGTTCCACCCTTATCGCCAAGAAGCGACGGCGAAATCACCCCTACGTTCCAGTGCCAAGGCAAGTCTCCGCTTGATTTGCGCCGGCAAACCGCTTCTTCGTGCAGCTCGTACATTCCTGGAAAGAGGTGAGCCGAGGGCTGCGGAGCATCGGCGAAAGCCATATAGTTGCGCGCCGATCCATAGGGGTGCCAGTCGGGCTGATTGTTTGCCCACGGACGGCCGGTGCGGCAAAAGCTAGACCAGTAATCAATCATGGCGTTTGAGAGCGCGGACTCTTGCGGTGTTGTTGGAATCTTTGGCCAAAGCGACGGGGTGCGCTCGGGCGTGCCGAAGACATACGGCAGTTCGCTGGCGTGGAAGGCGTGCAGACCGGCGGCGTCGGCGGTTGGATAGCTGTGATCGAAAAGGTAGAAGAACGATGGCTGTCCGAGCGCGGATTGATTGCGCACCAGGCGTTCCGCAGTCCAGCCATACAGTGCGTCGCGCGTGGTGGCGAGGATGCTCTCGCGAATGTTGGTGCTGGGATAGAGCTTCAGGAATTCGCCAGCAAGATCGGCATAGCGTTCGTGGATGATGCGTTCGTATTCGGCCGCAGTGGCGGGGGACGGCGGGGCGAGAAAGGTCAATGAGCGGATTTCGCCACTGTTGAAGCCCGCGAGCAGAGGCACGGGCGCTTGTTCGCCACGATCAAAAACTTCTACAAGCTGGCGGGTTAACAGGTTCCCGTCGATATTGCCGAACGGTCCGAAGCCGGCTGCGGCTGCGGAGTCGGTTAGGGTTTGGGAATCGAGAGATCGCAGGACGGTCAGATTCGATGCGTGAAGGGCAGTGGCGAGAGCCGTGCCCGACTCCTCAGCCGCGGGGGCGCCGAAGCGGCGGTGCTTGAGTTCAGGGGTGGAGATCATGTAGGCACTCTCGGCAATGGCCTTCGAGAACAGGCCACGGGCGGCGGGCGAAGCCATGAGGTACATCACGCTGAGGGCGCCCGCCGATTCGCCGGCGATGGTCACGTTTGCGGGATCGCCGCCGAATGCGCGGATGTTGCGGTGAACCCAGCGGAGGGCTTCGATCTGATCGAGGAGACCGTAGTTGCCGGATATGCCAAGGGACGATTCGCTGCTGAGTTCAGGAAGCGCCAGATAGCCGAGGACGCCGAGCCGGTAGTTGATGGAGACGACGATGAGGCCTCCGCGGGAAGCTAGAGCTGCGCCGTCGTAAACAGATTCCTTGCTTGAGCCGGAGGTTAAGGAACCGCCGTGAATCCAGACAAAGACCGGTGCGCGCTTCGCGGCGGAGGGCGCCCAAATGTTCAGCGTGAGGCAGTCTTCGCTTGTTGGGCCAAGATCACTGGCATAGATGCTTGGCGCGTGGCGGGTGGGTTGGATGCAGGCGGGGCCGAATTTTGTGGCGCTTTTGATGCCGGACCAGGGGGACGCGGGACTGGGCGGTCGCCAGCGGGCTTGCCCAACGGGTGGAGATGCGTACGGGATGCCTTTGAAGATGTGTAATGAGCCTTCTGTTTGGCCTTGCAGCTTGCCGGCGGAGGTTGTGACGACGGAAGGACGGGCAACGCCGGCAGAAGACAGAATTCGCGTCGTTTGCTCGGCGCTCTGTAGAGAGAGCACTACAAGACAGGGAAGTAAGGCACTGCGATACCACCAGCGGAGTGATTGCAATTAGTCACCTACTTTCCGAAGTATTGCATTACCCGGATCTTGGCGATGGCTGCGGGCCGCCCGGGCGGGGCGGCCCTTCGAATTAATGCAATCTTTGTGCTCAGCCAGCCGCCACTTATGAGCGACGCCGTTTGAGGATGACCGCAACGACGCCGGACACGGCGACCATGAGCGACCAGGAAACGGGCTCAGGGCTCACAACAACCTCCATTTGGTAAGGGGTGAAGGAATTGTTCGCGGAAACGCCGCCATTGTAGAAGTTGTATTCTGAGGCGACGCCCGTGCCAACATTGGTCGTATCAAACGACCACCCAGCATTGCTGGTTGTTGTCCCAGTTACTTCGATCCAGTAGCGGGTATTGGCCGCCAATGCGTCGGATGTCGTGATATCGAAGGGAGTCAGACTGGCGTTCAACAACGAGTCGCTAAACGTCCCAAGAGTTGCGATCAACGTACCCGGAGAGTTTGAGTTATTGGAGTAAAGCCCAACTTTGAACGTTCCGCCGTCGGAGGGTGTAGTGTCCTCAAGGAGCAATTTCAAGTCCGTCAGAGTCGTGGCGGTGCTGCCAGTGCTGAACGAGTCGCCCAATGGTCCGTGGGCCGTGGGAGCAATAGCAACTCCCGCCGTGCCGCCCGAGATAGCACCCGATCCAGCAGTAACGTTGTCGTAAATTACGGTTGCGGAAGCGTGCTTCGCAGTTGCCGTGAGAGATAAAAGTGCCATTACAACGTAGGCACATGAGGAACGATGTGAAAGCTTTAGCAGCATAGGAGTCGAGGCTATCAAACAGATGTAACGACGGAATGAAAAAATGAAAATTCGGCATCGTTAGTTAATGGCGCGGTGCCTCGACGGCAGAATGTAACGCACTTCCGGTTACGGTAAGATCAAGCGCAGGCGAGAGTTACCCTCAGACGCCGGCAAGCCGGGCTTTCTTGGCCGATTTATATCGATTCCCGGTAAACCTCAGAATGCCGGACTGGCGGCGACTACCACGCTGCTTGCCGCGTTCGACATGGCTTGAATCATTTTGTTACCGTTGCCGAATAAGTCTGTGATGTTGCCGTTCACAGTTCCTTGGGTTCGCATGAAGTATTGAACGGGGTGATTCGACCAGATAGAGACGTTGTCTATCGAGACGTTCAGAGACTGCGGCCAGGTGCTCAGGATATAAGTATCAGAACCCGAGGTGGCTTGCAGCAGGATTTCGCTGTCTTTGATTGCAAGACTAGCGGTGCCATAAGGTTGAAAGAAGACCGACCCCGCGGATTGCTCGAAGTGGCAGTTCAGCGCATGAATGTGGGCGCCGTAGAATGCAAACGCACCATATCCGTTGTAATCAAGACTCACGCCGCTCAGCATCCATTCGAAATTGCCGTGATCTTCGATGCCGTACTCCGCGTTGTTGAAGACCGCCGAATCCGAAAGTCCGATGTTTTCGCCGGAGCCCGTGACGCCTGCCGGAACGTACAGACCGCTTCCGTTGCCAAAAACAAGCGTGTGCGACAACTTATTGAGCCATGCGTTATTACCCCACTGGATACCGTGACCGAACCCGGTAATTCGCGTGTTGACAAAGCTTGCGAAATCGCCAAAGGCATTGCTGGCGCTCAAGACTCCGGCTGGATCGCCCCCGAGGAATACGCCGATACTTGCTGTGTTGTTCCCTGGTCCCTGGATGGTCAGATCTTGTATGCGGGAATCGGAGTAGTTATTGGGACCGCCAGCCGTATCCGCGACGACGACGCAAGCTGCAATAGTCAACTGGCACTCTAGGAAAGTGGCCTTGGAACCTGCGCCGATTAGATTCTGCGCACGATTCTTAACTAGGGTTCCAGCGATTTTGTATTTGCCTGCAGGAATTCCGATGTCGCCGGCGGGCAGAGCTTTAAGGCATGCGGCGATGGCCGGAGTGCTATCGGTGACGCCCGACGGATCAGCGGTGCATGGGGTGACCTGTCCAAAAACTGAACAAGCGAAGATGATTGAAAATGCAAATGCGGTTTTCTTCATGTGATTTTTCTGCCTTCTCATTGGTTGGAATGTGGCGGCTGTTAAATGCCGAGTCGACAGGCCTCTGCGATGCGCAGTCGGGTGATCGCAAAGAGATGTTGCTGCGTGCGGTTTAACGTTCTAGCCTTGGCCGCCTAGGAGGAGGACAGGGCGCCGGGTAGACACCGGCGTTTTCGAATCCGTGTGAAGAGTAATCGGAGAGCCAATCGCAGGATCGCAGATGGTGAGAAATGCGGCGATGTTGAGAAGCGTTTGACAACGCATGAATCCTCCTTAGTGGTGGAAGAATATCATAAACCGAGGCAGCTGGCCGGGAAATATCGCAGCGTGTCGAAGAATCTTGTGCGGATCGATCTTGGCTTGCGGAAAGTTGCGCGGAGCTCATGCCTGCACTCGTGCGCAGCAGCTACTAAGGATTTGATACCGCAGAAGGTTAGCATGAAACATGTCTCGCGAACAACGAACGAGAGCGCGACAGCACCGGGTGTTCGCGCGTCTGGACGCTAAGGAAGTTGAGGATCTTCTCTGCCTTCTTTGCGTGCGGAATGGACCTCGCCGACGGCTACCGAACTAAAGGACCTTTGCGAGGTTCCGAGAAAGATAACTGGGGCGGGTCACAACCGTTCGTTCGCGGATCGCAGACGAGCTTCAAATTGCAAACGGTGCGCCAAGCACAAGCGAAAATCGCTCTTTCTTCGCCTATCCAGCGACGCAAAGTTAAGCTCCCACGCTTTCGAACCGCAAAATCGACCCTTGGCCCCTAATTGCATTCACATTTTTTATACTTTCATTCTCTTGCATAAAAATCGCTTCTAGGCTAATCTGTCTTTGTACGGTGCCGCACGCCTCTAACCGGAGTCAGCAAACCACCGTCGCTCCGTGATATGAATCGGCTTTCCATAGTCGTCGCGCTCCTCGGCCCAGTCGTTACGGGCTCTGCCTAGGAACTGCTCACGAGTTGAAATCGAGGGCCACCTGGCAGAGAACAAAATCAGCCAAGTGGCCCTTTTTATTTCCAAAGTCAGAAAATAGGAAAATCGGAGTTTAGGTCCTTTTAAAGTCGAACGCTTATGTCAACCAACTTGTTATCCGGCGCCAAGATTTTGCTGCATTGCCTTTCGGCGGAAAATGTCGAAGTGATTTTCGGGTATCCCGGGGGCGTCACGATCCCTTTATATGACGCGCTGTACGATTACCCCATTAAGCACATTCTTGTTCGCCACGAACAGAATGCCGCTTTTGCCGCGCAGGGTTATACGCGCGCGACGGGGAAAGTCGGCGTATGTTGCGCCACGTCAGGGCCGGGCGCGACGAACCTTGTGACCGGACTGGTGGACGCGATGATGGATTCGATTCCGATCGTCGCCATTACCGGGCAGGTTTCGAGCAAGCTGATGGGCACCGACGCGTTCCAGGAAGCCGACACGTTCGGAATCACGCGCTCTTGCACCAAACACAACTTCTTAGTGAAGAACATTGCGGACCTGCCCCAGGTCATTCACGAAGCGTTCTACCTTGCGGCTTCGGGGCGCCCGGGTCCGGTTCTGGTAGACATTACTAAAGACGCGTTTCAGGGCCAGGCGCACTACGCGCCGGTGACCGAAATCCATTTGCCCGGTTACAAGGTTTATAGCGAAGGGCACGCTGGGCAAATTCGGCGCGCCGCGCAGATGATGTGGGAAGCAGAGCGGCCGTTTGTATACGCGGGTGGCGGCATCATCGCGGCAAACGCGAGCACGGAATTGCGCGCATTGGTCGAAGCGCTGGATGCGCCTGCGGTTTGCACGCTGATGGGCTTGGGCGCTCTGCCTTCCGAACATCGCAACTTCATCAGCATGCCCGGGATGCACGGCAGCTATGCGGCCAACATGGGCATGTCGAACACCGATCTGATCATAGCGTTAGGCACGCGCTTTGACGATCGCGTGACGGGCCGCCTCTCGGCCTTCGCACCCCACGCTAAAGTGATTCACGTCGATATCGACCCTGCCGAAATCAGTAAGAACCGCACGGCCGATCTGCCCATTGTGGGCGATGTGAAGAAGGTCATGCCGAAGCTGCTGCATGAGTTGAACGATCTGGCG
>Ga0209698_10008909_pt1 | contig 10313 bp, 7 predicted proteins | sample LitLauG_LLR_2012_FD_187203 | JGI IMG/M metagenome (GOLD analysis project Ga0209698, IMG submission 187203) | Freshwater sediment microbial communities from Pennsylvania, USA - Little Laurel Run_MetaG_LLR_2012 (SPAdes) (version 2) | ecosystem: Environmental > Aquatic > Freshwater > Creek >... | reverse complement strand
AGCCCGTCGAGGAACCGGGACGGCCGGCGCGATCCGCGTCCCCCGGGCGAGCGCGCCGCCGCCCACGACAGGTGCAGGTGCTCGCGGGCCCGGGTCACTCCCACATACAGCAGCCGGCGCTCCTCCTCGACGGCGGCCGCAGTGTCGGCGAAGCTGATCGGCAGGGTGCCTTCCACCAGGCCCACGAGGAACACCGCATCCCACTCCAGGCCCTTCGCCGAGTGAAGCGACGACAGCGTGACCCCGACCACGGTCGGGGCATGCTGGGCGGCGGCGCGTTCCTCAAGCTCGGCGACCAGGTCGCCCAAGGCAACGCCCGGCCGGTCGCGGACCATCTGCTCGGTCAGCGCCAGCAGGGCCGCCAGGGACTCCCACGTCTCCCGGGTGGCCCCCGAGCCGGCCGGGGGCGCTGCGGTCCAGCCGGCGGCCCCCAGGACGGCGCGGACGGTCTCCACCAGATCCACGCCGGCGTCGCCTGCGCCCGGGTCACTGGACGCACCCCCGCGGGCGGCGCCCCGCAGCAGCACGACGGCCTTGCGCACTTCGGGTCGTTCGAAGAACCGCTCGGCGCCGCGCAGCAGGTACGGGATACCGGCGTCTGCCAGTGCCTGCTCGAAAACCTCGGACTGTGCGTTGATCCGGTACAGCACGGCGATCTCGCTCGCCGGGGTTCCTGCCCTGATCAGGTCCGCGGCCTTGCCGGCGACCGCGGCAGCCTCGGCGGGCTCGTCCGGGTGCGAGTCGAACGTGGGGGCCGGTCCAGCGGGGCGCTGCGCCACCAGCTGCAGGCGCGCGGCCGCGGCTCGAGGGTCGATGGATCCGGCTCGCGCCAGCAGGGTGTTGGCCAAAGCGACCACCTGAGGGGTCGACCGGTAGTCCCGCACCAGACGCACCACCTGCGCCTGCGGGTATGCCGCGGGGAAGGACAGCAGGTACTGCGGTGTCGCACCGGTGAAGCTGTAGATCGTCTGGCTGGCGTCCCCCACGACGCACAGCTGGTCCGAGCCGCCCAGCCACAGGTCCAGCAGAGCCTGCTGCAGCGGGTTGACGTCCTGGTACTCGTCGACCACCAGATGCCGGTACTGGCCGCGTACCTGGGCCGCCACATCGGGGCGGTCCTCCAGGATGCCGACGGTCAGCAGCAGCACATCCTCGAAGTCGATGCTGCCCCTGGCTCGCTTGACCTCCTCGTAGGCGGCATAGAGCCTGGCCATCTCCGCGGCGGAAAGGTCGCCGGCCGGCGTGCGGGCGGCGCGGGCCGCAGCAGCCACGTAGTCGTCCGGCGGGGTGCGGGTGGCCTTGGCCCACTCGACCTCCGCGGCCACGTCACGGATCGCGGGGCCGGGAAGGGACAGTCGTGACCGTCCTGCTGCCTCGGCCAGCAGGCCTGCCTTGCTGGCCGTCAGCCGAGGCAGCTCGCCGCCGACGACCTTCGGCCAGAAGAACGACAGCTGGCGAAGGGCGGCGCTGTGGAACGTGCGGGCCTGCACGCCGCCGACGCCCAGCTGACGCAGCCGCCCGCGCATCTCACCGGCGGCCCGGGCGGTGAACGTCACGGCCAGCACCTGCCCGGGGGCGTAGACCCCGGCATGCACCCCGTAGGCGATGCGATGGGTGATGGCTCTGGTCTTGCCTGTCCCGGCGCCGGCCAGCACACACACCGGGCCATGCAGCGCGGTCGCTACGGCACGCTGCTCAGGGTCCAGCGCCGCCAGCACGGCGTCCGCGGAGGCAGGGGGAAGCGACGTCATGACCCGGCCATCCTCGCAGGCCACCCCGACCGACCGGGTGGCCCTGGGAACAACTCTGGCATCGTTGACGGTTCTACCAGCGCGAGGATGTAGCTGGTGCCCCGGCGGGGGCCGGAACAGCGGAGAGGCGACAGACCGTGACCACCCCCACCACGATCACCATGTTCAGCACCCCGTGGTGCGGCTACTGCCATCGGCTCATGGGTCAGCTGGACCGTGAGGGCATCGGCTACACAGTGGTCGACATCGCGCAGGATCCCGCCGCCGCCGACCTGGTGATGACGATCAACCACGGCAACCAGACTGTCCCCACCGTGTTGTTCAGCGACGGGTCGGCCCTGACCAACCCCAGCGTGGCCCAGATCAAGTCCAAGCTCGGCAGCTGACCACACCTGCGGCGCCCCGGGCGCCTGACCAGCGGTGGAGCGGCTAGCCGGCCGGCTTCTGCTGGACCGCCCAGGCGTTGCCGTCGGGGTCGGCGAAGAACACGAAGCTGTTCCAGTCGCCACCGGGGCCCTCGACCATCGCGCCGGCCTCGAAGTGCTTGACGGTGCTGACCTCAACGCCCCTGCCCGCCAGCTCGGCGCGGGCGGCCACGACGTCGGAGACGACGAGCTGCAGGCCCTTCACCGACCCGGGAGCAGAGTCCACCATCCCCTTGCCGAAGGTCACCGAGCAGGCTGAGCCGGGCGGGGTCACCTGCACCACCCGAACCGTGTCCCCGTCGCGGTGGTCCACGTCGAGGACGAAGCCGGCCTGCCGGGTGTAGAAGTCCTTCGCGCGGTCGACGTCCGACACCGGGATCACCACGACCTCCAGCTTCCAGTCCATCGGCAGCTCTCCTTCGGTCAGGCGTGCAGCGTCGAGGCGTAGTCGGGCACGTAGTTGTTGGGGTCACGCGGGGGACGAATGTAGCCGGTCGACGGCGGCCGCTCGGGCAGGTCCAACGGCACCCGCTGGACCTGGCGGTAGTCCATCGTGCTGAGCAGGTGGTGGATCATGTTCAGCCGGGCCCGCCGCTTGTCGTCGCTCTCGACGACCCACCAGGGCGCCTCGGGGATGTCGGTGTGCACCAGCATCGTGTCCTTGGCCCGGGAGTAGTCCTCCCAGCGCAGGATCGACTCCAGGTCCATGGAGGACAGCTTCCAGCGGCGCATCGGGTCTTCGAGCCTGGACTGGAACCGGGCCTCCTGCTCGACATCTCCGACTGAGAACCAGTACTTGCGCAGCAGCACCCCCTCCTCCACGAGCAGCCGCTCGAAGATCGGGCACTGGTGCAGGAACCGCTGGTACTCGTCGTTGCTGCAGTACCCCATCACCCGTTCGACGCCGGCCCGGTTGTACCAGGACCGGTCGAACAGGACTATCTCTCCGGCCGCCGGCAGCTGGGCGACGTACCGCTGGAAGTACCACTGGGTCCGCTCGCGGTCGCTGGGCGCGGGCAACGCCGCGATCCGCGCCACCCGAGGGTTGAGGTACTGGGTGACACGCTTGATGGTGCTGCCCTTGCCGGCGGCGTCGCGACCCTCGAACACCACCACCACCCGCTTGCCCTCCGCCCGCACCCACTCCTGGAGGGTCACCAGCTCGGCCTGCAGGGCGAACAGCTCCTTCTCGTACAGCTTTCGGGGCACCCGCCCCACATGGTCGCCGAGCCCGATCCGCTCGGCCGAGGGACCCTCGGCGGCCTGGGCTGCCTGCGAGCGCGCCCGGTCGCGGTGGTGGTGTTTGGACATGCCCGCAGCGTAGGCCGCCCCCGACACGGTCGGGTGCAAACCCCCGGACCGTGCCTGAGGCCACCGCCGGGGGCTACTGCCAGCTCAGCTGGGGGTCCGGGAGCTCACGTCCGTACCAGTGCTCGATCAGGCGCCGCGCGATCGACAGGCCAGGTGGCAGCCCGAGGGAACCGTCGGCGGAACCGGTCTCGATCTGTTCTCGGGTGAACCAGCGGACCTCGGCCAGCTCCTGCCCGTCGGCGACGGGCACTGCATCGGGGTCCAGGGCGCGCGCTGTGAAGCCGAGCATCAGCGACGCCGGGAACGGCCAGGGCTGGCTCCCCAGGTAGGTGACGGCCCCGATCGCGACAGCGGACTCCTCGAAGACCTCGCGGATCACCGCCGCCTCGGCGGACTCCCCCGGCTCGACGAAACCGGCGAGGGTCGAAAAGCGTCGCCCCGCCCAGCGGGCCGAGCTGCCGAGCAGGCAGCGCTGTCCGGCGGCGTCGGTTACCAGGACGATGATCGCCGGATCGGTGCGCGGGTAGTGCTCCGACTCGTCCACCGGGCAGCGGCGCACGTAGCCGGCCGCCACTACCTGGGTCAGGCTTCCGCACCGCGGGCAGTGGGTGTGGGTGGCATGCCAGTTGTCCAGCCCCACCGCGAGCACGAGCAGGCCGGCGTCGCGGTCGCCCAGGACCGAGCCGACCTCGCGCAGCCCGGCCGGTGCCGCAGCCGAACCGAACGGTGCCCTCAGCTCGGCGGTCTCGGACACCGCGAAGTACGCGGCGCTGTCGTCGACACCGAGCAGGTAATGCGGCCCGTCGCCTACCTGGTCGGGTGTGAAGTAGACGATCGAGCCGGCGTCGACCAGGGTGCGGCCGTGGTGGATGCGCAGCACCTGGGTCGTCGGGTCAGCCCAGGCGCGGGCCAGCCACGCGTCGTCGGTGCGGTACAGGGCGGCACGGTCGGTGGCTGAGCGCGCCAGGGCCAGCCGCCCGTGCAGCGGACCCCCGGTGGTGGACGTCAACGCTGGCCTGCTGCGCGGGACTTCACGGCACCTGGCCCGCTTGTGACCCCCGACGGAAACAGACGCGACAGGTCGTCCCACAGGTAGGCGACGGCCTCGGCGCCCTTGAGCAGCAGCGGGATCTCCACCTTCTCGTTCGGCGCGTGGATGCGGTCGTCGGGCAGCCCCACGCCGAGGAAGACCACCGGCGCGGCGGTGACCTCGGCGAGGTCGGCCTCGGGTCCCGAGCCGCCCTCGCGGGTGTAGAGCGCCTCGACGCCGAAGGCCCGGGACATCGAACGCTGGACCGCCTGCAGGGCCGGGTCGTCCAGCGGCGTCAGGCAGGCACGGACTCCGTCCCCGTAGAAGTGGACCTCGCTGGTGACACCGGCCGGGGTGTGCGCAGCCACCCAGGACCGGACCAGCTCGGCGACGTGCCCGGGGTCTTGTCCGGCGACCAGACGGAACGAGACCTTGGCGTGGGCGTGGGCGGGAATGATCGTCTTGTGGCCGGGGCCGGTGTAGCCGCCCCACATTCCGTTGACCTCCGCGGTGGGCCTGGCCCAGATGCGCTCAAGGGTGGTGAAGCCGCCCTCCCCCCAGCTCGCGGTCGACTGGGCGTCGGACAGGAAGGCTGCCTCGTCGAACGGCAACCGGGCCATCAGCTCGCGCTCGCGGGGGCCGAGGTCGGCGACCGCGTCGTAGAAGCCGGGGATGGTGACGTGCCCGTCGTCGTCGTGCATCCGCCCGAGCAGCCGAGACAGCTCGGTGAGCGGGTTGGGGACCGCGCCGCCGAACGACCCGGAGTGCAGGTCCCCGGCCGGTCCGAAGAAGTCGATCTGGCCGTTGACCAGGCCGCGCATCCCGACGCAGATGGACGGCACGTCCGCGGACCAGATGCCGGTGTCGCTGACCACAACCACATCGCAGGTCAGGCGGTCGACGTTCCGGCGAAGCAGGTCGGGGAAGTTCGGCGACCCCGACTCCTCCTCCCCTTCCACCAAGATCTTGAGGTTGACCGCGGGCGAGCCTCGTCCGGTGACCGCAAGGTGTGCCCGCAGCCCCAGCAGGTGCATCAGCATCTGGCCTTTGTCGTCGGCCGTGCCGCGCCCGCGCAGCAGGTCACCGTCGCGGGTGGGCTCGAAGGGGGGTGTCGTCCACAGATCGAGCGGGTCGACCGGCTGAACGTCGTGGTGCCCGTAGACCAGCACGGTCAGCGCTGACGGGTCGTCGGACGGCCAGTGGGCGAACACCGCCGGCAGTCCGGCGGTCGGCCACACCTCGACGGTGGGGAAGCCGGCGCCGGTCAGCTCGGCCGCGAGCCAGTCGGCGGACCTGGCTACATCGGCCGCGTTCGCCGGGTCGCCGCTGATCGACGGGATCCGCAGCCACTGCACCAGAGCAGCCAGGTAGTCCTCGGCGTGGTCGCGGACATGCGCCCGGATATCGGGGTCGGGATCGGTCATGGCCCGACTGTACGACCCGGGGGCGGCTCGCCTAGCGTCACGGACATGGCTGTGCTGCGGGTGGCGACATTCAACGTTCTGCATGGCATGGCCACCACGTCCGGTGCGAGCGACCCTGACCTGCTGGCCGCCGCCGTGCGCCAGGTCGACGCCGACGTGATCGGGCTTCAGGAGGTGGACCGCGGGGCCGAGCGAAGCAGGGGCGTCGACCAGAGCGGGCTGGTGGCCGACGCTCTGGACGCGCCGTGGCACCGGTTCGTGCCGACCGTGCACGGCACCCCGTCATCGACGCGGACCTGGACCCCGTCCAGCGCCGTCGACGGGCAGGACACCGTGGGCCCCACCTACGGGATCGCACTGGTCTCACGGCTGCCGGTGCGTTCCTGGTGGGTCAAGCGCTTCGGCGCGTCACCTCTGCCGCTGCCGCTGCCGATTGCGTCGGCGCGAACTGGCCGGCCGAGGCTGCTGATCATCCCCGACGAGCCGCGCCTTGCCCTGGCGGCGGTGGTGGACGGCCCCGCCGGGCCGTTCACCGTGGTGACGACCCACTTGTCCTTCGTGCCAGGGTGGAATGTTCGCCAGCTGCGCGCGATCACGGCGTGGGTGGCGCGGATGCCCCGGCCGGTGCTGCTGGTAGGGGACCTGAACCTGCCGGGACCGCTGCCCTCGAGGCTGACCCGCTGGTGTCCGCTGGTGTCCGCGAGGACCTATCCCGCGTCGCGTCCGCGGGCCCAGCTGGACCACATCCTCGCCCTGGGCATCGATGTGGAACACGTGCGGGCCGCGCAGCCGTGGACGCTGCCGGTCAGCGACCACCGCGCCCTGACAGTCGACCTCGACCTGGCTGCTTTCAGCCCGTCCCCATGAGGATCTGCTCCAGATCGGCGGCCCCGGGCAGGTCGGCCGGACGGTCCACCCGGCCCTGCGCCACGTAGTAGAAGCCGGCACCCACGGCGCTTTCCGGGACGCCGGCGATCCGCGCCCACGCCGCACGGTAGATCGCAAGCTGCAGCGGGTCCGCCGGGGACCGGCCGGTCTTCCAGTCGATGACGTCGAAGCCGACGCCGGTCCGGTACACCGCGTCGATGCGGCCCCGCACCACGGCGCCGCCGAGGACCAGCTGGAACGGCGCCTCGACCCGATGCGGCGGGACAGCGGCGTAGGGGCCGTCCATGAAGGCAGCCTTCAGTGCTGCCAGGTCCTCGTCGGCGACGAGGTCGTCGTCCGCGGCGCCTTCGAGCTCGAGCCGGTCGAGCAGAGGGCGCTGCCCGAACAGCGACTCGACCCAGGAGTGGAACCGGGTTCCGCGGGTCGCAGCAGGCGCCGGCGGCCTCGGCATCGGGCGCGCGAGGTCGCGTGCCAGACCGTCAGGATCTTTGGCCAGCCTGACCAGCGCCGAGGCGGACAGCGACGCCGGGAGCGCAACATCGAGGTTCACCGTGCGCGCCGCCCGGGCCTCGGCCAGCAGCGCCGCCAGGTCTGTGTCCCAGCCGCGCACGAGGGTCCGCTGGGCGGGTGAGAGCCCGTCGTCGGGGGCGAGCGAGGGCAGGTCCAGCTCGAGCTGGCCGCCCTGGCCGCCGGCGATTGCCTCCAGCACCCAGGCGGCGGCGCGGCGGCGTTCAGCCAGCGGGCTGGCCTGCAGCGCCAGCGGCCAGCCGGCCTGCTCGTACCGGCGAAGGTAGGGGTTGGTCGCCTCCTGCGGGACGGGCTGCCAGGCCACTACCGTGCCCTGGGCGTCGCAGTGCTCCTTGATGGTCAGCAGGTACTCCGACGGTCCCCGTGCTTTGAGCTGGGCCGGACCCCACCAGTGCGAACAGGCCACCAGCAGCTCCTTGGCCCGGGTCACAGCGACGTAGGCCAGCCGCAGCTCCTCGAGGGAGTCCAGGGCCTTCAGCTCCTCGTCGTAGGCGGTAAACGCCTTCGCGGAGTAGTCGCCGATGTCGGGCAGCTCGGCGCGGTCCCCGCGCAGCTCCCGGGGCAGCAGGGCCGCCGACGTCGCCCACGTCGACCTGGTGGAGCGGCTGGGGAACACCCCGGCGGTCAGGTTTGGGAGCACCACGACCGGCCACTCCAGTCCCTTGGCCTTGTGGACCGTCAGCAGCTTGACGCTGTCCCCGGGGGAGGGGGCGGTGGTGTCCAGGCCACGCTCGAAGTCCTGCGCGGCCCGCAGGTAGGCGAGGAACGCGCGGATGCTCGGATCTCCCTCGAGGTCGGCGAAGGCCGCCGCATAGTCCATGAAGGCCGACAGCGCTGCGCTGCGCCGGGCCTGGGGTCCTGCTGGCGCGGCGCCGACCTCGACGTCGAGCCCGGTGGTGGCGACCAGCCGGTGGATCACCTCGACCAGCGGGTCACCCAGGCACCCGCGCAGCTCACGCAGCTCGGCCGCGAGCAGGCTGAACCTGGCCCGCGCCTGATCGGAGTACGGGTACCGGTTCGGGCTGCCGGGCCGGTCGAGGGCCTCGGACAGCGAGGTGATCTCCGCCGGGTCCACCCCGGCGACGGCCTCCTCCAGCAGCCGCTCCACCGACCCGTCGCCGAGCGGGGCACGGCCGGCGTCGGCCGGCCCGACGGCTCCTTGTGGTTCGGGCTCGTCGTCAGCGGGGCCGGTGGACTCCGGTCGCCGACGGTCCGCGCGGACCAGGTCCACGGCGCGCTTGCCGAGCAGTACCAGGTCTCGTGGCCCGATGCGCCAGCGCGGCCCGGCCAGGATCCGGATCAGCTCGGGGTTGGCGGTGGCGTCGTCCAGCACCGCGAGCATCGCGACCAGCTCGGCCACCTCGGGCAGGGACAGCAGGCCGCCCAGGCCGACGACTTCGACCGGGATCCCTCTGGCCACCAGGGCGTCGTGGTAGGCGGGGAAGTCCGAGCGCACCCGAACCAGCACTGCGATGTCGCTGGGGCGGCGGCCGCCGCTGATCTGTTCGCCGATGGTGTCCGCGACCCAGCGGACCTCCTGTTCGTAGGTCTCGAACAGCCCGCATACGGTGTCGCCGTCGCCGGCCACCTGTGGTCGGGGCACCAGGGCAGCGACGCCGGGGTGCCGCTCACGCAGGGGGGTCGCCAGCGTGTTGGCCAGGTCCAGGAGCCGGCCGCCGCTGCGGTTGTTCTGTGCGAGGCCGAAACGCCGGGCCGGGGCCGCAGAGCCGTCGTCGCATCGCCGCGAGAACTCGGCGGGGAACGCGTCGATGTTGCCGACGAAGGCACCACGCCAGCCGTAGATGGCTTGGCAGGGGTCACCCACCGCGGTCACCGGGTGCCCGTCGCCGAACAGCGCGACCAGCAGCCGCTTCTGGGCGACGGAGGTGTCCTGGTACTCGTCCAGCAGAACAACCCTGAAACGTGCACGCTCCACCTGCGCGACCACTGGGTGCTCCGCGGCCAGACGCGCAGCGAGGGCGACCTGGTCCCCGAAGTCAATGACCCCGAGCCGCTGCTTGTCGCGCCGCATCTGCGCGACGATGCCGGCGAGGTAGCTGCGCTGCACCGCGACCTTGGCGGCCTTGCGCGAGGCCGCGGACTGCTTGCCGCGGTGGTGGGACGGTGCGTAGGCGGCGATCTCGGCCAGGATGCGCTCGTCGGCCGCCAGCAGCTCGGCGATGTCGACCAGGTGCTCGTTGAGCTCACCGTCGAGCCCGACCACGTCACCGACCAGCGACGACACGGTCTTGTCGAGCTCGGGGAACGGCCCCTGGGCCCGACGAAGGGCCCGCTCGGCGAGCTGGAACCTGGTTGCGTCGGCGAGCAGCCGCGCCGACGGCTCCACGGCTATGCGAAGGCCGTGCTCGCGCAGCAGCCGCCCGGCGTAGGCGTGGTAGGTGGCCACAGTTGGCTCCAGGTCCGCCTCGGTGACCAGGTCCGCGCCGACAGTGTCGGGGCCCGGGGCGGCCTGCGGGCCGCCGGCGCGACGCAGGGCGGCCCGGATCCGGCCGGCCAGCTCCGCTGCGGCCTTGTTGGTGAATGTCAGGCCCAGGACCTGCTCGGGGGCCACCTGCCCGGAGACCACCAGCCACACCACACGGGCTGCCATCACCGTGGTCTTCCCTGAGCCTGCACCTGCGATGACGACCGCGGGCTCCAGCGGCGCGCACGCCGCCGCGAGCTGCTCGTCGGTGAACGCGACGCCGAGCAGCTCGCGCAGCATCGCCGGCTCCAGGCTCATCCGACCACCTGCCGGCCGTCGTCGCGCGTGGGGCAGACGGTGTGGAACTCGCAGAAGCGGCACCACTCGTTCGGTCGAGGGGAGAAGTCCTCGGCCACCAGCCTGGCGACCGACACCTCCAGCACCCGACTCATCCAGGTGCTGGCGGGGGCTGACGGGTCGTCGGGGGTGATCGGGGGCTGGGTCTGGACCTGCGGGCCACCGGTTCCGGTC
>Ga0209698_10008908_pt1 | contig 10313 bp, 9 predicted proteins | sample LitLauG_LLR_2012_FD_187203 | JGI IMG/M metagenome (GOLD analysis project Ga0209698, IMG submission 187203) | Freshwater sediment microbial communities from Pennsylvania, USA - Little Laurel Run_MetaG_LLR_2012 (SPAdes) (version 2) | ecosystem: Environmental > Aquatic > Freshwater > Creek >... | reverse complement strand
GCCTGCTCATTGACGGCATCGATGTGCGCGATGTGACTCTAGCCTCGCTGCGGGAACAAGTAGGCATCGTCACCCAGGAAACCGTTCTCTTCAACGACACCGTTCGCAACAACATTGCCTATGGACAACCCCACGTGCCGCTGAAGGAGGTCGAAGCTTCGGCCCGTGCCGCTTTAGCTCACGATTTCATTTCGGCCATGCCGGCGGGTTACGATACCGTCATCGGAGAGCGTGGCGTGCGGCTATCTGGAGGCGAGCGCCAGCGTCTGGCTATCGCTCGGGCGCTGCTGAAGAATGCTCCTGTGCTGATTCTCGACGAAGCTACTTCAGCGCTTGACAGCGAGTCTGAATCGCTGGTGCAATCGGCCCTGCATAATCTGATGAGCGGGCGCACGGTGTTTGTGATCGCGCATCGATTGTCGACTGTACGCCGTGCCGACCGTATCGTTGTAATCGACAACGGCACCATCTCAGAAATCGGCGCACATGAGGATCTGATGAAGAACCTGGGAACATATCGCCGGCTTCATGATCTGCAGTTCACGGACGCGGAGGTCCCCAAAGCTGCCGCCGAATCGTAACATCCAGGCCCCTATGCCCATACGTTCGATGACAGGTTTCGCGCAAGTCAAGGGTGATGTGCCGCAGAAGAGTCTGCTAGCGTCTGTTCCCGGCGGCTCCCAGTCCAACGGCAGAGCTGGTTTCACGCTGTCGCTGAAATCTGTGAACCATCGTTTCCTCGATCTCCACTTCCGGCTCCCTTCCGGCACGGATTCGCTGGAAATGCAGCTTCGGCGCCTGCTCAAGGAAAACGTGGCGCGCGGGCATCTCGAAGTCTCATTGAGTCTGGACCGTTCAAGCAGCGAGACGTTTTCGCTGAATCGTGAACTGGTAAGCGGGTACATCGCGGCTTTTCGCGCCGCCGCTGCAGAATTCTCTCTGGCGACGGAACCCGACTTAAATGCCGTTCTGCGTATCCCCGGCGCCTTGGATTCAGCCACTGAAGCTGCCGACGGCGAGATCGAAGCGGCGGTCATGGCCAAGGTTGGACAAGCAATCGACCGCTTGAACCAGATGCGCGAGGAAGAAGGCCGAGGCATTGTTCGTGAGCTGCGTCAGCGCATGACCCACCTTCAGGAAGCCACCCGCAGCGTGCAGCAGCATCGCCGGGCGGTACTACACAATTACACCGAGAGGCTCCAGTCCCGCCTTCAGGAATTACTGGGCTCCACGGTCGATCGCGAGCGTGTACTGCAGGAAGCCGCGCTGTTGGTGGATCGCAGCGACATCCAGGAAGAAATCGTGCGGCTCGAAAATCACGTGCAACACTTCCTGGGATTGCTGGATGAAGGCGGCGAAATTGGCAAGAAATTGGACTTCTTGTTGCAGGAGATGAATCGCGAAGCCAACACTCTACTTTCGAAGACTTCCGGACTAGCCGGGGAAGCGCTCAATATTACGGAAGCAGGACTGGCGATGAAAGCAGAAATTGAAAAATCGCGCGAGCAGGTGCAAAACCTGGAATGAGCCCATCACAAAAGCCGCTCGTATTCATCATCTCCGCGCCCTCAGGTTCGGGAAAATCGACACTCACGAACGAACTGCTTAAGTTAGTTCCAAATCTCGAATTCTCTATCTCCTACACTACGCGTCCTCTCCGCGGCAGCGAGCAGAACGGCAAACACTACCACTTCATCTCGGTCGACGAGTTTAACCGGATGATTGCGGCGGGAGAATTTCTCGAGCATGCGAATGTGCACGGGAACTGCTACGGAACTGCCCGCGAATTTCTGCGTCAAGCAGGACGCAAGGGCCACGACCTGTTGCTTGATATCGATGTACAGGGAGCGGCCCAGATCAAGCGCAATCTCACCGACTCGATCAGCATCTTTGTCCTTCCCCCCGACCGCAAGACCCTGGAGTGGCGACTCCGCAACCGCAGCGAGGATTCGGAGGACGTCATCGAGCGCCGCCTGCTCACAGCGAAGCGCGAAATCGAAGAATACGACAAGTACGACTATATCCTGATCAACGACAAGCTTGAAGAATCCGTGGAGCGGCTCCGCGCCATCGTATTGTCGGAACGAGAGCGGCGCGCAGGTGACCCACTAACGGAAGAGGGCAAGAGTTATTTGGAACTTGCGGAGTCCTGTCGCTTATCCAATGCTCGCGAAAAAGTTCAACCCATCTTGGCGTCCTTTGGTGTGCCGCCTTCCTCAGCACGTTCATAGTTTTCGGGGTATCATTAATGAGACGCTCGGGAAGGCCGTCGACCGGAACCAGCCTTACGCGGGACCAAGCCCGATAGTTGGTCGTCTTTCGCGGACCGCTCGGATTGACGTTCGGCGCTGATTTCTCCAAATCGGTTTTCAAGGGGGGAGTCCCAATGAAGTTGATCGAAGGCTTTGACAGCAATTACCGGTACATCCTGGTGGCGGCGCGGCGCGCCAGGCAACTGCAATCTGGTGCACCTCCGGTAGTCGATACCAATTCGCGGAAGCCGTGCCGCATCGCGCAGGATGAAATCCGCGCCGGCAAGGTGAAATGGGAAATGACTGAAACTCGCAGCGCTGCCGAGCAAGCCTCCGAGAGTCTCGATAAGGCTCTGGGGCAGGACTAACGAATTTTCGATTTGCGATTGCCGATTGTCGATTTTGAATCGCAATCGAAAATCGGTAATCGAAAATTGCTATGAAGATTGCCCTCGGCGTCACCGGCGGAATCGCAGCCTACAAATCGGCCGAAATTCTTCGCCTCCTGCAGGATCGTGGCGTCCGCGTGCAGGTCATCATGACCCGCGCCGCCCAGGAGTTCGTAAAGCCCCTTACCTTCGCCGCGCTCTCCGGAGAAAAAGTCATTACTGGCATGTTCGCGCCTGGCGAGGAGCACGAACCCAACATCGATTCCGCCGTCGAGCACATTGCAGTCGCCCAGTCGATCGACGCTCTCCTCGTCGCTCCCGCCACAGCCGATATCTTGGCCCACTTCGCGCAGGGCATCGCAACGGACTTCCTGACGACCCTGTATCTCGCGACGACCGCACCGGTCGTTGTCGCACCCGCGATGAACGTCAACATGTGGAACCATCCAGCCACCCAGGCAAATCTGGAGATCCTGCGCAAGCGAGGCGTGAAGATCGTGGAACCCGGTTCGGGCTATCTCGCGTGCGGCATGGTCGGTCAGGGACGCCTTGCTGAGAACGAAGCGATCGTTGCTGCGGTGCTGGAATCTCTCGGTGCCTCCCAGGATCTCTCGGGCGAGACCGTGCTCATCACCGCCGGCCCTACCCGCGAGAAGATCGATCCCGTGCGCTATCTCACGAATCGCTCCAGCGGCCGCATGGGATACGCTCTCGCCGAGGGGGCCGCGCGTCGGGGTGCCCGAGTGCTACTGGTCAGCGGCCCGACTTCGCTCACGCCGCCCGGCGCTGCAGAAGTGACTAGAGTCGAATCGACGGCGGAAATGCGCGATGCCGTCCTCCACCTCCTGCCTCAGGCCAGCATAGTGATCAAAACCGCGGCCGTCGCGGACTATCGTCCGAAGTCCGCTGCAGGCCAGAAGATCAAGCGCAAAGGCCCGATGACTCTGGAACTCGAGGCCACTCCCGACATCCTGAAAGAGCTCGCATTGAAGAAGACGTCACAGATCGTCGTAGGCTTCGCCGCCGAAACCGAAAACGTTCTGGAAAACGCCCGCCAGAAGCTGCTCTCCAAGAATCTGGATGCGATTGTCGTCAACGATGTCTCGCGCGAAGGCATCGGCTTCGACTCCGACCGTAACGCGGTTACCATCATCACTCGCGACGATGTGATCGAAGTCCCCGAAACTACGAAGTGGGAAGTAGCCCAGCGCGTTCTCGACCAGATCGTGAAGCTGCGTCAGCAACGCAAGTCTCCTGTGAAAGTGTAGTTCCTGCAAGGATCGCCGAAACTTACGTAGCGACAGCCGCCTCGGCTGTCCCGCAAAGCGAAGCGAGCGGCGTAGTTGCGAGACGTATTGAACGGGAGCCGTTACCGAACACTCCGGTTCTTGTGAGGATTCTCGACATCGAGGCTCCCACGTATAATCATCTGAACCCAACAGTGCCAACGATTCAAAGCCCCGATCTGCGCCGAGCCCTAGCCGAACGCATCCGTTATTACAACGAACTCGGCATCTACGATTTCTACCGTCACGATCGGACCGAAGCGGCGTCGGAATCCGCCCCGACTGAGGTTGAGCGAGCCACATCAAGTTCCCAGCCGGAACTGCGAGAGGAAATGTCCCCAAGAAAATCTGCGGCAGTTGTGCAACCGGCCGATCAAAACATCTTTGAGGTTCTGACTCCGAAACCTGAGCAAAGCGTCACCGATCCCATAACTGCCCTGAAGTTGATCCGAGAAGATCTGGGCGATTGCACCCGCTGCAAGCTTCACCAGCAAGGGCGCAAGCAGATCGTCTTCGGCGTCGGCAACCCTAAGGCAGACTTGATGTTCGTCGGCGAAGGCCCCGGCGCGGATGAAGATGCCCAAGGAGAGCCTTTCGTGGGCCGCGCCGGCCAACTGCTCAACAACATGATCAGGGCGATGGGCATCCGCCGCGAAGACGTCTACATCGCGAACGTCGTCAAATGCCGCCCGCCGGGCAACCGCACTCCGGAGCGCGACGAGTGCGATACCTGCTCGCCCTTTCTCATGCGCCAGATCGCTGTGATCAAACCCAAGGTCGTGGTGGCTCTCGGGGCGGTGTCTGCGAAGAATCTCCTCGCTATCAATGCGCCCATGTCTGAACTGCGCGGCCGCTTTTACGATTTCATACCCGCAGGCGCGCGCAGCAGCGATCCGTCCTGGCAGGGCTCAAAGCTTGCGGTGACCTACCACCCGGCGTTCCTGCTGCGCGATCCGCGCCAGAAAGGCGAAGCCTGGAAAGACCTGCAGATGGTGATGAAGTACCTGGGTCTTGAGCTCCCTAAACAGAACATGTAGGGACGGACGCCTTCGTCGGTCCCGCGGGCGAAGCCCGCGTGCGGTCGCTTAATCGGCTTCGGAACTCTGCTCACCAAGTCCACGTAGTTTATTCTTCCCCAATGCCCGAATTCTGCGACGTTGCGGTTCCCGTGCCGCTCGATATGGCGTTCACCTATCGTGTCCCGGAAGGCTCGGCGCCGGTAATCGGAGGACGCGTTCTCGTCCCCTTCCGCCAGCAGCGGATGATGGGCATCGTCGTCGATCTTCACGACCGCAAACCACAAGTTGCCACCAAGAATATTCTCAAGGTGGTCGACCCCGCTCCCGTCCTCGACGATCGCCTGCTGCGCCTCGGCCGCTGGATCGCCGACTACTATCTTGCCCCGGTCGGCGAAGTCTTCCGCTCGATGCTTCCGCTGACTGCGGAGTTCAAGCGCGTCGTCGGATATCGAATCACTGAACCGGGACAAATGGCGCTGCATTTGGCTGGCATGGCCGGATCGTCTGCCCGCTCGCAACGAACTCCCGAGGAGCAAGCCATAGAATTTCGCGTGCTCGACTATCTCGCCGGCTCCGATAGCGAGTTCGTCCGCGAGCAGGCTCTGCGCCAAGCCACTCGTGCGCCACGCAAAATCCTCGATGGAATGGTGCGTAAGAAATGGGTTACCCGCGAGGACCTCTCCGCACAGCAAGATGCCACCCGGACCGTCAGGATCGCTCTGTTGAAGTCCGCCGAAGGCAAGCTGAATGCGAATCAGAAAACTATCGTCGATACCCTCGCTGCTGCGGGCGGGAAGATTCCCGTCTACGAACTCCAGTCGCTCGAAGTTCCACGAACGACCCTGGGCACCTTGGTTCGACGCGGGAAAGTCGATCTCATCGAAGAACCAGCTGACTTCACCGTCTCCCGGACGAAACCGAGGCCGACTCCCTTCGAGTTCGATTTCAACAGCGCGCAAAAAGCTGCGCTTAGGTGTTTGCGAGAGAAAGTCGAGAACAGGAAGTTCTCCGGCATCTTGCTGCATGGGGTGACCGGTTCGGGAAAGACGGCCGTATATCTCGCAGGTATGCGTTCCGTCCTCGAAGCAGGACGTTCCGCCATTCTCCTGGTTCCAGAAATCGGCCTCACTCCGGCCGTGGCCGCGGACCTGCACCAGATCTTCGGCGATGAAGTCGCCATCCTGCACTCGGCTCTCTCCGACCGCGAACGCGCTGAGCAGTGGCATCGTATCAAGCGTGGCGAGGCGCGTGTGGTCGTGGGCACGCGCTCGGCGGTGTTCGCCCCTGTCGCCGATCTGGCGCTGATCATCGTCGACGAAGAGCATGACGCCTCTTACAAGCAGGAGGAAACGCCCCGTTATCACGCCCGCGATGTGGCGGTGATGCGCGCCAAAATGTCGGACGCGACCGTTGTTCTCGGTTCGGCCACGCCGTCGCTGGAGTCCTACTTCAACGCGAAGAAGAGCAAATACGCACTGATCGAACTCCCAGATCGCGTTGAGCAGCGCCCTTTACCCGAAGTCGAAATTGTCGACATGCGATTGGAGTTCCAGGAGACGGGACACGAACAGGTGATCTCGCGCAAACTGGCCGCCGAGATCCAGCAGCGCCTCGATCGGAAAGAGCAGGTCATGGTCCTGCTGAACCGGCGTGGATACTCTCCCGTCGTGCTCTGCCGGACTTGCGGCAAAAAGCTCGAATGCAAGAACTGCGCCATCGCATTGACCCATCACAAACGCCAGCACAAGATGGTCTGTCACTACTGCGGATATACTGCTCCGGTTCCGAAATCCTGTGTGCACTGCGGCAGCGAGTACGTCTATTTTCTCGGCACCGGATCAGAGAAGCTGGAAGAATTGCTGCATGGAATGTTTCCGCAGGCCCGCATTGCCCGGCTCGATCGTGATACTGTCCGCGGTCATGAAGATTTCGAGCGTACCCTGAACGCTCTGAACGAAGGCGAACTTGACCTGATCGTCGGTACGCAGATGATCGCCAAGGGGCACGACATCCACGGAGTCACTTTGGTCGGCGTGGTTGGAGCCGATGTCGCACTGGGCCTTCCTGATTTCCGTGCTGCCGAACGCACCTTTCAGCTCCTGACGCAGGTCGCCGGCCGTGCCGGCCGCGGACAAGCTCCCGGCAAGGTAATTCTGCAGACCTATTTTCAGGATCACTATGCGGTTCAATATGCCGCACGCCACGACTTCATCGGCTTCTACGAGAAGGAACTCCGCTTTCGCAGCTGGATGCACTATCCGCCGTACTCCGCGTTGGCCAACGTGCTGGTTCGCAGCGGTAGTCTTGACGACGCGTTGAAGTGGTCTGGGGCGCTGGGCAAATGGTTCGATCAGACTCGACATGAGGGCGTCAGGGTCTTAGGCCCCGCCGCCGCACCCATCATGCGTCTGAAGCAAGATTACCGGTATCACCTCGTTCTCAAGTCGCCCAGCCGCGAGAAGTTGAATGCAACTTTGCGTGCCATGCTTGCCCACGCGGCGCAACAAAAGATCCCACGCACGCAGGTCATCGTCGATGTCGACGCTCTATGGTTGATGTGATGCCGAACTCGGGGAATAATCTTTCGAATGCCACCTAAAGCACTCAAAGAAACGCGACCAAAGTTCTTCGCCTACCCGGCCGAATGGCGCGCTTGGCTGGAAAGGCATCACGCGGATACACAGGAACTCTGGGTCGGATTTTATAAGCGTGACTCCGGCCGCCTCAGCATCAGTTGGCCCGAAAGTGTCGACGGCGCGCTCTGCTTCGGCTGGATCGACGGTCTTCGCAAGAGTATTGATGCCATCAGCTACAAAATTCGCTTTACTCCGCGGAAACCACGAAGCATATGGAGCGCCATCAACATCAAACGCGTCAGAGAGCTTTCGAAGTCAGGGCTAATGCACGCCGCCGGCTTGGCCGCCTTCGACAAGCGCGACGGCGACGGGTCAGCGATCTACGCTTACGAGCAGAGACAGACGGCGAAACTGCCTGCGCCTTTTGAAAAGAAATTTCGTGGGAATCCGTTGGCCTGGAAATTCTTTCAGTCCCAGCCCCCGTGGTACCAGCGAACGTCCACCTACTGGGTGATCAGTGCGAAAAAGGAAGAAACTCGCTTGAAGCGACTTGCCACCCTGATCGACTGTTCCGCCCGCAAACAAAACATCCCATCTTTGAATCGGCCTTCCCGTTAGCGATCTCCCTGATTACCAGCTCATCTGAAATGGCGAGATGGTGAAGGTCAGCACCAACATGATCGCTGCGAGCAGTGCCAGAGCCCAACGAGTGGCTGGCAGATCCGGATATGCCGGCGCTTGCTGCTGCCGGTACGTGAGCACATTCATCACAATAACTACTCCGGCCCAAACGCCCCAACTCATGTGTCGTCGTGCAAGGTACAAGAGGACCATCGCCGTGACCCAAGAAATTGCTCGATGAGTGCGCGGAGCCAGCGCGTAAACAATGTGTCCACCATCGAGTTGACTGCTCGGCAGCAGATTGAGAGCTGTTGCATACATCCCAACCCAGGCGGCGATCGACGCTGGATGCAGCAAGACTCTCCCCAAAGGCAGGCCAGAGACCCCAGGCACATACTTCAGGGTTAACAGAATACGATGTGCCAAGTTAAAAATTAGAGGCAGTCCAATTTGTGGATCCGTGGGGTCGAGTGTGGCGGGTGCGGGCTTTGACCATCCGAGGGAGAAAAGAAGTACGACAAGCGCGACCACAAACCCGGCAATCGGTCCTGCAATACCAACGTCAAACAGAGCGGCACGCGACCGAATTTTCGAGCGAATGAGGATAATCGCACCCATTGTTCCAATCGGCGTCGGCAACGGAATGAAGAATGGGAGCGTCGCACGAATACCGTTTCGCTGACACATCATGTAGTGTCCCATCTCGTGCGCTAAAAAAAACAACATCAGCGCTACAGCAAACGGCCATCCGGCCCATAGCCAAGCGGGATGAGAAAAAACCCAATTCGCTGGAAAATACGGTAAAGATTCGTCGCCCATTGAGAGTGCCGGCCGATTGTGCTCGAAGTTGTACTGCATTCGCGCACCCATCACCAGCGTTGTGAAGAATGTCGCCAAGACCAGCAACGCATGCAGCCAATACCGTGGCCGTGGAGGCGGCCCCTGGGGCACGGGCAGAGCCTGGTAGTACTCCAGCGTGGACGTTGGCATCGGGGAATTAGATTCCGACATGCAGATCTGCGGTCCCCGGACGCAACCGGGCCCTATTCTTTGATGCTACTACGACCGGGCAGACCTATGGGTGAGACGCCTGAGGTGTCTATTGGTAGAGTTGAAAAGGACTGCCTTAGTCGATCGACTGCAGTTCCTTTCCCGGCTTGAAGCGCACCGCTCTTCCCGGCGGAATCGAAACTTCGGCCCCGGTGCGCGGATTGCGGCCAATCCCTGTCTTGCGCGGGCGCACATTGAAGACCCCGAATCCCCGCAGTTCAATGCGATTGCCGGCAGCCAGCGCCTTCTTCATGCTCTCAAATACCGTTTCCACCGCCAGTTCGGCTTTGGTCTTGGTGATGCCCGTTTTCGCCACGACTTCATTGATGATATCGAGTTTAATCACGCGGGGCTCCCGGTCACAGCTCAAAATCGTGCTTCAAGTTATTGATGCTAAGGAAGATAACCGAGATTGTCAACCGGAGCATCTATCCCGTAAACTGACAAGCACCCAGCCAAAAGAATTGAGTAATTGTGCAATCGGGTATTGTGTAATTTGTCGGACCACTGTGCGCGAGTCCCCCAATTGCCCTTCAATCACTCAATTACCAAATTACACAATTACCAAATTTTCTTAAGGGAGTTCCATGCTGAAGAGCGACCGCTGGATTCGCAAGATGTCTCTGGAACACGACATGATCAACCCGTTCTCCGAGAAGCAGGTACGAGAGGGCGTGATCTCCTACGGACTGTCATCTTATGGCTATGATCTGCGGGTAGCCGACGAGTTCAAGATTTTCACTAACGTCAATTCCTCCATTGTCGACCCTAAGCACTTTGACGAGCGCTCGTTCGTCACGATCCAGACCGACGTCTGTATCGTCCCGCCAAATTCCTTTGCATTGGCGCGCTCGGTGGAATACTTCAAGATTCCCCGCAGCGTGCTGACCATCTGCGTCGGAAAGAGCACCTATGCCCGCTGCGGGATTATCGTGAACGTAACCCCGTTCGAGCCCGAGTGGGAAGGCTTTGTTACTCTCGAGATCTCGAACACGACCCCCCTGCCGGCGCGAATCTACGCCAACGAGGGCCTCTGCCAGATTATCTTTTTCGAGTCTGACGAGATTTGTGAAACCAGCTACGCCGACCGCAAAGGCAAGTACCAGGCGCAGAAAGGAAT
>Ga0209698_10008905_pt1 | contig 10316 bp, 10 predicted proteins | sample LitLauG_LLR_2012_FD_187203 | JGI IMG/M metagenome (GOLD analysis project Ga0209698, IMG submission 187203) | Freshwater sediment microbial communities from Pennsylvania, USA - Little Laurel Run_MetaG_LLR_2012 (SPAdes) (version 2) | ecosystem: Environmental > Aquatic > Freshwater > Creek >... | reverse complement strand
TGCTTGTACAGTTGCTCGATCGACTTCATCAGCCGGTCGTACTCGCTGCGTTCCAGCTCGATGCGGCGGGCCAGTTCAGCGCGCATGTCGTCCATCGTCCAGCCGCGAAAATTCTCGTTGATGTAGCGCGCCGCCAGGTCCAGATCCGCCTGCGGAATATCGAGCCGCAGCACCCGGTCCCGCACCACGCCCGACCGCGTCACCAGCACGGCCAGCACTTTCTGATCGCCCAGCCGCGAGAAGTAAACGTGCTCCAGCGCGTTCCGAGGCCCGCTGCTCGCCACCGTCACGCCCACGCTGTGCGAGATCAGCGAGAGCACATGCGAAGTCCGCTCCATGAACTCCTGCACATCGGTGACTCCGGTCAGAGTGTCCTGGATAATGCTCTGGTTCTCGTGCGACAGGTGCGTTTCTCCACTCAGTTGCTCGACGTAATAGCGGTAGGCCTCGGCCGTCGGCACCCGGCCCGCCGAGGTATGCGGCTGCTCGAGGTAGCCGGCATCGGCAAGATCGGCCATCACGTTGCGGATGGTGGCCGCACTCAGTCCTTCCCGGCTGCTGCGTGCCAGCGTCCGCGAACCCACCGGCTCCCCGCTCGCGATAAATGTCTCAACGATGGCGGTCAGGATTTCCCGTTCCCGTCCACCGCTTGGTCCTGGTGGCATATGCGCTCAAGCGCGAGGTCGAAACCCGTCCATAAACTCTTTAGATGCAGAGATTTAGAATGCGACTCTCGCGGCTTCTACTGCGATGATAGGGAGCGTGGACGAGGGTGTCAAGGATGGCGCGTCAAGGATGGAGCAGGAGGGTACTCTGGGGAACAAATTCTGCTCTCCTAGATTTGGCGTTTGCGAGTGATCCTGCAAACTGCTCTCATCCGCCCCCGGTCTTAGGTGTCAGATTACCCGGGATGGGCGCGTGGCCCACACACCGTGGGTGCCCCACTCATTCGCGTTCTTTGCGAATGAGTGGGATTTTGTCGTGAACCGTCCGCTTATCTGCCAGCGTGGCGCGGCGGTCGCACAGCCGCCTTGCGGAACCAGCAAGCGCGAAGATGTTGGCCCGTGATGAACGATTTATCGTAATACCAAGACTGGCTGCCGGCCTCATGGTGCAGGCTGGCATCGCCCCCCGAGACGAACTCAAGTTCTTTTGGAATATTCTGCACCTGCAAAGTCGCGCCAACCGTGGCCTCGCCAAAGTCGGTCACGTCACAATACTGCTCGGGCATGGTTACGCGATACCTCCACGTGACCTGACACGCGGATTTCTCGCCGGCCCGGACTGGTTTTAGGCTGACCGGCGGAAGAGCGCTCCTGGCTACTCGCATCACATTGAGTTCATCGACGGTTTCCACTTTAGCGGAGAGGTTCTCATCCGAAAAAGTATGCATCTTCCTGCCCGCAATTCCATACTCCAGAAATCGAAACTCAGGCTGAAAGAAGATCTCCATTGCGATCTCCGGCGCATAATCCCGCGCTGCTTCCGAGTAGTTTCTTACCTCATAGCGCACTTCGATATCCACATTGACGTGCCCATCCTCAGGAGCCGAAAACGCATAGGACTTCACATAGCGATCTCTGACCAAGTCTGTACTCACAACGTCTCGAATCGGCGCCTGCAGTTCTGCCGGCAAGCCGCGCCCGATCAGTCTTTGAGCCAGGCCGTCGGAAACTCTTTCAACCAGGAGTCTGGCTGAGAAGAGTTCCAGGAACACACCCAGCACTGCGGCCACGATGAAGGAGTCCGCCACAAAAGAGACAAGCTCGGGGGCAGGCCACCAGTAGGGATACTTTAGCCTGGCAACCCCGCCCAGAACACCCACGACGACAAGGGGCAGCAGCAATCGTGCGTGGTCCTTGAGCGTCAACGGGCGAAAACGCTGAACCCTGGTCCTAGGCTCTTTGACCGAGGGCGTCGCTGAAGGCTCACCGGGCTCTACTGGTTCCGCGGCAAGAATCTCAAACGCTGGCATTGCGCCACCTCAATTCCCGGTATCGTTCGATCAGCCGGGCCGTACTTCTCTTCTCAAATCTCGGTAACACAAAAGCGGCGCTCGCGGTTCTTCGCTCTCGGTGCGTGGCGCGCACAACCATGGGGCCACACTCATTCGCGTTCTGTGCGAAGGAGTGAGATTTGTCATAATCTGAACCTCATCCCCGTCCCAGTCAAGCCTGAAGGTTCCCTCGTTTCTCTCATCATGTTTCCAATCATTTAGCTCGCCCGGCAAGAACGATGTCGCGCCCCTTGGAAAGGCGACTCTCTCAATGTATGGTGTGTTACTCAGTCATGAACCAAGCCGGACTGCGCCCGGTTCAGTCTCCGCCTTCCCGGTTTTCCCGGCGCACCGCCTGCAAGCTGGGTCTCGCCACTGCCTTACTTGCTGCTGGACAAAGACTCGTTCGCGCAATCCGCTCTGCCACAGTGCATAATCCTTCCGGAACTTTATCCATGACTACCAAACCTCACATTGCAGTAATCGGCGCGGGCGCATTCGGCGCCTGGACCGCACTCTATCTTCTGCGCGGCGGAGCCCGCGTCACCCTGCTCGATGCCTGGGGGCCGGGAAACTCGCGGGCTTCTTCCGGAGGCGAGACTCGCGTCCTCCGCGGCGCTTACGGGCCGGACCAGCCCTACACCAAGCTGGCCGCGCGTGCGATGGAATTGTGGAAGGAACACCAGTCGCAGTGGAAGCACACATTCTTCTTTCCGATCGGCGTTCTATGGATGGTCGAGCACGAAGACGCCTTCGAACGCGGATCGCTGCCCTCGCTGAAAGCGGCAGGCATTCCTTTCGAGCAACTCTCTACCGGAGAGATGTCACGCCGCTGGCCTCAGATCAGCTTTGAAAATATCTCGTGGGGCATTTACGAACCGCATAGCGGATACCTTCTTGCCCGAGCATCTGTCCAAGCGGTGGTCGATCAATTCGCGGCCGAAGGCGGCGAGTACCGTCAGGCGGCATCCACGCCGCAGGGTCTCGACAGCGGGGACTGGAAAGAACTCCCGCTGTCGGACGGATCCAGACTCGCCGCTGACCAATACGTCTTCGCCTGCGGCCCGTGGTTGGGCGAACTCTTCCCGCACACAGTCGGTCCGCATTTCGTCAGCACCAAGCAGGACGTCTTTTTCTTCGGAACTCCCGCCGGCGACCCGCGCTACAACGAAGAACACATCCCCGTCTGGGCTGATCACGGCGATCACTTCATGTACGGCATTCCCGGAAATCAGGGACGCGGCTTCAAACTGGCCGACGATACGCGTGGGCCTGCCTTCAATCCCACCTCGGGCGAGCGGCGGGTGGGCGAAGATGAACTCGCCGAGGCGCGCCGCTATCTCTCCTACCGTTTCCCAGGCATGAAAAATGCCCCTTTGGTTGAAACCCGCGTCTGCCAGTACGAGAACTCGACTGACCACAACTTCATCATCGATCGCCATCCGACGAATCAGAAGGTATGGATTGTGGGCGGAGGATCGGGGCACGGTTTCAAGCACGGCCCGGCGCTCGGCGAAATGGTGGCGAGGCTGGTGCTAACAGATGAAACACCGGTTGCGATTTACGGCTTGGCAAGGTTCAAAAAGAAGCAAGGTTAATCTTGAAGCCCCGTACAGCTTACGGACTCTTCGCTGGGAATACCCGAAACTGGCGTTTTCCCTCAATGCGATAAGTTGCGAAATCGGCTTGATCAACCGTCAGGATGGTGGAAAGGGACTCACGCTTCGCCAGATATACCAGTGTGGCATCAGCGAAGTCCATGGGGCGATCCCAATAGCGCGACATCAAAGCGTGCAAATGCATGAGTTCTGCATCTTCGATTGTGCCGACCATTAGCGCGCCCGAACGGACGAATTTCCAGGCAGCCTCCATTTCAGCGCGGGTAACGCCAACCAGGTGGAACACTTCGGTGAGCACTGCCTCGGAGGTCAGCAGTGGAAGTCGCAGTTGGCGAAAGGAATTCACGCAGACATCGTGCCAGCGGTCGGTTCGGTCGAGTAGCGCGAGAATCGCGCCCGTATCGATGAGAGCATTAGCGGGCATGACGGCGTCTCAAGCGCCGGCGGAGTTCGTCGCGTGCCGTTTCCGCGCGGCGCGCGTTGCCGCTGGCCAAGATCCCGAAGAAACGTGCCGCCGCGGTATGAAGTCTGCGCTGCACGTCGTCCTCCGGGACGTTCCTCTTGCCCTTCTTCAGCCAATCACGGACCGCAGTTTCGAGGACGGCAGAAACAGAGACCTTGCGGACCCGCGCTTCGCGCTCCAGGTCCGACTTGAGTTCGCTGGAAAGACGCCAGCTGTAGACTTCGGGCTTCATGCACTACAGTGTAGTGCATGACCTTAATCTTTGCAATGTTGACCTGTACTCTGCTCCGCGGGAAAGGCACCGCTTAGCGGTGTCGTTGCGGGGCTGGGAGAAATACGCCCTACTGAATCTGGATCACACCCTCGGAACTGGAGGACCTGATCTCTTCGACGCGTGCCACCACATTGCGGGCAAACTCGTACAGCGATTTCGCATGCGGCGAGTCTTCGCCCTGGAGCACCGCCGGCGATCCGCTGTCGCCCGACTTCCGGATCTCGGGGTCCAGTTCCACGCTCCCCAGAAAAGCCACGTCGAAGTGCTTCGCCATCTTTTCGGCGCCACCGCGGGAGAAAACATCGATCTCGTGGTTGCAGTACGGACAGACGAAGTAGCTCATGTTCTCGACGACACCCACGATATCCACCTTCATCTGGCGGAACATCTCGATCGCCTTGCGGGCATCCTGCAACGAAACGTCGGATGGTGTGGAAACCACGATCGATCCCGTTAGTGGCACCGTCTGGATCAGCGATAGCGCCACATCTCCCGTTCCCGGCGGAAGATCGACCACCAGGTAATCGAGTTGTCCCCACTCCACCGACCCCAGAAACTGGCGGATGATCGAATGCAGCATCGGCCCCCGCCAGATCAGCGGCTTGTCTCCCGGATTCAGGAAACCAACCGAGATGACCTTGAGACCATGCGCATGGATCGGCGAGATGTGATTCTCGGCCATCACCTTGGGCTGTTCGCTGGTGCCAAGCATAAGCGGAACGTTCGGCCCGTAAACGTCGCCGTCCAGCAGTCCTACTTTGTGGCCCATCCGGCTGAGGGCGATCGCAAGGTTCACCGCCAGCGTGGTCTTACCGACTCCGCCCTTGCCGGAACCGACCGCGATGATGGCGTTGACGCCGGGAAGAGGTTGCGGACTGGGCTGCTGCTGGCCAGGAGGATGGGAATGAGCGCTCACGGGGTCCCCTTTCAAGAATCAGCCACGAATATGCCGAATCTTTTGATTATACGAGAACCAGCATTCAACACTCAGCATTCGGCCGCTCCTGGTTTTCCTGAGTGCTAAGTGCTGAATGCTGATTGCTCAGTAGTGCCCTTCGCCCAGTTCCACCTTGCCGCGAAACTTGCGATACACGAACACGAAGTACGCCACCGCCAGCGCCGCCCCCAACGTCCACCAGATCAAACCCACGGTCAGGCCGTGACTGCCGGCGGCCGTGCTGTAGATGGTCAGATCGTACTGCCGATCGCGGGCCGGCAGCACCACGGGATAAAGTCCAAAGGCCGCCCCGACCAGCATCCCAACGATGTAAAGGCTCGAAGCAACGAACGCCAGTTTCTCCCGGCCGCTGGGATTTGCCCAGAGCATCAGACCCAGGCTCCCGAAAACAACCACCGGCACCAGCAGCCCGACGGGATGCTTTTCGTAGTTCGTCACGACTCCTGGCCGGATGAAGTAGGTCGCGACCAGGGAGGAGCAAGTGAGAAAAAACTGCAGCGGCCAGCACAGCAGCGCAAATCCTCTCGCACGACGGCTGAGATCTGCGTCGGTCTTGAGGGCGACATAGTACGAGCCGTGTGCCGCCAACGTCACCAGAGAGACCACCCCGATCAGCACCGTGTACCAGTCCAGGATGCCTGTCTGCGGCCCGAGTTTGAAGTTGGTCCACAGAGGCTCGAAAAAGTAGCCGGAGGAATCCAGCGGCACCCCACGCACCACGTTGCCCAGTGCCGCCCCGAAGAATACCGCCAGCAGGATACTCGACACGCTGAACACCACATCGAAGAATCCTTGCCACATCGCACTTTCCACGTGAGCACGAAATTCGATACCGATCGCGCGCAACATGAGGAGCCACAGCACCATCATGAGCGGCAAATAGAATCCGCTGAAGCTCGACGCGTAGAGCCGCGGAAATGCGAAATAGAGCGTGGCTCCGGCGGCCAGCAACCAGACTTCGTTGCCGTCCCAGACCGGACCAATGGCGCGCAGGATCTTGCGGCGCTCATCGTTCTCTTTGGCTGCAAACAAGTAAATTGCGCCCGCACCCAGATCGAATCCGTCGAGGACGACGTACGCCGCGACCATCACCGCGACAATGCAGAACCAAATGCTCGACATAGTCACCGTACCTCCGCCGCGGCCATAGGATTCACTCCGTGCCCAGCGACCGGGCCGGTTTCAATTTCACGGCGCAACAGGAAAAGGAACAAAATGCTGAGCACGGTGTAGATGCCCATAAATCCCAGCAGAGTGAACATGCCGTTCCCCGCGGAAACCGCTTTAGAGTAGCCATCCTCGGTGCGCATCAGTCCGTAGACCAGCCACGGTTGCCGTCCAAGCTCGGCCGTCATCCATCCGGCGGTGTTTGCGATATACGGAAAAGGCGCGGAAAGCATCAGAATCCAGAGCATCCACTTCGACTGGAAGAGCCGGCCCCACCAGAGCAGGAGAATCGCAATCACCATCACGGCAACAAAGATCGTGCCCAGGCCAACCATGATGTGGTAGCTGTAATAGAGCAACGGAATGTTGCCAGGCCAGTCTTGTTTTGGAAAAGCGTCGAGTCCCTGGACATGCGCGCTCCAGCGCTTGTAAGTCAAGTAACTCAGCATGCCCGGTACTTCGATCGGGTTGTCAATTTTGCCCTGCTGGTCATTCGGCTGGCCCACGATGACCAGGGGCGCCTTGGGCTGGCCTTGAAACAGGCCCTCCATGGCAGCCAGCGTCACCGGTTGATGATCCGCCACCAGCTTGCCTTGTCCATCCCCCGTCGGGAAAATCTGCAGGATGCTGAACAAACACCCCGCAATCACTCCAGCCTTCACGAAGATGCGGGCGTGTTCGGTCCACTTGCCGGAAAGCAGATAGAATGCCCCGATGGAGGCCATCACAAATGCGCCCGTGATGACTGCACCGCTCATGTTATGCGCATATTGCCAGCCCGCCCATGGATTCAGCACCAGGGCCCAGAAACTCGACAGCTGCACCGTGCCGTCGGCAGCCTGGAAGTAACCCGACGGATGCTGCATGAACGCGTCGGTTGCGATGATGAAGTAACCCGACAGCCACGACCCAACAAAGACCGCGACCGCAGAGAGCCAGTGCGCCCGAGGGCTGAGCCGCTTTTCTCCGTAGAGGAATAACCCCAGGAACGCCGACTCAAGAAAAAACGCGAACATGCCTTCCATGCCCAATGTCTGTCCAATCACACCCCCCGCAAAAAGCGAGAAGCGCGACCAGTTCGTCCCGAACTGAAATTCCATCGGAATCCCGGTCACCACACCAAGCACAAAATTGATTCCAAAAATCTTTCCCCAAAATCGTGCCGACTGGTTGTAGACAGGATCGTTCCGCCGCCAGCCGATCGTCTTGAGCGCGACGATCAGCAGCGCGAGGCCCATCGTCAATTGCGGGAATAGATAGTGAAAAGTGGCGGTGAAGGCAAAGTGGAGGCGGTGAACCAGAAGTGCGCTATCCATAAAGAAGGTCTCAGGTTTCAGTTGTCAGGTCTCGGTCCGGGGCCCGAATATAGGAGAGAAACTCGCAATTATCGCTTCTCGACTGAGTCGCCGGATGTGACGGCCATCACCGCGCTCACGGTCGAGCCATTTTTCTGCGTGCCCTTTCCGACCGGCGAATCTCGCGGCGCCGCGCCGCATCCTCATACCGCCGCTTCTCGTCGTCGGTCTCGGGAATCACCGGCGGCACCACCAGCCGGTTCCCCGCTTCGTCAATCGCAACAAACGTCAGATACGCTGAACTCACGTGCTGGTGCTGCTCCGAACGATAATTTTCCACCCAAACCTTGACACCAACTTCCATCGAGGTCTGAAACACGCGATTCACCGACGACCGCAGAATGACCAGATCGCCCACCCGCACTGGCACCAGAAAATCCATATGATCGATCGACGCCGTCACTACCCGCTGCCGCGAGTGCCGGTGAGCCGCCATCGCCCCGGCCAGATCGATCCAGTGCATCAACCGCCCACCCACCAACGCGTTCAGGGGATTGGCGTCGTTGGGCATGACAATCTCGGCCATCTCAGAAATGGAATCGCGCACGGGCCGGGGACGCGTGAGCTTTTCTTTGTTTTTGTCGCTGTCGTTCATAGATCGGCTTGCTCATTCAATGAAAGCATGGGTCTCGCGGGCACGATATGTTTTGAGATAACAGTCTGCCAGCCGTTGCACCCGGGAGTCAGAATGCAAGTTAACCCAATCCTCGCGTTTCAGATCGAAGACCAACTTCCCATGCTCAATCGGGGCATGTCCCAACTCGCAAACATAGCAGAACGTAACCTGTTCAGGCCCGGTCGAGGCCACGGAAAATCGCACCGCATCCCATTCGCGTTCGCGCGGAAGATGCGGACACGCAGCAGCGTATCCCAGATTGCAGAACTCGCGCAGGTAGGAGTCGGCAGGCTTGATCTCGTCCTCCGAGGCGCAGCAACCTCCACGCCATCCGGCGCCCAGTGGCAACCGCGAAGGATGCAGCCACGAACCATCGTTCAAAATCTCCCGCGGCACGAAATAAGGGCAAGCCAAAGGACTCTCCTTAGCGAAGGGCCATTGTAACGCGTGCAGTCATGATATGAATGGGAGGTTAGTTCTTGGTTCTTAGCTCTTGGCTGAGAACTGAGAACCGGGAACTGAGAACTTTTTTATGGACCGCATCGCACTGCTAACCGAAATTCTCACCGCCAATCCCGAAGACTCGTTCGCCCGCTACGGCTTGGCGCTCGAATACTCCAAAGCCGGACAAACCGAGCAAGCGCTCACGGAGTTCAAGACCCTGATCGAAAAGAATCCCGACTACACGCCGGCCTACTTCATGGCCGCGCAAACCCTGGCCGCCGCCAGCCGTACCGACGAAGCGAAACGACTGCTGGTCGACGGCATCTCTTCCGCCAGACGCACCGGCAACACCCACGCCCAGTCCGAGATGACCGCCATGCTGGAAGAACTGGGATGAAGAGAGGCTGGTTTCAGAGTTTCAAGGTTTCAAAGACGCAAGCCAGCATCACTGTCAACTTTGAAACCCTGAAACCTTGAAACTTTGAGATCTTGGTCTTTGCTACACTTTCCTGTTCCGCGGAGGCACGTCATGCGCCGTCTCGTTTTTCTTCTTGTTCTTCTTTTTTCTTCTCCCGCATTTTCGCAAGCCAAGCACCCCTTCACCTTCGAAGACATGATGAAGCTGAAGCGCGTTGGCGAACCCGTCCCATCGCCTGACGGGAAGTGGGTGCTGTTCAGTGCGGTCGATGTCGATCTCGCCCCCAACAAGAAGACGCCGCACATCTGGATCGTCCCGCTGAATAGTGAGTCGGCAGGGGTGCCCCACCCTTCCCCGGAGGGGAGGGTGGGTTCAGAGCGCATCCTCATCCCCGATCAGGACGGCGACCGCCCGCGCTGGGCTCCGGACGGGAAGCGGTTTGCGTTCCTCTCGAACAAGGACGGGGGATCGCAGGCCTGGATTGCGGATTTTGACGGCGCTTCGGGCGTGGTAACGGGCGTGCATAAGCTGACTGTGATTGCTACAGAGGCGGGCGGCGAACTCTGGTCGCCCGATGGGAAGAGCATTCTGTTTACTTCGGACGTTTATCCGGAGTGCGATGGTGAACCTGAGGCGGAAGCTGCCTGCAATGCGAAGAGAGTGAAAGAGGCTGAGGAATCGAAAGTCAAGGCGCTGATTTTCGATCGTTTGCTGTACCGGCACTGGAACGCGTACAAGGCCGGAAAGCGCACCCACATTTTCGTGGTGCCAGCACCCACCCTCCCCTCCGGGGAAGGGTGGGGCACCCCCATCTCGGCAGCTCGCGACTTGACGCCGGGGGACTACGATTCACCGGTGTTCTCTTTGGGCGGGCAGGACAACTACGCCTTCTCGCCCGATGGGCAGGAGATTTGCTACACCTCGAATCACGACAAGGTCGAAGCCACGTCCACCAACAACGATCTCTGGATCGTCCCGGTGAATAATGGAGCGACGGGCGCCCCGC
>Ga0209698_10008904_pt1 | contig 10316 bp, 10 predicted proteins | sample LitLauG_LLR_2012_FD_187203 | JGI IMG/M metagenome (GOLD analysis project Ga0209698, IMG submission 187203) | Freshwater sediment microbial communities from Pennsylvania, USA - Little Laurel Run_MetaG_LLR_2012 (SPAdes) (version 2) | ecosystem: Environmental > Aquatic > Freshwater > Creek >... | reverse complement strand
GGCCGGAGTCGGGCCGGAGTCGGGCCGGAGTCGGGGCCGTCAGTCCACGGTCGGGCGGCCCGGGTGCTCGGCGTGTCCGTCCGGGTGGATGGCGAAGCGACCGGCGTCACCCGGGTGCACCGGGTCGTCGACGGGCCAGGGCCAGCCCCCGAAGCCCGTTCGCCGGTAGTCGTCGAACGCCTGCTCGATGCCCGCCCGGTCGTTCATGACGAACGGACCGTACTGCGCCACCGGCTCCTCGATCGGCCGCCCCTGCAGCACCAGGAGCTCCGCGCCCTGGGGACCGGCTCGCAGGACGACCGGGTCGACCGCCCGCAGGACGGCACCGACCGGCGCGCGCAGGGACCGGTCCGCCACGGCGACCGACCCGGCGAAGACGTACACGGTCCGCACCGTGCGCTGGTGGGCGGTCGGCGGCAGTTCCAGGGTCGACTCGGGGTCGAGCCGGGCCTGCCAGATGGCGACCTCGGACTCCGGTCGCGACGCCCACGAGTCAGGCGGCGGTGGCAGCGGGACCACGTCCCCGAACCCGCCGGCCACCACCGTCACCTCGGCGGTGCGCCCGGCGTCGTCGACCAGCACGACACGAGGCACCTGCTCGCGCCACAGCATCGTGAAGTACGGCTCCACCATCTTGTCGGCGGCCGGCAGGTTGAGCCAGATCTGGAACAGTTCCGACGGGTTGGGCCCGGCGCGGTCCAGCAGGGGGAACATTTCGCAGTGGACGATCCCCCGGCCGGCGGTCAGCCACTGCGCGTCGCCCCGGCCGAACCGGGCGGTGGCGCCGAGCGAGTCCGAGTGGTCGATCGTCCCCTGCCGCATGAACGTCACCGTCTCGAACCCCCGGTGGGGGTGCTGGGGGAACCCGGGGACGGTGCTCCCGTGGTACATGCTCCACCCGTCGGCCCCCGAGAAGTCCATGCCGATGTCGCGCGCCTCGAGCGAGGCGACCGGGCCGAGGTGCTCGTTGCCGGCCGGGTAGCGGTCCAGGTGGTGCACGCAGAACAGGAACGGGTCCCGGGTCACCCAGGGGAACCCGAGGGAAAGCGTCTCGATGACGGGATCGTCCACGGCGGTGGCGTTCCTTCCTGGGGTCGGACCCGGCATGCCGGATCGGGGGCGTACGCACCTGCCGTCCGTCCGCCCGACACTGCGCCGGGCGGGAGTCGGCTCAGCGCGCCGGTCGCTGCAGCAGCGGGTCGGTCGGGAACCGCACCGGCCGTCCGGCGAGCTTGGCCTGCCGCCAGGCGATGCCCGACAGCGCCTCGAGCACGATGCGGTTGCTCAGGAAGGCGGTGACCTCGGCGTGGTCGTAGGGCGGCGACAGCTCGACGACGTCCACGCCGCACAGCGGCAGTTCCATGGCGATCCGCCGCACGGCGTCGAGCAGCTCGCGGGCACTGAGGCCACCCGGCTCGGGTGTCCCGGTGGCCGGTGCGGACCCCGGGTCCACCACGTCGACGTCGACCGACAGGAACACGGCGTCGCACTCGTCGAGGGCGATGGCGAACGCCTCGGTCAGGCACTCGTCGAGGCCCCGGGTGACCACCTCGGTCATCTCGTAGCTGCGCATGCCCTGTTCGGCCATCCAGTCGAGGGTCTCGGGCTCGGGCCAGTACCCCCGCAGTCCCACCTGCAGGAACCGGTCGCCGCGCACCGCTCCGGACTCGAGGAGCCGGCGCATGGGCGTACCGTGCCCCACCAGCATGCCGAACTGGGTGTCCCCGGTGTCGGCGTGGGCGTCGAAGTGGATCATGGAGACCCGTCCCCATCCGACGTGGCGGGCGCAACCGGTGGCGTCGGGGTAGGCGATGGTGTGGTCGCCCCCGAGGATGACGGGGATGGCGCCGCTGCGGGCGATGGTCTCGACCGCCGCCTCGAGCCGGGCGCACGACACCTCGGTGTCCCCCGACGGCATCTCCACGTCGCCGACGTCCACCACCCCCAGCTCGAGCAGCGGGTCGATCCCGAGGGCCAGGCTCGGGCGCATCCCGTCGTGGGGCAGGTAGTCGGTGAAGCGGATGGCCTGGGGGCCGAACCGGCACCCGGCGCGGTGGCTGGTGCCGCCGTCGAACGGGGCGCCGACGATGACCGCCCTGGCCCCGGCGAAACTGGACGGATCACCCAGGTCGGCGGCCGGCACCCCGGCGAACGTGGCGTCGGGCCCGTACATGTTGCCTAGCCGCATCGGCACTCCTCGGGGGTCACGACCCGACCGTCGGATCGCAGCCCACCCTACCGGCGCCCACCGGACGGCCGGCGACGCCGGAGCGTCCGGTCGACGGGCTCAGTCGCTGACGTCCTCGATGGCGTACTCGGGGCAGTTGGCGATGGCGAGGCGCGCCTTGTCCTCGAGCTCGGGCGGCACGGTGCCGTCGCCGACGACAGACGACAGCCCGTAGTCGTCCACCGAGAACAGGTCGGGTGCGAGCCCGTAGCAGCGGGCGTGGCCGGTGCACTTGTCAGGGTCGACGCGGATCTTCACGGGAACACCACCGGGACGCTGCGGGGACCGCGGACCTGGCCGCCGGCCCAGGTCACCTCCGCCCCCTCGGCGATGCGGAACTCGGGGATCCGCTTCAACCACTCCTCGATCGCCACCCGGAGCTCCATCCGGGCCAGGTTGGAGCCGGCACAGCGGTGGATGCCGGACCCGAACGCCACGTGGCGGTTGTGGGCCCGGTCGAGGATGACCTCGTCCGGGCGTTCGAACGCATCGGGGTCGCGGTTGGCGGCCGGAAAGTTCATGAGCACCTTGTCACCGGTGTGCATCGGGCAGCCCTGGAACTCCACGTCGGAGGTCACCACCCGGGCCATCGTCACCGGCGAGTAGGCCCGCAGCAGCTCCTCGATGGCCAGCGGCATCGCCTCGGGGTCGGTGGCGAGCAGCTTGGCGTGTTCGGGATGGGTGGCCAGGTGCCACAGCGACGAGCCGATGGCGCTCCAGGTGGTGTCCACGCCGGCGATCAGCGTGAGGGCGGCCACGCCCAGGACGATCGAGTCCTCGATCGGCTGCCCGTCGACCTCGGTCTGGAGCAGGGCGCTCAGCAGGTCGTCACCCGGGTGCTGCTTGCGGCGCTCCACCTCACTGACGAAGTACTCGATCAGGGCGATGGTCCCGTCGCGTCGGACCTCCATGTCGTCGGCGAATTCGAGCACGGCCCGGACCCAGCCGGTGAACGTGTCGGACAGCTCGGCCGGCACCCCGAGGATGGCGGCGATCACCCGGACCGGGATCTGCTGGGCGTAGTCGGCCGCCGCATCGGCCCGGCCCTCGGCCAGGAAGCCGTCGACCAGCCCCGCACACAGCTCCCGGGTCATCGCCTCGTAGCTCTCCACCTTGCGGTGGGAGAACCAGGGCAGGAGCAGCCGGCGGGTGAAGGTGTGGAGTGGAGGATCGGCCGAGATCGGCGGGACGCCGTAGGGCAGGACCGGCTCCTCGGGCTCCTCGCCGGTGAAGGGGATCACCGTGATGTCGAGCGAGCTGAAGTGCTCGATGTCGTGGGCCAGGTCCACCACGTCCTGGTACCTGGTGGGCAGCCACGTGCTGCCCCGGCGGTCGGTGTGGGCGACCGGGCAGGTCTGCCGCAGGTCGTCCCAGATGCTGAACGGGTCATCCACGTAGGTCCGACTGAGGACGTCGAAGTCCGTCTCCCAGTCGGCGACCGGACGTACGTCGGTCATCGCTCACCTCACAGGTCCGGAGCGACAACCTGTCGCCCGATGTCGCATTGTTGCACGTGACCGGACCCACGACACCGACAGCGGCCCGATGCGCGTCGCATGCGACCCGGGCCCCGGAAACCCCCTGTTCAGAGCAGGTAGCCGTCGATCAGACGGTCAGCCCGCCGTCCACCGACAACACCGCGCCCGTGGTGTAGGACGACTCGTCCGAGGCCAGGAAGGCGATCGAGGCGGCTATCTCGGCCGGGGTGGAGAAGCCCATCGGCGACATGATCTTGGTGAGCTGCTTCGGGTCCGCCCCCTCGGGCAGGTCGAAGGACCCGAGCAGCGGCGTGTCGGTACCGCCCGGGGCGACCACGTTGGCCCGCACCCCCTGGCCCATGTACTCGGCGGCCAGCGCCTTCGTGAACATCAGCAGTCCGCCCTTGGACGCGCAGTAGGCGGCCGAGTACGCCTGCCCCATCAGTGCGGTGTTGGAGCACACGTTGACGATGGCCCCGCCGTGCTCGAGCAGGTGGGGCAGGGCGGCCCGGCACACCAGGAAGGGACCGGTCAGGTTGACGGCCAGGATCTTCTGCCAGCGGTCGAACGGCATCTCGTGCGAGTTGAAGAACCCGCCGATGCCGGCCACGTTGCACACGACGGTCGGTGGACCCAGGTCGGCGACGACCGCCGCCACGGTCGAGGTGACCGACTCCTCGGAGGTCACGTCGCACGTGTAGGCGACGGCGGTACCGCCCTCGGCGGTGATGCCGGCCACCGTCTCGGCCACCGCGTCGCCCATGACGTCGAGCGCGGCCACCGACGCCCCCTCGGCGGCCAGCCGGCGGGCCGTGCCCCGTCCGATGCCCGACCCCGCACCGGTGACGATGGCCACCCTGCCCTCGAACCGCCTGACCAGGAACCCGGCCAGGATGGCGTCCGCCGCGTCGTGCTGGTCGCCGCCGCGGCCCAGCGTGATCTTGTTGCTCGCAACCGGGCTCATGCATGCTCCCCACTGGTCGGTGCTGCCTTGCCGGGGGCGAACTGCTCCCGGAGGGTGTGCTTCAGGATCTTGCCCGCCGGGTTCCGTGGGACGGTCCCCACCAGCTCGAGCTGCTCGGGCACGGCGTTGACCCGCAGACCCTGGGCCCGCAGGTACTCCCCCATCGTGGCGAAGTCGAACGACTGCCCCTCGGCCACCGCCACCACCGCGCACGCCCGCTCCCCCGTCTTCGGGTCGGGCAGGCCGATCACGGCGACGTCGGCCACCGCCGGGTGGGCGTAGAGGAGGTCCTCCACCTCCTTGGCCGAGATGTTCTCGCCGTGGCGGATGATGACGTCCTTCAGGCGACCGGTGATGGTGACGTAGCCGTCCTCGTCGACGATGCCGAGGTCCCCACTGCGGAAGTAGCCGTCGGCATCGAACGCCTCGGCGTCGAGCGAGGGGTCGAGGTAGCCGCTGATCACCTGGGCGCCCTTGAGGCGGATCTCCCCCTCGACCCCGGGGCCGGCCCGGGTTCCGTCGAGTGCCACCACGATCAGGTCGACGCCGGGGGTGGCGCGGCCCTCGGTGTCGGCCAGCTTGTCGTCCGGATCGGTGGAGGAGGCCATGACCACGATGGGCGCCTCGGTCAGGCCGTACCCGGAGATGATGCCCACCCCGCCGATCTCGGCCTTCAGGTCGTAGTGCAGCTGCGGGGGCTTCGGCGCACCTCCCCCGGTGAAGTTGCGGACGTGGGGGAAGATCGGGCCCCCGCCGGACGCGCGCTGGGCCGCCAGGTAGGCCAGGTGGAAGGGCGTTCCCGATCCGGCGATGGTCACCCCGTTGGCCGCCAGGAACTCCGGCGTCTCCGTCGGGTGGAAGGCCTCGGTCGTGAGCAGCGTGCACCCGGTCAGCAACGAGGCGATCAGCCAGCCGATGCCGCCGATGTGGGTGAAGGGGAACACCAGTGCCGAGACGTCGTCGTCCCGGATGTCCAGGCACTCGGCCATGGCCAGCCCCGAGGCGGTCACGGTGAGGTCGGTGTGGGGGGCGCCCTTCGGGTCGGCCGTCGTGCCCGACGTGTAGAAGAGCCACCGCACCGGTGCGTCCTGCGCCGACGCCGGCGCCGGCGCGTCCTCCACGGGCGGCAGCACCGCCGGGTCGCCGTCGGGCAGGGCGCGGTCGACCACCAGCACCGACAGGCCCGGACGGTCGGCGGCCAGGTCGTGGGCCATCGCCTCGAAGTCGAACCCCCGGTAGACGGTCGGCACGATCAGCAGCGACGCCTCGCTCTGCCCGAGGATGAAGCCGACCTCGCGGTGTCGGTAGATGGGGATGAGCGGGTTCTGCCGGGCCCCCAGGCGGGCCAGGGCACCGACCAGGACCAGCGACTCGTTCCAGGTGGGGAGCTCCCAGCTCACGCTGGTCCCGGTGGTGACCCCGTGGTCGGCGAACAGCCCGGCCGCCGCCCGCAGGCAGGCGTCCCGGTAGCCGGCGAAGGTGAGTTCCTTGCCGGTGTCCTCGTGGGCCAGCACCGCGTCGGGCGTGGCCTCGGCCCGGGCCTCGATGAGGCCCCACAACGTGGGAGCGAAGGCCCACCCGCGGGCCGCGGCCCGCTGCTCCATGGCTTCCCGCTGCTGGTCGTTCATGTCGTGCCTGCTCCCGTCGTCGGACTGCGGACCGTCGGTACTACCGGTCCGACCACAGCTGGTCGGTGTACGTGTCGGTGCCGGGCACCGTGCCGATGAAGGCGGACGCCCAGATGACCGCGCCGAGGCCGGCGTCGGCCAGGGCCGCGCCGAGCGGGGCGAACACGTCACCCCAGGAACCGTCGGGCGCCTCGTCGACGAAGCACAGCGCCAGCACCCGCTCGTCGAGGGTGTTGCCCCGGGGCACGTCACCGGGGGCGTCGGCCAGCAGCGGTAGCGGGCTGAACCCCAGCACGGTGGCCACGGGCGATCCGGGCAGCACCGTGGGCAGGTGCCGCTCGCGCAGCCAGGCGCCGACCTGGTCGCCGGTGACACCCTCGGCGGGCTCGATGAACACCGAAGCCATGCCGGCGAACCGGTGGTCGAGGGTCAGCTCGGCCGGCACCCCGTCGGCGTCGCGCCGGTGCTCCCACTCGAACCGGTAGAGCCCGGTGTGGATGTGGTCGCGGTGCTCGAACATGCGGCCGGCCTTGTGCAGGACGTTGACCTGGTCGACGGCCCACCGGTTCCACTCGTCGTGGTGCCCGTCGAGCACGTAGTACACCCCGAGGTAGCTGCCGACCTGCGGGTCGGCGACCAGGGCCCCCCCGCCGTCCGGGTAGCGCAGCTCCTTCATCGGTGCGGTGGCCACGAAGCGGGCTCCCGAGAAGTTGTAGGCACCGATCTGGCACCCGGCGTAGAAGTGGTCCCGCTCGTACCAGCGGTTGTAGGCGACCTCCTGCCCGCGGTGCGGCTCCACCAGCGTGTACAGCATGGTGCCGATCCGGATCGGGTCGTCGGTGACGCCTCCGCTGGCGGGGGTGGAATTGCCGGTCATGGCGTGGTGGCTCCGTTCGTGTCCAGGGCGGCCCGGTCGGCCAGGACCCTCTTGTCTACCTTCATCATCGAGGTCAGGGGGAGACGGTCGACCACGACGAGCCGGTCCGGCGCCTTGTAGTCGGCCAGCGAGGCCCGTGCCGTCCGGCGCAGGTCGGCCAACAACGTGGCGGCATCCACGTCCGCCCCGTCGGCCGCCACCACGAAGGCCACCCCGATCTCCCCGAGCACCGGGTCGGGCGCCCCCACCACCGCCACCTGGTCCACGGCGGGGTGCTCTCCCAGCGCGCCCTCGACCTCGGCCGGGTACACGTTGTAACCGCCGCGGATGTAGAGCTCGTTGGCCCGTCCGACCAGATGGAGGCGCCCGTCGGCGTCCAGGTAGCCGAAGTCGCCGGTGGTCAGCCAGCCGTCGCCGGGCAGGACCTGGGCGGTGGCCGCGACGTCGAAGACGATGCCGGCGGCGCCCGGACCGGTCAGCGGTCCGCCCCAGTAGCCGCGCATGACGGCCGGCGAGCGCAGCCGCACCCGTCCGACCTCGCCGGACGGCACCGGTGCGCCGTCCTCGTCGGCGATGGCCAGTTCGACCCCCGGCACCGGCCGACCCACCGTGACCGCCACCGCCTCGTCCGGGTCCCCCGGGACGGTGCCCGTGCCGAGCGACGCCTCGGTCGACGTGTAGCGGACGACCACCGGCACGTGCAGCGCATCGCGCATGGCCGCCACCAGCTCGGCCGGTACCCGCGAGGCACCCGTCCCGGCGACGCGCAGCGACGACAGGTCGGCCGTCGCCAGCTCGGGACGGGCGAGCACCAGTGCCCACTGGGTGGGGACCCCCTGGGCCACGGTGATCCGCTCGGCCTCCATGACGGGGACCGCGTCCGACGCCCGCCACGGCGTCGGGGTGATCACGGTGGTCACCGCGTTGGCCGCCTCGTCCCACACCCGGGTCATCGACCCCACGTGGGCGAAGGGCAGCGGTGACAGGCGGCGGTCGCCGGCCTCGGACAGCACGTCGGTCCCTTCGGCCACGGCCCGCAGGGAGCGGTGGTCGAACACCGCCCCCTTGGGCAGTCCGGTGGTCCCGCTGGTCCACACCACGGCCACCGGATCGTCGGGGCCCGTCACCGGCCAGTGGGCCGGGGGGGCACCGTCCACGGCGGCGGCGCACTCGGCCCGGGTGAGCACCGCGCCGGTCGGTCCCTGGGGCGCCGCCAACCCGTCGTCCAGCACGGTCACCACCGGGCGGGTGCGCTCCAGGATCGACGTGACCTCGGACCCACCCAGCCGGAGGTTGACGCCCGAGGTGACCGCCCCGAGCCGCACGACGGCCGAGTAGACGACCATGTACTCGATGGAGCTGGGAAGGAGCAGGCAGACCACCGTCCCGGGCCCCACGCCGTGCCGGGCGAGCAGCCCGGCCACGCCGTCGGCGGCACGGTCCCACCCGGCGAAGGTGAGCGCCCGACGGGGGCGGTCCTCGGTGGCCGGCTCGACGAAGGCCTCCACGTCGGCGTTGACCCGGGCCGCAGCGCGCAGCACCTCGACCAGCGTGGCGTGCTCCCCCTCAATCTGACGCGCCGTCATATCGGGGGCGACTGTAACAGGGACGGTCGGGACCGGGGTCGTGTCATGGCCAGCCGGATCGGTCAGGACCCCCGCCGCACGTGGAGCCAGTGGTAGACGGCGGGCACGCCGTCGCGCCGGTAGGCGGGCAGGTCCACGCTGGCGATGCGGTCCCACCCCGCGAATCCCCCCAGCACCTCGTCCGGCTCCCACCGCACCGTGGTCAGCTCGAGCCCGTTGCTGCCCAGATTGGTCTCGACCCGCGACTCCTGCGGGTCCCACCCGGCGACCACCGGCTCGAAGGTGACGACCAGGTGCCCGGCGGGCCGGACCAGGCGACGGAGGTCGGACAGAAGCCCCGGCAGGTCGGCGGTGAACTCGAGGCCGCCGATGGCAGTGATCAGGTCGTACCCGGCGACGGGTGCGCCGGTGGCACCCGCGGCACCGGCTGCGGCACCGGCTGCGGCACCGGCTGCGGCACCGGCGGCGGCACCGGCGGCGGCACCGGCGGCGGCACCGGCTGCGAACCGTGCCGCATCGGCATGGACGAAGGTGGCGTGCGGCACCCGGAGCCGTGCCCGGTCGAGCATGGCCGCCGACACGTCCACACCGGTCAGCGCCGCATCGGGGAACGCACGGTGCACGACGTCGAGGGTGGCCCCGGTGCCACAGGCGACGTCGAGGGCGGCACGCACCGGGCCAACGGTGGCCAGCGCCTCGGCGAGCCGTTCGTTCGGGATCCACCCGGCGGCCGCCGCGGCCGCGTCGTACTCGGGGGCGAAGGCGTCGTAGTAGGCCTCGGCCCGTGCGACGACCATCCGGGTCCGGTCGTCGGAGGGCGGGTGGTCCGGCACGGCGGTGATGCTCCCAGGTGGTCCGGCGCCCGGCAATTGCGCCACGGTTCGGACCCGCCCTGTCCACAGCTGTTTGCAATCGCTGATTGCAATACGGGGGGACCAGTGCTACAACGACCATGAGGCGCCTCGGCGGAGGGCGGCCTCGATCTCCGGCGGACATGCGCAGCTCCGGCATCGTCACGGGGGACCCGTACCCGTTCCGTCATGGTGACCCGAGCCACGGCGACGGTACCGACCGGCCTGCCGGTAGGGGCCGCACGGCGGGGCCCGGGCGTCCGTGCCAGCCCAGACCAAGGAGACCAGATGCTGTTGATCACTACCTACACGGTCAAGCCCTACATCGCCGACGAGGAGACCGCCGAACTGATGGCGGTCTTCGCCGAGGGAGGTGCCGCTCCGGGCGAGATCGCCCACTACGTCAACGCCGACGGTGGCGGCGGGGTCGTCATCTCCGAGGTCGACGACATCATGCCCAGCTACCGGAACAACCTGAACTACGCCAAGTGGCTCACATTCGAGTCCCGGGTCGTCGTCAAGGTGGGCGACGCGGTGCCCCACATCCTCGACGCGCTCAGCTGACCGATCGCCGCACGTAGTCCAGTCCGTACCCCCGGCGTGTGCCGGGGCTACGCCGCGTCCACCTCTGTCAGGAGCCGGGGTCGGGGGTGTCGGACTGCCTCGTCGCTGGTTGCGGTGGTTGCGCTGGGGGCGGAGGTGGCG
>Ga0209698_10008903_pt1 | contig 10317 bp, 7 predicted proteins | sample LitLauG_LLR_2012_FD_187203 | JGI IMG/M metagenome (GOLD analysis project Ga0209698, IMG submission 187203) | Freshwater sediment microbial communities from Pennsylvania, USA - Little Laurel Run_MetaG_LLR_2012 (SPAdes) (version 2) | ecosystem: Environmental > Aquatic > Freshwater > Creek >... | reverse complement strand
GGGTGGGGCCGCGCGCATGCGTGCCATCGCCGAAGAAGCCGCACAGCTGGTGCGCCGCTACAAAGGCGCCTACAGCGGCGAGCACGGCGACGGGCTGTGCCGCGGCGAATGGATACGCTGGCAGTTCGGCCCGGCCGTCGACGCGGCCTTTGGCCAGATCAAGCGTGCCTTCGATCCGCAGGGGCTGTTCAGCCCGGGTCGCATCGTCGATCCGCCGCGCATGGACACCCCGGCCTTGATGAAGTTCGCGCCGCCCGAAGCGCCGCAAGCCTATCGCACCATCGCCCTCAAGCCGGTGCTCGACTGGTCGGCGTGGAACGTGCAAAACGACCCGGTCACCGAGCGCGTGAGCGCACCGGGCACCGGTGGCGACAACACCGGCGGCCTGGCCAAGGCCGTGGAGATGTGCAACAACAACGGCCATTGCCGCAAGTTCGACGCCGGCACCATGTGCCCGAGCTTTCGGGTCACGCGCGACGAGCGCGACCTCACGCGCGGCCGGGCCAACACCCTGCGCCTGGCGCTGTCGGGCCAGCTTGCGGGGGAGGACCTGTGCGGCCCGGCGGTGCAGCAAGCCCTCGATCTGTGCGTAAGTTGCAAGGGCTGCCGCCGCGAATGCCCCACCGGCATCGACATGGCGCGCATGAAGATCGAAGTGCTGGCCCAGCGCGCGTCGCGCTTTGGCCTGCCGCTGCGCCAGCGCCTGATCGCCGCGTTGCCCGAGCTCGCGCATCGCCTCGGACCGCTGGCACCGCTGCTCAACCTGCGCGACATCCTGCCGGGCGCCGCCTGGCTCAGCGAACGCCTGCTCGGCCTGGCGGCGCTGCGCCGCCTGCCGCGCTGGCGCCGCGACACCTTCTGGCGCGCCCCAGCGGCCGGCCTGCTGGAGCGCGATGCGGCCCTGGCCCTGGCCCGCTCCGGGGCCAAGGTGGCGGTGCTCTTCGTCGATACCTTCAATGGCTGCTTCGAATCCGAAAACGCGCAGGCCGCGGCGCGGGTCCTGCAGGCCGCCGGCTACGCGCTGCACGTGCCGCAACGCTCCGGCGGACACTATTGCTGCGGCCGCACCTATCTGGCCGGGGGCCAGGTCGAGCAGGCTCGCGCCCGCCTCGCCGCGCTGATCGACCACGTGCTGCCGCTGGCGCGCGCCGGTGTTGCCATCGTGGGCCTGGAGCCGTCCTGCCTGCTGACCCTGCGCGACGAAGCCCTGGTGCTGGGGCTGGGCGAGGATGCGCAGTGCGTGGCCGGGCAGGCGCTGCTGTTCGAGGAGTTCATCGCCCGCGAAGCCGAGCTGGGCCGCTTCGCGCTCGCGCTGGCACCGGCACCGGCGCCGCTGCTATTGCACGGGCACTGCCACCAGAAGGCCTTCGCGGCGGTCGATCCCATCCTGGCCGTACTGCGCCTGATTCCGCAGGCGCAAATCGAACTCATCGAAAGCTCCTGCTGCGGCATGGCCGGCAGCTTCGGTTACGAGGCCCGCCACCAGGAGGTGTCGCGGCAGATGGCCGAGGCCGCCTTGCTGCCGGCGGTGCGGCACCGGCCCGAGGCCATCGTGCTGGCAGACGGCACCAGTTGCCGCAGCCAGATCGCGCACGGAACTGGTCGCGAAGCCCTGCATGTCGCGCGCTTGCTCGAGCGCCTCTTGGTACGGTAAGGGCCGCCGCTGTCCGCAACTGGAGCAAGGATACGTATGCCGGCCAGGAGGAATCTCATGCGTCTACCCCGGTTCTTCGTTCGCTGGCTCGAAACCGGCGACGCGGCCGCCACGCTCGACCGCCTGTTCTATTCGCGCCACGTGGACGATCTTCGCCTCATCGTCGTGGCGTGCCTGTACGGCGTTGCGGTAGTACTGGTAATCGCGCTGGCGGTGCTGTTCGCGACGACATGGGTCGACGGCTGGAAGGACGTCAAGGACAGCGTCAACGGCTGGACCGTCGTACGCACGCTGCTCAATTCGCTCACCAGCCTGATGCCGTTCCTGACCGCCGTGCTGGCCGCCCTCGGTGGCGTGCTCGCCTGGGCCTACCAGGCGGGCAGCGCGCGCCTGGGCGTGGTGGACCTGTTCGCCTGCGAGATCAGCACCCTGTGCCGCGTTGCCACGGTGCTTGAAACCGTCCAGGCCCTGGTGCGGCGCTACGAAGCCGGCGCGGGCCCGGCGGCGGGCGGCGCCAGCGCGGGCAACCCGGCTGCGGCACGCTTTACCTCGCAGGAAAGCTATTTCCCGGTGTTCGACATCTGCGCGCGCGACCTGCAAGCGCTCGAGGCCCGGGTGGTCATCAACATCACCGCCTTCTACACCTACATGAAGGCCGTGCGCGATGCGATGCGGGCCTTGTGCGAGCTGCCCGCGCCACCCGCGCCGGGGCCCGGCGCGCCCCCGGGGCCGGCGAGCGCTTGGCACGACGGCCTGCGCAACGCGGTCTACATGCTGTACCTGAGCCTGGAGAGCGCACGCAAGGCCATCGAGGACCTGGTCGAGTTCGAACCCGAGGTTGCCGAACGCACCATCGTCATCCTGCTCAGCGAACTGGAGGCCTACGGCTTCCTGCGTCGACGCTTCGACGATCCCGCCGATGTGCGCCACCAGCGCATCGCGCTGCGCCAAGCCGACTACCTGCGCGAGGTGCCATCCTTGTGCCGCCAGGTGCACGCGGCCAGCGTGCTGCCCAGTGACGCCGCCGCGAGCGCAGACGACACGCAAATGTGGGCGCGCTGGACACCGGCGCGGCTACTCTTGCCCGAACTGTGCGCGCGCTATCGCGCGGCAACCGGCAGTACGGATTGCGATGCCTATGCCCGATGAGGCCCCGATCCAGCAGGATCGCTGCTGTGCCGCGCAAAACCGCGCCGCCGCCGCGAGCCTGCGCGCCGGCAGCCGGCACGCGGGATGCCGCCCGCGTCGGCTCCGCGCCCCGGCGCGGCAAGCACCGCTGCGCCCGCGGCGATGCCAATGCCTGCCAGGGGTCTAATCCAGCGGCCAGGGCAGTTGTGCGCCGGCCGCCAGCGCTTGTGGGTCGGGCGCCGTGGCCTGGGCCGCATCGCTCTGGGCCTGCCGCCACCAGGGGCGCGCGGCTTCGGCGTGGGCCGGCTCCACCGCCTCGCCCAGGCGCGGCATCAGCAGCGGGCGGGCGCCGCGCTCCTGCGCGGCCAGCAAGACCTCGGCGGGCTGATCCCAGGCATGCATCGCCAGGCTGAAGGTGCCCCAGTGCACCGGCAGCAAGCTGCCGCTGCCCAGCAATTCCCAGGCCTTGAGCGCGTTTTCCGGGCCCAGGTGGATGTCGCCCCAGGCCGGATGAAAGGCACCGACCTCGAGCATCACCAGGTCGAAGGGGCCCAGGCGCGCGCCGATGTCGCGATATTCGGTGGTCAGGCCCGTGTCGCCGCTGAAAAACACCGCGTGCCGCTCGCCGCGGATTGCCATCGAGGACCACAGGCTGGCATTGCGGTCCTTCAGCCCGCGCCCCGAAAAATGCTGCGACGGCGCCGCCGTCACGCTCAAGCCGCTGCCGGCGTGACGATAGCTTTCCCACCAATCGAGTTCCACGATGCGTTCCGGCGCCACGCCCCAGGCCTCCAGGTGCGCGCCCACGCCCAGCGAGGTCACGAAGGGCTGCTCGCGCCGCGCCAGCTCGCGGATGGTGGGGTAGTCGAGGTGATCGTAATGGTCGTGCGAGATCACGACCAGGTCCACCGGCGGCAGGGCGCGCAGGGCCAGCGGCACGGGCTGGAAGCGCTTGGGGCCAGCCAGTTTGAAGGGCGACGCGCGCGCGCCCCACACCGGGTCGGTGAGCACGCGCAGGCCGTCGATTTCCAAGAGCACGGTCGAATGGCCCAGCCAGGTTGCCCGCAGGCCGCTTTGCGGCGCCTGCGACCAAGCGGCCAGCGGGTTGACCGATGGCAGGGGCCCGGACGGCGCGCGCCGTTCGCCGCCGCACAGGAAGTCGCCCAGGCTGGGCATGGGAACCTGGGGGTCGCGCAGACCGGGAAGTATGGGGTGGCGGTTGCCAAAACGTTCGCCGGTCCACAGCGGCGAGGCCTTGATGCGCTCGAGCCGGGCGCCGGCGGATCTTTTACCGAAAGATTTCAACATGCATGCTCCTGGCGGCGGCCCTAGCCCGCGCGGTGGTCTGGTTTGGGCGGTGTCGGTCTGCGGCTTGCCGGTCTTGTCTGTGCCAATCTCGTTAGTATCGACGATAGCAAGCCCGCCCGACACGGCGCGCCTTGCGCGCCTACCTGGGAGACCCGCATGGCCGACCTGAACGACATCGATCACTTCGTGGTCTTGATGCTGGAGAACCGGTCCTTCGACAACTTGTTCGGGTTCTTGTCCTATCCCCCCGGCGTGGCTTTCGACGGCCTGCGCGGCACCGAATCCAACACCGACGCCCAAGGCAAGGCGCATACGGTGCACGCTGCCCCGGATAATCCTCGCGCCCTGTGGCTGCCGGACCCCGATCCGGGCGAGGCGTACACCGACATCAACCAGCAGATTTTCGGCAACGCCGCGGGCACCGGTGTGGCGAACATGTCCGGATTCGCGCGCAATTACCAGGGCCTCGAGAGGCCCGGCGCGCCCGATGACATCCTGCATTGCTTTGCCCCGGGCGAGGTGCCGGCCCTGCAGGCACTGGCGCGGGCATTCGCGGTGTGCGACCGCTGGTTCGCCGCGGCGCCGTGCCAGACCTGGCCCAACCGCTTCTTCGTGCACACGGGCACGGCCGGCGGCTACGAGAACAACGCGCCGACGCATTTTCCCTACCGCATGCCCACGGTGTTCAATGCCATCGAGCGCCAGGCGCCCGATGGCTGGACCATCTATTTCCACGACTTCCCGCAGAGCCTCACGCTGTCGGCGCTGTGGACGCGCCTGGATCGATTCCGGCCTTTTGCCGAGTTCCTCGACAACGCCGCCAGCGGCCATCTGCCCTCCTACAGCTTCATCGAGCCGCGCTATTTCCCCGACTTGAACTGGCCCAACGACATGCACCCGCCGCACAACGTCGCCTATGGCGACCAGCTCGTGGCCGACGTCTACAACGCGCTGCGCGCCTCGCCGTGCTGGCCCTCGACCCTGCTCGTCATCACCTTCGACGAACATGGCGGCTGCTACGACCACGTGCCGCCGCCGGCCGCGCCGGCCCCCGAAGCGCCGCAGCCCGGACAGGTCTTCGCCTTCGATCGCTTCGGCGTGCGCGTGCCGACGGTGGTCGTGAGCCCGTACGTCGCGCCAGGCACGGTGTTCCGCTCCCCGCTGGACCAGCCCTACGACCACACGGCGATCATCAAGACGCTGTGCCGGCGCTTTGGCGTTGCCGCCGCCTTGACGGCGCGCGACGCCGGCGCCCCGGACCTGGGCGGGGTGCTGACGCTCGATGCGCCCAGCAACGACGGGCCGGCGTCGCTCGCGGCCGCACCCTCGCCCCCGCAGGACGACGACGAAGCGCTCGAACAGGCCCGCCTCGCGCCCCTGAACGATTTTCAAAGCGCGCTGCACGATGCGGCCAACCTGCTGGCGCCGCTGCTCCATGGCGTGACCGCGGCCGACCACGCCGACAATCTCGCCAAGGGCTATGCGCCGGCGCCTATCGTGGCCGACAACGCGATCGATGCCCTCCAGTCCATAGGCAATATCGTCGGCAAGCTGCTGCGCTAATCCTCCCGGGCTACGCCCGGCAAGGGCGCCCAGTCCAGCAGCTCGGCCAGGCGCCGGGTGACCCACGCCGCCTCGGCCGCATCGACCGAGGCGGGGTCGGCCAATAGCCCCTGCTGCACGCGCGCGAGCACGAGGTCTTCGGTGATGGACAGCGCGAACAGCATCGTGCGGGCGGTCTCCACCAGCATTTGCGCCAGGTCTTCGCACAGCTCGTAGCGGCCGGCGATGTGCGCGTGGCTGGCGCTGGGGCGCTGGCGACCGGGCGGCACGAACAGCGCGATGAACGATGCCGGTATGAGGATCTGGCTGTCCTCGCTCATGGCGCCACCAGGCGCACGATCGCCACGCCGTAGGGTGCCAGCCTGAGCGTCGCGCCGGCCGGAGCGTGCGCCGCCGGGCTGCTCAGAATCACCTCGCGCAGTTGCGCGTGGGCGGGCAGGCCGGTGATGCGCAGTTCCTGCTCCTGCGCGCTGGCATTGAGCGCGACCACGGCTCCGCTGCCGTCGGCGCTCATGCGGGCAAAGGCCAGCGTCTGCGCATTGCCGGTTTCCAGCGGCAGGTAGCTGCCGCTGGCAAAGGCTGGATCCTCGTGGCGCAGCCGGATCAGCGCGCCATACCAATGCAGGATCGAATCCGGGTCGGCGCGTTCAGCGGCAACGTTGTAAGTGGCCGCGGCGCGCGCCGCAGGCAGCCAGGCCGGCGCGCTGCTGAAGCCCACGCCGCTTGCCCCGGTCCATTGCATGGGGCTGCGCGCGCGATCGCGCTCATCGGCGCGCGGCCGCTTGGGTCCGATCCTCGCCTGGGCCAGCTCCTGCGGCGGCAGGTCGCCCATGCCGAGCTCTTCCCCGTAATAAAGCAGGGCCGTGCCGCGGGGCGCGAGGGTCAGGCTTGCAGTGAGCTTGGCGATCTGGTCGTTGTGCGTGCCATCGCCAAATGCGCTCCATTGGCGCGAGTGGTCATGGCTGCTTAAGAAGAAGACCGGCGTCTGGCCACCGAGCTTGAGCTGCGCGTCGTCGATCTGGCGCTTGAAGGTCGGCGCGTCGAGCGCTTGCAGATTGCCGATCAGGAAATTCATCGGCAGCTGGATTTCGTCGTGGTTCTTTCCATAGACCGCGGCCAGCTCGGCAATATTGGCGGTGGCCGATTCGCCCAGCAGCACCGGGTCGCCGGCAAAGCCGCCCAGCACGGCGCGCAGCTGGCGCAGCACCTCGTGGGTCTCGGGGCGCCCGGAGTTGTAGGGCTTGAGCCACACCGGCGGCCCGGACTCCGGATGCGGGTCGTCGGGAAATGCCGGATCCTCCACCAGGTAGGGCGTGGCATCGAGGCGGAACCCGGCGGCGCCGCGCCGCAGCCAGAAGCCGGCGACCTCGAACATCGCCGCGCGCAGTTGCGGGTTGTTCCAATTCACGTCGGGCTGTTGCGGCAGGAAGATGTGGTAGTACCACTCGCCGCTGGCCGGGTCCAAGGTCCAGGCGGGCCCGCCGAAGATCGATTGCCAGTGGTTGGGTGGCCCGCCATCGCTGCTGCCCTTGCGCCAGACATACCAGTCGCGCTTGGGGTTGTCGCGCGCGCTGCGCGCGGCGCGGAACCAGGCGTGCTGGTCCGAGGTGTGGTTGAGCACGAAGTCCACCAGGATGCGGATGCCGCGGCGGTCGGCTTCGCGCACGAGCTCGTCCCAGTCGGCCAGCGAACCGTACTCGGGCGAGACATCGGTGTAGTCCGAGACGTCGTAGCCGAAATCGAAATTGGGCGAGGGAAAGAACGGCGTCAGCCAGAGCGCATCGACTCCCAATTCCTGGAGGTAGTCCAGGCGCTGCGTGATGCCCTTGAGGTCGCCGATGCCGTCGCCGTTGGAGTCCTGGAAGCTGCGCACGTAGATCTCGTAGATCACCGCGTGCTGCCACCAGGGTCCGGGCGCAAGCGGCTCGCGCGCACCGGCGCCGGGCGCCACGCTGCCGGCCAGCGCGATCAATATGGCGAGGCCACAGGCCCGGCCCCTGCGCTGCAGGGAAAAAAGGAAATTCAAAAGGCCTCCTGTGGCCCGCCGGATGCGCGTGGCGGTTTAGCGTACGCGCGCGATCGGCAGCGCCGGCCGCAGCAGCCAGGACGTGAACGCGGTTACCCGCTGGGCCTGCCGTATGGTGTCGGGGCGCATGGCGCGCGATTGTAGACACACGCGGCACCGGCACGTTCCGTGCGGCTTGATGCATTGCACTTCTGCAGGTACTGTCCTTGCGGACGCGCGTCGCGCCTGACGCCGACACACTTTTTGGGAGTACCGCGTGAATCGCCATGATGTCACCGAAATGATCGTCGCCGCCCGCATCCAGAGCGGGATCCCGTGGTCCGAGGTCGCCCGGCGGGTGGGCAAGTCCAAGGAATGGGTCACGGCGGCCTGCCTGGGGCAGATGACCCTGGACGCGCAGCAGGCGGCCGTGGTCGGTGCGCTGTTCAACCTGCCGCCCGAGGCGGTGAAGCTGTTGCAGGTGGTGCCCTACAAGGGTTCGCTGCCCACGGCCGTGCCCACCGATCCGCTGATCTACCGCTTCTATGAACTCGTCAACGTGTACGGCACCACTTTCAAGGAGCTGATCCACGAGGAGTTCGGTGATGGCATCATGAGCGCCATCGACTTCAAGATGGACCTGCAGCGCCAGGCCGACCCGGCCGGCGATCGCGTGCACATCGTGATGTCCGGCAAGTTCCTGCCCTACAAGACCTACTGACCGGCCGCGCGTGCAAGCCTCGGCCGGTGAGGGCGCGGGCGTCGATGCCGACCGCGCCTGGAGCATCGAGCAGCATGCGATCGAGCCCATACCGGCGCGCGACCGTCACGGCACGCCCGCCGAACTGTTCCGCATGTGGATCGGCGCCAACGTCAATTACGTCGGCGTCGTCACCGGTTCGCTGATCCTCACGCAGCTGCCCTCGGTCTGGGTGGCCATCGCGGCGATCCTGGTGGGCAACGTGCTCGGCGCGGGAATCGTCGGGCTGTGCTCGATCATGGGTCCGCGCACCGGCACGGCCGGCATCGTCGGCACGCGCACAAGCTTCGGGCAGCTGGGCGCCTGCCTGCCGATGGTGGTGAGCCTGTTCTCGGCCCTGAGCTGGTTCTCGGTGCAGTCCATCGTCGCCACGCAGAGCCTGGAGCAGCTCTTCGCCCTGGCCGGCGCCGGCGGCGCGGCAGTGGTGTGGCTCTCCATAGCGCTGATCCTGGCTGCCGAGATCGTGCTCGCGGTGTATGGCCATGCCACCATCCTCGCGGTCGAAAAGTGGATCGGGCTGGCGCTAACGCTGCTCTTCGCCGGCCTGGTGCTGTTCATCGTGCCGCGCCTGGCGCACGCCACGGCACCGACCCTGGGCGCACCCATAGCCTGGCCGCAGTGGCTCGCAACCGTGGGCGTGGTCGCGGCGCTGCCGGCGGGCTGGGCCAATTTCGCCTCCGACTACAGCCGCTACCTGCCGGCGCAAACGCGCTGGCAGCCGATTGCGCTGGCCGCCTTCGGCGGCCAGTTCGCCGCCGCCACGCTGTGCGAGATCATCGGCGTGCTTTTTGCACTGGCGCTCAACGGGGCGCTGGGCAACGACCCCGTGAGCCAGCTGGGAACGGTACTGCCCGCGTGGTACCTGGTGCCCTTCCTGCTGGCGATCATCGTCGGGGGCGTGTCGGCCAACGTGCCCAACGGCTATACGGCGGCGCTGGGCCTGGTGGCCTTGCGCGTACCGGTGAGCCGCTTGAGCTCGCTCGTGATCGTGGCCGCGTTCACGCTGGGCGTGCGCGTGCTCACGGTGCTGTACGGGCATTTTTACGACGTGTACCAGAACTTCCTGGCGCTGCTCGTGTACTGGACCGGCCCCTGGGCCGCGATCGTCATCACCGACCATTTCCTGCGGCGCGGCCAGTATGACCCGGTCGACCTGATGTCCTGGGGCCGCGGCCGCTACTGGTATCGCCGGGGCGTGCATTGGCCCGGCGTGATCGCCTTCCTGGGCGGCGTGGCCGCTTCCCTGGCGTGTGCCAACTCGGACACCTTCGCCAGCCCCCTGGCCGTGCACTACCTGGGCGGCGCGGACCTGAGCCTGGAGGCCGGCCTGGTCGTGGCCGCCGCGGTGTACTACCGGCTTGCCCGCGGCCGCATGACCCGCGCGTAACCATCGCGTCGCTCTCCCGCACGACGGCCGCGCGCACAACTAGGCATCCCCGCTCCAGCATCGCGGCCGCGCGCCCGGCAAGGCATCCGCTCTCCTGCGGTGCGGGAAAGGGCCAGGGACAGGTCGGCCGCAGCAGGCCCTGCGCCCGCTACTGCCGCCGCAACTGCTGAGCCATCTCCTCGGCGGCCAGCGGCCTGCTGAAAAAGTACCCCTGGCCGTTGGCGCAACGCAGGCTGCGCAGGACCGAGAGTTGTTCCTCGGTCTCGATGCCTTCGGCTACCACCGACAGGCCCAGGGTGTCGGCCATTGCCAATATCGCCTGCGTGATCGCGCGGTCGTCGGGGTTGTGGGCCACCTCGTCGACGAAGCTGCGGTCGATCTTGAGTTCGTCCAGCGGGTAGCGACGCAGGAAGGACAGCGAGGAGAAGCCGGTGCCGAAATCGTCGATGCTGAGCTTGACGCCCAGCGCCTTGAGATCGCGCAGCTGGCGCAGGCACTGGTCCGGATCGACC
>Ga0209698_10008899_pt1 | contig 10319 bp, 6 predicted proteins | sample LitLauG_LLR_2012_FD_187203 | JGI IMG/M metagenome (GOLD analysis project Ga0209698, IMG submission 187203) | Freshwater sediment microbial communities from Pennsylvania, USA - Little Laurel Run_MetaG_LLR_2012 (SPAdes) (version 2) | ecosystem: Environmental > Aquatic > Freshwater > Creek >... | reverse complement strand
GAGATTTTCACCCCGTTCTGATTGTTAAACCAGTTATTGGCATTGATCGCGGAGTTCTGCAGAAACTCAAACAGGCTGCCGTGGAACTGGTTGGTCCCGGACTTGGTTACCACGTTGATGACGGTGTTCCCGCCGAAGCCAACCTCGGCGGTGTAGGTGTTCTGCTGTACGTTAAATTCCTGGACGGCGTCGACGGACGGGGTATACAGCGCCGTGGTCACTCCGCTGTTGTTTTCGTTGTTGGTCTGGCTGACGCCATCGAGTACGATGTCCGAAGTAGAGTTCCGGCCGCCGTTGGAGATGAAATTGGTTGCGCCCGCGTTCAAGCCGAACGAACCGCCCGCCGCCTGCGTGACCCCGGGCGACAATTGTGCCAGGTTGAAGACCGACCGGCTGGTGAGGGGCAGGTCGTTGATGAACTTCTGGTTCACCAGTTGCCCGGTGGAGGCGTCCTGCGTTTGCAGCAGCGTGGCGGTGGCCTCGACGTCGACCTTTTCGGCGGTGCCTTGGATCTCGAAATCGACATTGACCTCGGCGTTTTGTCCCACGGTCAGCGTCAACGCGGGTGGCGTATAGGGCCGCATGCCGGTGGCCGTCACCTTGAGACCGTAGCGCCCGGGTGGCAGGTTGCGTAGAACATAGCGGCCTTCGGAGTCGGTTGTCGAAGTGTAAGTGAAGCCCTTATCATCGTCGGTCAGCACGGCGCTGGCGTTCGGCACAACGGCGCCCGACGGGTCCTTCACAACACCGGTCAGCGATCCGGTATAAACCTGGCCGTACGAAGCCACGCAAAGCAAGGCTGCGATCCCCATCAGGAAAAGGGCTCGCGTGGTGGCCCGAGTCACCGTGGCGGTCGTTGCCCGAGTACAAGATCCAAACTGGTTCGGCATTTGACTACCTCTCAGCGGAGATTGGCGGAGGGAACCTCCGCATGGCCCAGATTATACACCCACCAAAATGCCAATCGGGCCGACTCGACATCGCGGGTTACGCGGGTTAGGCGTTTGCTCGGGCCGGACGGCTCACCGCAGATTCGGGTCTACAAGGCGCGGGTCGATAGGAAGGGTTTCAGATACATGTGAGCCCTTACTGCCGTTCTGACGGGTTGCGGCGCAGAACCCGCGGCGCGCGGGCGAGGACGCCCACGCCACGAGCCGTTACGCTATCCTGAACCAATATGAAAACGCTGCTTCTCGCTCTTGGTCTATCCTGCGTTCTTGCCGCGCAGGAGAAGGTGGATGGAGCTACCGATGCCCGCATCCGCAGCGAAGAGATGGAGCATTCCGAGATCATGCACACTCTCCACATGTTCACGGACCGCTATGGGCCGCGCGTCACCGGCACCCCGAATCACGAAGCGGCGGCCAAATGGGCCGTGGCGGAGATGACGCGGTGGGGGTTCAAGAACGGCCACCTGGAGCCGTGGGACTTCGGCCATCCAGGCTGGCTCAATGAGACGGCTGACGGGCATATCGTCTCGCCGGTCAAACAGAATCTGAAGTTCGAAGTGCTGGCATGGACACCCTCGACCAACGGATTGGCGACCGCCTCGGCGGTGGAACTGCCCGCGCCGCCACAGGGTCCTCTGCCGCCGGCCACGGATAATGCTGCTGGCGGTCGTGCGGGGCGCGGAGGGCGCGGGCCGCAACGCCTGGGTCCCACTAAGGAAGAGATGGACCAGTGGGTGGCGGCCAACCAGGACAAGTTTCGCGGAAAGATGGCGCTGGTGGGGAACGCGGCGGTGATCCCCGTCAACTTCGACCCGCCTGCCAAGCGCCGTCCCGACGACCAGGTGAAGGCTGATTATGAAGGCGGCGGCCGCGGCCGTGGCGGGTTCGGCGGGGGCAGGGGACCGCAAGATCCCAACCGCCTCACCACTGCGCAGGTGGAGGAGCGGATCGACGGAATGTTGGTCGCTGGCGGGGCTGTGGCGCGCATCATGGACGCGGCGCGCGGCGAAGGCATCATCGTGGCCCAGCAGAACCGGACGTATGAACCGGCGAAGGCCGTTCCCACGGTGATTCTACGCAACGACGACTATGGCCGCATCGAGCGCCTCCTGGCCGATGGCGAAGACGTCAAACTCCAGTTCAACATCGTTAACCGCCTCTATCCCGAAGGCAAGACCAGCTACAACGCAGTGGCGGAGATTCCGGGAACGGACAAGGCCGACGAAATCGTCATGCTGGGCGGGCACCTGGATTCCTGGCACGCGGCCACTGGTGCCACCGATAACGCCATCGGGTCGGCTGTGATGATGGAAGCCGCGCGCCTCATCCAGACCCTGGGCTTGAAGCCGCGCCGCACCATCCGCGTGGCGCTGTGGTCAGGCGAAGAAGAGGGGCTGCTGGGCTCTATCGCTTATGTGAAACAGCACTTCGGCCAGGCCGAGGACCCCAAGCCGGAGTGGTTCAAACTGAATTGCTACTTCAACGTGGATACGGGCACCGGCCGCATTCGCGGGGCCGGGATTTTCGGACCGCCGGAAGCGGCCGCCGTACTGCGTCCCGTGCTGGCGCAATACACCGATTGGGGCGTGTTCGGGGTCAGCACCACCAACAGCCGCCAAACTGGCGGTACCGACAGCACGTCCTTCAATAACGCCGGCCTGCCAGGGGTGGGCTTTCAGCAGGATCCCATCGAGTACAACTCGATGACCCACCACACCAACCTGGACACTTACGAGCGCATCATACCCGACGACGTGCAGAAGGCTGCGGCCATTGTCGCCGCCTCGGTGTGGCATGCCGCCAACCGCGACCAGATGATTCCCCGGTTCACCAAGGAAACCATGCCGCCGCCGGTCGCGGCGCGGTAGTCTGTAATAAGAACCTGGATGTATGAGACGCCGTCAAACGATCGGGGGTACGCTCCTCGGAACGCTGCTCCTGGTTGCCTTTTCCGGCCTTGCCCAGAGAGGAGGGCGGGGAGGACGGCTCCCGGAGCGGGAGGACGATGACGAAGCCGTTGCGCCGCCGAAGCCGGCCGAGTTTCACTTTTTGCGCGTCCAGTACACGGACTTGCCGCAGTTCCACCGGCGTTGGGGATATGCGTCGCGCGACGCCACGGGCACCGGTTGGTGGCTCGTGGATTGGCCAGCCGCGGACAATCACTTCACACGGGGAGTGGACCGTCTGACCAGGATTGACACCGGCGATCCGCGGCATCATCGCCTGACTGACGACCAGCTCTGCGACTATCCCTGGAGTTACGCAACACAGACGGGCTGGTGGGGCCTCTCTGATGCCGAGGCCAAGCGCCTCGGCGAATACCTCTTGCGCGGCGGCTATCTGGTGGTGGACGATTTCTGGGGTCCGGAGCAATGGGAGATCTTCCGCCAGACCATGGAGAGAGTTTTGCCGGACCGGCCGATTGTCGACATTTCCCAATCCGACCAGGTGATGCACGTATTGTACGACATACAAGACAAAGATCTCACATTTATTCCAGGTTCACGCCACTTACGCCGCAGTTACGATGGTTCGGTTCAGGTTTACCAACCGGAAGGCACATCGCCGGCGTGGCGGGCTATGTACGACGATAAGAACCACATGGTGGTAGCGGTAAATTTCAACACCGATGTAGGCGACGCATGGGAGTTCGCGGATGTGCCATACTATCCCGAGACTATGACTACCTTGGCCTATCGCTACGGCATTAACTATATTGTTTATTCAATGACGCATTGAGCCCTGGGCGCTCTATCTCCAATGAACACGGAATTCCTGATTGCCGGTGTGGTCTGGTACGTGGTTTTTCTGCTGTCCACCACGTGTCACGAAGCGGCGCATGCCTTCGTGGCCAAGCTTGGAGGAGATCTGACTGCTTTCCACGGCGGTCAAGCTTCGCTCGATCCTCTGCCGCACATCCGGCGCGAGCCGTTCGGGATGGTGGTGTTCCCGATTCTCTCGTACGCGGTGGGTGGCTGGATGATGGGTTGGGCCAGTGCGCCCTACGATCCGCTCTGGTCGCTGCGCTACCCGCGGCGGGCGGCGTGGATGTCGCTGGCCGGTCCGGGCGCCAACTACTCGCTGGCGATCCTGGCTGCCATCCTGATTCACGTGGGCATGTGGACGGGCCTGTTCGTCCCACCGGAGTCGGCCAATTTCATGCACGTGGTGGAAGCCACCTCGAAGGGTTTAGCGTCGGGCGCGGCTACTTTCTTAAGTTTGTTGTTTTCCTTAAACCTGCTATTGGGGACATTCAACCTGATACCGGTTCCGCCGCTGGATGGATTCTCGGCGATCGGTTTGTTGCTGCCGGAAAACGGCGCCCGCCGATTTCAGGAACTGGGCCATTCGATGCGCGGATTCACTTACATTGGGCTGATGATTGCATGGCGGGTGTTCGATCCGATATTTAGTCCCTTGTTTACAGTGTCGCTGAGCGTGTTGTATCCGGGGCAGAGTTACGGAGGACAGTAGCGTTCGAAGCCGAGTTCACTTTGGCGTAGTGGCGCCGGCTAGTATCCTGACCTGTGTTGTCCTCAGCGGCCCCCCGGAATTTCGTCAGGATGAAAAACCAGGTCGCGGTCCAGAACCATTTCCAGGTGAGTACCCGGCCGCAGCACAACGTCCTGCTTGCGGGAAAGCAGGACTCCCGCCAGCGCCCCGGCGGCGCCGCCCACCCCCGCTCCCGGCAGGCCCTTCGCGAGGGCACCAATCGAGGCGCCCATACCGGCGCCCGCGATCACCGTACGGCTGTCGGCTTTCTTGCCGTTGCCCTCCACCTGACCCTCGCTTCCCGGTGGCCGGGCGTGAAAGTCGCGCGACACGCCATTGGGCAAAATCAGCGAGTCGAACCGAATAAACAATTGACCTTTGCCCGCAACCTTTCCGGCCGGCTTGGTTCGCGTGATCGTACCGGCGACGTCGCTGCCGCGCGGGATCACCACCCGGCTATTCACCGCAACCGGAACCTCCGTACGAAGATAGACCCGGTCGCCCTCCTTGGCGTTCTTCGTGCTCACTTCACCGACGAGGGACAGCAGGACCCGCGTCCCTGAGGGAACCGTGACGTCGGGTGCCAAGCCCGGCTCCGGCCTCTTCGCCAGAACCGGTTGGCCCGCATCGCCCCGCCGCCCGACGGAACTCTCCACCGTCGCCGGCTCCGCTTCATCGGAGGGCATCGGCGCACCTTCGCGCCGGAACACCAGCGTGCCTTCCAGTTGCGCGCCAGCACGGATCACCTGTCGCGTAATAGTGAGGGTGTCGTGGTCGCGCGAGAGCAGCCAACGCTCCATCACCGTGTAGTTCTGGGCGCCCGAAACCAGCTTGTTGATCAGCAGGGCGGAGCCTTCCCATTTGATAACCGAGTTCCAGGACTCCTCGCCGATGCGTTTCCGCATCTCACTGCCATCAAGCGCATACCGCCACTCGACTTCCCCTGTTGAGCACAGGATGCCGCCATCGTCCTGCGAAATGGCCAGGGACGTCTCGACCTCCGCAAACGCACGGATGCGGCTGGCGACCTGGTCCAACATCCACTTACCGGAAAAGTCGCGGTACGGATCGGCAGCGCGAAGTGAAATCGTCAGGCCCAGCGCCACCAGCAGCGCGTTAACGGGGTGAGACCTACGCATGACCCGCAGATTAGCATAGGGCGACGATCCTTTGGATTGCCACCGACCCAGGGCGGGTGCGGGTTCAAAATCACAAGACCTTAAAGTCTGATACGGCATTGTTTCTAGAACAAATATTTCGGAGAATGTTCTTAACGAGCCTGGGCATGGTTGAATTGTCAAGTTTGCGCCCGCTGCCGTTTCCCGAGCCTAACCGCCTGGTGCTGCCGATGGTCGAATTGGGCATGGCGGCGGGCCGCGCGTTTCTGCCGCAGGACGACGCTCCCAGCGCCGGGCGCGTGGCCACCCTGAGTCATAGCCCCTGGGAGCGGCGCTTCGGCGCAGACCCAAGACTGGTGGGGCGCGCGGTGGTGATCGGTGGAGACCCTTATGTGGTGGTGGGAATTCTGGCTATCCTGTGAATACCCGATCGCTCTCAGCGGCGCGCGCGGTCCGGGCGACCTCTGGATGTACGGCGTGACCATTTCCGCAAGCGCAGGCCGAACTGGACACGGCGCGGCGGCGGATCACGCTGGCGTGCACGTCTGGGGGCTGCGCGTGTTCATGGTGCGGGACGTGGGGCTGGCTGGCGGGTGCGCGCCCGAGGGAGTTGGCCATCCGGGCGGCCCTGGGAGCGCGCCGCGCACGCGTCGTGAGACCAGTTCCTCACCGAGAGTTGTCTGCTGGGCGGCACATTTGGGTTGTTGCTGGCTTACTGGGGAGTGGCGGTGCTCGCCTTCACCATGCTGACCTCGCTGGTGACGGGACTGGGCGTTGGGCATCGCGCCCGCCGTTCCGGCCTCGCGGCCTCAGGTTTTCGAAACGCCGAAAGAGGGAAGCGCCAGTTCGCCCGAGAGCCGCGGCAGGAACCGGCTGCGCTCGCTCTTAATGGTTTCCGAAACGGCATGCTGTGGATGGTGGTGGCTCAAGGTGCGTTGTTGGCGGCGATGGGGGTGGCACTCGGGCTGGCCGCGGCCTTTGCGCCGACACGCGTCATCGGCGTCTGCTGTACGGCGCGAAAGCCATCGATCCGCCGGTGTTCGCGGTCGTCTCGCTGCTGCTGCTCGCGGTTGCCGCCGGGGCCAGTTTCGTACCGGCCCTGCAGGCGGCGCGGGTGGACCCGATGGGGGCATAGCGGAACGAATAACCGTCGCGGAGTACAACTGCGCTTGGGAATCAGGCCATCATCGAGAACTACGAGCGGGCATTCCAGCAGGAATCCGTACTGTGGGAGACGGCGCAGGTTTGCGCCGCGTTCCGACGGCCATCTAGAATCATGAGAGCGTCTTCGCACCACTACAGGAGGACTGTTTGAAATCGGCGGATGTGATCATCATTGGCGGCGGTATCGTCGGATCGAGCGTGGCGTATCACCTGACCGAAGCCGGCTGCCGCAACGTGCTGGTAATCGAGCGGGAAAGCCATCCGGGCAAGGGCTCCACGGGCAAGAGCATGGGCGGTGTGAGGGCGCAGTTCTCCACCATCGCCAGCATCCGGATGTCACTCTACTCTATCCCGTTTTTCAGCACGTTCGACGCGGTGATGGGCCACCCGTCCGGTTACCGGCCCCAGGGATACCTGTTCGTGGCCACCGAGGAGCGCCACATGCAATACCTGCGCGACAACTATCGGAGGCAAGTGGAGGCCGGCCTGAAGCAGGTTCAGTTACTGAAACCCGACGACGTGATCAACCTGGCGCCGGAACTGCGCTCGGACGACATCATCGGCGGCAGTTTCTGCGCGACCGATGGTTTCGTCGATCCTCATTCGGTGATGACCGGCTTCATGCAGAAAGCCATGGAGCGCGGCGTGGAACTGCTGCGCAATGCCGAAGTCACCGCCATCCAAACCGACGCACACGGTGTCTCGGGCGTGGAGACCAGTCAGGGCCCCGTATCCGGGCGTACCGTGGTCAACTGCGCCGGCCCCTGGGCCGGGCTGGTGGCCAAGCAGGCCGGAGTGGAGTTGCCCGTGGAGCCGCTGCGCCGCATGCTGGTCCCCACCGAGCCCTTTGATAAGGTTTCGCACCAGTCGCCCATGGTGGTGGATATGGCCTCGGGCTTCCATTACCGGCCCGAGGGTCTCGGGCTCCTGATGGCCTGGAACGATCCCGAAGAGACCCCCGGATTCAAGACCAACTTCGACCCGGCATTCATCGAGAAGATTCTCACCCGCGGCGTGGACCGCCTGCCGGTACTGGAAGAAGCCGAGGTCAATCCCAAACGGGCTTGGGCCGGTCTGTATGAGATGACGCCCGACCATCACCCCGTGCTCGGCCCTGTGGCCGGACTGCCGGGATTCTTCCTGGCCAACGGCTTCAGCGGCCACGGCGTGATGCACTCACCGGCGACGGGCCGCATCCTGGCCGACCTGATCGTGCACGGTAAGTCCGATCTGGTGGACACGGGGCTGCTCGGGTTGGACCGCTTCGCCAGCGGACGGCTGATTCACGAAACCGCAGTGCTCTAACATGGGCCTCCAGGCCGTGCCTGGCGGCGCGCGAACGGGAACGCGCTGTGATACTTATATTCCATGAGCAAACCAAGCGGTTCCGGACGGCGGGCGTTTCTCCAACAGGTGGCCCTGGCGGCGAGCGCCACGCAAGTGGAAGGATCGGCCCAGAATACAGCACAGCCGGCGGCTAAGCCGGCAGCAAAGTCTGCAGCAAAGTCTGCAGCGACGCCCGACATTGCCTATCCACGGGTATTCACGGGACGGCATCTTAATATGATCGCGTTTCCGCTTGGCGGTGTGGCCGCAGGCGCCGTCAGCTTGGGCGGTCGCGGGCAACTTCGCGATTGGGAGATGTTCAACAAGCCCGACAAGGGCGCGGCGCCGGCGTACGCTTTCCCGAGCATCTGGGTCAAAGCCGGTGGCGGCAAGCCCGTGGCGCGCGTGCTGGAATCGCGATTTCAACCGCCATATGAAGGCGCCACCGGGCTGGGATCGAACAACGCGCCCGGCCTGGTGCGGCTTGCCTCTTCAACCTTCACCGGCGAGTTTCCGCTGGCCCGCGTCGACTTTCAAGACAGCACGCTGCCAGTGCGGGTGTCGCTTGATGCCTTCACGCCCTTCATTCCGCTCGAACCGGATGATTCCGGTTTGCCTGCCGCCATCCTCCGGTACCGTGTCACAAACCCGGGTAAGGTGGCGGCCAAAGTGGGGATCGCGTGGTCCATTGACAATCCGACGGGCCGCACGCAGGCCGATACGCGCGCGAACGAACACCGCCAGACGGCAAATGTTGAAGGGCTGCTCATGACTAGCCCGGACCTGCCCGAGACGGATCCGCTGAAGGGCAGTTTCGCCCTGTGTCTGTTGGGCGCGGGGGATGGGCACGTGACCTGGCTGCGCGGATGGGAGCGGGGCCGATGGTGGAATTCGCCAATGCTCTTCTGGGACGATTTCAGCGAAGATGGCGAACTAGGGCCGGAACCCGCCGAGCGCAACGGCGTGGGCGCGTTGTGTCTGCAAAGAACCATCGCAGCCGGAGCGGCGAGCGATTACGCGTTTCTGCTGGCCTGGCATTTTCCGAACCGCACACCGCGCCGCTGCGGCTGGACGGCGCCAAAGGGCGACGAAGATACCGTGATCGGAAACTACTATACGAAGCGTTTCGCGAGTGCCTGGGATGCGGCGGAGTACACCGCGCAGAACCTGCCTCGCCTGGAAAAGCAGACCCGCACCTTTGCCGCCGCGCTGCGGGAGAGCACGCTGCCCGGCGCGGTGAAGGAAGCCGCAGGCGCGAACCTTTCAACCCTGGTGAGCACAACCACCTTCCGCACGGCCGATGGCGAGTTCCACGGCTTCGAAGGCGTGAACGACAAGTCCGGCTGCTGTTATGGAAGTTGCACGCACGTGTGGAATTACGAGACCTCAACGCCGTTCCTGTTCCCGAGCTTTGCGCGCTCGCTGCGGGCCGCTTCGTTCGGATACGATTTGGACGACGCCGGCGCTATCCACTTCCGCCAAAAGCTTCCGTCCGGCAAAGAGCGGTCTGGCTTCGCCGCGGCCGACGGGCAGATGGGGCAGATCATCCACGCCTACATAGATTGGGCGCTCTCCGGCGACACGGAATGGCTGCGCGGAATTTGGCCTCGCGTGAAAAAGGCTCTGGAGTTCGCCTGGGTGCCCGGCGGCTGGGACGCCAACCGCGACGGTGTGCTGGAAGGCGTGCAGCACAACACCTACGACGTGGAGTTCTATGGACCGAACCCGATGTGCGGCATCTACTACCTGGGCGCGTTGCGCGCGGGCGAGGAGATGGCGCGCGCGGTGGGCGATGGCGGCGCGGCGACCGAATACCGAAGGCTTTTCGAAAGTGGCCGGAAGTGGACCGACGCCAATCTGTTCAACGGCGAATTCTACGTGCAGCAGATTCACGGAACGGAGAAGAGTAAGATTGCGCCCTCGCTAATGAGCACCATGGGGTCGGAGGAAACCGAGAATCCGCAGTATCAAGTGGGAGGCGGTTGCCTGGTGGATCAACTAGTGGGCCAGTACCTGGCGGAGGTGGCCGGGTTGGGCGACCTGGTTTCGCGGGCCAACGTGCGCAAGACGCTGGAATCCATCTACCGGTACAACTACAAGCGGACTTTCACGGAACACGAGAACGTGCAACGCACGTTTGTGCTGAACGACGAGGCGGCGCTGGTGGTTTGCGATTACGGAAAGGCCAAACGGCCGCACATTCCGTTTCCGTATTACGCCGAGGTGTTCACCGGGCTGGAATACGTCGCGGCCAGCCATATGCTGTACG
>Ga0209698_10008898_pt1 | contig 10319 bp, 6 predicted proteins | sample LitLauG_LLR_2012_FD_187203 | JGI IMG/M metagenome (GOLD analysis project Ga0209698, IMG submission 187203) | Freshwater sediment microbial communities from Pennsylvania, USA - Little Laurel Run_MetaG_LLR_2012 (SPAdes) (version 2) | ecosystem: Environmental > Aquatic > Freshwater > Creek >... | reverse complement strand
CCGGAGTTGAGGATGAACGCGGTTTTCTCGTCGGCGAGGCGGAGTTCGTTGTGTAAGTTGGCGTTACGCCAGTTCCACTGGGGATCTTCGTGTACGGCTTGGCCGAAGAAACTGTTCGCGAAGGCGGGTTGAATCTGGCCGAGAATCCACGGCCCCCACCCAGTGGGGTCGGCTTCGGTGCCGGGTTCATAGCCAGGATAAATTTGCTCGCCGGTGACGGGATCTTTCGGGCCAGCATAAATCTTGCGTAGAGCTTCTATCTGGGGCTGTGTGAGACACGAAGCGTTCTCGGGGCCTTTACAGAGAAGAACAGAGGGATCGAAATGGCAGGCACGCGGGTCTTCGATGAGGCCGTCTTTGACTCCATCGAGGGAATCGCATTGAGCGAGCGCAGCCTTCTGAATGGCGGGCAGCTTGGCTGCGGCAATTTTGCTTTCCGGTTTCGCATTCAAGGCCTGCTCATTCCAGAGGAAACCGGTGAAGTGGTGGGTCCAGTGGTTGGCGGGTGCGCCGGCGATAATGCCGTCGAAATCTTCGGGGTAGCGCTCGGCTTCGGCCAAAGCCTCGCGGCCACCGTCGGAGCAACCCGCGAAATAGGCGTGGACGTTGGGCTTGCCGTAGTAGGCGTGAAGAATGGCTTTGGAGGCGAGCGCGGTTTCGTGTAAGGCGCGATAGCCGAAGTCGATGAGTTTTTCGGGATGGCCCACCGCCCAACTTGCACTCGGCAGCGAGCCTTGGCCGCGATGGCCATCATCGGTGGCGGAGACGGCGTAACCGAGCGTGAGCGAGCGGAAGAGCGAGTTAGATGAAATCGCACCGGCCCAGCCTCCGTTGCCGCGCTGCATGTATTTACCGTTCCATTTATCAGCAGGAGGGAGCCACAGGAGAAAGCCGATTTCGGAATCGGAGGTGGGGCGCGCGACGCCAGCCACTGCGCAATGGGGAGGGACGGTGATCTCGGGTGGTTTTTGCTGCTTGGATGGGGCAGCGGCTACGGAGGTGGCCGAGGTGATGGTCACATGATCGAGAGGGAGGTTCTTGAGGGCCTCGCAGGTTTGCTGCGCGTACACAAACTTAGGCGCAAAGCAAATCGACGCAAGCGCCATGCCAATGAGAAGTCGCATTCGTTCCTTTTCTGCTGCTTTCGATTCCCTTGCAATTCTATTACTAACCGAATTTTGGTACCCTGCGAACACCTATGCACTTTCGCCGACACCTGTTTTTCCTCGCGATCATAGCGGGATCAGTCTTCGCACAGAATGCGAAACCGTTAGCCGACCGGCTGGCGGCCCAGAACTTGGTCTTCGAAGAGCAGTACGAATCGGACCTGCGCAGCTTCCCGGAGCGCGCGACGGCGTTTGGGGACTACCGCTATAACGACAAGCTGGCAGATTACTCGCTTGAAGGAGTACTGCGACGCCACAAGGCGGATGAGACTTTTATGGCGCGGTTGGAAGCGATTCCGACGACGGGCTTCGGCGCACAGGACAAACTGTCTCACGACCTGCTGCTGCGGGTGTTGCGCCAACGAGCGGCGGACTTCGATCTCAAAGAATATGAGATGCCGGTGAACCAGCAAAACGGCATTCACACGAGTCTGGCGGATTTGCCGCTTTCGGTTCCCTTCGATTCGGTGAAGCATTACGAGGACTACATTGCCCGGCTGCACCAGATCCCGCGGGTGCTGGGCGAGACGACAGAAGTGCTGCGCGCAGGCATGGGAGACAAGCTTATGCCTGTCCGTTTTCTGATTGAAAAACTACCGGTGCAGTGCCAGGGGATCATCGATGCCGACCCTTTTCTGATTCCGACAAAAAAGTATCCAGCGAGCATTTCCGCAGACGATCAGACTCGATTGAGCCAGCAGATAAAAGGAGCAATCGACAACGATGTGATTCCCGCGTACCGAAAGTTCGCGAGTTTCCTGAGGGATGAGTATGCGCCGCGAGGCCGCACGACGCTCGCGGTTCTTTCCCTACCCGACGGCGAAAAGCGCTACGAGAACGATATCTACGGGCGCACTACGACGCGTATGAAGGCGGAGGAGATTCATTTACTCGGCCTGCGCGAGGTGGACCGCATTGAGGGCGAGATGGCCGCGATTGCGAAGAAGGAAGGCTTTGCGGACTTGGCGGCGTTCCGAGCGTCGCTTAAGACGAATCCCAAATATGTTCCGACGTCTTCGGAACAGATACTGGATGATTTCCGCCGTTATATTGCGCAGATGCAACCGAAGCTTTCCCAGTTGTTCACGCTGCTGCCGAATGCGGCGGTGACGGTGGAGGCAATACCGGCGTTCCAGGCTGCGGCGGCCACGCACTATGTGCCGGGGACGCCCGATGGGAAAAGGCCAGGGCGCGTGGTGGTGGCGACGTCGGATTATGCGCGGCGCTCGTTGATTGACGATGAAGCGATTGCTTATCACGAGGGGATTCCCGGACATCACATGCAGTTGTCTGTGCAGCAGCAGCTTACCGGGTTACCTAAGTTCCGCCAACATGGACTCGGCTTCAATGCTTATATCGAAGGCTGGGCTTTGTACGCAGAGCAACTAGGCAAGGAGGTGGGCTTCTATCAAGATCCCGTTTCGGATTACGGAAGGCTGTCTTCCGAGCTGTTTCGGGCGGTGCGACTGGTGGTGGATACGGGCATTCATGCAAAAGGATGGAGCCGGGAGCAGGTTGTAGAGTACATGCGGAGAAGTGGAGCGGTGGACGAGCCGACGATTCAATCGGAGACGGACCGCTATATTGCATGGCCGGCGCAGGCGCTGAGTTATAAGTTGGGTCAGCTTAAGTTTCGTGAACTTAGGGAGCGGGCGAGTAAGGAATTGGGCGCTCAGTTTGATATCCGGCGCTTTCACGACGAGATGTTGAACGGCGGGGCGTTGCCGCTTGATTTGCTGGATGCCCGTACTAATGCTTGGATTGCGGAAGAGAAGGCAAGGTAGCGAGCGAGCTAGCAAATAAAACTGAAACGTTTTGGCAGTGATGCCTACTAAGAGTGGGTATGCCTGCACGTAAATTTGTCGTTTTGGCGTCTGCCGTTATGATGGCCGTGCCATTTGTGACGTTTGCGGAGACTGGTATTGCGCCGGCAAGAGCGGATTTCGAGCCGGCGGATCTAGTCACACTCGCGCTGCTGAGCGCATTTGTTGTGTTGGGAATAGTGGCAAAGCGAAGCGGACGGCGTCCATAAGCCCAGAATAGAGGAGAAACCCTTACGGGAGAGCGAAAGCCGTCACAACGTCGGCGGTGGGCGTATCGGCAAGAAAGCCGCCGCCGGTGGCGACAATCACGACATACTGCTTGCCGTCTTTGCCGCGGAACGTCATAGGAGCGGAGTGGGCACTGGCCTCAAGCTTAGTTACCCACAGTTCCCTGCCCGTCTTTGAATCGAAAGCTCGAAAGCGGCTATCCGTGGTTGCGCCAATGAAGACTAAACCGCCGGCGGTGGCCAAGCTTCCGCCTATGTTGGGACGCCCGGTCTTTTGCTTGCCTTCGGGAAGATCGTCGGTTACACCGAGCACGCTCTGCCAAGCAATCTCACCCGTGTTGACATTGATGGCAAACAATCTGCCCCACGGCGGTTCCTGGCAGGGCCAACCTTTGTCGCGATCCCAAAAGCGGCCCACGGGACCGAGCGGACTTGTGCGTGCGTACGGCGTGCGCGACCCTTCTTTGGTCTTGACGACTTTGCCGATTCCGGCCACGTCTTGCGTATTGATAAACAGGTAGCCCAGCTTTGGATCAAACGACATGGGATTCCAGTTACTTCCGCCTAACGTACCGGGGAATACCACTGACTCAGTGCTTCCGTAGGGAGTGAAAGGACCCAGGTTGTGCATGCCGCCGTCTGTGGCAAGGAGTTCGGCGCAATACTTTTCGTGCTCAGGAGTTACTTTGGCAATTTCATCCGGCTTGAAACTGTTGCGCGCCAACGGCACTGGTTTTACGGGGAATGGTTGGGTAGGCCAACTCTGTTCGCCTTCGACATCGCTCTGGGGCACGGGGCGCTCTTCTACGCCATAGATCGGTTTACCCGTGCGGCGGTCGAGTATGTAGAGTAAAGCAGTTTTGCCGATTTGCGCGATGGCGGGAATTTTCTGCCCGTTATGAATTACATCGAACAAGACAGGTGGCCCGCTGATGTCGTAGTCCCAGGTGTCGTGGTGAATCGATTGAAAATACCAAAGTAACTTTCCGGTCTTGGCATTGAGTGCAACCAAAGAGTTGCCGAACAGGTTCGCTCCTTTGCGATCGCCGCCCCAGTAGTCGTAGGTGCTTTGGCCGAAGGGCATGTAGACGATGCCGCGCTCGACATCGACAGTCATCATGCCCCAGACATTGGCTCCCGAACGTCCCTTCCAGCTATCGCCCTCCCACGTGTCGTGGCCAACCTCTCCCGGTTGGGGGACGGAATGAAATTGCCAGACAAGTTTTCCAGTATGCATGTCCCAGGCGCGGGTATCTCCCGCTGCTCCCAGGCTTGGCGATTCCTGGGTGTGCGCGCCGGTAATCACCAGATCCTGATAGATAATGGGCGGCGAAGAGAGATCATAGAAGGCGTTCGTAAAGCCATTGAGTACACCTTGCTTCAGGTCGACGGTGCCTTCGTTCCCAAAGCCGGGGACTGGTTTGCCGGTAGCCGCGTTGAGCGAGATGAGTTTGGCGTCAGAGGTGCCGAATACAACTTGCGGCGGGGATTGTTTGTCGCCGCGATAGAACTCCAATCCACGAACGGCGGGGTTCGCGCCGTTAAGGGCATAGGCCCAGATGAGTTTTCCGGTTTCAGCTTCTAGCGCTACCACTTGGTTGTAGGGAGTGGTGAGGTACATGCGTCCATTGACGACAAGCGGAGTTGCTTCGCCGACACGTCCGACGGGAGCGTGCGCCTCCGTTGATTCCGCTGTTGGGCCCGCGTCACCACGCAAGTCCGGTGACATATGAAAGGTCCAGGCTCGCTGCAGGCCTGTGACATTTGTGGGGTTGATTTGGGCGAGCGGGGAATAGCGCGTACCTGCGGGATCGTGGCCGAAAGTGGGCCAGTCACTCTGGGCGGCGACGGGCAGTGAACCATAAATGGTTATCGCCAGGAGCGCAACGGCCGGAAAGGAAACGCGAGACATGTTTAGGCACCTTTGCAATTTGAACTTGAATTTGAGTGCAAATTGCATGATACGCGGAAGAGCTTGGCTGCCTAATGGGCGCGAGAATCCAGGACCGCCAAAAGGCGACTTAGGCTCTTATTAAACTGATCCGGCTTGTCAGACGCGTTTTTGATTGCGAACAAATCAGCAAGACAGTGAGCGGTTACAGGCACTTTCGTATCGCGGACAAGAGCGGACGAACTCACGGCCGGGACGCGCTAATCCGACGGACTGAAGTACTGTGGCATCTCGGGTGTTACCCGATGTGAACCACATTGGAACTGCCGGTCCGTGTGTATTGTTTGCCAATATGGCTTGCCTGGGTGTTGGAGGCCGCGCATACACTCCCTGTCTCATTCCCGGAGTTGAAGTCGTGCGCTCCTTGCAGGGTGATCGATTCCGGCGGATGCGCCCCAATAAAGAAAATGGCCGTCTTTACCGAGGCCGTATTCTGTGCATCTTGGTCACTCCCGCCAAATGTCACTCGCTTGTAGCTCTCATAGTTGGCGACATGCTTGTTGTCTTGATTTACCTGGCCGGCTTCGTGCTGCCAGCGGCCAGCGGCATCGTCGACGTTTGTGAGCGCTTTTCGAACAAACGTGAATAGTAATGGCATATTGGTTCTCCTTATGCTTCGCTTCCAGGTCGATCTGAAAGCTCTGCTGGCTTTATTGCATCCTCAGTGCCACTTCGCTTACTCCGAGATGGAAAGTCTCCGGGCATGCCAACTCTTACATTCAAGGCTTGTTGGTGGCGGGTGATGCACTCCGGGTAGATTTCGGTGTGGGCTATCTGACGCAGTGATCCCACAGACTACAAAGAGTGGCTACGAAAAGCGCTACGCTCGATCGCCGCAAAGAACTGCCGTTTAGCACCGGTGGACGGGGACCCGATGGTGGGTCAATTGGCGCAGGCCCACGAGAGAAGCAAGAAAAGGGGCCGAACAAGTCGGCCCCCGCTCAGATATCAAGCTGTCTCGCGACTTAATCGCCGCCCCCTAAGCTGGCAGTGCCAAGCACAGGCACCACGTCAGGTACACCAGACGCCTCGGTGATCGTCAACGTACTGTTAAATGTGCCAGGCACAGTCGGGACAAACGTTACTGTGATTGTGCAAGTTGCGTTCGCGGCCAAAATGGCGGGACATTTGTTTCTTTGAGTGAGAGAAGGATCGCCGCTGAGGGTGACGCCGGCGATTCCAACAGTGGCAGCACTGGTATTAGTAACGGTCACTGTTTGACTCGGATTGTCACCCACAATGTAGTTGTTGGTAAACGAAACGGAAGCTGGACTTATCGCCAACGCCGAAGGCAGTGCGCCGTTTGAGCCAGTTCCAGCTAAGGAAACGGTCTGCGTTCCACTCGCGAGGTTCAGCGTCAAAAGACCGGTCCGAGCACCGGCAACAGACGGGTTAAACTTTACACTCACGGTGCAGCTCTTGCTTGCAGCCAGTGACGCAGTGCAGGTGGTTGTTTCCAAGAAATCGCCGCTGACGGTTGGCGCTTTGTTTGCGACAGCAGTCTTGCCGGTGTTTGCGATAGTGACTGTGAGGGCGCCGCTGCTGGTACCCACTAACTGCGGGGGGAACAGCAATTGAGCGGGCGAGACTGTGACGACAGCCGCGGCACTTGTGCCTGAGCCCGCCAAACTGACGGTTTGCGTGCCGGCATTGCCGACAATGGCCAAGGTGCTGGTGACGGTACCTGCCGCCACGGGGGTAAAGGTGACGCTGATGGTACACGCATCACCCGGAGGAATGGCAGCGCTGCAATTGTTGGTCTGCGCAAAGGGCGCGGCTGCGGCCACAGAGGCAATCTGCAGCGGGCCGTTGCCTGTATTCTGAACGGTAACGCTTTGCGCAGCACTTGCTTTGTTCAACGACTGCGCAGGGAAAGTCAACGAACCAGGAATGACGAAAGCCATTGGCTGCGTGGCGAATCCGGTGAGCGAGACCGTTTGCGTGGAACCGAGGTTGCCTGAATTGTCACTGAGCGTGAGGGTGCCGCTGGCAGCGCCCGGCACAGTGGGCGCGAACGCCACGTTCACGGTGCAGCTTGAGCCCGCGATGAGGCTGGTGGGGCAGTTGTTGGTTTGGACAAAGCCGGAACTGGCGGTGATGCTCGAGAATGTTAGCGGGCTTCCACCAAAGTTGGTAATCGTAATGTTTTGTGGAGCGCTGGTGTTATTGATGTTTAGGTTGGCGTAGGTCAGGGCGGTTGTGGAAATGGTCATGGCCGCGGGCCGCACGGGGGGCAGTGCAACCGGAGTGATGCCCCAAACGTAATAGCTACCGTAGTTAGACGGCATGTTCGGCGATTGGATGATTCCTTCCATTTCGTCAATCACGTTCAGGCCATAGCCGCCAAAAATCACCATGCCGGTGGAATCGACGTTCATGCTGTGGAAAGGCAATGCACCCTGCGAGAGCAGCCCAGCCGAAATTCTTGTCCAGTTGGCACCGGTCATGTCATCCACGCGCAAAACATCGTTATAAATAGACTCAGCAACATAGATCTTGCCGGCCGCGTCGACGGCTACGGCAATGGGACTATTTACTGTGTAGATGGCTCCGTTTGACGCAGCGGGCAGTTGACTCAGGACAGTAAAATTCGTGCCGGTGATATCGTCCATTCGCACCACGCGCGCGTTGCCGGTATCAGGAATATAGATGCGGCCAGCGGAATCAATGGTGAGGGCGGCGAAAGAAGAGAGTTGGCCGGTTCCTGAGCCAGCCGCGCAGAATGTGGTCCAGTTGGTTCCGTTCATGTCGTCCATGCGGATCAGACAACCGACGCCGGGGTCGGCAACGTAGATTCGGCCTTGCGGATCGATGGCGATGCCCTGAGGATTGCCGAATTGGCCCTGCCCGTTGCCATATGAACCGAAGGATGTCCAATTGGTTCCGTTCATATCGTCAATGCGAACGATTCGGTCGTTGTAGCCGTCGATGAAGTAAATACGTCCGGCGGAATCCAGGGTTAGGCTGGCCACATAGTAGAACTGTCCGATGCCGCTGCCGAGCGTGCCGCTATAAGAGACGGCGTTGGTGCCATTTATGTCGTCGGTGCGAATAATCTGGCCGCTGTTGGTGAAGTAGAAGGGAGTGTAAGCGGAGTTATAGACGGTTGCGCCATAAGGCGGGCCTCCCACGGCCCAAGTCTCCTGGCTGGATCCCGTGATTGCTTGGGTCTGTCCGTTTACTGTGAGGGTCCCGGTGAATTTGGCTTTGAACGTGTAGCCGCAGGTGATGTGGCCGCCACGGCCGCCGCCGGAGCAGCTTTCCACCGAACTCGAAGAAGAGATGGTTCCTTGGAGTGATTGCGTTCCGTCAGCCGAGGTAAACGATACTGTGCCGCTCGTTGGCGTGGCACTGATGTTCAGAGACCCGGCGGGACTTGTGCCGGTGGAGGCAATAGTCGTGACACCACCACTTACCGAGGTGGAACCAACGCCCGAAACATTAATGGCGCCTTGATCGGCCCATGCAAGCCCGGAACAAGAGAGGAAGATCGAACTACATAACAAGATTGAAATTTTTGTGATTTTCATTGATGCCCCCTGGAAGGTACTGCTCTTTCCACTGTCTGTCTGCCGGTTATGTCAACGCATTGCTAGGCAGACACACCCTATATAAGGGGTCGCTCGCGGTCGAGTTTGATATAGCTAACTGCGCGATTTATGAAACGGTTGGAGCGCTTTCGGCACTTTTATGCAGTAGACAAAACCGCAGAAGCCACAATCTGAGCTAAGGACTGCCATGTCCGATGTCCCTTGGGCGGAAGATTTTCCGCTTATGTGGTTGAAGGAGGGAGCCGTGGTTGCTGTTCAGAGCGCCGCAGAAGAACCGATAGTCGGTTCAGTTGCAAAGCGCGTCGTTTTCGTGGGTTCGTCCCACGAGGGTTGGGAAGACGCCGAACTCACATGCAAGGCGCTCAAAGAAAGCGACTCCACGGTTGAGCCGCGCCTCTGGAAAGAGTTCTTCGCCGCTGGCTCCTTGACGTTCGAGGCGTTGGAGGACATGCTGAACGAATGTTGCGGCGCACTTTTTGTAGTACGACCCGATGACATCGTTCGGCACGCAACGGCTCCGCACGCCGCGCCAGCCAAAATGCCGAGGGGAAACGTGCTGCTCGAATTTGGACTGGTGGCAGGCAGACTGGGACGCACCAACGTAGCCCTCTGCCAGTTTGACAAAGCTGCGTTGCCGAGCGACTTGACCGGTATGACGATCATTGAAATGGATCGCGAAGGGTACAGCACCGAAAATCGTTCGTCGCGAGCGGCTGAAGCGCGGGAGAAGCTTAGCCGTTGGTCGTCGCGGCTTCTTTCCACCGGCCGTAAAGTAGCAAGAACCGCGCTTTTCCATGGCTATACGGGTCAATGGGAATTTCAGCTTCAGCTCAATCAATGGCATTCGTTCGCGATTGAAGAGCCTAGCCACGCGGTTGTGAACGGCACACTTTCGCTCTTTATTTCTCCCGATGGCGAAGGAGGCCATGGTTTCGCGGAGGGTATCCTTTCTTATCACTTGGACACGGCCGAGAGCCGCGCGCGCGAGGGGGGACAACCCTACCGGGGAGACCTGCACCTGATTCACAAAATCGAAGACGTGGAATGCTGCCCAGATGGAAGCATTCGGATGACCACCCACACGCAGGGCGTGTACCCCATCAACGAGGGAGAAGACCGCTGGCCCGAAATACGCAGATTCACGGGCACGGAGCCGTGGACGTTTAAGTGGACGCTGAAGGCAGGAAAGGAGGCGCGGACATTAAGTGGTTCGGTGGAAACGAGCGCTGCCGGCGGGACAACCGGACAAATCGGGGCGACACAGAAAAGGCGGGCCTGAGTCGTTAGAACCTTAGCGGGACTCCTTAGCGGCACAGTTGCACTCTCCCGGACGTTTCGCATAGAATGGCCACGGCAACTATTTCGCAAACAAGGGAGGGTCTCCATGCAGAGTACCCGTCGGAATTTCGTCAAAGGCGCAGGCGCGACAGCCGCCGCGCTTGGCGCAAGACTCAACGCCAAGAATAATAGCCGCGCCGCCTCGAATGAAAAATGCTTGTTCTGGGTGGCCGCTGCGACGCCATGCGACAAGAACCTTCAATTCGATGAAGCGGCATACCGCGATATGCTGGCCTTCTTCAAAGAGCAAGGGGCAGATGGGG
>Ga0209698_10008895_pt1 | contig 10320 bp, 4 predicted proteins | sample LitLauG_LLR_2012_FD_187203 | JGI IMG/M metagenome (GOLD analysis project Ga0209698, IMG submission 187203) | Freshwater sediment microbial communities from Pennsylvania, USA - Little Laurel Run_MetaG_LLR_2012 (SPAdes) (version 2) | ecosystem: Environmental > Aquatic > Freshwater > Creek >... | reverse complement strand
CCGCCAAACTACATTTTGCAGAGAATTATCCTCAATTGAGGGACAATTACTTCATAGCCGTCCGTAACGATGCCGTCAGAAGAGAATCCGCACACGACAAGAGCCGACGCCGGCAGCAATGCGTTGAACACATTCCACTGTTCAATGTCCACTGCTAACTCCTTTCCTGTCATGTTTCTGTGGACAACTTCAATCCTGCGAGGAATTTACGGCGAAAGGCATCGCTTAACCCATTGAAACAAAGGGATTTGTTTACAGAGATCGGGTGGGGGGAGCCGCCGCACAAAGGGGAAGAACACGCCTCTTGGGTACCACGAGAGGACCCGGCGCCCCGTGTCGCGTCCGCCACGGCGAGTGACATGCAGGCGTTCGTGCGTTTCCAGGTCCCCGAAAGTGAGCGACCAGGTGTACCCAGATTCTTGCGTGGGGAGGCAGGGCCTCCACCAGCCTTACGCGGTGGCGCGGTGCAGGTCCCGGCCGCCGAGGCGCACGCTGATGATCTTCGAGACGCCGGGCTCCTGCATGGTTACGCCGTAGATCATGTCGGCGGCCTGCATCATGCGCTTGGAGTGAGTAACGAGAAGGAATTGAGTTTCCTTGCTCAGCGAGTGCAGCAGATCTGCGAGCCGGCCCACGTTGGTCTCGTCCAAGGCCGCATCCACTTCGTCGAGCGCGCAGAAGGGGCTGGGCTGGAACTGGAAGATGCCCACCAGCAGGGCCAGGGCGGTCAGTGACTTTTCTCCGCCGGAGAGCAGGAGCACGTTTTGCAGTTTCTTTCCCGGAGGCGAGGCGACAATCTCAAGCCCGCTCTCGGCCTGGTTTTCTGCATCCGTAAGGCGCAGGAAGGCCTGTCCGCCCTGGAACAGGCGCGAGAAGACGACGCTGAAGTTTTCGTTGATCCGCTCGAAGGCCTCATCGAATTTGGTACGCGTGATCTGGTCGATCTCCTTGATGGTGTCCTGCGTATTTTCGATGGACTCCACCAGGTCCTTGCGCTGGGTCTCGAGGAATTCATGCCGCTGGGCCGTCTCCTTGTACTCATCAAGGGCCATCATGTTTACAGGGCCCATCTGCTCGATGCGTTGCTTGAGCGTACGGCAGGTTTCTTCCTCGGCGGTCAAGTCGTCGCCGTGCAGGCGAGCGATTTGAGAATCTTCGCGCTGGGCATCTTCTCGCAATACCTGGGCCTCGACATTGACTTCAGCCAGGCAGCTTGCTTCGAGATACTGAAGATCGGAGTGCAGTTTGGCCAGTTCGCTCGAACGGGCGGCGCGGTCTTCGCGCAGTAGATCGAGCGCGGCGCGCCCAGTCTTGAGTTCGGTCTCCATCTCAGCCAACTGCTGGCGCAACAACTGCGAACGTGCGGCGATGGTCTGAGTAAGGGCCAGCGATTCGGCACGCGCGGCAGCAAGCTCCTTCTGGCGTTGGATAAGTTCAGCGCTCTCGGCGATGCGCTGCTCCCGTTCCGCCGTGGCTGTGGCCCTCTGCTGCTCGATGGACTGCACGCGGCGCTCGAGGTCGGCATGGAGGCGGTCGATGCGCTGGAAAGCAGCTTCCGCGCCGCGCCGCCGCTCTTCAAGACCGGCGAGCTCTGCCGTAACCTGCGCAGCTTCCTGCTGCAGGGTTTCGCGGTTTTGGCGCAAAACGGCGAGTTGGGCCTGCGATTGATCCAGCGCGGCCTCGGCCTGCGCGCGCTCAGCCTCAAGGCGCGCGGCCTCCTCCCGCTTCTGAGCGATCGACTGCCGCTTGGCCTCGCAGGCATCCTTGTTGCGCGCGGCCTGGATCGTCCAATCCTGCAGCCGCCGTTCGATGCGCTGCGTCTCTCCCTCCATCTGCTTGAGAGCGGCACCCAGGTTGGCGGCGTCGGATTCCGCGGTGTGACGCTGCTCCTGGTATGTTTCAAGTTGCGCAGTCAGTTCCTCGATCGTCCTGGCAAGGATTTCGGCCTCAACCTCTGCCTGTGCGAGGCCTGCATCGAGCCTGGTCAGCCGGCCTTCGGCCGCGCGCAACTCGCGCTTCAGCGCCAACGGCCCTTCGCTCGCAGGCTTGCCGCCGGTCACGGTGGAGTTGTGAAAGCACTCGCCTTCCGGCGTAAGAAAATACGCATGCCCATAGAGCGAGGTGAGCCGCAGCGCTTCATTGGTGCTCTCAACGAGGTAGCTGTGCCTGAGCTTGGGCAGGATCGATTCCAGCGTCCGCCCGAAGCCGTTCAACACCTTGATTGCGTCCCTCAGCGGCGTCAATCCAGGCTCGTGGACCGCGCCCAGAGCTTCATCGAACAAAACACCCTGTGCATCCAAGTGGATGAGGAATGTGGCGCGTCCATCCTGGGTCTTGAGAAGGCGCACGCCCTCTTCGGCGGCTCCCCAGCTCTCGACAACGACGTAATTCAATTCCTCGCGAAGAAACTCATCGACAACGCCCTCGTGCTCGCCGCTGACCTCAAGAAAGTCCGCAAGGGTTCCCACCGGCGAGCTTCCATCTCCAAGAGCGCCAGGTTTGAGCAGCTTGCGAACGGAGTCGGTGGAGTAGCTGTGGTTGCGGATCAAAGACTCGAGGGAGTCGCGGCGTCCAGCCACGGTGGCCTGCTCGCCGCGCAACTGGTTGATGCTGGTGCGCTTCGCGTTCTCTTCCGAGCGCCGAGTCTGCAGTTGCTCGCGCAAAGCGGCAATCTCGTCTTCAAGGCGCTTGAGCGCGTCGGCCGCGGACTCGAAGCGCAAGTGCGCCTGTCCTCTTTCGACGCCGAGCGATTCCTGCTCGTTGCGCGCTTGTCCTATCTCTGCGTGGAGGCGTTCGGCCTCGCGCTCCAGGGCTGCAAGGCTCTCCTCGCTTTGAGTCGTGTGGTTGCGAGCGTTGGCAGCAAGCGTAAGCAACTGCATCGCATGGCGGCGTCCGGATTCAAGCTGGCGCTCCGCATTGAAGACTTCTTCGGCGGCGGTGCGAGCTTCCTGCTGGCGGGCTTCCACATTCTGACGGAACTCGCGGGCTTCGCCGGCCGCGGATTCAAGAAAGCTGTGCTGCTGGGCGCGCTCCTCGGAGATACCAGCCAGTTGTGCACGTGTCTGCTCAAGCTCCACACCGGCCGCGTTGATGCGCGTCTCCAGCTCACCCACACGCTCGGTGTTGCTGCGTTCGCGGGCTGTCGCTCGCTCCAGTTCGACGGCGGCTTCATTGGCGCGGTCCTGGGCCTCGTGACCCTCGCGGTCCAGCGCATAGCCGCTCTCGGTGAGCGAGTGCTGGCCGGCCTCCTGACGGGCGATTACCTCGACCGATTCATTCACGCGCTCGGTCAGCGAGGCTATCTCCTTGTCCAGGCGCTCCTGGTCCGCATCCATCGTCGCCATGCGGCTGGCCAGCACGACGCGCATGCGTCCGCGCAGCTCGTCGCGCACCGCACCGAACCGCTCCGCCTTGGCAGCCTGGCGCTTCAGCGAGTTCATCTGCCGCGTAACTTCTTCAAAGATGTCATCGACGCGGGCAAGATTCTGGCGGGCACTTTCCAGGCGCAACTCGGCCAGGCGTTTTTTGGTTTTGAAACGGGTGATGCCGGCGGCTTCCTCGATGATCGCGCGCCGGTCGTGGGGCTTTGAGCTCAGCAGTTGACCGATGCGCTCCTGGCCGATGATTGCGTAGCTCTCTGGCCCAAGGCCCGTACCCATGAAAATGTCCTGAATGTCGCGCAGGCGGCAGAGCTTTCCATTCAGCAGGTATTCGCTTTCACCGGTGCGGAACAGGCGGCGCGTGATGACGATTTCGCCCTTCTGAGGCGTGCTGTGAAAGCGACGCCGGCGAATCTTGAGCACCACTGCCTGCGGGCCTTCGGCCCCCGTGCGTGCCTCTTCTGACTCTTCCTTGCCGGTAGCTTGACCCTCCGCTGCCATTCCATCTTCGACGACCTGCCCCGGCTGCTCCTCGGCGATTATTTCCTCGGCCTCCGCCGCGCGGCGGCGGCGCACATCGTCTTCGTCCCAGTCTGCAGGCCCGTCGTGTTCCACCATGACCTCAGGCTCAACGGCCACCGGTCCGTCGTAGGCCTCGGGGTCAATCATGGTCAGAGTAACTTCTGCCATGCCCAACGCCTTGCGATCGCGGGTTCCGGCAAAGATAACGTCCTGCATGTGGGTGCCGCGCAGGCTCTTGGCGCTCTGCTCGCCGAGCACCCAGCTCACTCCATCCAAAATGTTCGACTTACCGCACCCATTCGGCCCAACGACAACCGCAATGCCTGTTCCCGGCACGGCCACTTCCGTGCGATCGCAGAAACTTTTAAAGCCGAGGATATGGATCTTCTTTAATTTCAGCATCTCTGCTCCGGAATGATGGCCTTCAAGTGCGAATGCATTCTATTGGACGGCTGCGGTTGTTCTGTGCCGCTCGGAAAGAATCAAAGTTACTACCCGATTACAGACTCTACGGAGGCTGGAGGGCAGGGTCAACGGCAGGGACGGGGGTTTTTGTGGATAAGGGAGTCCGGAATTCCTGTTCTTGGAAAATCCAAAAAATGCTGTGCAAAATGGGAATCTTCTAAGAGATTTTGGCGGGGTTTTGCACAGTGTTGTCTCTTTAGCGAGTGAGGTTTCTTGCGGCTTGCCGACCCGCTCCCGACCTTTAAAGCGCAGGAGACAAGGTGTGCGAATTCGGGCGCGGACGGCTTGAACCTCGGACGATTGAACTCCATTGAGGGGTTCAGGTTCCGCGAGGATCATTGATCTCATTAACATCTCTTTTTGATCGCAGGACGCCGAGACTCTAAACTGGATCGTGTAGGAAGCAGCCCAAGGAGAGAATCATGTCAGACGAAGCAAAGTGTCCGTTCTCGAACGGCGCCGGCAAGCACACAGCTGCTGGAGCTTCAACGAACGCAAACTGGTGGCCTCATCAACTTAATCTCAAGGTCCTGCACCAGCACTCGGAACTGGCCAATCCCATGGGTGAGGGATTCAATTACGCCGAGGAGTTCAAGAGCCTGAACCTCGATGCTGTGATCAAGGACCTGCATGCCTTGATGACCACCTCGCAGGACTGGTGGCCGGCAGACTACGGCCACTATGGGCCGTTCTTCATCCGCATGGCGTGGCACAGCGCGGGTACTTATCGCATCGCCGATGGCCGAGGCGGCGGAGGTCGCGGAGCGCAGCGGTTTGCTCCCCTCAACAGTTGGCCTGACAATGTGAGCCTCGACAAAGCGCGCCGGTTGCTCTGGCCTATCAAGCAGAAGTACGGCCGCAAGATTTCCTGGGCCGACCTGATGATTCTCACCGGAAATGTGGCGCTCGATTCGATGGGATTGAAGACCTTCGGTTTCGGCGGCGGTCGTGAGGACATCTGGGAACCGGAAGAAGATATCTACTGGGGACCCGAAGGCAAGTGGCTTGCGGACGAGCGCTACAGCGGCGACAGACAGCTTGAGAATCCGCTCGGCGCTGTTCAAATGGGCCTCATCTATGTGAATCCGGAGGGACCCAACGGCAAGCCGGATCCAGTAGCCGCGGCCATCGATATTCGTGAGACTTTTGCGCGCATGGCGATGAATGACGAGGAGACTGTTGCCCTGATCGCCGGCGGACACACATTCGGCAAGGCGCATGGCGCTGCCGATCCGCAGAAGTATGTCGGTCCGGAACCTGAAGGCGCCGATATAGAAGAGCAGGGACTGGGCTGGAAGAACACCTTTCGCAGTGGCAAAGGCGTGGATACGATCAGCAGCGGCCTGGAAGGCGCATGGACCACGAATCCGGTGAAGTGGGACAACGACTACCTGGAAAACCTTTTCGGGAATGAATGGGAACTGACGAAAAGCCCTGCCGGCGCTCAGCAATGGACGCCCAAGAACGGAGCTGCCGCGGAAACGGTTCCGGACGCACATGACCCCAAGAAGAAGCACGCACCCATCATGTTCACGACGGACCTCTCGTTGCGGATGGACCCGATCTACGAGAAGATTTCACGGCGCTATCTCGAAAACCCGCAGGAGTTGGCAGACGCTTTTTCCAAGGCCTGGTTCAAGCTGACGCACCGCGACATGGGGCCTGTCGCGCGGTATCTTGGCCCGCTGGTTCCCAAGGAACACCTGATATGGCAGGACCCGATTCCCGCGGTGGACCATGAACTGATCGAGGAGCAGGATATTGCAGCGCTGAAGGCCACGATTCTCGGATCCGGACTTTCGATTTCCCAACTGGTGACCACGGCGTGGGCGTCGGCTTCAACCTTCCGTGGCAGCGACAAGCGCGGCGGAGCAAACGGGGCGCGCATTCGCCTCGCGCCACAGAAGGATTGGGAAGTCAACCAGCCGGGCGAACTGGCAAAGATTCTCAAGACGATGGAAGCGATCCGGAAGGACTTCAATGGCACGCAATCCGGTGGCAAGAAAGTCTCGCTCGCCGACCTGATCGTTCTTGGCGGCTGCGCGGGGGTGGAGGCGGCTGCGAAGAAAGCCGGCCACGACGTGAAGGTTCATTTCTCGCCAGGGCGCACGGATGCCAAGCAGGAGCAGACCGATGTGCACTCTTTCGCCGTATTGGAGCCGGCTGCGGATGGCTTCCGCAACTACATCAAGAAAGGGCTGGAAGGATCGGAGGCTGAACTTCTGGTGGACAAGGCCAACCTGCTCACGCTTACCGCCCCTGAGACGACCGTTCTGATTGGTGGGCTGCGGGCGCTGAATGCAAACTTCGGGCAGTCAGAACTTGGCGTTTTCACCAAGCGGCCGGGAACCCTGACGAATGATTTCTTCGTGAATCTCCTCGACATGAACACGAAGTGGCAGAAGTCCGCTACGACGGAAGGAGTGTTGGAGGGACGCAATCGGGCGACAGGCGAGCTCAAGTGGACGGGCACTGTTGTCGATCTTGTCTTCGGGTCAAACTCTCAGCTTCGTGCGCTTGCGGAGGTCTATGCGTGCGGCGACGGGCAAGAGGCGTTCGTGCGGGACTTTGTGGCGGCATGGAGCAAGGTGATGAATCTTGACCGCTACGATCTCAGGTGATTTCGCAAGTACAACCCCGTTTTGCTTCGTTGAGTGTTGTGGTATCCCACCCATTCGCAATCAACCACCCCACGGACGAAAACCTGTCCGCGGGGACCCCTGGTAGCGAATGGATGGGGCACCCAGCAGTTATTTTGGGATGAGAGGGTCGGCTAAAATCCTTTTCAGTTCGCCAGCACTGCGCGGTACCACACCTTGTTCTTCTTTACTTTCTCGATGGCCTCGTTGGCCTTGGCCATGGGGAACAGTTCGGTTGTTGCTTTGACGCCGTGACGGGCGGCTACATCCAGCATTTCGCGGAGCCTGAATGGACTGCCGACCGGGCTCCCGCTGATGGTGCGCTGTCCGGAGATGAGCGGAAACGCATGCACGCATACCGGCGATGGCGGCACACCCACAAAGCACAGAGTTCCCGTGGGCCGGAGGGCCTGCAGATAGGTTCCCCAGTCCTGGTCGGCGTTGGCGGTCGTCAAAATGAAATCCAAAGACCCAGCCACGTCTTTCATGGACTTGGATTCGCGGCTGTTGACGAACTCGTCCGCGCCCATTGCGCGGGCTTCCTTTTCCTTTCCAGCGGAGGTGGAAAAGGCCGTTACCCTGGCGCCGAAGACGCGGGCGAATTGGAGGGCGATGTGTCCTAGCCCGCCGATGCCTACGATTCCAACCCGCGACGATGGGTTGATGCCGTGGGTGCGGAGCGGGTTATACACCGTGATGCCGCCGCACATGAGCGGTGCGGCCTGTTCGCTGCCAAGACCTTCGGGAATTGGAATGACGAACCGGGAGTTGGCGCGGACGCGGTCGGCATATCCTCCATGGCGATGAACGCACGTTCCCTCGGCCTCGGGGCAAAGGTTCTCGAGTCCTTTCATGCACCATTCACAAACGCCGCAGGAATTCGATTGCCAGCCCAGGCCGACACGCTGCCCTACCTCGAGCTTGCGCGCCTCGCTACCGACTGCGGCAACTGTTCCAATGACTTCATGACCTGGAATGAATGGATAATGGCTGATTCCCCAGTCGTTTGCAATCAGGTGAAGATCGCTGTGGCAAATGCCGCAGTGGGAAATGGAGATCTCGACCTCCTGCGCACCCAACTTTCCGGGTTCATAGTGGAAAGGCAAAAGTTCTGCCCCTGCCGCATGTGCTGCAAGTCCTTGAATTTGTGCCATATTCTTTCTGAACTCCTCGTGGGGGGAGAAACCGCCGGCTGTTTTTCACCAAGGCGCCGGAATTGCAAATGACAGGTGGATTTTCCCCAACTTTAGTTTAAACCGCCGCCTGTCTCAATGTGGAGGTTGATGACCTGAAAACCGGAGAGAATGCCTCCAGCGGGGGCGTCCGCGGAGACCACAGCGGACTCCCCGTTCAGGCCTGCTTCCTGGGCACTTCGCAACGGCTCGAGGGCGTTGGCAACGGAAAGAGGCAGGCTGGTAAGGGTTTCGCCGGAGATTCCGGCTTGCGCTTCGGGCAACAGCAGGCTCACATAAACGCGATCCGCTGAATGCTGGCGCCGGTACTGTGCAAGCACGGAATCAAGATTGGGCTGCCGGCCGGGCGAGTGTTGCTGGTCGAGCGCGCGATCCAGTGTACCGGCATCCGAGACAAGAAGGCGCAGATTCCCGCTGTCGAGCCTGGCGGGAAGGGTGATCGGAATTCGGATGTTGCGCGCCGGTTGCTGCCAGGGGCGAAGGGTTGCCTCCACCAGAACCGTGTCGCCCGCGTGTGTCGTGTCGTTCGAAATCAGCCTGGCCGCCTGCAGTTCCACCTGCATCCGCCGGGGAACTGTTTCCACATGCAGATCGATGGCCCGTACGGTGTTTTGGCGGGAGCCATTCGAATAGAGGCGGGAGAAATGCTCGCCGGTCAATACCGCAGCCTGCATCGGCGCGGGCATGCCATCTCCCGGCGCGGCCCACAGGTCAATTGGCGAACCGGCGTGGCCTTCGATATTTATACTGCCCGTAATGTGGTAGCTGCTGTCGGCGGTGCTGTCGTTGGACTGGAGCAGCGCTTGAAACAGAACCACCTCCATGGCCTGCGTCGACAGCGAAGGCTGATCAAGGATCTCCACATTCACCGCTCTTTTGCCTGACTGCGAGTCGATGGCGACATGCATCGGGATCATGCGCGCGCGAGCGCCGAGAATACCGCTGATGGCCGAGTCGCGGTCCTCCGTAAAGGCCCCGATAGTAGCGCCGGTATTGATGATCTTGAAGGAGTTCATTGGCGACGAGAGCGTAGTGACGACTTCGGCGGTGGTCATGGGGAGGGAGACGGGCCCGGCCTGGAGGATCGGATGGCCACAGGCCAGCAGTTTCTTCGGATCGACGTAGGTGACGGTGCAGGTGGCCGAGATCTCTAAATCGCCACGGACAAGTTGAGCACTTACCGCCGATCCTGGGACCACGCCTTTAATCGCTGCCGCGGAAGGCTGGGCATTCTCGCCGCTCGCATCGGGTTGGGAGGCCCCGCCCATTCCGCCCGCGGCCACCTCTGCCAGGCTCGTCCCCGCCATCCGGCTCTGCCAAAGGCGAATGGCCTCGGGCCGGAATCCGCCCATCACCAGGGGCGTTTCCATCATCTGGAAGTTCATCTCCGGCGCCGGGCGCCCGTCTTGGGAGAGTGACGATGGGACATTTACCGCATCCGGACTCTCACCCGTGACCGCGGCCATGGTATTGCCGGCAGGCAGGTCGCGCACCTCAAGCATCTGCTCGATGGGCGTGATGCCCGCAATGGGATCCTTGCTGAATTGGCCGATGCGGTAGGAGAGCGAACCCAGAAGCTTGTCGCCGATATAAACAGGACTTCCGCTCATTCCCTCGACCACGCCTGTGTACTCGGGCTTGGCGCCATGAAGCTGGGCGAGAATCATGTCCTCGCCGGGGCCGCGCGCGCTGCGCAGAACGCCCAGAATCTCCACTTCCATGGCCTCCGGCTTGCTGCCGGAAAAGACCGTCCATGCCGTGCCGGTCAAGCCGCGGTGAACCTGACTGAGCGGAAAGAATCCGCCACTTGACGGCGGCGGCCCTTCATTTCCTCCGAGATCGCCTTGCGCCCCTAGTGCGGCCGGACATGAGAAGGCAGCAAGGACAAGGGAAGACTCAATGACAGCTGCGGACAGGAGCAATCTGGTTTGCTTCAGGGAAGATTTCACGTCTATAAGAGTACAGCCGGAGGGCGAGTTCTCAGCTTTCAGCTCTAAGCTTCCAGCTTTTAGCTCCTTATTCCGACGTTGGCGGTCTCCTTCAATCGCGCCAAGCCGGAGAACCGAGGGAAAAGCTGAAACAGGGTGGCAAGAGCCAAAAGGCAAGTGGCAGGACCAAGTG
>Ga0209698_10008894_pt1 | contig 10321 bp, 6 predicted proteins | sample LitLauG_LLR_2012_FD_187203 | JGI IMG/M metagenome (GOLD analysis project Ga0209698, IMG submission 187203) | Freshwater sediment microbial communities from Pennsylvania, USA - Little Laurel Run_MetaG_LLR_2012 (SPAdes) (version 2) | ecosystem: Environmental > Aquatic > Freshwater > Creek >... | reverse complement strand
GAGAAAGACGGTGACGGAATTGTCCGGATGACCCGCCTGAATCCAGATCGGCGCTTCGATCTTTTTTCCCTGAAACTCCATTTCGACGATATCTTCCGAGTGCAGGCCAAGCCGCTCTGCCATTGTCGGGCCGATCAGCACAGGATTGTCCCAGGTCATCTTGGTCAGCGGCTTGGGGAGTTCCTGCAACCAGCCGTTGTTGGAAAAGCGACCATCATGGATGGCGGGATCGCGGCGGAAGTTGATCTCGAGGGAATTTGTGTCAGCGGCAGCAGCGGCCGTCGCTGAGTCGACGGCTTTCTCGGTCACCTGCTTCGGCACGTACGTCGTGCCCGCAATCCAGCCGTCGTGAACGGACTTTCTCCAGAATGCCTCGAAGTCTGCGCCAGAATGTTGCTTCTGCCAATAAGCGCGGACGAGGTCGTAGCCGGAAGTCTCGGGTTGTCCAGACAGGAAAGAAACGACCTCATGAGCGCTCTTCCCAGCGTACAGCGGCTCGATCAGGGGCTGCACGATGCTGGCCGTGCCGTCATAGGCGCGAGCATCACTCCACGCTTCCAGATAGTGTGCTTCGTTGATGTGCCACTGGCAGAGTTCGGCGGTTTCGTTCTGATGAAGGCCAACATGGATTCGCTGCGGAACCTTCGTATTCTTCAGCGCGTCGGCGAAGCCAAGGTCGGCCAGTGCGTCGTAGGCAGGATTGCCGCCAAGAATCACCAGCAGGTCGACCTTTCCCGCACGCATGTCCTGCACGAGATCTTTCAAGGAGTCCGTTTGGTTGACGGGGTTGGCATCCACGGGATCGGTGTACACCACCGTCGGACCGTCATTCCCAAGCGCCCGATTGATCGCGTGGGCCAGCGCGTGGACAGCAGGCGATTGATGCTCCCCAGCAATGATGACGCTAGCGCCTGGGCGATGTGCTTCCAGATCCCGAGCCAGCGTCTCCAAGAACTTTTGGGGGGAGCCGCTTAATTGCGGTCCGCCGGCGCCACTTCTCGGGCCTACTGCCGAGGCCAACGCTCGGGCAAAACCCTCAATCTCTGCCGCTCGCAACGGCAACCGGTGATCCGCCTTCACCCCGGTCGATGACGGCGTGCTTTCGACCACGTACAGCCGGTTCATCTTGCCGTCAGGATTGCGGCGCGACGAGAAGTCCCGTGCATACCGCGTGAATCCGGGGAAGCCTGCGTACAGGAAGTCCGCGTCCAGCGAAACGATCACATCCGCATTTTCCAGCTTGTACTGCGCCTCGACCGGTTGCCCAAATGCCATCTGCGCCCCAGCCAGCACGTTGTCGCGATTGATCGACTCATACACGTGCCACTTCGCTTGCGGATAGATCTTCAGCAGGGCACGCATCTGGTCAGCCAGCGTTGGCGAAGAAACAGTCTGCGTCAGAATGCGGATACCTGCGCCTTGCAGACCCTTCTGCACGTTGAGCAGCCCGCGGAGTGACTGCGAGAAGTCGCTCCAGGAACGCGCATCGCCGAGATAGGTGATGGTCTGGGAGCGGTCAGGATCATAGAGCCCCAGAATCGATGCCTGCGTGAACACGTCGGTAGCGCCCAAACTCGCGGGATGCTCGGAGTTGCCCTCAATCTTTGTAGGCCGCCCCAAGTGACTCTCGACGAGTATCGGGCTGGCGTATCCACCCAAAGTGAACGCGCTGGCAAAAAATTGCGGACGGCCCGGAACCATTTGCTCGGGCTGTTTCACGTAGGGGACGATGGGCTCAAGCGGAAGCTTGGTGCAACCCGTCATTCCCGCCAGCGCGAGCGAAGCTCCCATCAGCTTCAGAAAGCCGCGGCGTGACGCATCATCCAGCCACTCGGAGGCCCCTTTCGGAAACTCGCGGTGCATCATCTCCCGGAATTCGGGGCTGCCCGCGAGTTCTTCCAGTGACCGCCAATATTCGGGTCCGTTCGTCTGCTCGATTTGTGCGCGCACTGCCTGCAGGTCGAGCTTGCCCCTCTTGCTGGGGCAAACATCTTCACTGCGCTGCTTAACTTTCGGTTCGTCCATTTGTGTTGCCAGCGAGATTTCCTCGCCCTATGTCAATGACTCAAACTTGTCTAACGGTGACAGGTGTCGCAACTGGTGATATCGGCCACGGTGCGCAACCTGTATTTCGATTTCAGAGCATCACCGAGCGCGAGCTGATCGGTGAAACTCGTACCGTCGATCACGACCGGCGCTGCACTCGAGGGCTGCTCATATCGCATGTTGAACACCTGATCGCGTGGCCGCAGATATTTTTCTGGAGCACGATGACAATCGAGGCACCACTCCATCTGCAGCGAAGCGTATTGATACATCAGCGGCATGCGGTCAATCGGCCCGTGGCAAGTGTTGCAGCCGACACCCTTGTTGATATGAATGCTGTGGTTGAAATAAACGTAGTCGGGCAGCTGGTTCACGCGAGTCCACTGCAGAGATTTGCCGGTTCTGAAACTTTCCCGCACGGGCTCGAGCAGAGCCGCGTTGGTCCAGATCTGGGAATGGCAGTTCATGCAGGTCTTCGTCGGAGGAATGCCGGCAAAACTGGAATTCTCTACCGAAGTGTGGCAGTAGCGGCAATCAATTCCCAGGCCAGTCACATGATGCTGGTGGCTGAAGGGAGCAGGCTGCGGCTTTACAACGCCTTCATAGGTTATGTAGGGCGAGCGCTGGATCTGGGCCATCGCCCAGAAGACGAACGCGACGACGAACACCGCTCCAAAAATCGTGGCCCGCGAGAGTGTGTTCGTACTGCGATGAAAGATCTGCATTGATGTCCAGTGCAGCGGGACAGCCTATGGGGCCTCCCTGGTTCATGCGGCGTTCCGCGGCCAACCGTCACAAATGAGTGTGATGGCGAATACTTAAACGGGTGATTATAACAGCAAGAAAGTTACGCGGAGGGTAGACGTTCGGCAGATTAGAAAAATAATTTTGCTGCAACCATGTTGAGGAACCACGTTGAGTTCTTGACGCGACAGTCGCGATCTCGGTTCACACCTTCAGCGAAACAATCTTGATCCGCTTCCCGACGCGCACTGTCATAGCCTTCTTTGGATTCCAGAAGATTACCGGATCGGTTTTCACTTCTCCCTCAACTCTCACGGCTCTTTGCTTCAGCTTTCTGACCGCGTCCGTAACAGAATCAGCCAAACCCGCACGAGCAATTAGTTTGTCAAGCTTGATGCGACAATCCGGCCAGCTCGTACCCTCGGCAGCCGCATCTCGAATGGCATCCATGTCACTAGCGCCCAAAACATCGCTCAGTAGCACGATTACCTCCTCGACATTCTCCGGCACTTCATCCTTCTGAAACTGTTTCGCCCAGTCCTCGCCTGCTTTCGCCGCCACATCAGCAGAATGAAAATCCGCAACGATTCGGCGCGCCAGCTCTTTCTTCAAATTCATCGGATGAGCCTGCCCACTGGCCACATCGCTCTTCATTTTCGCGATTTCGGTCGCCGATACATCCGTCAGCAGTTCGTAATACCGCCACATCATCTCGTCGGAGATCGACATGATCTTGCCGTACATCTCCAGCGGCGGTTCGTGAATCCCGACGGCATTGCCCAGTGATTTCGACATCTTCTGCACGCCGTCGAGACCCTCGATCAGCGGCGTGGTCAATACCACCTGCGACTCTTGCCCGTATGCGCGTTGTAATTCCCGTCCCACGAGGAGATTGAACTTCTGGTCGGTGCCGCCAAGTTCGACGTCGGCTTCGAGCGCCACGGAGTCATACCCTTGTGCGAGTGGATACAGAAGCTCGTGTATCGCGATCGGCTTTTCTTCCTGGAAGCGCTTGTGAAAGTCCTCGCGCTCGAGCATCTGCGAAACGGTGTATTTGGCGGCCAGGCGGATGAAATCGTCGGCGGTGAACTTCGAGAACCAGCGGCGGTTGAAGTCCACAACCGTCTTCTGGGGATCGAGTATCTTGAAGACCTGGGTCTTGTAGGTTTCGGCGTTCTGCGCGATCTGCTCGGCCGAGAGCGGGGGACGGGTGACGGAGCGGCCCGTTGGATCGCCGATCATGCCGGTAAAATCGCCAATCAAAAAGATGACGGTGTGGCCCAGATCCTGAAAGTGCTTCAGCTTGCGCAGGAGCACGGTATGGCCGAGATGCAGATCGGGAGCTGTGGGATCGAATCCGGCCTTCACGCGCAGTGGCTTGCCGGTAGTGCGCGACTTTTCAAGCTTGGCGCGCAGTTCCGATTCACGAATGATTTCCGCAGCGCCCTTTTTGATGTAGGCCAGCTGTTCGTCGACAGGAGCGAAATTAGGCATCCCGGGCATTATAAAGATTGCGGAAGGTGGAAGGCGGGAAGCGTGCCAATGAAGCGGGGGCCGGCGTCTAGGCTGTCACGGTCGTCACCAGCCGTCTCCCGACAACCTTGAAGTTTCCTTCCAGAACAATGTTGATCGCCTCGGTGTAGGCGATGTGTTCCTGTTCGAGGATGCGGGCAGCGAGCGTGTGTTCGTCGTCGCCATCGAGAACGGGCACGGTTTTCTGCACGATGATGGCCCCATGGTCGAGTTCCTCGTCGACGAAGTGGACGCTGCAGCCAGAGACCTTGACGCCGTAGGCGAAGGCCTGCTGCTGGGCCTCAAGGCCGGGAAAGGCGGGCAATAGAGAAGGATGGATGTTGAGAATGCGATGCGGAAACTGCTGCACAAACCAAGGCGACAGCAGGCGCATGTATCCCGCAAGGCACACGAGGTCAACCTTGTGCTCTTTTAGAGCGGCAACGATCTCGCGATCGTGTTCCTCGCGCTGCTTGCCCTTAGACGGAATGACCAGCGCAGCAAGTCCGAGGCGCCGAGCCGTTTCGATGCCGCCGGCATCGCGTTTATTGGAAATGACGACCGCGATACGTGCGTAGGGTATTCGGCCCGCGGCAATGTTACGGGCGATGGCTTCGAAGTTCGATCCACGACCGGAAAGCAATATGCCAATGTTTTTCATCGAGAGCAGCAACCGACCGAGGGTCAGGTATAAGTGACTTTGCGCTCACCTTTGACGATTCGACCGACGGTGTAGAACTTCTCTCCCAACCGGTCGAGTAACGTCTGCGCCTTCTTGAACTTCGCACTGGAAATCACCAGGAGCATGCCGAGCCCCATGTTGAAGGTGCGGAGCATCTCGTCTTGAGGAACGTTCCCCAAGACCTGGAGGTGCTCGAACACCGGCAGAACCGGCCAGGAGGCAAGGTCAATCGCCGCCGCAGTGCCGCGAGGAAGGACGCGGGGCAGGTTCTCCGTGATTCCGCCTCCGGTGATATGGGCCATGGCGACTATACAGTCGGCATCGATCATTTTTTTGAGAACCGGCCAGTAACTTCTGTGAGTGCGCATCAACTCGTTGCCCACTTTGTTCTTCATTTCGTTGACGTAGGTCTCAGGCGAGTAACGCGCTACCTCGAAGAGCAACTTGCGGGCGAGTGAATAACCGTTGGTGTGAAGTCCATTCGAGGCAAGCCCAAGAATAATGTCGCCGATCTGAACGTTCTTTCCCGTAATGATCTTCTCGCGCTCCACGACTCCGACGATGAAGCCCGCCAGATCGTATTCACCCTCGGGATAGAAACCGGGCATTTCCGCGGTCTCGCCGCCGATCAGCGCGCAACCATTGTGCTTACAGGCCTCGGCGATGCCCTCGACCACCTTTTCCGCAACCTCCGGTTCCAGCTTACCGGTGGCAAGGTAGTCCATGAAGAACATGGGAGCGGCGCCTTGAACGGCGATGTCGTTCACGCAATGGTTAACCAGGTCGGCGCCGATGGTATGGTGCACCTTCATTTCAAACGCGACTTTGAGTTTAGTCCCCACGCCGTCCACGCTGGAAACGAGCACCGGATCGAGATACTTCTTGTTGACGGAGAAAAGCCCGCCGAAACCGCCGATCTCGCTGAGTACGCCCTTGGTGAAGGTCTTGTGAGCAAGATACTTGATGCGCTGCTTGGTGCGATTGGCGCGATCAATATTCACACCGGCGTCGGCATAAGTAATGGGGACGGCATTGGACAAAGGATTTTCAGCCACGGGATCTTCCGTCTTATCGCCTGAGTGTGGGGGAATGAGCGCTCTTTTATCCGAAGGAATAACTCTAAGCGCGGCTCATTGTAGCACGGTGCGGGTGTGGAATTTGTGAGAAGGACACTGAGACGCGAGGCTGGAATGGGTACACGTGTTCGCCTTTACAGCTTCCGATCAAACGCCGACGTCAACCGCCGCGCGAAGAACGGCGCGCAGTGATCCTAGTTAGCGATGTACTGGCTGAAGTAATAGGCTAGAACGCCAAACAGCACCAAGCCTGTGATCCCGTAGGCGGTCAGGACCCAGGCGTTTCGGCCTTCTTTACGTGTGGATGAACTCGAGGACTGCGGTGAGACGACGTCAGAACTCCCAAGGGCCCGATCCTCCATGAATGCCTCCTCCACCAGGAAAACCGTGGCGCGTATGCGTCACGTTGCTTTTACCCCACACCTGCTTCGAGGCAGGTATATGGGGCGGATTTTACTACGGTTTCGAGCCGTGGGTAGCAAGATATTTGCGGGCATTCAGAGACTACTGGGGATCATTTGTCGGGATTTCTGCAGGGCACTGCACACGATGGAAGGGAGAAGGTGATTGTCCCAAGCGAACGGCTGGAATTATGGGATTGTGAATTAGTAACCTTCTTGCAAATGGACTCGGTGATTGGCCGCAGGCCAAGCACTCAGGAATTTCGGCTGACGATCACAGACGGATTTTCCTGTGCGAGCGTAAACTCTTTGCAATTTATGAGCACACTGAAATCATCGGATAAGAGCCCGAAGTCAAAATCGCTTCGCGAGCGCTCAAGTGATCTGCTGCACCCCGAACGGCATCCTTTGGACGCAATTTTCAAGCCCCGCAATGTCGCGGTGATTGGCGCCACCGACCGCCAGGGAAGTGTGGGACGAGCCGTGCTGTGGAGCCTGGTGAGCAATCCCTTCGGGGGCACAGTATTCCCGGTCAACGAGAAAAAGAGCAGCGTGTTGGGCATCAAGGCATACAAGCGGGTGGCGGAGATTCCGGAAATCATCGATCTCACCGTTGTGGTCACACCTGCCGCGGCAGCACCGCAGGTCATCGGGGAGTGCGTAGAAGCTGGCGTGCGCGGGGCGATCATCATTTCTGCCGGTTTCAAAGAGCACGGCGATCAGGGCAAAGAGCTGGAGCGGCAGATCCGCGAGCGAATGCAAGGCAGCAGCCTGCGGTTGATCGGTCCTAACTGCCTTGGTGTCATGAACCCGCTGAACGGACTGAATGCCACCTTCGCAAGCACCATTGCGCGGCCGGGGAACGTGGCATTCATCAGCCAGAGTGGCGCGCTGTGCACGGCGATTCTGGACTGGTGCCAGAAGGAGCAGGTCGGCTTCAGTTCGTTCGTCTCTGTCGGTTCCATGCTGGATGTGGGCTGGGGCGACCTGATCGACTACCTGGGGAATGATCCGCGCACGCACAGCATCCTCATGTACATGGAGACGGTGGGGGATGCGAGATCGTTTCTCTCGGCGGCCCGCGAAGTCTCGCTGAGCAAGCCCATCATCGTGATTAAGGCAGGACGAACTGAAGCCGCCGCCCATGCCGCCTCGTCACACACGGGTTCGCTCACCGGCAGCGACGAAGTCCTGGAGGCTGCATTCCGGCGGTGCGGAGCGCTGCGGGTACACACCATTGCCGACCTTTTCTATCTGGCCGAGGTTTTGTCGAAGCAACCCCGTCCCAGGGGACCACGCCTGGCAATCGTGACAAATGCCGGCGGCCCAGCGGTGTTAGCGGCCGATTCGATTATTACCAGCGGTGGGCAACTGGCCGAGCTGTCCGCGAAATCGATGGAGACTCTGAATGAGATGTTGCCGCCTCACTGGAGTCACAACAACCCTATCGATGTGCTGGGCGACTCGCTTCCCGATCGCTATGCCAAGGTCGCGGAGATTGCGATCAAGGACGAAAACGTGGACGGACTGCTCGCCGTCCTTTGCCCGCAGGGGATGTCTGAACCAACACAGACGGCGGAGCAGCTGAAACCGTACGCCAACTGCACGGGGAAACCGATACTGGCGAGTTGGATGGGTGGGCCCGATGTGGCCGCTGGCGTCGATATCCTGAACCACGCAGGTATTCCTACCTTCCCGTTTCCTGACACGGCAGCGCGAGTCTTCTACTACATGTGGCGCTATAGCTACAACCTGCGCGGGCTCTATGAGACGCCGGTTTTGCCGAGCGAGGCGGAAGCGGGTCCCGATCGCGCAATCGCGGAACACATCCTGAAAAAGGTTCGCTCCTCGGGCAGAATGATTTTGACGGAGGTGGAGTCCAAGAAGTTATTGGCTGCCTACGGAATTCCGACGGTGCCCACGCTCGAAGCGATCACCGAAGACGAGGCAGTGCAGCACGCGGAACAGGTTGGGTATCCGGTCGTCCTGAAGGTGTTCTCGGAGACCATCACACACAAGACGGACGTCGGTGGCGTGCAGTTGAACTTGCTCGACGCGGATGCGGTTAGAAAAGCTTACCGAGTGATCAAGACATCCGTATCTGAAAAGGCCGGAGCCGGACATTTTCTGGGCGTGACCGTTCAGCCGATGGTCAAGCGCGATGGCTACGAGCTGATTCTGGGCAGCAGTATTGATTCGCAGTTTGGACCGGTCCTGTTGTTCGGCGCAGGCGGCCAGCTTGTAGAGGTGTTTCGCGACCGCGCTTTGTCCCTCCCGCCGCTCAATACAACGTTGGCTCGACGCATGATGGAACAGACCAGGGTCTTTGAGGCGCTTCAGGGTGTGCGTGGCCGCAAAGCTGTGGACATCAATGCCCTGGCTGAGTTGTTGGTGAAGTTCAGCAAGCTGGTGGTCGAGCAGCGGTGGATCAAGGAAATCGATATCAATCCTCTACTGGCTTCACCGGACAGCCTGCAGGCGCTGGATGCGCGAGTGATCGTATACGGCAACGAAGTCACCAAGGACATGTTGCCCCGATTGGCCATCCGTCCCTATCCCACGCAGTACGTTTGGCCCTGGGTAACCAAGAAAAACGAGCCGGTGACGATTCGTCCGATTCGCCCGGAAGACGAGCCATTGCTAATTAGGTTGCACGAGGCACTTTCTGACCGATCGGTCTATATGCGTTACTTCCAGCCGCTGAAGCTCAGCCAGCGCACGGCACACGAACGGCTCACGCGCATATGCTTCATCGACTACGATCGCGAAATGGCGCTAGTGGCTGAACGAAAGGCGCCGGATGATACATCCGAGATCATCGCCATCGGCCGGTTGAGCAAAATGCGCGACAGCGACGAAGCAGAGTTGGCGGTATTGGTGGACGATCGCTTCCAGCATCATGGGCTGGGTACTGAACTTTTCGGCCGGCTGATCGCGGTAGCCCACGAAGAGCGCGTGCGGCTGGTCATCTGCACCATCCTCGCGGAGAACCGCGAGATGCGGGCAATCTGCGAGAAGCTCGGCTTCTCGATGCACACCGATCTGGAAGACGGCACGATCCTTGCCGAACTCGAGGTCTAACAGAACAGCTGCATCCGGTTTATTGCAGCTGGTTAAGTCTTTCTCCCGAACTCAACATTCCTATATATAATCCCCGCCTGTTGAAAATGTCGTAACACGACAACTCCACTTTTGCCTTCGGGAGAAAATATGCGTTCTCTTATCGCGGCACTTGCGTTGAGTCTTTTGCTTTCAGGCGGAGCACTTGGCCAGCAACCGGACTCGTCACAGAACCCGGATGCCTCGAAAAGCAAGGAAAAGAAAAGTAAGCCGGAAAAACCGGGGACGGAGGTGAAGCCTCAGGAGAGCTCTGCGCCCGCAACACCCTCGCAAGCCGAACCGCCCAAGGAAGCGGCCGGGGAACGGGAAAAGGGCAACGAGGAACGCTATGACGTCACCGAAGTCGCGCCCATCGTCACCCATCATCAGATCACGGTCGACGGCAAGGTGCTGAAGTACACCGCTACGACTGGCCGTCTGCCGATCAAGCGTGGCGACGGAAAAATCGAAGCAGAAATGTTTTTTGTCGCCTACACGCTGGACGGGCAGGAAGTCGGCAAGCGTCCGTTGACGTTTGCCTTCAATGGCGGACCCGGGTCAGCTTCGGTGTGGTTGCACATGGGCGCGCTCGGACCAAAACGGGTGGTGATGCAGCCAAATGGCTTCATGCCGGCAGCCCCCTACCACATTGCCGACAACGACAATACGCTGCTCGATAAAAGCGACATCGTGATGGTCGACGCGATGAACACCGGCTTCAGCCGCGCCGCCGATGCCGAGATCACCAAGAAGTATCTCGG
>Ga0209698_10008893_pt1 | contig 10322 bp, 9 predicted proteins | sample LitLauG_LLR_2012_FD_187203 | JGI IMG/M metagenome (GOLD analysis project Ga0209698, IMG submission 187203) | Freshwater sediment microbial communities from Pennsylvania, USA - Little Laurel Run_MetaG_LLR_2012 (SPAdes) (version 2) | ecosystem: Environmental > Aquatic > Freshwater > Creek >... | reverse complement strand
TCGCTTTTCAACACCGATCGCATCGACCACCTGTACCAGGACCCGCACCAGTCCGGGGTTCGCATGCGGTTGCACCATGGCGACCTGACCGACGCCACCAACCTGATCCGCATCATCCAGGACGTGCAGCCGGATGAGATTTTCGCGAAGGCCGAGAAATACTTCGCTGCGATCCCGGCAAGAACTGTCCCGCCACGCCCCAAGGTGGACGAACCGCCGCAGGCCGCCGAGCGCCGCGCCACCCAGACCGACAAACTCGCCAAGGTCCCCGCGCTCGCAGTCGGCTATCGCATGCCGGCGCGTCACTCGCCGGATGCCCTGGCTGCGGCCGTGACCGGCGAACTGCTGCACAACGGGCAGGCATCGCGACTCTATCAGGCTCTGGTCAAGGACAAGCAGGTCGCCCTATCCGTGGATGGCGGAGTGAATTGGCCGCTCGGGAATCCCTTCGAATACAACGGTCCGACGCTGATGACTTCGTTCATCGTGTATCCGCCGAAAGTGACCGAGGACCAACTGGTTGCCGCCTTCGACGCCAGCATTCACGACCTCATCGAGAAAGGGCCGACGCAGCAGGAGGTCGACCGCATCGTGACCAAAATGCGCTCGGACTGGTACGACAATCTCGCGCTTCCCATCAACCGGGCCTCCGCCCTTTCTCACGCCACGCTGTTTGACGGCAACTTCGACTCGGTTTACCAGACTCCCGAGGACCTGGCCAAAGTGACTCCAGCGCAGATTCGCGCCTTTGCCGGCAAGTATCTGGTACCCGCCAACCGCACCATCATCAACCGCGTGCCTGCCAAGCAGGACGATGCTGCCAAGACAGGAGCAGGACAATGACAATGACGAAGCTGGAAAATTGCCTTTTCGCTGTCGTTCTGCTGGTCGGTTTAGCGGCAGCCCAAAAAGAAGTTCCCATGCCCAAGGACCTTCCGCCCTACGGTCCCGAGAAGCCGTTGCAAACTCCGAATGTGAAGACGACCACTCTCAACAATGGCCTCACCATCTGGCTGGTCTCGGAGCCGGGACTGCCGAAAGTCGCGTTGACGGTCGAGGTGCGCGGGGGCCTGGCCGCCGACCCGGAAAACCGCCCTGGAATTTCCCAGTTGCTCTCGAAAACGATCGATCAGGGGACAAAGAGCCGCAGCGCCCGGCAGGTCGCTCAGGAACTGCAGGGCGCCGGCGGCGACTTCAGCGCCTTCGCTACCAAAGACAGCCTGGAAGTGTCGACTGCCGTCCTCTCGGCCAAGACTGCGACGGCTCTGGGGGTGCTTGCCGATGTTGTCCAGAACGCCTCTTTCCCGGACGGCGAAGTCGATCTCGCCAAACGGAACCTCGCCGATTCGCTCGATCAGCAGGAAGCGGAACCGCGGTTCCTTGCCTCGCGCGCGCGCGACCGAGTCATGTTCGGCAAACATCCCTATCACGTCATGTCCGCCACCAAAGAATCCGTTGCCACTGCGACTCCGGCGGACCTTCGTGACATCTTCGCGCAGCGCTTCCGGCCTGATCAGGCTCTGCTGGTCGCCGTGGGCGATTTTCAGAGTGACAAAATGCTCGACGCGGTGCAGGCGGTGTTCGGCTCCTGGAAGGCCCCGGCAAGACCTTCGGTGGCTCTGCCGGCGAATCCTCCAACCACGGTCGAACATGCTGTGTTCTTCGTTCCGCGCCCTGGCTCCGTTCAAACGACGATTGAGTTTGCAGCTTTCGGTCCCAAGCGTGGCGATCCAGACTACGAGCCGGCCGAGGTGGCCAATGCAGTCTACGGAGGCACTTTCAGTTCGAGGCTGGTTGCCAATATCCGCGAAGACAAGGGATATACCTATTCCCCCTACGCCTTCCTGCGGCCCTACCGGGCAGCGGGCGAACTGGTCTCGCATGCCGATGTCCGCAACGAAGTAACCGGGGCCAGCCTGAACGAGATTCAATATGAACTGACGCGGCTGACGACGACCAGTCCAACAGACGAAGAACTGACCAAGGCGAAGCGATACCTTGTCGGCAGCGAAGCCGTCAACTTGCAGGATCGCGGATCGCTGGCGCAGACGCTGGCCACCCTCTGGGTCGCCGGTCTGCAACCGGACGAGATCGGTGCTCGTGGCCGGAGGGTCTCGGCCACGACCACCGCCGATGTCAATGCCGCGGCCCGCAAGTACTTCGCGCCTCACCAGGCGGCCATTATTGCGGTAGGGGAAGAGAAGGTTGTCCGTGAGGAGTTGGCTCCGTTCGGCCTTTCGGTTCGGGCCGTGCCGTAACAAGAAATATGGAGCCCCGGACGCCTCGTCCGGGGAAGGAGCGCAAGGAGCGTTTCCAGAAGGGAATTTGCCGGAGTCACGGCGGACGAAGGCGTCCGCCGCTCCATTCCTCTTGTCCGGCGGGCCGTTATTCTACAATGGCCACGTGAGCCCCACCGCCAAAACCACTGGCCTGCGCTACTGGATGCTGCGCGTGCTCAAGGAATGCGAGCGCGCGGCCGCAGGCTTCAACGCTGATCCCGTCCATGACCTGCGGGTCGCCCTCCGCCGTTGCCGCTCCCTGGCCGACGGCATGATGGCCATGGATCCCGATCCCGACTGGAAAGCCATGAAGAAGTCCGGCAAGCGGCTGTTCCAGAGCCTGGGAGAACTCCGCGATGTCCAGATCATGATGGAGTGGATCGAGAAGCTGCAAAGTTCGACGCCAAATACGGGGCTCCCACTCCCGTCCGCCTCCGGCCAGGAGCAGGAGATTCTCCCCGGCAACGAGTCGAGCCCCACGGCAGCAACCGAGGCTGCGATCGATCCAGCGCCGCCCCGCGATTCCCCTGCGGAAGCCCTGATCCACTTGCTGAATGCCCGTGAATCCCAGCTCAAGCACGCGGCTCGTGCAGCGCTTGAAGAATTCGACCGCAAGCAATGGCGCAATTGGAGCAAGACGCTCCCGCTCCGCGCCAAAAGAATCCGTTCCGGCAGTGCCGTCTTCAAGCATCTCGCCCTGGAGCGCTGGACCGCCGCCCGGGATCTGCATAGCCGTGCCATGCGCAACCGATCGCAGGTAGCACTGCACACGCTGCGCATCGGGATCAAGCGCTTTCGCTACATCGTGGAGAATTTCCTGCCCGTCGAGCACAAACTCTGGAGCAACGACCTCAAGCACCTGCAAGACCTGCTGGGCGAAGTTCACGACCTCGACGTGCTTTGGGCCACAGCACTCTCGTCCCGAGTCTTTCCCGACGAGGCTTCCCGCAAAGCCTGGCATGGGCGCATTGTGGAAGAGCGCAAGAAAAGGCTAGAGGAATACCGTCAGAGGACAGGAGGCCCCGACTCGCTATGGAACGTCTGGCGCGCTGGCCTGCCGCAAGGCAAGCAGATTCAAGAGATTGCCACCCGGCGGATGAAGTTGTGGGCGAAGGTGCTGGATCCCGATTTTGCGCATTCCGAGCGCGTCGCTCGCCTGGCCGTGGAACTCTACGATGGCTTGGAGGCCGCCGGATTGGTCAAGAGTGGGCCGGAGGTGGCGAACGGCAATGCCTCCGACGACCGCTCGGCGTTATATGTCGCGGCCCTTCTGCACGACGTGGGCAAGTCGAAAGGGAGCAAGGGGCACCACAAAGAATCGATGGAGATGATCAAATCCCACGGCACGCCGTTGGGATGGAATGCCGAGACCATGCAACGTGCCGCCATCGTGGCTCGTTTCCACGCCGGAGCCTTGCCCGTTCGCAGCCACAAGTCGCTGCGGGACCTGCTTCCGGGTGAGCAGAGAGTCATCGTGCAATTGGCGGCAGTCCTGCGTCTGGCCAACGCCTTCGATGCCGCCCACGACGGGAACATCCGTAGCGTCCAGATCGAACCCCCCGAGCTCTCGAAGAACGGTCATGGATCGCGCACCAGTGGCTTTCTCCGCAAGCCCGCGGCGCTCGGGAAGAATGAGGCCCTGGTCATCGCCGCCGAAGGCTACACTCCCGGCAATCCCACGGCCCAGACCATCGCGGCCGAACGATACCTGCTGGAGACCGTACTACGGCGTCCGGTGGTGGTAAGGGCAGCCAAGACGGGGTAGGTGGAACGATCGGGAACCCGAACGCTGCGGAGCGCGGGTAGATACCGTTTTCGTGCTGAGCTATTCCTGGAGTCGTAACTCGCCAGTCACTTCCTCGCGTTTTATTTACCAAGTACAACTTAGGCAGTTATGACCCACGCCCAACTGGTCGAAAAAGCCGTGCGCTGGCTGCGGTTGTATCGCTGCGGCGTGGTGCTGTCGGAACAAACCTGCGCCAGCGGCGAGGTGCCCGACGCCATCGGCTGGAAGCAGGCCTGCCATTCCGTCCTCGTCGAGTGCAAGGTGACGCGCGACGATTTCCTCGCCGATCGGGCCAAGCCCTTCCGGCAGAAACCAGAGAAGGGAGTCGGCAACGAGCGCTTCTACCTGGTGCCGCCGGGGTTGGTGAAGGTCGAGGAACTTCCCGCGGGCTGGGGACTGCTCGAATACCACCGCGGACGCATCGATCCGATTCGACCTTCCGAAAAAAACCTGCGCACCGCCCGGGGTTTCCGCTGCGAGATGAATCTACTGCTCGCCAGCCTGCGCCGCGTCGAAGTGCGCATCGAACCTCAGAGCATCACCGAATTCCTCAAGTGGAAGAATCGGATGGCGGAGTACAACCGCGGCACCATGCCGGAAGGCCTTGATGCAGTAGACGGAGAGGAGAATGTTTTCCTGCATCCGGCGGCCCGAGCCAAAGGCTCCGGCCTGTGATGGGAGCCCCGGACGCCCTCGTCCGGGGAGGGAGTGGCAAGAACGGTTGGGCAGAGGGGTGCTGCCGGTTCTTGGGCGGACGAGGGCGTCCGCCGCTCCATGAAGCCTACATATCGCGCCGGCCTTCCATGGCCTTCAACATGGTGATCTCGTCGGTATACTCGATGTCGCTGCCCACCGGGATGCCGGTAGCGATGCGCGTCACCTTCACCCCGGCGCGCCGCAGTTGCTGCGAAAGATAGACCGCGGTGGCTTCTCCCTCGACCGTGGGATTGGTCGCCAGGATCACTTCATCCACATTCCCAGTCTCGACCCGGCTGAGCAGGTTCGAGATGCGCAGTTGCTCCGGGCCGATCCCATGCAGAGGTGAGATCGCTCCGTGCAGCACGTGATACACACCGTTGTAGTGCTTCGTCTTATCGATGGCCGCGATGTTGGTGGGTTCTTCCACCACGCAGACCAGGCGCTGGTTGCGCGTGGGGCTGGTGCAGTAAGCGCAGGGATCGACGTCGGTGATGTTGTTGCACACCGAACAGAGCCGCAGGCTGGCCTTGACGTCGCGCACAGCAGCCGCGAGCGCCTCGGCATCCTCATCGCTCGAGCGAAGAATGTGAAATGCCAGCCGCTGCGCGCTTTTGGCCCCGACGCCAGGAAGCTTCTTCAGTTCGTCAATCAAACGCGACATCGGTTCGGCAAATTTGGACATTTCTCTTTTGTTCTAGAAAGTCACGTGCTCCGCAAGGTGATGGCTCGTGTCTACTCGACTGAGCTGGACGGCGCAGAAAGTGCGGTCCTAACGCCAAAAACCATTAGGCTATAAAGGAATGCATCTACGGCGAAGGAGATCAGCCCAATTTGCGCCCCGGTCCCCATTGCCTGTTCCAAACAATCCACAAGGCCACCGCAAGGCTGTGTCCCAGCGAACCGTAGCCCGGCCACCAATCCCGGCGAAATGACCAGACGCAACCAATCAGGAATTGCCGCCTTGTCCGCGACGACAACAGCTAGCATTGCGATCGGCAGCGACACAAAAATCGATGTAACTGCTCGCCTCGACACTGGCCCAAGAAGCGGCGGCCGAATTCCGATCACGCGTTCGAGTCGCGAATGTCGTCGGTAAGCCACGCCGGGATTCCAGAATACCCGATGACTATAGCCCTGGAATGCCCAGACCGCCAAGCATCCCGCCCAGAGACGACTGAACTTGAGCATCGACCTTGCGTGCAGCTTCGTTAACCGCCGCGACAACCAGGTCCTGCACCATTTCCACGTCCCCGGACTTCACCGCCTCCGGATCGATGCGCAGGCTCAGCAGTTGCTTGCGGCCGTCCATCTTGGCCGTCACCGTGCCGCCGCCGGAACTGGCCTCGACCACGGTCTCCTGCATCTTCTTCTGCAGGCTGTCGGCCTGCGCCTTGGCTTTTAACATCAGCTCTTGCAGATTGAATCCGCCCATAAGACCTCACGTTGGAAGGTTTCAAAGTGTCAATGTTTCAAAGTAACCAGAATCGTCTGCGGCTGAAGCGTTGAAACTTCAGAAGCGTTGAAACCTTGAAACTGCGAAACGTTGAAACCTAGAACCCTTGAAACCTTGCAACCTTGATGCTTTCCCCTACCTCTTCTCCCGATAATCGATGACCGTCCGAATTTCCGCTCCAAACTTTTCTCGCATGCGCTGGACGACAGGGTCTTGCTCGGCCCGGCTGCGGCCGCCAGGGCCGGCGGGAAAACTGGTTCCGTTGGGCTTGCTCGGCTGCGGAGCGATCGTCGCTCCCGGGACCACTCTTAACTTCACCGCGCGTCCGAGCACGCCGCTCGCCGACGCAATCGCAATGCGTTTCGCCTCGGAGCCGAGCGACATGTCGAGCACTGTCTGTGACTCGCCGATCTTGATGACCAATTCGTTCCCTTGCACGCTCCACTCGCCCGCCGCAAGCATTGAAACCAGGATGCGCTGATTGTTGTCCGTCAGGGCCTGCAGCACCGCAGCCTGAAGTTTCCCAATTTCATCGGTGGAAGAAGCCGACGCCATCCGCGGCGATTCCGGCTGCGCCTGTGGCTCGGGCTCCGCTGCTTTGGCTGACTCCGCGGGCACATAGCTCGCAAGGTCTCGTCGATCCGGCGCGGCCGAGCCCAGGATCACTGGCTCCGGCTGGCTCGCTGACGCTACGATGCGCGGGCCGGGAACAGAAGCGGCCTCGTTCGAATCTTCCTGCCGCGGCGTTCCCTTGCGCGCCGAATCCGCAGCAAAAGAGCTGACGAAGTTCGGGCGGGCCGAAGGTGGTTCCGTTCGCCGCCCATCGGCGCGATTTTCCGAACTGGCAACCCCGCTTACGATAGCGGGCCTCGCCACAGGGCGCTGCGCGCCTGCAGGCAGCGCTCCAGCGGCATCGCTCAGCAGTTGCTCGATGGGCAACAGCCGCTGCGCATGCGCCATCTTCAGAAGCCCAAGTTCGAGATGGAAGCGCTGCTCCTGCTTGTACCCCAGTTCGCCGTGAGTGCGCAGCATGATCTGTAAATGGCGGGTAAGGTCTTCCTCGCCGAACAGCTCGGCGACGCGTGCGACACGAGCCCGCTCCTCGCTCGAAATCTGCAGCAGGGAAGAGTCCTGCCCGGCGATTTTCGCCACCGTTGCGTTGCGCAGGAACCGCACCATCTGCCGCGCAAAGTGGGTCGGGCTGTGCCCTTCGCCAATAAGATGGTCGACCTGCGTGAGGATGTCTTCGCTGGCGCCCCGGGCCACCGCCTGCATCACCTCTTCGAGAATGTGCGCCGGAGCCGCACCAACGAGGTTGCGAACCGTCTCCACCGTCAACTTTCCCGGGGAAGACGCGATGGCCTGATCCAGGATCGAGAGCGCGTCACGCATCGATCCGTCCCCGGCTTCGGCTAGCAGGGCCAGGGCGTCGTCGTCGGCTTCGATTTTTTCCCGCGCCACCAGATCGCGCAACTGGCCCACGATGGCCTCGAACTTCACCGCGCGGAAGCTGAAGTGCTGGCAGCGCGACCGGATCGTCTGCGGGATGTCCTCTGGCTGCGTTGTCGCCAGCATGAAGACGATGTGGTCCGGCGGCTCTTCCAGCGTTTTGAGCAGCGCGTTGAAGGCAGCGTCGGTGATCTGGTGCGCTTCGTCGAGAATATAGATCTTGAAACGGTCCCGTGCCGGCCGGTAGCGGGCGGCCTCCCGCAGTTCGCGGATTTCGTCGATCCCGCGGTTGGTGGCCGCGTCGATCTCGATCACATCGACCGAATTCCCTGCTCGAATCTCGGTACAGGACTCACAAACGCCGCAAGGCTCGGGAACGGGCTTGTCTTTCGATCGGCAATTCAGCGCCATAGCCAGAATGCGGGCAACGGTGGTTTTGCCGATGCCGCGGTGTCCGCTGAAGATGTAGCCGTGCGCCGTGCGGCCCTGCTCGATGGCGTTCTGCAGGGTGCGGGTTACGTGTTCCTGTCCAATGACGTCGGAGAACTTCTGCGGACGGTATTTGCGCGCCAGGACTGTGTAGCTCATGGGAGCGAAGCAACGATTATACGGGATGGGCGCGAGGCGCGCGGGCGGCCCAGTCGGCGTCATCCTGAGCGCCGCCGTTTTTCAGGCGGAGCGAAGGATCTCCCGGCAACCGTGCGCCGCAATGCTGGGAGATCCCTCCACCCAGCCGGTACAGGCGCGGTGCTTTGGAACGCGCCCGCAAGTTTGGCGATGACCAAGGGCGCCAAAGGCTTGCGAAGCCCCGCCGCAAGCGATAGGCTGGAGGGGCGAAAGTAGGGCGTAAATGCGGTCCGAAGCAGGTTTTCGCCGGGCCGCCCAGGAGAGTCTCATGCAATTGAAGCTTACCAAGCGAACCGTGGACGGAATTCTTGCGATTGAGTGCAGTGGGCGCATTGTGTTCGGCGAAGAGTCGGCGCTGCTGCGCGACGAGGTGAAGAAGGCCATTCAGGACAACAAGCGCATCGTGGTCAACCTCGGCGAAGTCAGCTATATCGATTCGGGCGGCCTGGGCACCCTGGTGGCGCTGCATACGTCAGCTCTTTCTGCCGGCGCGACCATCCGCCTGGCCAACCTGACCAAGCGTGTGGGCGATTTGCTGCAGGTTACCAAGCTGCTCACGGTGTTTGATGTACGCAATACCGAGTACGACGCGCTCGAGTCGTTCCGCAAGGAGGCGGCCGCCTAGCTTTCATCGGGCGTTGGCCGCGACGCCACGCCCGGTGCCCCTCGAATGGTCTCGCAAGTAGTGTTCCTCGCTTGTTTGCTGGTGAGCGCGTCCGGATTCCTGTCTCCGCCACTTGCCCTGACGCTCGGCCTGTTGTTCGGCCTGCTCCTGCCCCATCCCTTTGTCAACGAGACGCGCCGGCTCTCTAAGTGGCTGTTGCAGGGCTCGGTGGTCGGGCTCGGCTTCGGCATGAATCTGCATGAAGTTGTCCGCGCCGGGCGCAGCGGCTTCGTGTACACCATGCTGGGGATCGGCTTTGCGCTGGCGGCTGGCATGGCATTGGGAAAGCTCCTTCACGTCAAGCGCGTTCCCGCGTTCCTGATTTCCACCGGCACCGCCATCTGCGGAGGCAGCGCCATCGCCGCGGTCGGGCCCATCACGCAGGCCACCGACGAGGAAATGTCGGTGTCTCTGGGAACCGTGTTCGTGCTGAATTCAGTGGCGCTGCTGGCGTTTCCTCTGATTGGCACCGCGCTGCGATTATCCCAGTCGCAGTTCGGACTTTGGGCGGCCTTGGCGATTCACGACACCAGTTCGGTGGTCGGCGCCGCAGCCAAATACGGCAGCACCGCGCTGGCCGTGGCCACGACGGTCAAACTGGCGCGAGCGTTATGGATCGTCCCGGTGGCCCTGGGGACCGCCGTGGTCTGTCACGCCAAGGCCAAAATTGAATGGCCGTGGTTCGTCGCCCTGTTCTGCGCGGCTGCCGTCTGCAACACATATCTTCCCGCGGAAGCACCTGCTTACGCGATATTGGTGAAGGCGGCCCGGATGGGTTTGACGGCCACACTGTTTTTGATTGGCAGTGGGATCACGGTCGCGACGCTGAAGCGGGTCGGGCACCGCCCCCTCGTCCTGGGCATCGCGCTGTGGGTGATTATTTCGCTGGGGTCGCTCTGGCTGATTCGAGAAGGATGGATCGCGCTTTGATTCGTAAGCGGCGAGTGAAAGAGACGCGGAACGATCCGGGTCAGATGCTGCTGCGCATCGAGCGGGCCATCCGCGCCATCCCGCGCGGGAAAGTCTCAACTTACGGGGGCGTCGCGAAGGCGGCCGGATTCCCCGGTGCAGCGCGCCAGGTCGCTAAGGTGCTGCGCCGAAGTTTTGGATTGCCCTGGCAGCGCGTACTGGGAGCCGGCGGCGAGATCAAGTTGCGCGGCGATTCTGCCATCGAGCAGCGACTCAGGCTGGAAGCCGAGGGCGTGCGCTTCCGCGGGCGGAAAGTAGATATGAAGGCGCACGAACTCAAGGCCCCGCTACCCAAGAAGGCCCGTACACGTCGAAACAAACAGTCGTTGAGGAAATCTTGGGGAGCGAAGGAGCGCCCATGAAACAGTTCTGGCTGGGCTCGCTCGTCACCGTGGC
>Ga0209698_10008892_pt1 | contig 10322 bp, 8 predicted proteins | sample LitLauG_LLR_2012_FD_187203 | JGI IMG/M metagenome (GOLD analysis project Ga0209698, IMG submission 187203) | Freshwater sediment microbial communities from Pennsylvania, USA - Little Laurel Run_MetaG_LLR_2012 (SPAdes) (version 2) | ecosystem: Environmental > Aquatic > Freshwater > Creek >... | reverse complement strand
ATAAGTTTTACTTATAGTATCACTATTATTAATTATTCTGTAAAGATAATAATCTTTTCTTCTACTCCAGACTGCCGATAAAGTACAGGGGTGCGTTGGAGGCAGCGAATGGATCAGCCACGAGTAACCATTTTCGACACCACCCTTCGTGACGGCGAGCAGTCGCCGGGCTGCAGTATGAACGTGCAGGAGAAGTTGCGCCTGGCTCAACAACTCGATCGACTGGGTGTGGATGTGATCGAGGCCGGGTTCCCGATCGCGTCCGATGGCGACTTCGAAGCGGTGCAGCGCATATCGGCTTCGGTACGCCGGCCCATCATCGCGGGCCTGGCGCGCGCGTGTACGGGCGACATCGACCGGGCCTGGGAAGCTCTGAAGGGAGCGGAGCGGCCGCGGATTCACGTTTTTCTCGCAACCTCCGACATTCACCTCAAATACAAGCTGCGCATCTCGCGCGAGCAGTGTCTGGAACAGGCGCGCGAAGCTGTCCGTCACGCGAAGGCCTTGTGTGGAGATGTAGAGTTCTCACCCGAAGATGCGACCCGCACGGACGTCCCGTTCTTGTGCCAGGTGGTCGAAGCGGTCATTGCGGCGGGCGCGACCACGGTCAACATTCCCGACACGGTCGGGTACACCATGCCGGAGGAATACGGGCAGTTGATCCGCACGCTGCGTGAAAAAGTTGCGGGCATCGAGAAGGTTACGATTTCCACGCACTGCCACAACGATCTGGGATTGGCGGTGGCGAATTCACTGGCGGGGGTGCAGGAAGGCGCGCGCCAGGTCGAATGCACCATCAACGGCATCGGCGAGCGCGCGGGCAATGCGTCGCTGGAAGAAATTGCGATGGCGATGCGGGTACGCCGCGACCGCTACCCGTACGAAACTGGAATCGCGAGCGAGCAGATCTTTGCTTCGAGCCAGATGCTGGCGGAGATCACGCGCGTTCCCGTGCAGCCCAACAAGGCTATCACCGGACGCAACGCGTTTGCGCACGAAGCGGGCATTCATCAGGACGGCGTGCTCAAGAATCCGCTGACCTACGAAATCATGACGCCGCAATCGGTGGGCGTACCGGACTCGCGGCTGGTGCTGGGCAAGCACTCGGGGCGACACGCGCTGGCACTGCGCTGCGAGCAACTCGGGCATCCGTTTGAGCGGCGCGAGTTGGATGAGGTCTATCGCAAGTTTGTGGTTCTGGCCGACCGGATCAAGAAAGTGCAGGACGTTCATCTGCTGGAGTTGATCGAGGAAATCAAGGCGGCGGGGAAGAAGATTCCGCCGGCGGGGGCGAGCGTTCCCTTCACGCGCGTGGCTGCGGCTGCGGGCAGCGGCAACGAATCGCATCCCAGGCCGTTTCCGGCTCCTGCGAACAAGGGGGCAGTGCCGGCACCATCCATTACGTTCGCCGATCACCATGGCGAGCAGGAAGATTACCTCTGGGGTGTGTAGGCAATGTCAGTAGGTAGGGGTCCTTCGACTCCGTAAGAGCTTCACTTCGTGAAGTTCCTACTGCGCTCAGGATGACAAGGGACTTAGTCCGCTGCCCACCCCAGCAGAGCCCGACGATATACCCAGCCGTCTCACTTCGTTTATCCTTTCTGCTGCGAATTGAGAGGAATTCATGCGACTGCGCATTACTTCCCTGCCCGGCGACGGGATCGGACCTGAGGTTACCCGGCAAGCGATTCGAGTGCTGGAAGAGGCGGCTCGCAGCTTCGGTCACGAACTTGAGCTCACTGAAAAAGAAATTGGCGGCGCGGCGCTGACGGCGTTCGGCGATCCGCTGCCGCCAACGACAATTGCAGCCTGCCTTGCTTCGCAGGCGGTTCTGCTGGGAGCGGTGGGTAGTCCGGCGTTCGACCGGAACCCACGCGAACTTCGTCCGGAGGCAGGCTTGTTGCGACTGCGGCAGGAACTGGGAGCTTTTGCAAATCTGCGTCCGGCAGTTTACTACCCGGCGCTGCGGGCGAGTTCTCCGTTGCGTGAAGAGATCGTCAAGGGAACCAACATTCTCATCGTGCGCGAGTTGCTGGGAGGCTTGTACTTTGGGCAGCCACGTTCGATTGAGGGAGCGACGGGCGCGCGGCAGGCCATCAACACGATGCGTTACGGCGAAGCGGAAATCGAGCGCATCGCGCGAGTTGGATTCCAACTGGCGCGTGGCCGGCGCAAACGGCTGCTGTCGGTGGACAAATCGAACGTTCTGGAATGCTCGCGGTTGTGGCGGGAAGTCGTCACCCGGATCAGCAACGAATTTCCGGACGTGCACCTTTCGCACCAGTACGTTGATTCGGCAGCCATGCTGCTTGTGCAGAAACCGGCGGAGTTCGACGTTTTGCTCACGGAAAACATGTTTGGCGACATTCTCTCGGACCAGGCTGGGGGCGTAGTCGGATCGCTGGGTCTGCTGGCATCGGCCAGCATCGGAGGCCCGGTTGGTCTTTACGAACCGGTGCACGGATCAGCTCCGGATATCGCGGGACAGGGCGTTGCCAATCCTCTGGGGGCAATTCTGTCCGTGGCCTTGATGCTGCGGCACACATTCCAGCTCGCCCAAGAAGCCGCCTGCGTGGAAGCGGCCGTGGTCGTGGCTCTCGACGCGGGGCTGCGTACGCGCGATCTGGCGACAGCCGGAGAGCGAAGCGCGACGACCGAGGAGGCGGGCGCGCGCATCGTTGAATTGGTCGGCGCGGCGGCAAAGACTAAAGATCGCGCCGCGTCTTAGGTGTTAGGGTTCCTCTGTGATCCTCTGTGGCTTCTGTGTTATGAATTCCTCAAGTCCCTAACCACAGAGGGCACAGAGGAACACAGAGCAGACTGCAGTACGCTACGCACTGCGCTTAGCGGTGCGGCGGGACACTATCTTTGGTTGCTTTTCGGACCACCGGCCGAGGCGGAACCTTTTCTTGTACCCAGTGGACTGGTTGGAAATCGCCACCGCCAGATTGCCGCTGCTATCGCAAGTATAGGTTTCCTCAACGACAAAGCTTGACGTCGCGGGTGTGCGCCGCACCGACACTGTGGCGAGGTCCTTTCTCTCCTGCAGGCCCGGATCGAAGGGGAAACGGATGTCGTCCCAATCGGTAATTTCTCCGACGGGCCGGCCGTCCTGCGCCAGCCGTGAGCTTTCCAGATAACGAAAATGGCCGACGTTGTGGGCCGGATTGTAGGAACGCACACTTCGGAGCGGCGGCTGTTTGGGGCCGGGCAACTCGGTGCCGCGGGGGAACACGAGATCGAATACTACCTCGTGGCCTTCGTCGGCTTCCCGCCACAATCCGAAATTCCGCATGAAGCGCTCTCGCAGGACGCAGCCGGATTGGGAATCCGCCCGGATCGCCAACCCGATGGCCGTCGCCGATCGCATGTAGGCGGATCGTTTCACCCGCCTTCCATAACTCTCCCGCAGGATGCGCGCGACCGGCGGCAACTCGGAACCGCCCCCAGTGACATACAGCGACTCGATGGGGTGCTCGTGGTGCTCCGCGAGCATTTCATCGACGACCCGGCGCGTCGACTCGATCAGCGGACGGCACCGTTCGTAAAACGCATTTGTACTGACGGAGACTTCGCGCCAGTCTGGCCGCACGCGTTCGAGATCGATGGCCAGTTTCCGCGTGTTGGGACTGAGCGCTTCCTTCTTCTCGCGGCACTCGTCAACCAGAACGAACCACTCGGCCGCGGAGAGGCCATCGCGTTCGTCGGGAGAGATGCCGGCGGCATCGAGCGCCAGCTCGGTCAGAATCTCGTCGAAGTCGTCGCCCCCTAACGTGGGAATGCCGTCGGAGGCAACAATGGAGTGTTCGCCGTCGCCCAGTTCGATGAGCGAAGCGTCGAACGTGCCGCCGCCCAAGTCGTAGACCAGGAGACGGCCCACCGGACCGCCCTTGCGAGTGACCAGGTCGCGTTGGGCAAACTCAACCGCTGCCGCCGAGGGTTCGTTCAGCAGGCCCAGAACCTCGAACCCCGCCTCGCGAGCGGCTTCGGTGGTCAGAAAGCGCTGGTTGCTGTTGGCGTTAGCGGGTACTCCCAGCATGGCTTCCAGGGGTTTGTTGCCATCGTCGGGCAAGCTGGAGTGCTCGCGCAGTTGCAGGCGCAACGCTGCCATCATTTCCTGCAGTAGCAGCCTGACTTCAAAAGCCTGGTCACCGATTTCGATCCGGGTGTCGGGACCGGCATCCTTCAGACAACGCTTGAGAGAACGAAGGATGGTCCAGCCCGGCTGCCCCTGCACGTGCCAGGCGTCCCATCCATAGGCGCGCGTTTCTCCACGCACGGCGATAAGAGGAGGAAACCAGTCGCGGACGTGACCGTCCGGAGTTTCGAAGTTTACAAGAGGATAATTACCGCGATCGACGGCTGCAACCACGACCCGGGTCGTACCAAAATCTATGCCGACCTTCACAGGGGAACAAACTCCATTCTGATGCAGATACCTGGAACAAGAAACAGGCTGACTTACCGACTGCCGTACTTCTTATTGATTTTTATTCTAGACTGAAATTCCGCTCTGGAGCAAACATGTTGATCTGATCTCAGGACGATGTTTCCTGAGACGCCTTGGGCATCGCGGACGGGCGGGGCGCCCGTCTCTCCATTTAGAGGTGATCGGCGGCGGGGACTCGCGCGCTGTAGGCTCCGTTCCACGCGTTCCAGCGAATGTGGAGTACATCGACAAACATCCTGAGGCCGTCGCGCAAGGGATGAAGGCGCGTGCCTTCGCTGTGCGCCCAGAGGACGGGAACCTCGGCCACCTTCAATCCCATGCGTCGTGCGATGTAGAGAATCTCCGGATCGAATCCCCAGCGCTCGATTTTCTGAATCGGGAAAATGCGCTCGGCGGCCTCGCGGCGAAACGCTTTGAAGCCGCACTGCGTATCTTTGAAGCGCAGCCCTAGAAACACGCGTAACACGAGATTAAAGATGCGCCCGAAGGCCTGCCGGTAGAGGGGCTGGCGCTCGGTCTGCAATTCAGCGCGCAACCAGCGCGAACCGATGGCGACGTCAGCGCCGCCGCCCATGGCTTCGAATAGCTTCTGCGCTTCCGAGATCGGCGAGGACAAGTCGGCGTCGGTGAACAGGCAGATCTCGCCGCGGGCATGCAGCATTCCGTTGCGTACACTGAAACCCTTGCCGTGATTGCCGGGATTCTGCAGCAGATGAATCTGCGCATGGGCGCAGGCGTATTCCCGAATCACCTCTGCGGTATCGTCGCGCGAGCCGTCATCCACAACCAGAATTTCGGCGTCCCAGTTTCGTTCGGCCGTATAGCGCAGAATTTCATCCAGCGTAGGACGGATGCGGCTGCTTTCGTTGTAGGCGGGGATGATGAAACTGTAGAGCGCAGGTTTCAAGGTTTCAGAGTTTCAAAGGTTCAAGGTGCGAACCTTTAACCTATGCCACCTGGCGGCGCTTGTCGAGCATCTGAAAGAATTCGGTGACCAGTTCCTGGTCCCAAAGGCCGGCCTTGGCCTCGTCGCGCATGGTGAGCGCGGTCTGTTCATGGGTGCGAGCCGGCTTGTAGGGACGCGCTGTCCGCAAGGCGTCGTAGATGTCTACCACCTGCAAAATGCGCGGCAGAATGGGGATCTCTCCCTGGCGCAAGCCATCGGGATAGCCGCTGCCGTCGGAGTGCTCGTGATGGTGGCGGATGATGGGGAGAACCAGGCGAAGCGATTTCAGCGGACGGCAGATCGCCTCCCCGGTCACCGGATGCTTCTTCATGATTTCCCACTCGGCGGGCGTGAGGTCGCTGCCTTTTTTCAGGATCTCGTCGGGCACGGCGATCTTCCCCAGATCGTGCAGGTACCCACCCCGCCGCAGGGCCACAATGCATTCCTCATCAAGGCCGAGATGGCGGCCAAGATCGGCGGCATTCCGCGACAGCCGCTCACAATGTCCCTCGGTGTACGGATCACGCGCTTCGACACTCAGACCAAGCGTGCAGATGACCGATTCCGCCGTCTCCAGTTCGTCGGTAAAATCTTTCAGTTTGAGCAGAGAGTTAACCCGCGCAAACAGTTCTTCGGGATTGATCGGCTTGATCAGAAAGTCGTCCGCCCCGGCTTCGATGCCGGCGATGCGGTCCTCGCGGGCGCTGAGTCCAGTGATCATGATGATTGGAATCAGCCGCGTCGTGGAATCCTCTTTCAACTCGCGGCACAACTCGTAGCCCGACTTGCCGGGCATCACCACGTCGAGCAGGATGACGTCGGGAGGCTCGCGGCGGATCACAGCTTCCGCCTCGGAGGCGGTCTGCGCGGTCGCTACCTGATAACCGCGGCCGCTCAGCAATTCGCGCAGCAACTCGGCATTCAGAAGATTGTCGTCCACCACCAAAATCGACGGTTTGCTGCGGCTGACGAGCAGGTCCCCCATATCCTTGTAGGATTTGGAGCGGGCGGAAAGAGTTGTACGGCGTGGCCGGAGGGGAAGGTTCATCCTGTGCCTGCTTTGATCATTGTATCGTTTGTTGCGCTTACGGCGGAGCGGGTGTACCAAAAACTGAACATTTTCAGTGTTCAAACGTCATTGTTGCAATCGGACAACCATGCCAATCATGGTCCATGCTGCGGAGGAACTTCCTACTGTTGGCTTTACTCGCGTTTGCCTGGGGCACCAGCGTGGCCGCCTCGAAACCGCATATGATCAGCTTCGGGAAATGGATCGCCGCCAAGTGGCCGGACGCGACCGGTAAGAAACGGCTGGATCTGAAGGTACGGCCGCTGCTGGTCGATGGGCGCATCAAGGAATACACGACTGGGAATCCGCACGAAGTGACGGACCGGCTGTTCGTCGTACGGCGAGCCTTCCGCGTAAATGATGCCCTGCCTGTCGAAAATGCTACTCGCTGGCAGTGGCAGCGCGGCGGGTGGTTGGTGGTGGACCGCGTCACAGGACGAGTCTCGCAGCTGAACCTGCCGGAGTTCGATCCCTTCTATTCCACTGCCAGCTGGTACCGCGATTACGTGGCGTACTGCGGTGTATCGGAGGATGGCAAGAAACTCTATGCCATGGTGGCGCAGGTTGGGCGCCGGAAACCGGTTCTGAAGAAAGATGTCGGCGAACCCGCCGGAGCCGACGATCCTGACTCCGAGTGTCCGGCACCGGCATGGGAACGCTCCCCAGCGCGCGTCACATTCCAGCCGGACGACGACACACAGAAGCTGGTGTTCTCGATCCGAGGACGCGTGGTGGATGTAGTCAACGATACGGACGAACCGGAGGACTAAGTGTAGGGCGGACACTCTTGTCCGCCCGGCGTGCGTATCTTCTCGACGGTCTGCGGGACACAAGAGTTTGAGGTTTCGCGACGGCTCGTGTGTCGCTATCGACGTGCCGTGGCATTCCCCATTCAGTCGGGTGGCGCTAGCGGGGCGGACAGGAGTGTCCGCCCTACAAGTCTTTCAGTTGATCTTCGTTCATCCCGAAGTAGTGCCCTAGTTCGTGGAGCACCGTTTGCCTGACTTCGTGACGGATCTCGGCTTCGTTCGAGCAAACGGCTTCGATATTCTTCTGGTAGAGAACGATGCGGTCGGGTCCGGTGGGTAGGTCGAACACGCTTCTCTGGGTGACGGGCCGGCCCTGGTAGACTCCCAGAACCAGACGGCGAGGTTTGCCGGGAGCACCCTTTCCTGCGTCTCGTCGAGACTTCTTCGGCAGCGGTGGCCGGTCTTCGACGAAGACTGCGAGGTTGTGGAGCCGTTCGCGGAATTCTCCCGGAAGCGATTCCAACACTTCCTCAACCAACCGGATGAAGTGTTCCTGCTCCACCACCGTTCTCCATATCCTTAGGGGCTAAAGCTCTTCCGCACTCTGAGACGGGGCAAGCCCCGTCTCTACACTCAACCGATGCTTGAAAACCAATCTAATCGCCAGCGGACTCGACCGCGGGGAGTTCTTCCTCGGCGGGTCGAGTGTGGACCTTCGCGCTAGTCACGAGCACAACCGAGGCCACAATTATTGCGCTGCCGATCATTATGTAGCGGTCGATGCGTTCGTCAAGCACCAGCCATCCGAGGAACACGGCAACCACGGGATTGACGTAGGCGTAGGTGGAAACCTTCGACGTGGGGACGTGCTGCAGGAGCCAGATGTAAGCGGTGTATCCGATCCAGGACCCGCAGACCACGAGATAGAGAATGGCGCTGACACCGCGCAGGGTCCAGGTCACTCCAGAAGTTTTTTCCACCACCAGGGCGAAGATCAGATTGGCGGCGCCGGCAAAGGTCACTTGCCAGGCGGTGCTGGCAAACGGATCCGCAGTGTGGTTCTTCCATTTCTTCGAGAGCACGGAACCGAAGGCCCAACTGAAGGAGCCCGCCTGCAAAGCAAGCGACCACCAGAGTTCGCGGCGTCCCAGGGAGGAGGGGTGGAGCAACTCAGGCCAGATGAGCACGACCACTCCGATGATGCCGATGACGAGGCCGATCGTGCCGCGGCGTGAGATGTGGTGGTCGCCAAGGAGCCAGCTATCGAGCACCAGGAACCAGAGTGGGGTGACGGCGATCAGGAGGGCAGCGAGTCCGGTGGGAACGACGCGCTCTGCGTAGGACAGTGTGAGGTTCCCACCCATCAGCAACAAGAGGCCGACCGCAGCCATGTGGGCAAGTTCGCCAGGTGAATAGCGGACTTGTCTTCCGGTGAGCGCGCAGTAGGCGAGCATGAGCACGCCTGCGGTCAGAAAGCGGCAGGCGCACATCAGGGCGGGCGGGATGTGCTCAACCGCGATGCCGATGCCGAGGTAGGTCGATCCCCAGAAGACGTAGACGAGCGCAAAGGCGAGGACGATCTTCCAACGGCTTGGGGTCGCAGAGTTGCTCATGGAGTGGAAAAATCAGGATAGCAGAGCGGCAGGTGCTGCGAGGTGTTCGAGGCGAAACCGAGAGCGAGTCAGCGCAGGCCGGTTCTCTGGGTTCGTTCCAGGTTGAGTAGGGGTCCCTCGCTGAGCTCGGGATGACAGTTTACACAGTTTCTGTTCAGTGCGACGCGGCGTTGAGCAGGTTTCGGAGCACCGCGACTTCCGCCTGGATGCCGGTGCGGAGGGCCGGATCCACGTCGGGCGCAAAATAAGGGGAGTGATTGGACGGCAGCATCGTGCCGGCGGCTTTGGTTTCGGCGTACTTCTGCGGGTCAGCGCCGCCCAAGCTGAAGTACAGGGAGGGGACTCCCTGCTCGACGAAGATGGAGTAGTCCTCAGAGGGCGTGATTGGTTCTTCCGTGATCACGTTCTGCTTGCCGAGCGCGGCTTCGAGTGGAGCGCGCAGTCGCTCGGCCAGTGCCGGATCGTTATAGACGGAATCGGTAGACTCGTAGTGCTCAATGAGAGGCTCTTTCGGCGCGCCTCCGGCTAGCGCCTCGGCTTTGATGATGCGCGTGATCGCCGCCAGAACCTGCTTCCGCACGTCTGCCTTGAACGTTCGCACCGTAATGCCGAGTTCCGCCTCGTCCGGAATGATGTTGTTCTTTGTCCCGGCCCGGATGTAGCCGACTGTCACAACGGCCATTTCTCCCGGCTTCACCTCGCGCGAGGCGATGGTCTGTAGAGCGAGGATCGTTCTGGCCGCGATCACAATGGGGTCGATGGTTGTGTGCGGCGCGGAACCATGCCCGCCCTTGCCGTAGATGGTGATTCGCAGTGAGTCGGCGTTTGTGTTGTAGATGCCGGGTGTGATGCCGACTTGTCCGGCAGGAAGACTGTTGCCAACATGGAGCGCGACGCCCACGGCCGGCTTTGGAAAGCGCGTGAACAGGCCATCGGCGACCATCTTCTTGGCGCCTGAAATGGTCTCCTCGGCGGGTTGTCCGATCAGCATCAGCGTGCCATGCCAGCTTTCTTTGCTGTTTGCCATGATGGCCGCCGTCCCTAGCAGCGTCGCCATGTGCAGATCGTGACCGCAGGCATGCATGACCGGGACGTCGTGTCCTGAGTCGTCCTTGGCGTGCACTTTGCTCGCATAGGGAAGGCCAGTTTTTTCTTCGACTGGGAGCGCGTCGAGTTCGGTGCGCAGCATGACCGTTGGCCCCGCGCCATTCTTGAGAATCGCTACCACCCCGGTGCCACCAACACCTTCGGTGACTTCATAGCCCAGGCTGCGCAAACGGCCGGCGAGTTTGGAGGCGGTCTGTGTTTCCTGCGACGACAGCTCGGGATTCTGATGAAGGTCCACGTACAGATCGTGGGCGGCGGGATAGACCGCGTCCACTTCTTTGGGGTTCGCAGCCGTTTGCGCGAATGCAGAGGGGCTCAGCAAAAGAAAGAGCAGCAGTTTGCCCGTTTTCATGATGCACGGATGATAGCGGGGGAGAGTGGATCGGGC
>Ga0209698_10008891_pt1 | contig 10323 bp, 3 predicted proteins | sample LitLauG_LLR_2012_FD_187203 | JGI IMG/M metagenome (GOLD analysis project Ga0209698, IMG submission 187203) | Freshwater sediment microbial communities from Pennsylvania, USA - Little Laurel Run_MetaG_LLR_2012 (SPAdes) (version 2) | ecosystem: Environmental > Aquatic > Freshwater > Creek >... | reverse complement strand
AGGCATTTGCCGGAGCCGCGCAACGCGTCCTTCCGGATTGGAATATCGAGGCTGTCGAGAAGGTAGATTTCCTCGCGCCGTTCAAGTTCTACCGGGGTGAGCCCCGTGCGGTAACAGTCGAGGCCACCATTCATTCCCGCGGTGATGACCTCGTCGCAGACTGCCGTTTGATTGGGCACAGGTCGCTACCCAATCAAGCGGAGCCGCAGACGATCACGCACTTTACTGCACGCGTGAGGCTAACGAAGAAAACTCCAGAAACCATAACCATTCCGGCGCTCGGCTCGCCTGCTGGGCACGCGATTGAGGCTGCGGATATCTATCGTCTCTACTTCCACGGTCCCGCGTACCAGGTACTGGAGCGGGTCTGGTGGGATGGAAAGCGGGTGATCGGGCTGATGGCGAAAGGGCTGCCGAGCAATCATCAGCCGTCTGACCTTCCAACGCTGATGACACCAAGGCTGATCGAACTATGTTTTCAGACCGCTGGGATCTGGGAAATGGGAACTCAGGGTCGCATGGGGCTGCCACAGCACGTTGATCGTGTTCGCTCATTGCGTGCCCCAGGACAGAACGATAGCCGGCTGTACGCAGTCGTGACTCCTGATCCCGCAAGCGGAAACTTCAACGCCTATGTTGCAGACGCCTACGGAAACCAATACGTACAGCTCAGCGGATATCGCACGGTAACGATTCCCAATGCCGTCAACCCTGAGCAGTTGAAAGCGCTACAAGCAATGATGTCACTCGAACCCGTCGCCGCCTGAGCGAGCGCGTCTCGTCGAGTGACCATCTGTCGATCGGAGATCTCTATGAACCACGAATTCCAACGCGTGGCGATCGTCAACCGCGGTGAGGCCGCCATGCGCTTCATTCACGCGGCCCGAGAGTTCAGTCTGGAACACGGCACCGCGTTGCGCACCATCGCGCTCTTTACCGACCCTGACCGCCACGCCATGTTCGTGCGCGAGGCGGATGAGACGGTTTGCCTGGGCCCCGCCCACGTCCTCGACCAAAACACTCAGCAGCTCAAGAGCAGCTACGTCGACTATGAACGCCTGGCAAGAGCCTTGACTGCCGCACGCGCGGAAGCGGTCTGGGTGGGATGGGGATTTGTGGCCGAGCATGCTGCATTCGCCGACCTGTGCCGCGAAATGGAGATAGTGTTCATCGGTCCGGATAGCAATGCGATGCGGCGGGTGGGTGACAAGATCGCGTCGAAACATCTCGCGGAGCAGGCCGAGATACCGGTGGCACCTTGGAGCGGAGGGGCGGTAGAGACATCAAGTGCGGCCCTTCAGGTTGCTGAACGTCTGGGTTATCCGCTCCTTATTAAAGCGACAGCCGGAGGTGGAGGCCACGGGATCCGCAAGGTGGAATCTGCCGCGCAGTTGCCCCTGGCGTTTGAAAGAGCACGGGCAGAAGCTTTCAAGGCCTTCGGCGATCCCACTGTTTTTCTCGAACGCTTGGTCCAGGGTGCGCACCACGTGGAAGTCCAAGTCATCGCCGATCACTTCGGCACGACTTGGGCCGCCGGTGTACGTGACTGCACGATTCAACGCCGCCATCAGAAAGTCCTCGAGGAGGCGCCTTCTCCAGTGCTCTCGCCAGAGCAAGATCGGCGGCTGCGGGCTGCTGCTGTGCGCTTGAGCGAAGCGGCCGGCTACCACAACGCCGGCACGGTGGAGTTCCTGTACGAACCGGATAGCGGCAACTTCTGGTTCATGGAAATGAATACCCGGTTGCAAGTGGAACATCCTGTGACCGAATGCACGACTGGGATTGATCTGGTCAAGCTGCAGATTCACGTTGCGCGAGGTGGGCGTCTCGAAGGAGAAGCGCCGCGCACCACCGGCCACGCTATTGAGGTGCGCCTGAACGCGGAGGATTCGGACAACGGTTTTGCTCCGGCTCCGGGCGCAATCGAGCGGTTCCGGATGCTGACTGGGCCAGGAGTGCGGATCGACACCGGCGTAGCCGAGGGCGATCGGGTTGCGTCCGAATTCGACTCGATGATCGCGAAGATCATCGCCCACGGCCAAACCCGGAAAGAGGCACTCTCCAGGCTGCAGCGGACGTTGCGCGAGAGTGTCGTTGTCATCCAGGGAGGAAGCAGCAACAAACCGTTTCTTCTGGAACTGCTGAGCCGACCCGAGGTCCAGCGGGGAGAAGTACACGTCGGGTGGTTGGATCATCTGGCCGCAGACGGCAAGCATCTCTCCAGGCGCTATGCCGACGTCGCCCTCGTTCAGGCCGCGATCGAAGCCTACGACGCGGAATTGGCCATAGAACAAACCCAGTTCTATGCTTCCGCAGTGCGCGGCCGGCCGCACGTCCGGAGCGAGGTGGGGCGAACCGTCGAACTGCGCTATCGAGGGCAGGGCTACTCTGCCAAGACCTATCGGCTCGGCCCTCAGCGGTACCGCGTCGAGGTGGATGGGACGCGCATCGATGCGCGCGTCGAACGTCTGGGCCGGTTTGAATATTGGCTCTCGGCTTTTGGAAGGCACTTCCACATCGTCTCCGTCATCGAGGGGCTGAATTACCGGATCGAAGTGGACGGTGTCGCGCACAAAATTGATCGCGATGATGGTGGCATCGTGCACGCTCCCTCGCCCGCCGTGGTGGTGTCCATCGCAGTTAAGCCGGGAGACACGGTTTCGGTGGGCGATCGTCTCGCCGTGCTGGAAGCCATGAAGATGGAGATGGAAGTGGTTGCGCCATGTTCGGGTAGAGTGCGGCACGTGATGACAATGCCGAACGTTCAGGTAGACACCGGGGCGCCGCTCCTGCAGATTGAACCGAACGCCGAAGGAGAAACCGCCGGGACAACCGAGCGAGTGCAGTTCGGTGCATCGCAAGTGTCGGAGGGAAGCAAGGTGGTGGCGTCATCGAGCTGCCATCGTAGTCTCGAACAGCTTCGCCAGCTTATGCTGGGCTTCGATGTGGATCCGAAGCACAGCGCCCGCTTGCTCGCGGAGTGGAGCCAAAGCTGCCCCGTCGACAGCGACGAAATTAGAGAGGAAGAAGACGAGATCCTCAACATCTTTGTCGATATATGCTCTTTGTTCCAGCGCGAGCCAGAGGTAAACCATCGGGCCAGCGGCGAAGAGCCTAGCGCTGAGGCCTATTTGTTCTCTTACCTGCGCATGCTTGAAACCCACGGCGAAGGACTGCCCCCAGCCTTCGTCAGCGCTCTGCAGCGTGCTTTGGCTCACTATGGTGTTCGTAGTCTGGATCGTTCGTCTCAGCTCGAAGAGAGCCTGCTCTGGATCTACAAGTCCCACCAACGCGTCGAGCAGCAGATCGCGCCGGTCATGAGCGTTCTCGAAGGCCGTCTGAAACGTGTTGCAACTCTGGCGCCGCACGTGGGCGAATCCTTTCGCGCCCTTCTGGACCGCATGATTGCTATGTCGAACGGAAACTTCCCGGCGATCAGCGATCTGGCACGCGAAGTGCGGTACCGCTACTTCGACCAAGCGCTGTTTGATCGGGCCCGAAAGCTGGTCTACGACCAGGTGGAAGAACAGCTTGCCTACATGGCTGCTCATCCGAATGCCGTGGACCGGCACGAAAGATTGCGCGCCATTATGGAATGTCCTCAGCCGCTGGTGAGTCTGCTCGCCGGCAAGTTTGCAGTTGCGGATGTGGCAATGCGCAATTTGATGTTAGAGGCGATTACGTGGAGGTACTACCGTATTCGTACTCTGGTTGATCTCCGCTCGCTGGAAGTCGATGGCCACTGCTACGCGACGACGGAATACGACTACGAGGGAAAGCGCATCCATGTCTTCGCTACCCATGCCGAATACGCCCGCCTCGCCGAGTCAATAGAGGCGATATTTCCGCTGATCGCTGCAGTGCCGGCGGATCATGACGTCGTCATCGATTTCTTCACCTGGCATTCAGGTTCGCTGGGCAATGCGGACGCCAGCCAACAGGAAATTCAAAAGACTCTGAGCGGGGCTAACTTCCCGCGTCCGATCCGGCGGATCGTGGTTGCAGTCGCGGGTCCGGGTCGGGGCGAAGGTGTGGGCGGCATGCTGCATTTCACTTTTCGCCTGGGGGAAACTCAATATGAGGAGGAGAAACTCTATCGCGGACTCCACCCGATGATGGGGAAGAGACTTCATCTCTGGCGCCTCAGCGGTTTCAACATCGAGCGTTTGCCCTCGGTCGAAGATCTATATCTCATCCACGCAATCGCCCGGGACAACCCGAAGGATGAGCGGCTATTCGCATGCGCGGAAGTGCGCGATGTTACTCCGGTCCGCGATGAGAAGGGCCGCATTACGCAGTTGCCGCATCTGGAGCGCATGTTGACGGAAGCTCTCGCGGGCATCCGTTTGTTCCAGTCGCACCGGCGTCCCCAGGAACGTCTCCATTGGAACCGGATATTCCTCTACGTGTGGCCGCCCCTCAATCTTACGCGGGATGAGCTGCGCGACATTGTGAACCGGCTTTCTCCCGCGACGGAAGGGCTTGGGTTGGAGCAGGTTGTGGTGCGGGTTCGCATCCCCAATCCGGCAACCGGAGAATTGCGTGACATGGTAGTCCGCATTTCGAGCCCGGGTGGGACCGGAATGCTCGTGACCTTCCGTCTCGCCGACAAGCTGCAGCCGATCAAGCCGCTTGGGGAATACGAGCAGAAAGTTGTGCGCATGCGCCAGCGCGGACTTATCTATCCTTACGAAATTATCAAGATGCTCACGCCCGCCCAGGAAAGTACGCGCGCGGAATTTTCGCCGGGCGATTTCGTCGAGCACGATCTCGACCCAGAAGGCCGTTTGGTTCCTGTCGATCGTCCATACGGCAAGAACAAAGCGAACATCATTGTTGGCGTGATCCGCAACTTTACCACTCGGTATCCGGAGGGCATGACGCGAGTCTTATTGCTCGGCGATCCCAGCAAGGACCTTGGCGCCATAGCTGAGCCCGAATGCAAGCGCATTCTGGCGGCACTGGACCTTGCCCAACAGAAGAATGTTCCCCTCGAGTGGTTCCCCATTTCTGCCGGCGCGAAGATCTCAATGGAGAGTGGCGTTGAGAACATGGATTGGATTGCCCGTGTGCTGCGCCGCCTGATTGAGTTTACCCAAGCCGGTTGCGAAGTGAATCTGATCGTGAACGGGATCAACGTCGGGGCACAGCCCTACTGGAACGCAGAAGCCACGATGCTTATGCATACGCGAGGCATCCTTGTAATGACGCCCAAAGCGGCGATGGTGCTGACAGGGAAGCGCGCCCTGGACTACTCGGGCAGCGTCTCTGCCGAGGACAATCAGGGCATCGGCGGTTACGACCGCATCATGGGCCTGAACGGGCAAGCGCAGTACTGGGCGCACGACATTGATGAAGCCTGTCACATCCTGATGCGCCACTATGACCATACGTACGTAGCACCGGGTGAGCGCTTTCCTCGCCAGGCTACCACCAACGATCCCGTTGAGCGCGACGTACGTGTCTATCCACACAGTCAAAATGGGGACGAAGGCTTCGAGCGCATCGGCGACATTCTCTCCGACGACACGAATCCGGGACGCAAGAAGTCATTCGATATTCGCAAAGTCATGATGGCGGTCACAGACCAGGATCACGCTCCCCTGGAACGCTGGGCGGGTATGCGTGCGGCCGAGACTGCGGTGGTCTGGGACGCGCATCTGGGTGGCTATCCGGTTTGTCTCATCGGAATCGAATCCCGACCCGTACCGCGGTTTGGATTTGTCCCGGCTGACGGGCCGGATCAATGGTGCGCTGGGACACTCTTCCCGCAGTCCTCGAAAAAGTTGGCGCGTGCCATCAACGCGGCCAGCAATAACCGGCCGTTGGTGATGCTGGCCAATTTGTCGGGCTTTGATGGTTCGCCGGAGTCGATGCGGCGGTTGCAGCTCGAATATGGCGCCGAGATCGGGAGAGCCGTGGTGAACTTCAAAGGCCCGATCGTCTTCTGCGTCGTCTCCCGCTATCACGGTGGCGCATACGTAGTCTTTTCGAGAGCGCTGAACGAGCAACTCGAAGTTGCGGCGCTGGAAGGAACCTACGCGTCCGTGATCGGCGGCGCGCCAGCGGCCGCCGTCGTTTTCGCGGGCGAAGTGGAGGCAAGAGCAAAGAAAGATCCACGTCTACAGGAACTGACCCAGGCGATAAGCAAGGCGGAGGGGACGGAAAAGGTTCGCCTGCGTACTCAGTGGGAAGAACTTTTTAGAGTCATACACTCGGAGAAATTAGGAGAGATGGCGGCGGAGTTTGACCGGGTGCACAGCGTCCGCCGGGCACTCGACGTGGGTGCGCTGAATTGCATTATTCCACCCGCTAACCTCCGTCCTTATCTCATTGACGCCGTGGAACGCGGCATTGAAAAAGAGGAGGGATCAGCGCTTCCGAAAGCGGATGAGACCAGCGCCATAGCAGCCTAGCGCGTAAGGAGCAGATGCGATGGATGTGTACTGGGTCGAGCAGAGGGAATGCGATGTGCCGCTAGCGAATGATTGGCTGAGCGCGAGCGAACTCAGCCGTATGAGCGCAATGCGCATTGCCAAACGCCGCGCCGACTGGCGGCTGGGACGCTGGACGGCGAAACTAGCTGTAGCTTCTTACCTGAATTTGCCGGCGGACCGCCGGGCACTTGCACAAATTGAAATACGCCCAGCGCCGTCTGGTGCGCCCGAGGCGTTTGTCGCAAATACTGCGGCCGCTATGACCATTTCAATCAGTCACCGCGCTGGGGTGGCATTGTGCGCTGTGGCCGCTTCCGGAACTCAGTTGGGCTGCGATCTGGAAATCGTTGAGCCGCGAAGCGACGCCTTCGTTTCCGACTATTTCACGACAGAAGAGCAGGCACTAGTGGCCTGCGCATCTGCGGCAGAACGCTCCCGGCTTCTGGCACTGCTCTGGAGCGCGAAAGAGAGCGCTCTGAAGGCCTTGCGCGAGGGTCTCAGAATGGACACGCGGGATGTGATCGTGAGCCCCGATGAGAGTGCATTTGGACTTACTGGCTGGAGCCGGCTGCAGGCCCGGTGCGTCGGCGGCCAGACATTCCGTGGTTGGTGGCGAAGCTCAGACAGCATGGTGACAACAATGGTGGCCGATCCGCCTCTCGGCACGCCGATCTGGCTAAAGGTTCCAGCCCGTCTTCCCGACGCAACATCCCTCGATTCCCACGAAGGAAGCGAAACGGAGACCGAAGCTCTTTCCACAGTCCACTCATAGGGGAATTTCATGTCGCCCCGCAACGGCCAATTTGATTTCGACTTTATCGTGATCGGTTCCGGCTTCGGCGGAAGTGTTTCGGCCCATCGCCTGGTAGAAAAAGGATACAAAGTGGCGGTCATGGAAATGGGCCGCCGCTGGACGCCTGACTCACTGCCTCGCACCAGTTGGTCGCTCCGTAGCTGGCTGTGGCGTCCCAAGCTCGGTCTGCATGGCTTCTTCAACATGCAGTTCTTCAGGCACGTGACCATCTTTCATGGCTGTGCCGTGGGAGGCGGGTCGATCACGTACGCCTGCACTCTGCTGCCACCTCCGGAGAAGGTATGGGAAGCGGGTTCATGGACTGGATTAGGCAACTGGAAAGCGGAAATGCCGCAGTACTACGAAACTGCGGCACACATGCTGGGCGTCACCGAGAACAAGATCCTGGGTCCAGCCGACCTTCTTTTGCAGCGAACCGCCGAAACCGCGGGTTCCGGCGATACTTTCTATCCCACTCGGGTCGGTATTTTTCAGGCGGCAGAGGGGCAAGCAAGCAACCAGACTTTTCCCGATCCGTTCTTTGGAGGAGAAGGCCCCGCGCGCACCACCTGCCTTGGCTGCGGTGGGTGCATGATGGGGTGCCGCTTTGGCGCGAAAAATACTCTCGACCTCACTTACCTCTACCTGGCAGAAAAACACGGCGCGCGGCTCTTTCCTGAAACACAGGTCGTTAACGTACAGCCCTTGCCGGGTGCGAGTGACGGCGCCGCCGGATACGAAGTATGCACCGTCAAGTCGACCTCGTGGATTCGCCGGCATCCGCAGCGGTTCAGCTGCCGTGGAGTGGTATTCGCAGCGTCTTCACTGGGCACGATGGAATTGCTGTTTCAACTGAAAGAAAAAGGATCGCTGCCGGCCATCAGCCCGGAGCTGGGGAAGCACGTCCGCACCAACTCCGAATCGCTCATCGGAGCGCGTATGCCGGGCTATCACGAAGACCTTTCGCTGGGCATCGCTATCGGGTCGGGCGTTTACATTGACGAGCATACTCATATCGAGGCGGTACGCTATCCGAGCGGGTCCGACGCCATGGGTGTGCTGACCACCATCCTGACCAACGGCCACCCAGGCCCGCGGCGCATTGCACTCTGGATCAGGAATGTGATCAGCTCGCTGTTGCGCCATCCTGTCAAGACGCTGCGCGTGTTGCAGCCTTGGGGATGGGCGCGTGAGTTTGTGATTCTGCTTTGCATGCAGGCGCTGGATAACCAGATCGAGATGCACTGGCAGCGCCCCTGGTTCTGGCCGTTCCGGAAGTTTCTGGTGAGCCGGGGGCAGAAGGTTCCCACCTACATTCCGAAGGCCAATGAGTTTGCCCAGAAGTTCGCGCAGCTCACGGGGGGATTCCCCATGAGCATGCTGCCGGAGATCCTCTTCAACGTTCCAGGCACGGCACACTGCATCGGTGGCTGCGTGATCGCCGATTCTTCTACCAACGGCGTAGTCGATTCACGCCACCGCGTCTTCGGCTATAAGAACATGTATATCTGCGACGGTTCAGTGGTGGCGGCCAATCTAGGGGTCAATCCCAGCCTGACCATCACGGCGCTGGCTGAGCGCGCCATGAGTTTCATTCCACCAGCCGCACAAACAAGTTGGGACGATGCCGCGCCTTCTGGTGATCAGGCCGATGCATGTGATACGGACGAAGAGGCCGGTAACAGGCGATCCAATACCGTTTTTTCGTAGCGCACCCACAGGCGGGTTGTGTAGAGCAATGCGCTACACTGCAGCGTGATCCAGTCTTTCGTCATCAGAGGCGAGCGGAACGCTTTGCGATCGCTGATCCAGTGCTGGGTAAGGTGACGGACAATCGCCAGACTCATTCCCGTCTCGCTTCCGTCGATATCTTTGAGAATCCCATCCAGCGTAAACATCACTTTGGATAGCATGATCAGCGATCCCGGAAATTTCACTCCCTTCATCGCAATGCGTTCCAGAAGCAACATCGCATCCACCATGTTTGGGAGGAGTGCCGGCGGCAGATCATCGAGAAAAGTCCTGACCGTTTCGGCGATCATCTGTCCGCGAGGGGAAGTCTTACGGATGCGCTGCTGGCCGAGTGCCAGAACTTCGTTGCAGGTGCCCACCGGATCGCGCAGGCCTACCATCGCAAACAGAAGCGCAAGATGCCGGCGCTGGTCGCGGCTCAAACGTTCCCGCAGCGCCCAGTCGATGATGATCAGTTCTCCCGTCCGGTTGTTATAGAGCAGATTTCCTGCATGAGGATCACCGTGGAAGATCACGTCCTCCTGTGCCGAAAGAAGAGGGAAGGCAACCAGCGCTTCGATCAGTTGTTCACCCAGACGTTGACGACGCGCTGGCGAGAGGCGGGTAGCCGCACTCGTCACCTTTGATCCTCGCTCGTGCGTGAGCGCGGTAATCCTGGGAGTGCAGAGAGGTTGAATCAGCTTTGGCACACGCACCTTCGCGAGGTTGCGATAGAGGTTCGCGGCTTCGAGCAGTGTTTTCTGCTCACGCGCAAAGTTGACTTCGTGCTGCAGCAGGCGCCGAACCTTCTTGAACGTATCAGGAATGACAGGAAATCCGTAATTGTGGCTTCGGTCTCCGAAGTATTGCGCCAGCGCCTGCAGATAGTCCATGTCTTCGGCGAAGTATTCGGGGATGTGGGGCTTCAGGATCTTGAAGACGCCTCGTTCGCGGCGGCTCGTCTCCGGGTCGCGCCAGGTGAAGCCCACGACCGCGCTGACACTGGCTTCCGATAGGATAACGGAGTCGATGCGGACGTCGAATTTCTTGAGCTGCGGCCCCAGGTCGTGCTCGATGATGGCTCGCATGTCCTCCGGCTTTACATCCCGAATTCCGTTTTCCAGCCGGGCCAGCGCATTGCGCAGAGCAGGACGGAGGTTCCGATTGCGGGCTATCACTTGCCCGAGTTTCTGCAGGCCTGGGACTTTTGCAATCAACCGAAGTAAACGCTGTTCCGCGGAAGTGTTTTCCGGAAGTTCCAGCTGCTCGATGAGCTTGGGCACCAAGCGTGCAGGCGAGAGTCGAGCCACCACGAAGATCATGGCGTCGCGCACCGGGGGACGCCAGGTCACATAGGCCTCG
>Ga0209698_10008890_pt1 | contig 10323 bp, 5 predicted proteins | sample LitLauG_LLR_2012_FD_187203 | JGI IMG/M metagenome (GOLD analysis project Ga0209698, IMG submission 187203) | Freshwater sediment microbial communities from Pennsylvania, USA - Little Laurel Run_MetaG_LLR_2012 (SPAdes) (version 2) | ecosystem: Environmental > Aquatic > Freshwater > Creek >... | reverse complement strand
GTGATTACCTCACCTGAGGCTGTTCTGGGTGGCCCCTCTGTTGCCGGTTCAAGGTTGTTTCGAGATAGTTCGCCCGGAAGTGTTCGAGTTGTGCAGAATCAGTCTCTGCATCTCGCTACATCAAAGCGATCATATGAAGCCGAAGGCGTTGCCGCGTGGGTGAACGCGGTACTGGAGGGCCGAGCAGATCAGGCCAGCCGCGTCGCTGGCTTTGGCTTGCCGATCTATATAACGCGCGAAATTGAAGCCGCCCGGAGATGGCTGAGAGCCAATGCGAAAGGCCGTCGCCGTGCCGGTTTGCTGGCGAGTTCAGGGGCAGCCAGATTGCGTGCGGATGGAGTGGAGCCTCCAACCTTCAGCTTCATGCGTGGTATCGATTACGTGAAATGGTTTCTGGAACCGAAGGGCGACTTCCGGTCATCCAACCAGCTTGAAGTGGCTCTCAGCGAGTTCGAAATGCAGGGCCTTGAAATCGACCTTGCATGTGTACTTTGGGGTGGAGACCTGGTATTTCCCGCGGGACAGGCAATCTGCCGGCGACTCAGCGGACAAAAGTGGCGCGTTGTGGGAGGCACGGGTGACCCGCAGGCATCGGCAGATGACCCGCAGACTCGAATTCAGAACAAATATCGGGTATTGCTAACGCGCTTTCGTAAAGCGATGGTTATCTTTGTCCCGCGAGGTTCATCTGAGGACATGAGTAACGCCGCAGAAGACTTCGACGGCGTATACGGATACCTTCTTCGTTGCGGCGTGCGTCCGCTATAGGGCCACTTCCCCCGCCACGCGCGCCCATTTGACATGATGTTACAGATGTCCCAACCGAACACTCTTCTGGAACTCATTCAGGTCGCGCCCGGCGACCGCACCGCCATCGTTCTGCCCGAGGCCGGCATCCGCGTCAGCTATCAGCAACTGCGCGATCAGGTCATCGAGATGGCCAACGCCCTCGCCTCCCTCGGCATCACGCGCACGGACCGCGTCGCATCCTATCTGCCCAACGGCCTGCCCGCGATTGTTAGTTTCCTCGCCGCATCGGTGGCAGGCGTCGCCGCGCCGCTCAATCCCGGCTATCGCGAGGACGAGGTAAACTTCTACCTCGGCGACACCGACGCGAAGATCCTGCTGTTGCCGCCGGACGGTGCGGAAGCCGCACGCAAAGCTGCCGAGGCCCGCGGTATCCCGGTCCACGTCCTCGAAATGGACGACAAAGGTTATGTCCGCATCGCCGGAGCGCCTTCCGGCAAAGTTGCCACGTTGCCCACGGGCGACGATCTCGCGCTCGTCCTCCACACCAGCGGCAGCACGGGCCGGCCCAAGCGTGTGCCGATCCTTCACCGCAACATTGCCGCGTCCACGCACAACATCGTGGCGACCTATAGCCTCACGCCGGATGACGTTTCGTTCTGCGTAATGCCGCTCTTCCACGTGCATGGCCTTGTGGCCTCCACGCTCTCGACGCTGCTTTCGGGCGGTACGGTGGCCGTGCCCGCCAAGTTCAACGCGCTGTCGTTCTGGCGCACGGTGAAGGACGTGGGCGCCACCTGGTACTCGGCTGTGCCCACCATCCACAACCTGCTGCTCTCGCGCGCAGGAAATGAAAGAGTGGCCGCAGCCGAAGGTCTGCGCTTTATCCGTTCGTGCAGCGCCTCGCTTCCCGCTGAAATGATGGAGCAGATGGAGCGGGTCTTCGGTGTACCCGTGCTCGAAGCTTATGGAATGAGCGAAGCCTCACACCAGATGTCGTCGAACCCGCTGCCCCCGGCCGCTCGCAAGCCGGGCTTCGTCGGGCCGGGTACTGGTGTGAAGATCGGCATCATGGATGAAGCCGGCAATCTGTTGCCCACCGGTACGCGCGGCGAAGTGGTGATTCAGGGGCCGAACGTGGTCTCCGGCTATGAGAACAATCCCGAAGCCAACGAGAAGAGCTACACCAACGGCTGGTTCCGCACGGGCGATCAGGGCTTCCTCGATGAAGATGGCTATCTGTCGCTCACTGGCCGTATCAAGGAACTGATTAACCGCGGCGGCGAAAAAATCGGCCCGCGCGAGATCGATGAAGTCCTGCTGGCGCACCCGGCTGTGGCCGAGGCGGTCTGCTTCGGTGTGCCCCACCCGCGCTGGGGCGAAGAAGTGGAAGCCGTGGTGGTGCTTAAGGAGCCGGCCACGGAAGCTTCCATCCTCGCTTTCTGCAAGGAAAGGCTCGCCGACTTCAAGACGCCGAAGAAGATCTACATCACGGACACGATTCCCCGCACGGCGACGGGCAAGATCCAGCGTGGCGCGGTGGCGAAGGCCATGACCGGGGCTGCAGTTTAAGGGGGATGCTGGTGAGGGTCGAAAACCGCTTGCTCACGCGCGCGGCGCGGAAACGCGCCCCGACCAACCGAGCCGCGGCCGCGAGGGAGCGGTCCTGTCTATGAAATTCCTGATCGCCGGCGCAGGTGCGATCGGCGGCTACATCGGCGCTCTTATGTCCCGCGCGGGACAGGACGTCACCCTCTTCGCCCGTGGCGCGCACCTCGCCGCCATGCGCGAGCGCGGTCTGCGCGTACTCAGTGAAGCCGGCGATTTCGAAACGCATCCGCGCGTCATCGGCGACCTTGCCGAAGCCGGCACGCCGGACGTTATCATCCTTGGCGTGAAGGCCCACGGGCTGACGCAACTAGCGCCGCAACTCGCGCCGCTGATCGGTCCGGAGACCACCGTCGTCAGTACGCAGAATGGCCTGCCCTGGTGGTATTTTCAGGTCGGGGCGGGTGAACACACCGGTCTCACGCTGGAATCCGTCGATCCTGGTGGTGTCATCGGCAAAGCTATCGATCCGGCGCGCGTATTGGGTTCGATTGTGTATCTCGGCACCGAAGTCGTTGACCCTGGTGTAATCCGCCACACCGAAGGCAACCGCATCTCGCTGGGCGAACCCGACGGCACGCGCTCCGAGCGCCTGAAGGCCATCGCCGCCGCGCTGATTCAGGCCGGGTTGCGCGTCCCTGCTACGGCGCGCTACCGCCAGGAGATCTGGGTGAAGCTGCTTGGCAACGTGGCATTCAATCCGATCAGCGCCCTCACCCGCGCTACGCTCGTGACCATGGCTCGGGACCCTCACATTTGCCCCGTGGTTCGGAGTATCATGACCGAAGTCGAGGCGGTGGCGAATAGGCTCGGGATCGAACTGCCCATCTCCATCGATCAGCGAATTGCCGGGGCTGAAAAAGTGGGCGAACACAAGACTTCCATGCTGCAGGATCTGGAAGCCGGCCGCCCGATGGAACTGGAACCTGTGGTGGGAGCGGTGGTGGAACTGGGAGAAAAGCTGGGAATCGCGATGCCGCACACGCGGACGGTTTATGCATGTACGCGGCTTCTCGGCGCCGCGGGGAGGAATTAGAACGTGAACGAGACACCAGTGGGCAAACCGGCAGTCAGTCGTTGGGTCCGTTTGATTTCGGCGGTCTTCGCGATGATCATGATCGGCAACTTCCAGTACGCCTGGACGCTGTTCGTCAAGCCGCTCATCGCGGCCACGCACTGGAAGCTGTCGGACGTCCAGTGGGCGTTCACCTGTTTTGTGGCGTTTCAGACGTGGGTGATGCCGCTGGCCGGCTGGATGATCGACCGAATCGGGCCGCGAGTGTTTCTCACTGTGGCGGGCGTGATCTGCGCGGTGGGCTGGGCGGGGATGGGGATGGTCCACACGCTGCCCATGCTGTACGTGCTGTATTCGATGACGGGCTTTGGTGCGGCGCTGGTGTATTGCGGGTCGATGGGCGTGGGGCTGAAGTGGTTTCCGGATCGACGCGGTCTGGCGGCGGGGCTGATTTCGGCGGGGTTCGGCGCCGGCGCGGCGCTGTTTGTGGGCTTCATCGGATACACGATTCGCACGGCGGGTTATCAGGCGGCGTTTCTCTACACGGGCGTGTTTCAGGGCATTCTGATCGTCGCCGCCGCGCAGTTCCTGCACAATCCGCAAAAGGGCGAATTGCCTGCGCCGGTGGCGTCGAAGACGAAGGCGCGCAGCCATGGCGTGGATTTCAACTCGTGGGAAATGCTGCGCACGACGCACTTTTACCTGATGTTTGCCATGGCGCTTATGATGGGGATCGGTGGTCTGATGGTGACTGCGCAGGTGGCGCCGATGGCGGATTCGTTCAAAGTCGGCGCAGCGGCGCTGACGATTTCGCTGACTCTGAATCCGCTGGCCAACGGTGGCGGGCGCATCTTCTGGGGCTGGGTGTCGGATCACCTGGGCCGCGAAAAAACCATGTCGCTGGCCTTCTTTCTGCATGCGTTGATTCTGCTGGGTGTCGTGCAGTTCGGCGGCCGGTCGCCGGCTTTGTTTATTACTTTCATTGCGCTGGTTTTCTTTACCTGGGGCGAAGTGTATTCGCTGTTTCCTTCGGCGAGCGCGGATTTCTTCGGTGCGGGCAACGCGAGTTCCAACTATGCGTTCCTTTACAGCGCAAAAGGCGTGGCGTCGATCGTAGGTGGTGGACTCGCGGCGATACTGTTCGAGAAGTCGGGGTCGTGGAACTATGGCTTCTATGCCTGCGCTGCGATGGCACTGATTTCATCCGGAGGCGCTCTGGTGCTGCGGAGAATGCCGCTGCCGGTGAAGATTGCGGCGGCTGAAGGTTCGGCCGACGGGTTACGCGTGGCGGCTGCGAGCGACCGGGCGTAACCCTGCTGCCGCGTCATAATCCGGATGGAACCGATCCATGTCCGTCGAGATCATTGTCGAGGGAATCCGCTCGCTGGCCCCGACAAGCAGGAGTCCGTCAGACTGTTCGTCGAGTTCCTGAAGCACAAGGGCGCGCTGCAGACGTCGCCGTTTCTCTCGGCAGTTCGATGAGTTCATCGAGCAACATCCCGGGCTGCTTCACCGTCTGACTCAGTGACGTTCTGTCCACCGATTGATGAAGCACTGACCGGCCTGTTTCTCGTCTGCCGATGGACCGTACATACCCGGTACAGTGACATCGAGCAATCGCAGATAAACAGTCAACTGGCCGCGGTGATGGATCATGTGATGGATGACTCGTATCCGCAAAAACTCAACGCGGGTCATTCCGATCGCTTCGACGACACGTTGAGACGATCGTCGCTCGCTTCGGCGATGGCCATGCGGCCTGCGGCGATGTTGCTCTCGAGCGCCTCCATCAGCGCAGCCTTCGATTCCGCGTCTACAGGCTTCCTGCCCTGCCCGTGAACGATCACCGTCGCCCGGAAAGGCATCTGCGACAGATGATTCGCCAGCCTGCCGAGGGTGAACGATCTCTCGTGCGGCTTCCACGTGAACTTATCTTCCGGCACGCAATCCACCAGCCTGCGTGTCTTTGCCATCTCGCGATCGAATTCTGCAAGCAGAGCCTGCGTCATCTTTACGGTTGATAGGGCAGGAACACCTGGTTACTGGTGTTGGCATCCTGCGTGACCACCAGTGTAAGATTCCCGGCGGTCAGGCCGACTGGTACCTGGAAGTTGATCTGATACAGACCGACGAGCCCGGGCGTGAGGCCGGCGAAGGCCAGCGGATAGCTCGCGCCATTGATGGTCAGCGACGGCGGATCTATGGGCAGCGCCAGCGTGCCGGACGGTGACGCGCTGCCGTCGGTGACGGTCTGGTTCACGGAGCCAAGCCCGACGAGGTAGGTCACCAGGTACTCGCCTGATTGAGCGGGCGAGGTCTGGCTGACGAGCGAGCCATCGGCGGCATGCTGCGCAATGACTGTGCCATCGCTGAAGGAGGCGATGCCTGGCGTTGCCGGCGACAGCGCGATATTCTGCGGTGTTGTGATGGCGCCATTTGCCTGGAGAACAACCTGGTACTCCTGGTTGGCCTGCAGTTCGAACGGCACCTGAGCGTTCACCTGAGTGGGGCTCACATAGAAAAGCGGTGCCTCGAGGCCGCCGATGATGACGCTCGTGCCGTTCAGGGCGGTTGGCAGCGGCAGGGTCTTTGGCTGAACGGCCAGGTTGGCCAGATTCTTTCCGTAAATCTGCACAATAGTCCCGGGCGCGACCGAAGTGCCTACCAGCGGCGTGAAACTACCCAGCGTGCCGTGCGGCGTGAGCGAGGGCGCGGCGTTCGGCGTAATGGCGCCGGCAAGGCTCACCGTGGCGGCAGGGAGGCCCGGGGCCGTGGCCCTGGCATTGATGGTGATCTGCGGCGAGGATTTGCGCGGCGTCCACGTGCCCGAATAAAGGCCATGGGCGGGGTCCACCAACGACAGTACGAGCGGCGCATCGCCGTTGCTGAAGGTCGCCACGATCTGACCGCTGTTGACGGGCGAGCCGCAGTCGTCCGACAGGACGATGGCGAGCGGCGTCGGCCATGACGCCGGAGCGGAGAAGTTATTCACCAGCCCGGTCTGGGCGGGAGCCAGCGCGGCAGGAGTGCATCCCGACGCGAGCGGCTTGTACGCCCCCGGCAGCACGCTGGAAAGGGTTGTGGTCGCATCCTTGCTTGTCGTCCCGGTGGCAGCGCCGCCGAGTCCGGAGGAAACAATGAGGGTGACGTTGACCGTTCGCACCCCGGCGCTGCCGAAGGCGTAGGTAACTCCGGCGGAATAAACGCCGGCCTTCAGACCGGTGACATCCACGGAAACAGTGGTTACTCCCGGTGAGTTGAGCGCTGCGGTACCGGTGACGGGTGATACGGACAGCCACGCACCACCGGCGGGGTTGGCCTGGAAAGGCAGCGGCGCCACGGATCCGGAATAGACGTTTACGGTCTGGGCCGGTGGATTGAGACCAACACTGGTCAGGAAGAGCAGGCCGGCCGGCTCGGGATCGGGCTTCACCGAAGTGGTCGCAGGTGTCACGCTGAGCACTACGATGAAGTCCAGTGGCGAATCGCTCACGTTGGAGGCGGAGACTTCGATGCGGCCGTAGTAGGCGCCCGGCGTGAGGTTGCCAGCCGCCACGGGATCGATCGAGAACGTAGCGGAACCGGATTGGGTAGCGGAAGATGTTCCGGCCATGACACCGGGCAGAAGCCAGGGGGCGCCGGGCTGGATGGATGCGGTCCAGGAGACCGGCGTCTGACTGTTGGTGCTCACCAGGAAAGAGCCCTTTGAGTTGCCGGGCGCGCCACCGACCGGCATGATGAACTCGGCACCGGAGGGCGCGAGGGTGATCGACGCGTTGGTGGCGGCGAACAGTGTGACGGGCACAGAAGCCCGGCCCGCCGATGTCACGACATCCACCTGAGTCCGGAAAAACCCGTTTCCGGTAATGGATGGATTTACGGTGACGAAGAGAGCCGCGACGGCGCCACCCGAAAGCGTACCGGGCACACCGCTCACGGTGCACCAGGGAGCTTCGCAGACGACGGATCCAATTCCGAGCGTGCCGCCGCCCGCATTCTCAATAGTGAGGGTCTGGCTGACGGGCGAGGGACTGCTGGAAGTTGTGCCAAAATCGAGCTCATCGCTCAGCACCTGGAGTTGCGGCGGAGTGTTGACTACATGCAGCGAAACCGCCACGCTCTGCGTGTGTCCGCTGCACGGGGCAGTGCCGCATGTGACCGTGATCGAGGTGGAATAATTGCCCGCGCCGAGCGCAAGTGCCGCACCGGTCAGGCCAACGGACAGCGCGGACGGCGTCTGCGCGCCGCTGGTAACCGCTAGCCATGGCGCCGATGGATTGACAGCGACGCTGAAGGCAAGTTGCTGGGAAGCCTGGGTGGACTGCACCCCGACAGACTGCGGGTCGGGCAGCGTGACCGAGGGCGCGTTGAGCGAAAAGCTGAGCGATCCGGAAGAGAGCTCTATATCGGCCGCGAACGGACGGATGGTAAGCGCGAAAGTGGCGCTGCCCGTCGCTTTGTTGCTGTCGGTGGCAGTAACTGTGAAGGAGTAGGGACTCTGCGCCGCGGCCGTGGCACCGGGCGTGCCGCTTAGTGTACCGTCGCCGCCGAGAGTCATGCCGGCCGGCAGACTGCCGCCGGAAAGCGACCACACGTAATCTCCGAGACCGCCCGTGGCGGAGAATTGCTGCGGAGGATAGTCAACGGTGCTCATCCCGGGCGGCAGAGGCGAACTGGTGGTGATGGTGACAGGAGCGGCCTTTACGTTGATGGTGATGGTGGAGAGCAAGGTTCCGCCCGTGGAATCGGCCACTAGAATGCCGAACGTGAAAGTGCCAGGCCCCACGGGCGTTCCCGACAGAATTCCCGAACTGTTGAGCGACAGGCCAGCGGGTATCACTCCGTTACTGAGCGAGACAGTGTAGGGCGGGACTCCGCCGGTTACGCCGATCTGCCCTGAATAAAGCGTGCTCACCGGGCCATCCGGCAGACCGCCCGAGACAGCGAGTTTCGCGGGCTGGGCAAAGGCGACGGTAAACGTGCCGGAAGCGCCGGATCCGGCCCCGTCGGTCACCTTTACGGTGAACGTGTAGGTTCCGGCAGTCTTGACGGTGCCGCCGAGAGCCCCGCCCGGGCTGAGTGTGAGGCCGGAGGGCAGTCCGCTGGCCGTGAACGTATATGGCTGAGTGCCGCCGGCAGCGCCGATGGTCGCCGCATAGACCACGCCCGTTGTGCCGGGCGTAAGAGTTCCGCTCGTAATGCCAAGCACATTAATCGTGATCGAGGCGGAGGCGGAACTGAATCCGGCATCGCGAACGGTGACGCTGGCGGTCGAGTTGCCCGCCTGCGTTGGCGCCCCGCCGAGAACGCCCGCTGAACTCAGGGTGACCCCGGCCGGGAGCCCGGTGGCTGAGAAAGTATAAGGGACGGTTCCGCCGGAAGCCGTGAATGAAGCTGCCACCGTGCCACCCACAATTGTGTTGATGGTGCCGACTGAGCCACTGATTTGCAGCGGTGGGGGTGGAGGGGGCGCGGGCACGGTAACCAACACCGTGTAATTGGCGCTTGCACTCTGGTTCGTGGTAGTGTCGGTCACTGTCACGACAATGGCGTAAGTCGACGCGCTGAATGTGATGCCGCTCAGCACCCCGCCGGTGGTCATGGTCCAGCCGGACGGAAGACCGGTGGCCGACCATGTGTAATTTCCGGAACCGCCCGCAGCGGTGAAGTTGATCGGGCCGTAACTAAAGCCTGTGTTCGCGCTCCGGAGCGTTAACGGCGATATGGTGAGGCGAACCGGAGGTGTTGCGGGTACGGGCGCGATGCTGACGGCTCTGAAGAGTGCTCCGCCGCTGGCAATCCGCGTAACAGCGCCGGCCGAGGTGACGCGCAAAAGAACGCCGCCGATGCCTGCAATGTAATCGCCGCTGACCGGATCGACCGTAAGGCCGAAGGCGCTGCAGCCGCTGCAGAGTGCAGTGCCACTGACGACGGTTGTCGACAGGCCCGACGTGGGATTAACCTTAACGATCGCGTTGACGGAATTATCGAGGAAGACGTAGTTCTCCTGTAAATCGATGACGAGGCCTGAATTTCTGCTCCCCTGGAAGGTGGCAACTGTAGTGACCGCACCGGCAGGCGTGAACCGCCACATTTTCACAGCGCCGCCGTCGTCAGAAACCACAATGTAGTCGCCGGTGTAATTGCTGTCAAAGCCCTGATCGACGGCCACATAGGTGTTCTGTGCCTGGTTGGGGGACAGAATGGGGAATGGTGCGACCTGAGTGAGGCCCGTACCGTCGGTTTTCACCCGGTAAACGGCATCGTTAGTGTTGTCGACGAAGATTACATTCCCGAGCGCGTCGAGCGCCACTCCCCCAAAGCCGCCGGACAGAGGCACCGTCCACAACACGGTTCCGCTCGGCGAGAGCTTCACGAGGCCGGTTTGGTCATGTGAGTAAATATTGCCTGCGGCGTCGCTGGCGATATCGTACGGATGGCAGGCGGCACCGGCGCAAATGGTGCTTCCTGCGCCACCGGCCGGGGTGACACTCACAATATTCGTGGCCGCATTGACCACTGCATAGTTCCATGGGCTGGTGCTGATAGGCGCGATGGGCAGCGTGACCGGTTGCGTGGTGCTGTCGGAATAGGAGTCGGTGGCCTGTACGGTGAGAACCAGATTCCCCGAAGTCGTGGGAGTTCCGGTGAGCGCCCCGGTGGAAGCAAGCGCGAGGCCGGCCTGCGTGACGGTGCCGGCCGTCACGGTAAAGCTGTAGCCTGTGCCGGAGCCGCCCGTGACAGTCAGAGTCTGGTTGTAGGGCGTACCCTGTGTGGCGCCCGGAAGAGTAGTGCTGGTGATGGTTAGCTGCCCATTGGTGGTGAGCGTGAGTTGTTGCGTGGCGAAAGCCCCGAGCGAGTCGGTGACCTTTACGGTGAAAGTGGAACTGCCGGTGGTACTTTGTGTGCCGGTGATGGCGCCGGTGGAGGGATTCAGGATCAGCGGGTACGGC
>Ga0209698_10008889_pt1 | contig 10324 bp, 9 predicted proteins | sample LitLauG_LLR_2012_FD_187203 | JGI IMG/M metagenome (GOLD analysis project Ga0209698, IMG submission 187203) | Freshwater sediment microbial communities from Pennsylvania, USA - Little Laurel Run_MetaG_LLR_2012 (SPAdes) (version 2) | ecosystem: Environmental > Aquatic > Freshwater > Creek >... | reverse complement strand
GATACCCGGAAACGAACCGCGCAGCGATTCCAAGCGAGCGCAGTGCCCCGATCATGAGCACCGCAAGGTCGCGACAACTCCCGCTCCCGAGCTTCAGGGTATCTATCGGATCCTGGGTTCCCTTCTCGTGCCGCGCCACGTGCTTGAAGTTCTGATTGATGGTCTGGGTCAAGTCGACGAGAAGGTCGCAGGTGTCGGCCGATCCGCCATGGCGGAGGAACTCAGCGGCCCAGCGATCGAGCTTGGGGTGGGGAGACAGCGGCGCGATGAAGCGCGCGAGGTCGGACCGATCCTCCGCGGGGTAGGCAAACGGATAGGTTCGGGCAAAATCATCGATATCGGCTGCGTGGAAGCCCCCCGGAGCGTGGTCGAGGTGAATGGTACTTTCGAAGCGAAGCTCAGAGGCCCGTTCCGCGAAACGGGCGGTCGCGACATGATTGCCGAAGATATCCTTCGCCCAGGTAAGTTGACTCGGCTCCGGTATAATTCTGAGTTCGGCTTCAAGCACTGTCTGGTCGTCATCGTCCCGCGGACGCAGCATCATACGGTGCTCGCCGAATGCGACCGGTTGCCTGTAGTGATATGTCGTAACGTGCCTAACCGTGAGAATCGGCATTGCAACCCCACAACGATGCAAGTCCGAATAACATGCATTTTTCGCGCCAAGAGCGCCTCCGCACCAACAACACGGCGCGTGTCTTTACCACCCCGTTAGTGAAACATCCCGTCAATGATTCGACAAGCATGAGCGCCAATGAAACGAGATGCTAGATAGCCTGCTGGCGGCCGATGAGCCGGCACCGGTCACGGTGCACAACGAGAACGGCCGTTCGCCGTTCCTGATCGTTGCCGATCATGCGGGCAATTCCATGCCGCGCGCGCTCCATCGGCTCGGCGTTCCGGAAGCCGAGAGTGAACGCCACATCGCCTGGGACATCGGCATCGCGGCGGTCTGCCGCCTGGTCGCGGACGCGCTCGACGCCACTTTGGTGCAGCAGAACTATTCTCGCCTTGTCATCGACTGCAACCGCACGCCCGGCTCGGAGACGTCGATCCTGGAAATCAGCGAGTTCACGCCGGTACCGGGAAATATCGGCTTGAGTGAAGGCCAGAGTAACGCTCGCGTGAATGAAGGTCGGAGCGCTGCGCTTGCCGGTGAAGCCGAAGGCGCCAGCGCCCGGCATGACGTGTTGCGGACCCGCTGATGGTCACGGTGTGACGTTTCATCACTCTAACGAACCGTCGGCGCCGGCAGCACGTAAATGTGCCCACTCACCTCTTTGCCGCGCCGCGCGCGCACGCGTGCGCGCAGCGTGTAGGAGACGCCGGGCGTTGGCACCACCGTCATCGCAAACACCTTGTCGCCGTTCTCGCCGGGCCGGCGTTTCGCGCTCTCAATTTTCTGGATCAGTCGGCCGTTCTCGAAGAGCTCGATCCATTGCACCTCGAGCCGGCCCACGTCTGGCGCGTCCACGAACACCACCTTGTAGTGGCCCGCGTTCTTGATCGCGGCGCTGATGTCCCACTCGCGCACCACCCAGCGCATGCCGGCCGTGGCCGGCGCCCAACACGCAAGCGGAGGGGGGGCGGGCCGGTAAGGACGGTAATTGACGTCGAGCGCGTCGAGCTTTTTGAACTGGACGTCAAGCCGGGAAATGAAGCTGTCCCAGGCCCGCGACTGCGGCGTCGACCAAACCGTCTCGGCGAAGGCAAGCAGGCGCGGGAATCCCATGTACTCCGCATGCTTAGGCTGCGAGATGTACTCGCCCCACAAGCTCGCTTGGGCGCCGAGCACGCGCTTGCCCTCGTCTGCGGAGAGCGCCGTGGCGATCGGCTCGAACGTGTAGACCTCCTCGAGCGGGAGATAGTTGGCGGTCGCCCGCGGCTCGAGCGCCCGCAGCCTTGACTGGTAGGCATCGAAATAGGTCTTGTCGGTCGGCGCCATCACGACGTCGTGCCCAGCCTTCGCGGCGGCGACGCCGCCAGCGACCCCGCGCCACGACATTACGGTGGCGCCCGGTGCGAGCCCACCCTCGAGGAGTTCGTCCCAGCCGACCAGCCGCCGCCCCTTCGCGGTCAGATAAGAATCGAACTGCTTGATGAACCAGCTCTGCAGTTCCTCCTCGTTCTGCAAGCCGGCCGCCCGCATGCGCTGCCGGGCGCGCGGGTCGCTCTTCCATGGCATCTTGGAAACCTCGTCGCCGCCGATATGGATGAATTTGCTTGGGAATAACTCGAGCACCTCGTCGAGCACATTCTTGAGCATCCGGATCGTCGAGTCCTCGACGTTGAACACGCGGTCCTTGCCGAGCTCCGGATAGGCGAGGATCGCCGCGCCCGCGTGCCCCGGCATCTCGATCTCCGGGACCACGGTGATGCAACGGTCGGCCGCGTAGCGGACGATCTCGCGGATGTCGTCCTGCGTGTAGAAGCCTCCCGGGCGCTGGCTACGCGAGCGGGTCGCCTCGTAAGGGGGCGCGATCGCCGAGTAGTCGCTGCGCGCGCCGATCTCCGTCAGGCGCGGGTAGCGCTTGATCTCGATGCGCCAGCCGTGATCGTCGGTCAGGTGCAGCTGCAGCACGTTGAGCTTGTAGAGCGCCATCAAGTCGAGCATCTTGAAGATGAACTCCTTGGGCAGGAAATGCCGCGCGACGTCGATGAGCAGGCCGCGCCAGGAGAAGCGCGGCGCATCCTTGATGGCGATGCACGGAACGTTCCAGCGCGCGTTGCCGATGGGGGCGCGCCTGAAGACCTCCGGCGGCATCAGCTGGAGCAGCGTCTGGATTGCGTAAAACGCCCCGGCCGTCGCGCTGGCGCGGATCGCGATGCTGCGCGCGGAGACATCGAGCTCATAGCCTTCCGGGCCGAGCCGTGCGAGTCGGCGGCTGAGGCGCAACTCGATCCGGTGTCCGGCTGCGCGGCCGACGATCGGAACGTGGTAGCCAGTCGGCGCCGCCAGCGCGCCCTGCAGCAAGCGCGCCTGACGAAGCAGCGCCTTGTCGGCGACGATCGAGGTCCGGGCGCCGAGCTTGAATTCGCCAGGCTTGATCTCGACCGCGGCCGGCCGCGGAATGATCGCAGCCGTCATTTCTGCTTCTTGTTTTGGGCTTGTACTTTTCAGGGCAACCACTCCACACACGCATTGTAGCCCGGCCTCAAACCAGATCGGACGCCGCGGGCTTGCAAGGTGGTCAAAATTCAACGTGCAAGATATTACAACACTTTCGGTCGATCATATTCGTTTAAACGACTGCAATTCCGACAAGCGATATGTTGATCAATGTCAAAGCTTCCGTGCTTTTGCGTTCGCCGGCCACGTGGCGCTTTCTTCTGCGAGGGCAGTCGTGGATCATCCTCGATCCGGTAGCCGCTGGCCCGGCTGAAGCCGCACTTGCCGGCCGCAATCGTCGCGTCGTGGGTCTGTCGAAAAGCCATGTAGAGCCTCGTCTGGCGTCGTTGATGTGACGGCGGGGCAATGAATGATTCCTCAAATCTGAGATGAACCAGACACTTCTCCTGGCCGCTCACGACCGCCAGCGCGCACTCGCCCCACAGCGATAACCCATAGGGAAAAATGCGCCGCCGGTGCTGACCGTCCGTCGCTAAGGCACTATGCCCTCGCTCCGTCCGGCCAGCCTGGGCCCAGTCTCATCCTGATTGTCGCTGCCGTCTCACCTTGATTGTCGCGCAGCACAACCCAGCTCACCAAGATGGGCTTCCGCGTCGAGATCAGGCATTGGAGCATTGTCGCAATCGAGCTCGGGTCGTGCCTTCTGTTCGCAGCGCAGTAGCCTCTGGGTCGGTAACCGCCGGAAATGGCAGGTTCCTTGAAGTACGTGAGCCGTCTTGGCGTACGCCGACGACGAGCTGCGAGATCGATGTCGTCTTGCGTCCGAGCCGCTTGCCGCGTGCTGTGCCGTCGACCCTCCTCCAATGCTTTATGGGAACCGCGTCCACCGCCGCACCCTTAAATGAAAAAGTTGCCGACAAGCCGAAAGGACCGGAAGAGCAAGGTCAATGTCGGCCATCAGACACAATTGATTTTGGTCAATGTGATTTGGCTGTTTCCATCATAGCTATCATCAGTTAGCCGACGAAAAGCCCGCGTGGGCGAGTCAAGGCATTTTTGTGTATACAAGGCAATGGGGGAGCTACCGACATGTTCCGTATCGGCACTGGAATTGCAGCAACTGTTTTGAGTCTTTCGATGATTGTGGCGTCGATCGGCGACGCCTCGGCGCAGGGGAATCAAAGGAGAGCCGCGCCGGCAGCTGCCCGCCCGGCGCCAGCTGCCCGTGCGGCGCCGGTAGCGCGTCCGGCTCAGGTGGCCCGCCCCGCTCAGGTGGCGCGTCCCACGCAGGTGGCCCGACCCGCTCAGGCAGCGCGTCGCGCTCAGGTAGCTCGTCCCACGCAGGCAGCGCGTCCCGCTCAGGCGGCGCGTAGCGCCAGAGTGCGTTCGGCCCCTGCTGTTCGCCATGCGCCAGCGCCGCCGCGTTCGGCCACCGCTACCCGCAGAGCGCCGCAAATTGCTGCAACGCCGCGTCGGGCGGCGCCGCGCATTGCGGCTCCGCCGGTACGCTCCGCGCCCGCCATCCAGCGCGCGACGCCGGGGCAGAACAGGGTTGTTGGTCCGCCTGCACGTGGAACGCGAGGCCTTGCCATCCGGGATGCCAGCAGAGCAACGATCGCCGGTCGGAATTTTTCAATCTGGCACGATAGTCATCGCGTGCGTCGCGGCGGCCAATGGCGAACGTTCGTGGGGTTGAGCACCCTCGGTATCTTGAGGTTCGGCTCCGCACCATATTATCCCTACGCCTACATAGACGCCCCGGCTCCCTATTGCCAAGGGCTGACCGAAGATGGCTGCCAACTTCAATGGCAGGAGGTGCCGACGCTAGAGGGGCCAAGGGTGTACCAATGCGTGGCTTATTGCCCGTGGCAATAACGCCCTCGGAAACAGACACGCCCCGAGTTCGTCCCCTGAAGCGGGGTTCATGCGATTGGATCGTGGAACTTTACCTTTGAAGAAGTGTTGTCCAGGTGGCGCAGTAGGATCCGGAGCATGTCAATGGGCTGCACGTGGATCGTCATTCCGGCTTATAATGAAGAGCACGTCATAGCGGGCGTAGTCGGTGAAGCCCTACGCAGCGGCCATCGCGTCGTCTTGGTTGACGACGGGTCGTCCGACGCCACCCCTGAAATTGGGGCTCGCATCGGCGATGTTGTGCTGAGGCATCCGATAAATCTCGGACAGGGCGCTTCACTCCAGACTGGCATCACATTCGCTCTTGCGCAGGGCGCGGATTTTATCGTGACGTTCGACGCCGACGGACAGCATCGGATTGAGGACGTCTCAAAGCTGCTTGATGCGCTTATGGCGCATCAAGCGGATTTCGCGCTTGGCAGCCGCGCACGTCAAACAACGAATATGCCGAACTCGCGCCGCCTCCTTTTGTGGGGCGCTACGCGCTTTACCCGTATCACAACGGGGCTGAACGTGACCGATGCTCATAACGGCCTGCGCGCGATGACCCGCCGGGGCGCGAGTCGGATTAGGCTGCGGCAGAATCGGATGGCTCATGCCTCGGAGATTTTGGAACAAATCGCAAGCAGCGGACTGAAGTACATCGAGGTTAGCGTGAATATCGAATACAGCAGCTACTCACTAGCGAAAGGGCAGCGATCCACCGACGCGATCGATATCCTGCTCGATCTGTGCGCCGGCCGGTTGCAACAATGATAGTCCAGCTGATCCTGACCACGTTGCTGTCCGGTGTGGTGCTTTACGCTTGGCAAGAACGTCGGCGCTCGGCGATGGTGGCATCATTGGCCCTGATGGCGGCCACCGCAGGGCTCTATCTCGTCTGGGTGCCTTCGCATGCCACGACGGTGGCGGAATGGGCGGGCGTGGGTCGTGGCGTTGACCTCATCATCTATGTCTGGATCGTGATCAGCCTCCTGGTTATGCTCAATTTGCACCTAAAACTACGTGCGCAACTCGAGCTGATCACCGCTTTGGCACGGCAAATCGCGATTGCAAACGCAAAGACGAATTCACCCGAAATGAAGGATGCGTCAGCTGGCAACGAGCAAAAGGCCGCATAAAGTCACCGCAATTCCGACCATCAGCCGGATCGTTAGAGGCTCCGATAACAGCATGCTACTGAGAATGGGTGTGAACGCAAATGCGAGCGCCACGAACGGATAGGCCCGCGACAGGGGTGTAAAGCTGAGAATCCACACCCAGATGACAGCAAGAGCAAAATACCCCGCCAGAGCCGACAGGAAATAGCCGTTCTGCAGGAGCGCGAAGATCCCCTCGGTGAATGGGCGTTCCGGCGAGACCTGCAATGCAGCGAGCTTGAACAAAATCTGTCCGCCCGCCATGCCGAATGCATAGGCGCATAAGATTGCGATCTGGGCGAACGACAGACGTTCGGTCATGGCGACGCTCGCTGGCGAAGCACGACCCGCATTGCATCGAACAAGTTCACCGGCACGCCCCGGGCGCTGCCGGGCATGCGAGCCGGTCTCCAGCCGAATATGCGCCCAAGCTGAAACCCGATAAGGGACAGCGGCACAAGTTTCCACGGATGCTCCAATCCCTCCATGCGCATCCCGACGCGGCGCGCCCAGCGTCGCAAACTCTCCTCGGTGAAAAACCAGAGATGTTGAGGCGGCGTCATGAGCCGCCACCGGGCGCCGGCCAAGCGCGCAACCTTGGAGCCAAAGTCCCCAGTCGTCAGCACGATCACCCCACCGGGCTTCAGACAGCTGGCGCAGCGGGCAAGCGTGTCGAAGGGGTCCGGCAGATGCTCGAGCACGTCGAGTAGCACGAATACGTCCGCGCTACCGAGGCGACCGAGGTTTTCCGCGGTGGCGGTGCCGGTCAGGACGTTCAGGCCATTGTGCCGGCAAGACGCGGCTGCCTCGTCCGCGAGCTCAATTCCTGCAACTTCGAAGGAGCGTTTCGCTTCATGAAGAAAAAACCCATATGCACAGCCGATTTCGACCAGTCGGCCGGATCGGCGGTAGCGACGGATGAATTCGACCTCGCGCGCAAACTCACGGCGCAGGACCGGTTCGGTCCCAACATAGTCGGCATAACCGTCTGCATGCTGGCCCGAAAAATAGCCACCCGTGTAGTACGCGGCCGAATCAAACCCGGTCGTGTCGGCTCTGCCGATACCGCATTCCTCGCAGCGGAAAATGCCGCAGTCGTGTTTTTCATAGAGGCGCTTGTGTGCGGTGCTCGAACCGCACGCCGGACAGTATAGATCCTGGTACAGCGTCGATTGCGGCATGGATCACCAATTCGCCCGAATCAGTGCGTCGACGACTGCGGCGCCCGATAGAGTGGCGCCGCAGATCGCTATGGCTGATCGGGTCATTTCTCCAGGTCCCCAATTGACCAGGGCTGCGCAGGTCAGCGCCATCGGTGCAAGCAGGACGACGAAATAGCGGCCTTGCACCCCCCAAATCCAATCCGCATCGACCGGCGTCCATGTCATGTAGAAGATAAAGTAGACAGCAAAAACGTAGGTGGTGAAAGTGAGTACGGACGCTGCGGCGATCTGATATCGCTTGGCAGGAGCGAGCGGCAGTGGTGCAAAACAGCTTGCAACGAGCAGCCCACTTATCGTGGGATAGACCCAATCGCGCAACCCCGTGTCGAGCCATCCCAGGACGCCGATCAGTTGCCGCCAGAGCTCCTTTACATCCCAAGCGCCCAGGCTCCCCATCACCAACGCAGGAAAGTGCAGCGGATGGTTCAGCAGCAGGAGCAGTTTGCGCTTTGGTTCAAATAGTTCTCCCGGGGTGTTGGTTCCATCAACCACCCGCCATGTGCCCACATCCGCGGAGGTTGCCGTGACCCATAGCGCGGTCAGGATCAGACCCGGAAGCACAACCAACGCGACTGCACCTAAACGGCGCCGCAATTCATGCAGCGGATGTGCGAAGAACTCCATAACGAGGAAAGCGATTTGTGGAGGCTTGCTCAGGCTACACAGGGTCATGAAAGTCGCGCGTTTCCAGAGTCCCTCGCGGCTCAGCTGACAGGCGCTCCACAAGCATAGTGCTGTGCCGACAAGTGTGAAGCTCAAGGTTGCGCCATCAGCACCGACCGCGGTTCGGCCGAACAATACCGACGGCAGCATGGCGACGAGTACAAAAGTCCATTTGAGGTGCGGCACAATGGCAATGGCATAGGCCGCGACCGCAGTCATTGCGAAAAATCCGACAATCCGCATGAGATACAACAGGCCCAAAAAGTCGAGACCCAGGATGCGGCCTATTGCGACCGCGACGATGTAAGGAATATACGGCGCAGGCGAATAGGCTTCCGAGCCATTGTACGGTACGAAGACTGGGGGACGTTCATCCTTCCCGGCCGTTCGTGCACCGCGCCGTCGCTGGTATTCGTCAAAGACCGTCCAATAGTTGAACCCGCGTGTCCCAAATTTTTGTCGCTCCGTCTCGAAAAACTTGTAGTCGTCGTAGAGTGCGGCCGGGATCAAAAGGCCTTTTCGGCCTCGCTCGTCTTGAGTGGACGGGATGATATCGCCGTCCGAAATGCCGAATACCCGAAGGAAATGCGCGGATTCGTCCGGACCCCGCAACGGCGGATTGGCGAACAGCGCCGCGAGGCCAAACACGACGGAAAGTATGACAAAAACCGTTACCGGGCTGGCGAACCTGCCTCGCACCCTGCCTTTACCAAGAATGGTTAGAACCGGCGGATCGGAGGCGGACGGTCCCGTCAGATCACGGGCTAAAGCCATTTCCCACCCAGGTGTAGGCGGGAAGCGTTTGCTGCCCGGCCGGTCTCTGAAACGCCGCGAGAGATAAGATATTCCTCGCAGTCCTTCGGTTTGGACGACACGGCCACCGCATCGACGACGACCGGCGAGAAACGCGTCGAAACTCATGCCATTGCATGGCGGACCTGGCGTCACTTGGATCGCTTGCCTTGGGCCTCACCGCGCTTGGTCTTCATCACGCGTTTGGGCACGGCCTTTGCTGCGACCGCGCGTTTGGACGTCTCCTTATTGGTCACCGTTCTCGTCTTCGGGGGTACGCGCTTCGATTTCGTGCCCATCGCTGCGCGCTTCGTCTTGGGGGCGGCCGCCTTCGACTTCCCGCCGACACCTCCTCGCTTACGGTTGGCGAAATACTCCTTCATCGGTTCGAAATAGTGCTCCTCCCAGCCGCCTTTTTCATAACTCGTTTGCCCATCCGGCACGTCGCTGTGCACGAGTGTAAGCAAGGTCCCGCCTTCAACATCTTCGAGCGTTAGCGTAACGATCGAATCCTCATGTTCGTCGGCGAATTGCGTCGTGCGCCACGATTGCACAATGCGTTCGCCCGGAACGAGATCGAGATTGCGGCCGCTGATGTAGCCATCCCAGGCAGATACCGCGGCACCGACCTCGTCGGACATGCTTGCCTCGCCACGCGTCATCTCAGAATGCGTTAGGCTGTCGAGCCATGCATCATAGATCTCCTGCGCCGAGGCAGGAATTCTAGTGGTAATAGAAAAGGTGTATGGCATTTGGGCCTCCATCAAAAACTCATTTATTTCAATATGAAATACTCTCCTACGCTGACATCCATTGACACAGATCAACTCTGAACCAGCGCCCAACGTGGTTTTAATGCGTAGTAATGGCACAAGGGAATATGGCTGATCGGATGGCCCGGCCGCGCTGTACAAATCTTGAGGGCACCTCGAAGAATAGCGACCGTCAACATGATAAATATCACAAGTCCGAGCCCACGGCCACTGTATTTTCCGGTCCCAAAAGCGTCTCTCATCAGGAGACAGGTAGTCCGGTTCAGCATGCTCGATTCGTTCCGCATCGAAGGCGCGGTGCGGCATTCAGCTCAACCCGAACCGTCGAATGAACCATGTCTTCACGACATGTGTGAGGATCACGTAACTCGGCAGGATAAGGCCAAGAGCGATCCAATAAGCCGGCGGCAGCGGGACAAAACCCAGGAAGCCGCCAAGCCAGGTGAACGGGAGAGCCATGCCGATCGCCGCAATGACGATGGTCGTCGTGATGAGCGCCGTGCTGGCGCGGCTTTCCAGAAACGGAATCTTCGCCGTGCGAATGATATGGATGATGAGGGTCTGGGTGAGCAGGGATTCGACGAACCAGCCGGTCTGGAACAGTGCGGGATTGTTCCATGCGTTGAACACACAGAGCATCGTGAAATACGTGACGTAATCGAAGATCGAGCTGATCGGGCCGATGAACAGCACGAATTTCGTGATGTTGCCGATATCCCATCGCCGCGGCACCGCCACGTATTCGTCGTC
>Ga0209698_10008888_pt1 | contig 10325 bp, 5 predicted proteins | sample LitLauG_LLR_2012_FD_187203 | JGI IMG/M metagenome (GOLD analysis project Ga0209698, IMG submission 187203) | Freshwater sediment microbial communities from Pennsylvania, USA - Little Laurel Run_MetaG_LLR_2012 (SPAdes) (version 2) | ecosystem: Environmental > Aquatic > Freshwater > Creek >... | reverse complement strand
GAGTTCATGTCGCGCCAGGTGGTGGCCGAGGGTTACCTGAGTCCGGGCGACGAGGTGACCTACGTGGTGTGTGACGACGTCGCGAGCGCACTCAGCGAGATCACGGGTTTCTACGCCAACTACGTCGGTTGCGTCACCGGTCAGGGCGAAGCGATGCTGGACATCCGCTACGCACCCTCGGATGAGGAATTCGCTCGACTGACCGCCGCATTCGGCCATCTCAACGTCACGGTGGGTTCCGGGGCCCGGGGCACCACGGTGACCTTCGCCTTCAACGGCCGCAGTTACGCCACGCTGCGACGCGTCATCAACGAGGTGAACACGTGGCAGGGTCAGTCGGCGTCGTAGCCGCGTAGCAAGCCTTCGGCCTTTTGCAGGCTGCGGCGCACCCTCGAGAGACGTTTCTCGAGTTCGCGGGCATCGTCGGCCTCATCGTCGCGCAACTGGGCGCGCACGCTATCGAAGATGACGTCCGACACCCGTCGCTCGAGGGAGCTGATGGCGTCGGCCAAGTCCGAGAGTGACTCGCTCACAGGGTCTCGACCTCGAGGTGTCCCTCGGCGTACAGGCGGCGGAGGCCGCGCTTGTCGTACTTGCCCACGCTGGTCTTGGGCAGAGTCTCCACGAAGCTCCAGTGCTCGGGCAGCCACCACTTGGCCACGAAGGGTTCGAGATACTCGCGCAACTCGTGGGCGGTGACCTCCGAACCGGGAGCGCGCACGACGACGCACAAGGGGCGCTCCTGCCACCGGTCGTCGGGTACGGCGATGACCGCCGCCTCGAACACGCCCTCGTGTCCCGCGACGGTGTTCTCGAGCTCGACCGAACTGATCCACTCCCCCCCGGACTTGATCATGTCCTTGGAGCGGTCGGTGATCACCATGAAGCCGTGCGAGTCGAGCGTGCCGATGTCGCCGCTGCGCAGCCAACCGTCGCGGAAGAGTTCGGGCGCGTCGCTGTGGTAGTAGGAGCCGGTGATCCAGGGACCGCGAAGTTCGAACTCCCCCACCGCGACACCGTCGCGCTCGAGGACGTCGCCGTCCTCGTTGGTGATGCGCACCTGGGCCCCGGCCATGACTCGTCCGGCCTTGACGCGGTAGTCGATCTCGTGCTCGGGGCTGACGCCGGCGGGCGGCATCGAGACGGCCACGAGCGGGCTGGTTTCGGTCATGCCCCAACCTTGCAAGACGTCGACGCCGTGACGTTCGCGGAACGCTTCGATCATGAAGCGCGGCACCGCGGCGCCCCCGGCGACGATGGTGCGCAAGCTCGACATGTCGGCCTCGGAGCGTCCGCCCGCGGCGCGCAGCAGGTCGTTCCAAATCGTCGGGACGCCCAGGGCGACGCTCGGGCGCAGTTCCATGATCATGTTCAAGAGCGGCTCGCCCTGCAGGAACATCTGGGGCATGATCAACTCGGTCCCCGCCATGAAGGCGGTGTAGACGGCGCCCCAGGCCGCGACGTGGAACATGGGCACGACCAACAGACAGCGGTCGCGGTCGCTGAAGGCGATCGAATTGGCGCTGGTCGAGGCCATCGAATGCAGCCACGTCGAACGGTGCGAGTAGACGACACCCTTGGGATCACCGGTGGTGCCCGAGGTGTAACACATCACCGCCGCGTCGCGTTCGTCGAGGTCGGGCCAGTCGAATCCCGGCTCCTCGGCGGCGATGAAGTCCTCGTAGTCGATGAGTTCGAAGGGCGCTTCCTCGACTGGTCCATTGACGATGAAATGGCGCACGCCAGGGATCTGTTCCTTGATGCGCGCCAGTAACGGCACCAGGCTCGGGTCGACCACGATGACCTTGTCGTCGGCGTGGTTGATGATGTAGGCGAGCTGATCGGGAAAGAGACGGACATTGAGGGTGTGCAAGATCGCGCCCATGGAGGGCACCGCGAGGTAGACCTCCATGTGCGTCTGGTTGTTCCACATCAAGGTGGCGACGCGGTCGTCGCGCTGGACCCCCAGGCGCGTGAGGGCAGCGGCCAGGCGTTCGGCGCGCGTCGCGAGGTCGCCGAAGGATTCGCGGACCACGCCCTGAGGAGTGGCCGTGAAGACGGACTTGTCGGCGTACATCCACTGGCCGTGTCGCACGATGTCGCGGATGAGCAACGGTGCGTCTTGCATGGTGCTGCGCATGATTCCCCTTCGGACGCTTCGCCTTCGATGTTACCCAGCGCGCCCCGGCCAGGAGGGCACGCACTCGTCCACGCCGTCGCTAGTCGACGGTGAGGTGGGGCAGAAACCGCTCGAGGGGCGTCGGCAGCCACCAATTCCAGTCCCCGAAGAGGTACATCGTGGCCGGCACGAGGAGCAAGCGGATCAGCGTCGCGTCTATCGCGACGCTGGCCGCGAGACCGACCGCGAGCTGCTTGATGGCCACCAGGTCGGTGGTGACGAAGGACAAGAAGACCGACACCATGATGAGTGCTGCGGCCGTGATGACGCGTCCGGTGCGCGCCAGTCCGTCGGCCACCGATTCGTGGTTGTCGTGGGTCAACTCCCAGGTCTCCTTCACCCTCGAGAGCAGGAAGATCTCGTAGTCCATGGAGAGTCCAAAGACGATGGCGAACAGCACCATGGGCACGTAGGCCTCGATCGGCACGTTCTCGCTGAGCCCCAGCAGACTGCGCCCCCAGCCCCACTGGAAGACCGCGACGAGCACGCCGTAGGCCGCGGCGATGGAGAACAGGTTCAAGATGGCGGCCTTCAACGCCAGCAGCAGACTGCGGAACACCGTCATGATCAGAAGGAACGCCATGACGACGACGACGGCGATGATCAGGGGGATGCGCTGGGCGATCAATTGGTCGAACGTGATCTGCGACGGAGTCTCGCCCGTCACGTATCCCTGGTCGCCCGTACCCGCGAGCGCCCGGGGCAACGTCGTGTTGACCAACTGTTCGAAGAGCGTCGTGCTGGCCGCGCTCTGGGGACCCGAGGCCGGGACCAGCGTGGCGCTGAGCAAGAGACCGTTGGGGCTGCGCACGAAGCTCGAGAGGTGCGCGACGTCACTAGTGGATGTCAGCGACGTGCGCAGCCGGCTCTCCAAATCGCTCACCGACGTGGTTGCGGAGGGCAAGTGCACCAGCACCGTGAAGAGGCCGTTGGCGCCCGGGCCGAATCCGGTGGCCATCTCGTCATAGGCTTGGCGGCTCGTGTAGGTGCTGGGCGACGCGCCGTCGCCGACGTGACCCAGTTGGAGCGACACCATCGGGGCCGCGAAGGCGACGAGGATGACGAGCCCGCCGATGAGATAGGTCCAGGGGTGTCGACCGATCGCACTGGCGTAGCGGTGCCAGCCGTCGCCCGTGGCGCCGGTCTCGGCCACCGTCGTGCGGACCTTGACGCGGTCGATGCGACGTCCGAAGAGTCCCAGCAACGCGGGCACGAGCGTGACGGCACCGACGGCGGCGCTCAGCACGGTGAAGACGGCGGCGAGACCGAGTTTGCCGACGAACACCAATCCCGACGCGTAGAGGCCCAACATGGCGATCGACACGGTGGCGGCGGCGACGAGGACCGCTCGACCACTGCTGCGCGTCGTGAGACCGGCCGCCGTCACGGGGTCCACTCCATCCTTGATGCCTTGTCGGAACCTCGTCGTCAAGAAGACCGCGTAGTCGATGCCGACGCCGAGTCCGATCATGATGGCCAGCTTCGGAGCGGAGGCGCTGAAGATGGTCGAGGCGCCGACGATGTAGAGCACGCAGAGTCCGGCCCCGATGCCGATCAACGCGGTTAACAGGGGCAAGAAGGCACCGACCACGCTGCCAAAGACCAGCAGCAGGACGATGAGGGCGATGGCGAAACCCACCTCTTCGCTGGTGCGATCATTCAGGACCGGCTGGGTGACCTGGCTGAGGCCGCCGCCGTAATTCACCGTGATGCCGGCGGTGCGCGCGGAACCCACGGCGTGGTTCAGCGCCGCGACAATCGACGTGGGCAGTCCTCGCGAGGCGACGTCGAAGCCGAGGGTGGAGTACGCCACGAGTCCGTTGCCCGCCACGTCCGACGAGGTGAAGGGGTCACTGGCGCTGATGACTTGGGGCACGGTGGCTAAGGCGTGGACCACCTGCGTGAGTGTCGAACGCTGTTGGCGCAGGGGCTGAGAGGAGGAGAAGACCACGAGTCCCGTCGACGCCGCCGCGTGCGGAAAATCTTGCGCGATGAGTGTGAGGCCGCTGGCGGATTGCGTGCCCGACAGCGTCACATTGTCGTTGAACGTGGCGTGCATCGACGACGAGACACCCGCGAGGACCGCGAGAGAGACGATCCACATCATGATGACGCGCCACGGGTGTCGGGCGCACCACTCCCCCCAGCGGGCCAGACCGTGAGGTGTGGTGTCATCGTGGACGTTCATGGCCGGACCTTTCGCATCGCAGGTGGTGGAGGGTGTCTTTTGAATGACATTATAAATTTTACACTATGACAACATTAGTAGAATAGTCAACGTGACCGACCCCCATGATTCACCCAGCAAACGCCAATATCTGTCGGCGGAGTCGCGCCGTGAGTCCATCTTGCGTGTCGCCGACGAGGTCCTGTCCAAGGAGGGTGTCGCGCATCTGAGCATCGTCGAGGTCGCCCATCGTGCGGGGATCTCGCGTCAGCTCGTCTATCAGCACTTCGCCGATCTCAACACCTTGCTGATGGAGGTCATTCGGATGCGCTTGGCGGAGCTGCAGTCATCGCTCGACGCCGACGGCGTGCGCCGGGGTGAGGTGCGCGATTTGGTCGAGCAACAGTTGCGCCTCATCTTGAATCTGCCCACGCGCGACCGCCAATTGATGCGCAACGTCTTCGGTGACATCAGTGCCTTGCCCAAGGACTTGTGGCCGACCATCGCCGAGGTCCGTCACGCGGTGGTGCTGCGCTGGGCGACCTTGATCGACCCCCACGCCCAGCCGACGGCCCTGGCGTTCGCCAAGATGGGGATCATCATCCACGCGATCTTGGGCGCGTGGGACATGATGATCGACGGCACGCTGGACGAGGAAGACGCCGTCGCCCTGCTGCTCAAAGTCACCGAGAGTCTCTTCGTCCTGCCCTGGTGAGGGGGGCGTCGCCCGCCTCGACGACGCGGCTCGCCCGACGCGACGTCGAGGCGTGACACAGGCGAATGGGCGCTGGACGTTGGGCGCGGGGGCGAACGACCTACCAGGAGAGGCTGTAGGGCTCCACGGGTGCGGGAAGAGCCGAGGGCGCACCGATGAGATGGGCGTCCACCGCGGCTGCCGCCGAGCGACCCTCCGCGATGGCCCACACGATGAGGCTCTGACCCCGCACCGCGTCACCGCAGGCGAAGACCGGTGTCTCGCCCGGCAGCGAGGTCAGGCGCCACTGCGCGTTGACCGAGAGCGTGGCGCGCGTCGTGACCAACTCAGGAGTGTTGAGCCCGAGCGAGTCGAGCTCTGGTCCGAGGAAGCCGGCGGCGATGCACACCAGGTCCGCGGGAGCGGTGACGACCTCTCCGGAATGGTTGTCGCGGATGACGATCTCCTGAAGGTTATTATCGCCACGGAATTCCAACGTTTCGGTCGCGAAGCGACGTTCGCCGCCCTCCTCGTGGGCCGAGGTCACCTTGTAGAGTCGCGCCATCGTGGGCCAGGGTTGGTCCGCGGGACGCTCGTGCGGGGGTTCGTCCATGATCTCGATCTGCGTGACCGAGGCGGCACCCTGGCGGTGGGCGGTCCCCAGACAGTCGGCGCCGGTGTCGCCGCCACCGAGGATCACGACGTGGCGATCCTTCGCGTCGATCACCGAGGGTCGCTCTTCGCGAAGGGCGCGGTTCGCGGCTTCGAGGTACGTCATGGCCGGATACACGCCCTCGAGATCGGCGCCCGGCACGGGGATCAGGCGCGGCCGCGTGGATCCAATCGCGAGCACGACGGCGTCGAAGTCGGACTGGAGTTGGGCGAGCGACGTGTCGCCCTCGCCGATGGGGGCCGAGGTGTGAAAGACGATACCGGCGTCGCTCATCGCGTCGAGGCGTCGCTCGAGGATCCTCTTTTCAAGTTTGAACTCCGGGATGCCGTAGCGCAGGAGTCCTCCCACGGCGTCCGCGCGTTCGAAGACCTCGACGTGATGCCCGGCGCAGCGCAGTTGTGCCGCGGCGGCCAATCCCGCCGGTCCCGAACCTACGACGGCGACCCGCCGACCGGTGTCGACGGGACTGGTGCGCTGGATGCGCAGGCCGCGTGCGAAGGCGTGCTCGATGACCTCGTATTCGAGGCGTTCGATCGTCACGGGGTTGGCCCCGATGCCCAACACGCACGCCGACTCGCACGGGGCCGGGCACAGGCGGCCCGTGAACTCGGGAAAATTATTGGTGTCCAGGAGTTGTTCGGCGGCCTCGTCCCACTTCCCGCGATAGACCAGGTCGTTGAAGACCGGGATCCGATTGCCCAAGGGGCAGCCTTGCATGCAAAAGGGGATGCCGCAGTCCATGCAGCGCGCCCCTTGCATCTGGACAGCGTCGTCACTTTGGGGCTCGTAGACCTCGCGCCAGTCGCGCAGGCGAACGGGCACCGGCCGCATCGACGGGCCCTGACGCTCGAACTCCAAGAATCCCGTGGGCTTACCCATTGCGCAACTCGTCTCGCACTCGTTGGTATTCCGACGTCTCGATCCGGACGAAGTTCATCCGTTCGCGCCGCCAGTTGATCAAAATGTCGTGGGCCACGCGCGAGTGCGTCTCGGCGGCGAAGCGCTCCAGGAGCGGGTGAAGCAGGTCCTCGTCGGGGTACTCCAGGGGATCGATCTCGTAGACGCCCGCCGACAGGTGATTGTGCACGTCATTGTCGGGGTCGTAGAGGTAGAGAGTCCCCCCGGACATGCCGGCGGCCAGGTTGCGCCCGACGCCGCCGAGGATCACCACGACGCCACCCGTCATGTACTCACACGCGTGGTCGCCGGTGCCTTCGACGACGATGGTGGCGCCGGAGTTGCGCACCGCGCAGCGCTCCCCCACCACGCCGCTGATGAAGATCTCACCGCTGGTGGCACCGTAGCCAATGACGTTGCCCGCGATGATGTTCTCGTCGCTCTTGAAGGTCGCGCGCTCATCGGGCGCGATCACGATGCGCCCTCCGGAGAGACCCTTGCCGGCGTAGTCGTTGGCGTCACCGCTGAGCCGCAGGGTCAGTCCCTTGGGGATGAACGCTCCCAGGCTCTGGCCCGAGGAACCCGTGAGGGAGATGGTGACGTGATCGTCGGGCAGGGTCGTCGCCCCCAGGGTGCGGGTGATGGCGCTGCCGGTGAGCGTTCCCACCGCCCGGTTGACGTTGCGGATCGGCAGCGCGAGCGTGACCGGGACCCCCGAGGTGGCCGCCTGCAGCGCGTCGTTCATGAAGCGCCAGTCGAGCGCTTCATCGAGACCGTGCTCCTGTTTGACGCTTTGGCGGCGCTGTTCGAGGTCGGTCGGGACCAGGAGGGCCGAGAGGTCCAAGGTATTGGCGTCGTCGGCGAGTCGCGTCACGTCGAGGCGTGAGACGTCACCGACGAGCTCGTCGAGGGTGCGTACTCCCAACAGCGACATGTACTCGCGCACCTCGTCGGCGATGAATTCGAAGAAGTTCTCGACGAATTCCGGACGACCGGTGAAGCGCTCGCGCAGCAGCGGGTTCTGCGTGGCGATGCCGACCGGACAGGTGTCGAGGTGGCACACGCGCATCATGACGCAGCCCGCGACGACGAGCGGCGCGGTCGCGAATCCGAACTCCTCGGCACCCAGCATGGCGGCGATGATGACGTCGCGGCCGGTCTTGAGCTGCCCGTCGACCTGGACGACGACGCGGCTGCGCAGGCCGTTGGCGGCGAGGGTCTGGTGCGCTTCGGCGAGTCCCAGTTCCCAGGGGGTCCCGGCGTGCTTGAGCGACGTGAGCGGCGCCGCACCGGTGCCGCCGTCGTGACCCGAGATGAGGATGACGTCGGCGTGCGCCTTGGCCACACCCGCGGCGATGGTCCCGACGCCCTGCTCCGAGACGAGCTTGACGTGGATCCTCGCCTGGTCGTTGGCGTTCTTGAGGTCGTAGATGAGCTGGGCCAGGTCCTCGATGGAATAGATGTCGTGGTGCGGTGGGGGCGAGATGAGTCCCACGCCCGGCGTGGAGTGCCGGGTCTTGGCGATCCACGGGTACACCTTGGAGCCGGGCAATTGGCCACCCTCGCCGGGCTTGGCCCCTTGGGCCATCTTGATCTGCAAGTCGTCGGCGTTCACCAGGTAGCGGCTCGTGACGCCGAAACGACCCGAGGCGACCTGCTTGATCGCCGAGCGGCGGTTGCCGCGCGGATCATTGACGTCGAATCGCTCCTCGTCCTCCCCACCTTCGCCGGTGTTGGACTTGCCGCCGATCTTGTTCATCGCCAGCGCCAGCGTGGTGTGGGCCTCTTCGGAGATCGAACCGTAGGACATGGCGCCCGTCGAGAATCGCCGCAGGATCGACGAGACGCTCTCCACCTCCTCGAGGGGCACCGGCGTCGCGGCCGGCCGAAGTCGCAGCAGGCTGCGCAAGGTGACGGCGGCGTCCGCTTGCTCATCGATCAGCGTGGTGTACTCCTTGAAGATGTCGTAGCGCTTCTCGCGCGTGGCGTGCTGAAGCTTTTGCACCGTACGGGGGTTGAAGAGGTGGACCTCGCCCTCGCGGCGCCACTGGTATTCACCCCGGTTGCGGATCTCCACGCGATCAGCGGGCGCGGGGCGGTACGCACTGGCGTGCAGTTGCAGCGTCGAGCGCGCGATGTGCTCGAGGGTGATGCCCCCGACCCGGGAGCGGAATCCCGGGAAGTACGTGGCCAGCACCTCGGCGTCGATGCCCACGGCCTCGAAGAGCTGGCTGCCGACGTAACTGGCCACCGTCGACACGCCCATCTTGGACATGACCTTGACGATGCCCTTGGACAGGGCCTTGCCGTATTGGTAGCGCGCCTCGGCCGCCGTCTCCGCGGTGATCTCGCCGGTGGACACGAGCGAATCGATGCTCTCGTAGGCCAGGTACGGACACACCGCCGAGGCGCCGAAACCGAGCAGCAGGGCCACGTGGTGCACCTCGCGCACGTCGCCGGCCTCGACGACCAGGGCCGCGCTGGTGCGCAGGTGCTCGTCGACGAGGCGGTGATGGACCGCGGACGTGAGCAACAGACTCGCGATGGGGGCCAGCTCGGGTGACGTGTTGCGGTCCGAGAGGATGATGATGTTGGCGCCGTCGCGCACCAGCGCGACCGCCTCGTCGCACACGCGCTGCACGGCCGCGGCCAGTCGATCGGCGTCGGACCCTTCGCCGGCGACCTCGAAGAGTCCGTCCACCACCTCAGAGCGGAAGTCCCAGTCGGCCTGGGCCTCGTGGATGTAGCGGATCTTGGCCAACTCGTCGATGCTGAGGATCGGCGAGGCCAGGACGATCTGGTGACAGTGGCGCGCGCTCTCGGTCAACAAGTTGTCCTCGCCTCCCATCGTCACCCGGGTGGAGGTGACGAGCTCTTCGCGAATGGCGTCGAGCGGGGGGTTGGTGACCTGGGCGAACAACTGGGTGAAGAAGTCGAAGAGGGCCCGCGGCTGGTGCGAGAGAACCGGCAGCGCGGCGTCCGAGCCCATCGAGCCGATCGGCTCCTCGCCGACCTGGGCCATGTGGCGCACGATCATGCGCAGGTCCTCTTCGGAGTAGCCGAAGACCTTTTGGTGCAACACCACTGACGCGTAACTGGGGGTCAACATCGCGCGGGGCTCGAGTTCGTCGAGGGACACCTGTTCACGGTCGAGCCACTCGCTGTAGGGGGCGCGAGAGGCGAGGGAGGCCTTGAGTTCGCTGTCGTCGATGATGCGACCTTTTTCGATGTCGACCAGGAAGACCCGTCCGGGCTGAAGACGGCCCTTGCGCTCGATGTTCGCCGGGTCGATGGACAAGACGCCGACCTCGGAGGCGAAGATGACGCGCTGGTCCTTGGTGACCCAGTAGCGCGCGGGACGCAGGCCGTTGCGGTCGAGGACCGCTCCGACGACTTTGCCGTCGCAGAAGGTGACCGAGGCGGGTCCGTCCCAGGGCTCCATCAACGCGGCGTGGTAGCGGTAGAAGTCGCGTCGAGCGGGCTCCATCGCCGTGGAGCGCTCCCACGCTTCGGGGATCATCATCAGAATCGCGTGTGGCAGCGATCGACCCGACTGCACCAGCAACTCCACGACCTCGTCGAAGCTGGCCGAGTCGCTCATGTCGGGGGTGATGATCGGGGTGAGTTCGGACATCGGCAACGGCAAGTTGTCGCTCGAGAGGGTCGTCTCGCGCGCGGTCATCCAGTTGCGGTTGCCGCGAACGGTGTTGATCTC
>Ga0209698_10008887_pt1 | contig 10325 bp, 4 predicted proteins | sample LitLauG_LLR_2012_FD_187203 | JGI IMG/M metagenome (GOLD analysis project Ga0209698, IMG submission 187203) | Freshwater sediment microbial communities from Pennsylvania, USA - Little Laurel Run_MetaG_LLR_2012 (SPAdes) (version 2) | ecosystem: Environmental > Aquatic > Freshwater > Creek >... | reverse complement strand
TACCAGGTTCATTTCGGCCGCCGACGCGAGGTACTTGTTGCGCGGCAGGATCCGAACGGTGTACCCGAACGAACCAGCGCGCACCAGCGGGAGCGTTCCGTCGTAGCGCCAGCGGCCGCCCTCGTAAGACACCGCGGGCGTCAGCGACGCGCTGGTCGGGTGCACAAGTCTGTCGTCGTTGTCGGGCCGGCCGTAGACGACCTGGCAGTCCACGTCGTCGGGGGTGAGGGCACCGAGTGAGACGAAGACTCGCAGCTGCAGCTGCTCCCCGAGGGTCGGGCTGTCACCGACCCCGCCGGCCTCGAGGTGGTCTACCCGCACTCCACCCCACTCCTTGGCGACCTTGTGCTTCCAGGTCGCCAGCTCTTGGGCGACCACGTGGACCGGACCGTCCAGCGCCCGGGCCGACTCGGCCGCCGGGCGGTAGAGCTTTTGGACGTACTCGGCGACCATGCGGCTGGCCATGACCTTTGGGCCCAGCGAACGAAGTGTGTGCCGGACCATGGAGATCCACCGCGTCGGCAGCTCGTCGACGCCACGGTCGTAGAAGCGGGCAGCGACGGAGTGCTCGATGAGGTCGTACAGCGCGGCGGCCTCGAGATCGTCACGTCGGTCGGGGTCATCGATGCCATCGGCGGTCGGGATGGCCCAGCCGTTTTCGCCGTCGTACATCTCGTCCCACCACCCGTCCAGGATCGACAGGTTGAGGCACCCGTTGAGCGCCGCCTTCATCCCCGAGGTGCCGCACGCTTCCAGTGGGCGCAACGGGTTGTTCAGCCAGACATCGCATCCGGGGTACAGATCAGCTGCCATCGCCATGTCGTAGTCCGGCAGAAACACGATCCGGTGTCGGACCGCCGGGTCGTCGGAGAAGTCAACCAGCTGCTGGATCAGCTTCTTGCCTCCGTCGTCGGCCGGGTGCGACTTTCCGGCCACCACGATCTGGATCGGACGCAGTGGGTCTGTCAGCAGGGCGGTCAGTCGCTCTGGGTCGCGCATCATCAGAGTGAGCCGCTTGTACGAGGGCACCCGGCGCGCGAAGCCGATCGTGAGCACGTTCGGGTCTAGGACGTCCTCGACCCAGCCGAGCTCGGCCGGGCTCGCGCCCCTTTGGAGCCATGACTGCCTCAGCCTGCGGCGTGCCTCAGTCACCAGGCGCGCCCGCAGGATCCCGCGAGTGGCCCAGATCTCGGCATCGCCCACGTCTTCGATGGACTCCCAGCCGCGTCCTTCGTCGGCGAGCTCGCGACCGAAGGTGCGGCGGGCGATCTCGATCACCTCACGCGCGACCCAGGTCGGCGCGTGAACGCCGTTGGTGATCGATGTGATGGGCACCTCGTCGGCGTCAAAGGCTGGCCACAGCCCGTTGAACATTCCACGGCTGACCACACCGTGCAGCTTTGCCACGCCGTTGGCGCGCTGGGCGAGGCGCAGGCCCATGACGGCCATGTTGAACACCCCCGGGTCGCCACCTTCATAGGTTTCGGCACCCAGGGCGAGGATGCCGTCGACCGGGACGGTCGCGGCGCCGTTGTCTCCGCCGAAGTACTGCTCGACAAGCTCGCGGGGGAAACGGTCGATTCCGGCCGGGACCGGTGTGTGGGTGGTGAACACCGTGGCGGCTCGGACCGCCTCGATGGCGGCGTCGAAGGTCAGGCCTTCGTCGGCGGTGAGCTCGCGGATACGCTCAACCCCGAGGAAGCCGGCATGTCCTTCGTTGGTGTGGAACACCTCCGGCGCCGGGTGCCCGGTGATCGCGCAGTAGGCGCGGATCGCTCGGACACCGCCGATGCCTAGCAGCATCTCCTGCAGGAGACGGTGCTCGCTGCCGCCGCCGTACAGGCGGTCGGTGACCTCGCGTTCGGCGGGCGCGTTCGCCTCAATGTCGGAGTCGAGGAGCAGCAGCGGCACCCTGCCGACCTGGGCCTTCCAGATCTGAGCTGTCAGCTTGCGCTGCCCTGGAAGCATCACGGCGATCGTCAGGGCGGTGCCGTCGGAGTCGCAAACCAGGGTGAGGGGAAGACCATGGGGGTCGATGACCGGGTAGGTCTCCTGCTGCCAGCCTTCACGCGAGAGCGACTGACGGAAGTAGCCGCTGCGGTACAGCAGCCCGACTCCGATCAGCGGAACCCCGAGGTCGCTGGCCGCTTTGAGATGGTCACCGGCCAGGATGCCCAGACCACCGGAGTACTGCGGAAGCACCGCCGTGATCCCGTACTCCGGAGAGAAGTAGCCGATCGCCGCCGGTGGCGGCGGCGCGCCGTCCGCGTGGTCCGCCAGCGACTGGTACCAGCGGGGCTCCGTCAGGTACCCCTCCAAGTCCGCGTAGGCGACATGAAGGCGCTCGAGGAACTCCCCGTCGGTCGCGAGCTCAGCAAGGCGCTCGGGTGAGACTGCGCCCAGGAGCAGCGTGGGATCGTGCTCAACGGCCGACCACACTTGCGGGTCTACGGCCGCGAAAAGGTCGCGCGTCTCCGGGTGCCAGCTCCACCGCAGGTTCATGGCGAGCTCACCGAGGTGAGCGAGTGACTCGGGCAGGGCGGTTCGGACCGTGAACCGTCGGATGGCACGCATGAGCGTCAAGGGTAGTGGCCAGTGTTACAGCAACGTGACAGGGCGATTGCAGCACATGACCTACGGTTTTCAGCAAACGCTGGGCCGCGGCCACCTGCCGTGCAGTCGTCTTGCCCGATAGCGTCTGCCGGATGAGTCCCGCAACGCAGCGGTCAGCCCAAGCACCCCAGCCGGGGAAGCCTGCGGCTGGCCAGTCGACGGTGACCGGTCGGTTCCCCGTGGTCGATGTGCAACCGTCGGTGGACTGCGGTCGATTCCCGGCCAAGGGTGCGGTCGGGGAGACGATCACGATCTCGGCGACCGTCTTTCGCGAAGGGCACGACGCGGTCGGCGCAAACGTGGTCCTCACGCCTCCGGCGGCCACGACGCGGGCGGGCAGAACTAGCAAAGCCAGTCCCCGGCCCGACTGGGTTCCGATGCGTCTGGTCTCGGCGGGCTTCGACCGGTGGGAGGCCCAGGTCACGCCCACCCTCGAGGGCGACTGGACGTTCACCGTGCAGGCGTGGGACCACCCGTTGGCGACGTGGTTTCACGACGCCCAGATCAAAGTGCCAGCGGGAATCGACGTCGAGCTGGTGCTGGAGGAGGGTGCGCGCCTGTTCGAGCAGGCTGCCGCCCAGGCCCCCAAGGGCAGCGAGCGGGCCACCCTCGCAAGGGTCGCGGTGGCGCTGAGAGACACAAGCTGGCCGGACCTGGCCAGACTGTCGGTGGCGACCGCTGCGGACGTCACCGCCCTGGTGGACCGATACCCGCTGCGCCGACTGGTCACGACGTCGCAGGCCCTCACCCTGCGTGTCGAGCGTCGCCGCGCTATGTTCGGTTCGTGGTATGAGATGTTTCCCCGCTCGGAGGGCGCGGTCGTGGACGGGGCCGACGCCGCGGTGAGCGGCACTTTTTCCACAGCCGCCCAGCGACTGCCGGCGGTGGCCGCCATGGGCTTCGACGTTGTGTACCTGCCCCCGATCCATCCGATCGGGCGCACCTTCCGCAAAGGGCCGAACAACACCCTCGACCCGGGCCCGAACGCACCAGGGGTTCCCTGGGCGGTCGGCTCGGCGGAAGGGGGTCACGACGCGATCCACCCGGACCTGGGAAGCCTCGACGACTTCGACGCTTTCGTCGCCCGGGCAGCGGAGCTCGGCATGGAGGTGGCACTGGACTTCGCACTGCAGGCTTCACCCGACCATCCGTGGGTCAACGAGCACCCGCAGTGGTTCACCACGCGGGCCGACGGAACCATCGCCTATGCGGAGAACCCGCCGAAGAAGTATCAGGACATCTATCCGATCAACTTCGACAACGACCCGGAAGGCATCTACGCCGAGTCCCTGAGGTTGCTGCGTCATTGGATGGCTCACGGGGTACGGATATTCCGGGTCGACAACCCGCACACCAAGCCCGTCGCGTTCTGGGAACGACTGTTAGGCGAGGTCCGCCGGACCGATCCCGATGTGCTGTTCCTAGCCGAGGCGTTCACCCGGCCTCCGATGATGCGCCAACTGGCCAAGGTGGGCTTCCACCAGTCCTACAGCTACTTCACCTGGCGTACGGGCAAGGTCGAGCTCACTGACTACCTGACGGAGCTGTCGACACAGACAGCGCCCTACATGCGTCCCAACTTCTTCGTGAACACCCCTGACATCCTGCACACGTTCCTGCAGTACGGCGGCCCCCCCGCGTTCAAGATCCGTGCCGTACTGGCCTCAATGCTGGCGCCCAGCTGGGGTGTGTACGCCGGCTACGAGCTGTACGAGCACGTCGCGGTGCGGCCCGGCTCCGAGGAGTATCTGGACTCCGAGAAGTACCAGTTCCGACCCCGCGACTGGGATGGGGCGCTAGCCGAGGGCCGCAGCCTGGCGCCCTACCTGACCATGCTCAACGAGACCAGGCGCGCCCACCCGGCCCTTCAGGAGCTGCGGAACCTGCACTTCCACCATGTCGAGAACGACGACGTGCTCGCCTTCAGCAAGCGCACTGTCGCTGAGGGACGAGACGATGTGGTGATCGTCGTGGTCAACCTGGACCCTCACGGAGCACGGGAGACAGTGGTTAACCTCGATCTGCCAGCCCTCGGGATCCCGTGGGGCGACTCGTTCTCGGTGCACGATGTCGTGTCGGGGAACACCTGGCTGTGGGGCGCACGCAACTATGTCCGACTCGACCCGTTCGTCGAGCCGGCGCACATCCTCCTCGTGCGCCAGACGGCTCCACGATGAGCGAGTCCGACCCCGCGACACCGGGCGTGGCAGTACCCGACCCGTACGACGACCGGACACCGGCGGACCCGCAGTGGTTCAAACGGGCCGTCTTCTATGAGGTCCTGGTCCGCTCCTTCCTTGACTCCAACAGCGACGGGATCGGCGACCTGGTTGGGCTGACCCAGAAACTGGACTACCTGCAGTGGCTGGGGGTGGACTGCCTGTGGCTTCCGCCGTTCACCAAGTCCCCGTTACGCGACGGCGGCTACGACGTCGCCGACTACACCGAGGTGCATCCCGACGTGGGCACCCTGGGTGACTTCGTGGCACTGGTGGACGCCGCGCACGAACGCGGCCTGCGGATCATCATCGACTTCGTCATGAACCACACCTCGGACCAGCACCCGTGGTTCCAGGCGAGCCGAAGTGACCGGACCGGGCCCTACGGCGACTTCTACGTCTGGTCCGATACCGACGAGCTCTACTCAGATGCGCGGATCATCTTCGTCGACACCGAGTCGTCGAACTGGACCTTTGACCCGATGCGACGACAGTACTTCTGGCACAGGTTCTTCTCCCACCAGCCGGACCTGAACTACGACAACCCGCTGGTGCAAGAGGCGATCCTGGAGGAGCTGCGGTTCTGGCTCGATCTCGGAATCGACGGCTTGCGGCTTGACGCGGTCCCGTACCTGTTCGAGGAGGAGGGGACCAACTGCGAGAACTTGCCCCGCACCCACGAGTTCCTTCGCCGGGTGCGCGCCGAGGTCGATCGGCTGTACCCGGATCGGGTGCTTCTCGCCGAGGCCAACCAGTGGCCGCAGGATGTCGTCCACTACATGGGTGACCCGGCGGTCGGCGGGGACGAGTGCCACATGGCGTTCCACTTCCCAGTGATGCCGAGGCTGTTCATGGCCGTGCGCAGGGAGTCCCGCTACCCGATCTCGGAGATCATGGCTGCCACCCCGCCGATTCCGTCGGGCTGCCAGTGGGGCATCTTCCTGCGAAACCACGACGAGCTGACCCTGGAGATGGTCAGCAGCGATGAGCGCGACTACATGTACGACGAGTACGCCAAAGACCCGCGTATGCGGGCCAATATCGGTATTCGTCGCCGGCTTGCACCGCTGCTGGAGAACGACCGCAACCAGATCGAGCTGTTCACTGCTCTCCTGCTGTCGCTGCCCGGCTCCCCGGTTCTCTACTACGGCGACGAGATCGGCATGGGTGACAACATATGGCTCGGCGACCGCGACGGCGTACGGACCCCCATGCACTGGACTCCTGACCGAAACGCCGGGTTCTCCACCTGCGAGCCGGCCCGACTGATGTTCCCCCCAGTGGCGGACGCGGTCTACGGGTTCCAGGTGACCAATGTCGAGTCCCAGCTGAAGAACACGACGTCACTGTTGCACTGGACGCGCCGACTGATCGAGGTACGCAAGCAGAACCGGGCGTTTGGGCTCGGGACATTCGCTGACCTCGGCGGCTCCAACTCGACAGTGTTCGCGTTCGTCCGCGAGTGGGGAGACGACTTGGTGATGTGCGTCAACAATCTGTCCAGGTCCCCCCAGCCCGTGGAGCTCGATCTGCGGGCCTACGAAGGGAGCACGCCAGTGGAGATGCTCGGCGGGTCACATTTCCCACGCATCGGCGAGCTGCCTTACCTGCTGACCCTCGGCGGGCACAGCTTCTACTGGTTCCGGTTGCAGGCCTCGCCATGACAGGTCAAGAGACAGCCGTCCGTGACTGGGATGAGACCGGTGTTCCCGGCCCGCAGCAGCTGGCCGAGTTCTTGAGTCATCAGCGCTGGTTCTCCGGTCGGCGCGGGTCAGTCACAGTCACCGGGGTGCGGCAGCTGGCGCGCCTGGTCGACGACCCTGCCGTCGACGTAGTGCTGATCGACGTCACAGTCGACGAGCGCGAGTCCATGACCTATCAGCTGGAGCTGGAGCGTACGGACGGACCTGTGGGCCGCCTCGAGCACGTGCGTATCGGCGCCGGTAACGTCTACGACGGGCTTCACGACCGTGACGTCACCCAGGTGTGGCCTCGGCTGATCGCCGAGGAGGCGACCGTGGGCGAGCTGTCGTTCCACCGCGTCCCAGCTGCCCAGATCCCCCTGGACCGTCCCAGTCTGGTGTTCTCGGGTGAGCAGTCGAACACGACTCTCGCCTACGGAGACGCCATGGTGCTCAAGGTCTACCGGCAGATCGCGGCCGGAGTGAATCCGGACGTGGAGGTGCACGTGGCGCTGGCCGCCGTCGGCTGCCCGCACATCGCGGCGCCGCTGGGGTGGGTGGAAAGCCCCGACGGGGTCCTGGCGTTCCTTCAGGAGTTCCTCGTCGGTGCAACTGAGGGGTGGGAGTCAGCCCAGGCCAGTGTCCGGGACCTGTTCCTCGAGGCCGACCTGCATCCCGGCGACTGCGGCAGCGACTTCGCCGGTGAGGCAGAGCGCCTGGGCACCGTCACGGCGGAGCTGCATGCGGCGTTGAGGCAGGCATTTCCAGCCGAGGTGCTCGACCCGGCCAGGCTGGCGGTCCGGGCCCAGCTCATGCGCGACCGCCTGGTGGCCGCCGCCGCCGAAGTCCCAGCCCTTCAACCGTACGCAGGACGGCTGGCTAGGGCTTTCGACGAGCTGTCCGAGGCCGCGCAGGCCGGCCTGGAGCTGCCGGTGCAGCGGGTGCACGGGGACTTCCACCTCGGTCAGGTGCTCCGCACGGCCGGTGGATGGAAGATCCTCGACTTCGAAGGTGAGCCGGCCACCCCAGCGGACGAGCGGCGCGCCCTCGACACTCCGCTGCGCGACGTCGCCGCGATGCTGCGGTCCTTGGACTACGCGGCGCGGATCGTGCTGCTCGACCACCCGGGAGACAGCCAGCGGGCGTACCGTGCAGCCGAGTGGGTCGAACACAACTCTGGAGCCTTCTGCCGCGGGTACGCGGCGGCGGCCGGCCGTGACCCGCGCGAGGACGCTGCCCTGCTGCGGGCCCTGGAGACTGAGAAGGCGGTGTACGAAGTGATATACGAGTCACGGATGCGCCCCAGCTGGGCGGCGCTGCCCATGGCCGCCATTGAGCGGCTGTCCGGATGAGCGCACGTATCGCCGAGCCGGTCGCGCCTTTGGACGACTCTTTGCGCGAACAGCTTGACCGGCTTGTCGCCGGACGCCATCACGGTCCCCACGAGCTGCTCGGCCCTCACGTGGGCGCCGACGGGGTCACCGTTCGCGTGCTTCGACCGTGGGCGGTGGCGATAACGGTGGTGGTGGGCGCGGACAGCTACGCGCTGGAGCACCTGTACGAAGGTGTGTGGGCCGGGGTCCTGCCGATGCCGGCCGTCCCCGACTACCGCATCCAGGTCGACTACGGTGACGGCCCCATCGACGCCGATGACCCCTACCGTTTCCTGCCCACCTTGGGCGAACTCGACCAGCACCTGATCGCCGAAGGCCGGCACGAGCAGCTGTGGTCAGTGCTAGGTGCACACGTGCGCGACTACGACGGCTACGCCGGTCTGGTGCACGGCACAAGTTTCGCGGTGTGGGCCCCCAATGCCCAAGGGGTCCGCGTCGTCGGGGACTTCAACTTCTGGGACGGGCGCGGTTTCCCGCTTCGCGGCCTCGGTTCAACCGGTGTCTGGGAGCTGTTTGTCCCCGGCCCCGGCGTGGGCACTCGCTATAAGTTCGAGATCCTCGGACGCGACAACGTGTGGCGGCAGAAAGCTGACCCGATGGCGCGGGCGACGGAGTGCCCACCGGCCACTGCGTCAGTCGTGACCGAGGCGACCCACGTCTGGGCGGACCAGCAGTGGCTGGCCGACCGCGCGGCCCGTGACCCGCACACCGGGCCCATGAGCGTGTACGAGGTGCACTTGGGCTCCTGGCGACAGGGGCTTTCCTACCGGCAGCTCGCGGACGACCTCGTCGGCTACGTCGCCGACACTGGTTTCACCCACGTCGAGCTGCTTCCGGTGGCCGAACATCCGTTCGGCGGCTCCTGGGGCTACCAGGTGACGTCGTACTACGCGCCAACCGCACGATTCGGCACCCCGGACGACTTCCGGTATCTGGTGGATCGGCTGCACCAGGCCGGCATCGGGGTCATTGTGGACTGGGTGCCCGCGCACTTCCCGAAAGATGCGTGGGCCCTGGCACGCTTCGACGGCACGGCACTGTACGAACACGCGGACCCCCGCCGCGGCGAGCAGCCGGACTGGGGCACGTACGTGTTCGACTTCGGCCGAAGCGAGGTCCGCAACTTCCTGGTGGCCAACGCGATCTACTGGCTGGAGGAGTTCCACGTCGACGGCCTAAGAGTCGACGCAGTGGCCTCGATGCTGTACCTGGACTACTCGCGCAAGGCCGGCGAGTGGGCGCCCAACGTCCACGGCGGCCGCGAGAACCTGGAGGCGGTGGCGTTCCTGCAGGAGGTCAACGCGACCGTCTACAAGCGGGTGCCGGGCGCGGTCATGGTGGCCGAGGAGTCCACCGCCTGGCCCGGGGTGACCCGACCGACCGACGCTGGAGGCCTCGGCTTCGGCCTGAAGTGGAACATGGGCTGGATGCACGACACCCTCGGCTACCTGGCGCGTGACCCCATTCATCGCGTCTACCACCACCACGACATGACCTTCGCCCTGATGTACGCCTGGAGCGAGAACTACCTGCTGCCGCTCTCCCACGACGAGGTCGTCCATGGCAAGGGGTCGCTGCTGCGCAAGATTCCCGGGGACCGCTGGCGGCAACTGGCGACCCTGCGCGCCTACTTTGCCTACCTGTGGGCCCACCCGGGCAAGCAGCTTCTGTTCATGGGTGGGGAGTTCGCCCAGGAGGCGGAGTGGTCCGAAAGTCGCAGCCTGGACTGGTGGCTGCTCGACCACGCCGACCACCGCGGGGTCCGCGACACCATCCGGGACCTGAACCGGGTTTATGTCGACACACCGGCTCTGTGGCAGCGCGACCACGAGCCGGCAGGTTTTGAGTGGATCAACGCCGACGACGCGGCCAACAACGTGTTCTCGTTCCTGCGGTGGGGGTGGGACGGCTCCGTGATCGCCTGCGTGGCCAACTTCGCGGCGGTACCACACGACGGCTACCGCCTCGCCCTGCCGTTCGAGGGTCGCTGGCACGAGGTGATCAACACGGACTCCGAGCTGTACTCCGGAAGTGGTGTGGGCAACCTCGGCGGCGTCCTCGCTGACGCCGGACCATGGGCTGGACGCCCGGCGTCGGCACGGGTGATCCTGCCGCCGCTGGGAACGGTCTGGTTCAGGTACGCGGGGGTCGAGTAGCGGTCCCGCGGTCGACTGGCGGACCGGCGCCGCACAGCGGACCGGTGCTCACGACCTAGAAGAGCGCGTTGGCCAGGGCAGTGCGCCCCTTCACAACGCGCGGGTCGTCGTCACCGACCAAGGCGAACACGCGCAGCAGCTCGCCGCGGGCCGTGTCGCGCTCCGCACCGGACGTCCGGCGAACTAGGTCCACCAGCCGAACGATGGCCGCCTCCACCTGACCGTCGGCAACTTCGAAGTCGGCGACGGTCAGGTGGAGGC
>Ga0209698_10008886_pt1 | contig 10325 bp, 9 predicted proteins | sample LitLauG_LLR_2012_FD_187203 | JGI IMG/M metagenome (GOLD analysis project Ga0209698, IMG submission 187203) | Freshwater sediment microbial communities from Pennsylvania, USA - Little Laurel Run_MetaG_LLR_2012 (SPAdes) (version 2) | ecosystem: Environmental > Aquatic > Freshwater > Creek >... | reverse complement strand
CCGCCAGCAACAAGGACCTGCGCATCCTGATCCAGCAGGGGCTGTTCCGCGAGGACCTGTTCTTCCGCCTCAATGTGGTGCCGCTGCGCCTGCCTCCGTTGCGCGAGCGGATCGAGGATTTGCCCGATTTGATCCGGCATTTCTTCGCGCTGGCCGAAAAGGATGGCTTGCCGCCGAAGAAGCTCGATGCGCTGGCACTGGAACGCATGAAGCAGCACCGCTGGCCGGGCAACGTGCGCGAGCTCGAAAATCTGGCGCGACGGCTGGCCGCGCTCTATCCGCAGGACGTGATCACCGGCTCGGTCATAGACGGTGAACTGGCGCCTCCGGCGGTGACCTCGGGCGGCAGCGTCCAGCATGGCGTCGATAATCTCGGCGGCGCGGTCGAGGCCTATCTGTCATCGCACTTCTCGGGGTTCCCCAACGGGGTTCCGCCGCCGGGCCTCTACCACCGGATCCTCAAGGAGATCGAGGTGCCGCTGCTCACCGCCGCACTGGCGGCGACACGGGGCAACCAGATCCGGGCCGCCGACCTGCTCGGCCTCAACCGCAACACCCTGCGCAAGAAGATTCGCGATCTGGATATCCAAGTCTATCGCAGCGGTAGCTGAGGGTTCCCAGGCGACCGAAGGCCAGAGGGTGCGCTGTGGCGTGAGGCCGCGGCATAACGCGCGCGGAAGCGGTGCCTTGCGCCGCGGAATTGTCGTAATTTAGCAACATTGTGATATGAATGCATCAGTCCGCTGGCGGCGGACGTCAGGCCTTCAGCTCACACCCATTGCCGGAATGACCAGCGCAGACACCTCGGCCGCATCCTTCGCCCCGTCGTTTGTCGAATCCAAGGGGCGATCCCTCTGGAGGTTCGTGGCACCGTTCGTGGTCGCCGTCGCACTTTTGTCGGCGCTGCTGACCTTCGTGGTGCTCACGGGCCTGACCCGGATCGAGCCGACCCGTGACGTCGTCATTTCCTTCATGCTGATCAACGCGGGGATCATCCTGCTGCTGGTCGGCATCATCATCCGCGAGCTCTGGCAGGTGGTGCAGGCCCGCCGCCGCGGCCGGGCGGCCGCACGGTTGCACGTCCAGATCGTCGGGTTGTTCTCCGTGATTGCGGTGCTGCCTGCCGTACTGGTGGCGATCGTCGCCAACGTGACCATCGACCGTGGCTTTGACCGGCTGTTTTCCGGGCCGACGCGTGGCGTGATCCAGAACTCGCTGACCGTCGCACGGGCGTATCTGTACGAGCATGCGGAACTCATTCGCGGCGATATCATCGGAATGGCCAACGATATTTCGCACGCCCGGCCACTATACGATCAGGATCGCGGCACGTTTCGCGAGCTTCTGACGGCAAGTGCCGCCTCGCGCAATTTGCCGGGCGCGATGCTGATCGACAAGGACAGCAAGATCCTGGAGACGGCACAGACCGGAATAAGCCAGACCTTTGCCGCGCCACCGCCGGAATTTCTCAGCAACGTCAAGGAAACCGAACCCGAGATCTCCGTATTCCCCGAAGGCAATTATGTCGCGGCGGTGATCCGGCTGCGCGCCTTCAACGACACCTTCCTTTACGTCGCCCGTTTGCTTGATCCGCACGTGGTCGCCCAGGTCAACGAGACGCAGGCGAGCGTCGCCGAATATGCCGAGCTGGAATCGCGCCGGCTCGGCATGCAGGTGTCGCTCGCGCTGATGTTTGCCGTGATCGGACTGACCATCCTGATGGCTTCGGTCCTGATCGGGCTGAACTTCGCCAATTGGCTGGTGACGCCGATTCGCCGGCTGATGAGCGCCGCCAATATCGTCTCCACCGGCGACCTTCATGTGCAGGTCCCGGTGTACAAGTCGGAGGGCGATCTCGCCCAGCTCGGCGAGACCTTCAACAAGATGACGCAGGAATTGCGCACCCAGCGCGACGAACTGGTCAATGCCAGCGACCTGATCGATAGTCGCCGCCGCTTCATCGAGGCGGTGTTGTCCTCGGCGAGCGCGGGAATCATCGGCGTCGACGCCTCGGGCAGCGTCGGCATTCTCAACCGTTCCGCCGAAAAACTGATCGGACACGCCGAATCGGAGACGCTGGGGCATCCGCTGTCGGACGTGCTGCCCGAGCTCGACGACATGATGAAGACCGCGCGCGAAGGCACGCAGCGGCTGGTGCAGGGCCAGATCACGATTTTGCGCGACGGCCATGAGCGAAACCTGTCGGTTCGCGTCAGCGCCGAGCAGACCAGCCAGTCGCGCGACAGCTACATCATCACGCTCGACGACATTACCGAACTGGTTTCCGCGCAGCGCACCTCGGCATGGGCCGACGTGGCCCGGCGCATTGCGCACGAAATCAAGAATCCGCTGACGCCAATCCAGCTGTCCGCCGAGCGCATCCGCCGCAAATTCGGCAAGGTCATCACCGAGGACAAGGCCGTTTTCGAGCAATGCACCGACACGATCGTGCGGCAGGTGGACGATATCAGGCGGATGGTCGATGAATTCTCGCGCTTCGCGCGGATGCCCAAGCCCGTGATCGAAGGTGAGGACGTCGCCGATACCGTCCGCCAGGCGGTATTCCTGATGCGGGTCGGACATCCCGACATCGATATCGAAGCCGATATCAAGCAGGACCCGTTGCGGGCGCAGTTCGACCGGCGGCTGATCTCGCAGGCGCTGACCAACATCATCAAGAACGCCACGGAGGCTATCGAAGCGGTTCCGGCGGAGGAGTTGGGGAAGGGGCGCATCGAGGTCATCGCCGCGCGCGAGGACGATGACATCCTGATCGACGTCGTCGACAACGGGATTGGTCTGCCGAAGGTGAGCCGCGCGCGGCTGCTCGAACCCTATGTCACGACGCGCGAGAAGGGCACCGGCCTCGGCCTGGCGATCGTCGGTCGCGTGCTGGAAGACCATGGCGGCCGGATCGAGCTGCACGATGCCGCCGACATCAGGCCGGGCCAGCGCGGCGCCTGGATGCGGCTGCGCTTTGCGATATCGGGCCATGCGAAGGCCGAAAGCAAGGAGGCCGCGCCCGAAACAAAAGCGCCGGCTTCCGAAACCACGAGCCCCCCTGACGCGACTAATACAGACGGGACCTCAGGCGCAATCACCGATGAAACAAAAACCGAAGCCGCAACCGGCAATTGACGAGACAGGCGTGACCCATGGCAAGTGATATTCTGATAGTCGATGACGAAGCAGATATTCGCGATCTGGTCGCCGGCATTCTCGACGACGAAGGATTCACCACCCGGACCGCGCGCGACAGCGATTCGGCGCTGGCGGAAATCGCCAACCGCCGCCCGCATCTGGTGTTTCTCGACATCTGGTTGCAGGGCAGCAAGCTCGACGGTCTCCAGTTGCTGGAGCAGATCAAGCGCGAACATCCGGATCTGCCGGTCGTGATGATCTCCGGACATGGCAATATCGAAACCGCGGTCGCCGCCATCAAGCGCGGCGCGTACGACTTCATCGAGAAGCCGTTCAAGTCGGATCGGTTGATTCTGGTGGCGACGCGGGCGCTGGAGACCTCGCGGCTGAAGCGTGAGGTGAAGGAACTCAAGCAACTCGCTCCGGCGGCGAGCGTTCTGACCGGACGGTCCGCCTGCATGAATCAGCTTCGCCAGACCATCGAGCGGGCCGCCAAGGCCAACAGCCGCATCCTGATCGTCGGTCCATCCGGCTCGGGAAAGGAACTCGCGGCGCGAACGCTGCATAACCTGTCGACCCGCGCCGAAGGACCCTTCGTCGTCATCAACGCCGCGGCGATCACGCCGGAGCGCATGGAGGTCGAACTGTTCGGCGTCGAGCAGTCCAATGGCGAGCAACAGCGCAAGGCCGGCGCGCTGGAAGAGGCCCACGGCGGCACCCTGTTCATCGACGAAATCGGCGACATGCCGCGCGAAACCCAGAACAAGATCCTGCGGGTGTTGGTCGATCAGACCTTCCAGCGCTCGGGCGGCACCGCCAAGGTCAATGTCGATGTGCGTATCGTCTCCTCGACGGCGCGCAACCTGGAAGAGGAGATCGCGGAAGGGCGGTTCCGCGAGGACCTCTATCACCGGCTCTCGGTGGTGCCGATTCGCGTCCCTCCGCTGTCGGAGCGCCGCGAGGACATTCCCGAACTGATCGACTATTTCATGGATCAGATTTCCACCGCTACCGGGTTACCGAGACGCCAGATCGGCCAGGATGCGATGGCGGTATTGCAGTCCCATGTCTGGCCGGGAAACGTCCGGCAGCTTCGCAACAATGTCGAGCGCGTGATGATTCTGGCCGGCGGCGGTCCGGAGGTGATCATCACCGCCGATATGTTGCCGCAGGACGTCGGCTCCATGGTGCCGGCGATGCCGACCAGCAACAATGGCGAGCATATTATGGGGTTGCCGCTGCGCGAAGCGCGGGAAGTGTTCGAGCGCGACTATCTGATTGCCCAGATCAGCCGCTTTTCGGGCAATATCTCGCGCACGGCCGAGTTCGTCGGCATGGAGCGCTCGGCGCTGCATCGCAAGCTCAAGGCGCTTGGCGTCGGTTGAGCCGGGCCCGTTGGCATATTCATGCAGGTGCTTGGGAAACCTGCCCGCTTTCGAGGCATTTTCCGGGAATTGCGCACCGGTTTCCATGTCAAGCCTGTGAACCGGCTTGCCTAAGAACCGCGCCTGCCTTCTAATCATGCCGCCGCGCCTCCCGGAGGGGGATCTCAGGGGAGTGCGGGCAACTGGGAGACGTTCCGAAAGAGAGCAGCAACCGGTTCAATAAAAAAGAAACCAACAAGAATGCGGGATAAAAACAATGGCGGCAGACCGCGCACAAAACCTACAGGACACCTTCCTTAATCACGTTCGCAAAACCAAGACGCCACTGACGATCTTTCTGGTCAATGGAGTGAAGCTGCAGGGGATTGTCACCTGGTTCGACAATTTCTGTCTGCTGCTGCGGCGCGACGGTCATTCGCAGCTTGTATACAAGCACGCGATTTCGACCATCATGCCCGGCGCTCCGATCCAGTTGTTCGAAGGCGGCGAGGACGCACCGGCTTGAAAGTGATCTGATTGGAACCCCGAGAAATCGAAGGGGGTGCCGGCCGTCCGCGGCCGGCAGGGGATAATGCCAGCGGGCGGGTGATCGTCATCGGCCCCTATTTGCGAGTGCGCCGCGGCGATTCCGAGGCGCAGACGGATCAGCATATCCTGCGCGATACCGAGGCTCGGCTCGAGGAGGCCGTCGGATTGGCGCGCGCCATCGATCTGACGATCGCGGATGCGCTGATCGCGCCGGTCAGCCAGATCAGGCCCGCGACCTATCTCGGCAAGGGCAAGGTCGAGGAGATTACGGGTCTCATCGCCGGCCACAACATCGAACTGGTGGTGATGGACTGCGCGCTGTCGCCGATCCAGCAACGCAATCTCGAGAAGGCCTGGAACACCAAGGTGCTCGACCGCACCGGACTGATCCTGGAGATCTTCGGCCGCCGCGCCAAGACCAAGGAAGGCGCGCTGCAGGTCGAATTGGCGCACCTGAATTATCAACGCTCGCGCCTGGTGCGGTCATGGACCCATCTGGAGCGCCAGCGCGGCGGTTTTGGATTCATGGGAGGGCCCGGCGAGACCCAGATCGAGGCCGATCGCCGCCTGATCGGCGAGCGCATCACCCGGCTCGAGAACGAGATCAAGAAGGTTCAAGCGACGCGGCGGCTGCATCGCGCCGGCCGGCAGCGGGTGCCGTACCGTGTGGTGGCGCTGGTCGGCTACACCAACGCCGGCAAATCGACGCTGTTCAACCGCCTGACCCGCGCCGACGTGCAGGCCGCCGACATGCTGTTTGCGACCCTGGACCCGACCCTACGTGCGCTGAAACTCCCGCTCGGCGGCAAGGCGATGCTGTCGGACACGGTCGGCTTCATCTCCAATCTGCCGACGCAGCTGGTTGCGGCGTTTCGCGCCACGCTGGAGGAAGTGCTGGAGGCCGACGTCATTCTCCACGTCCGCGACATCTCGCATGAGGACACGGAGGCGCAGCAGCGCGACGTCGACACCGTGCTGCGCCAGCTCGGCATTGATCCCGATGCCGGACAGCGCATTCTCGAAGTCTGGAACAAGATCGATCGCTTCGACGCCGACGGGCGCGAGAACCTGAGGAATATCGCCGCGCGCCGTCCGCCGGAGCGCCCGTGCTTCCTGGTCTCAGCCGAAACCGGCGAGGGCATCGACGCGTTGCTCGCCGCGATCGAGGCGCGGCTGGCGACAACGCGCACCACGCTGGACCTTTCGATCGACGCCGCTGACGGCGCCGGCATCAGCTGGCTGCATCGCAATTCGGAAGTGCTGAACAAGCAGCTCCACGAGGGCCGCTTCGACATGACGGTGCGCGTCGACGAGACCAAGCGTGACATCGTCGTCAACCGCTTCGACGCGGTGCCGCACGCGGTCTTGTGAGCGGCGTACAGCCGCGTTACTTCACCGCCATGCCTTGAACGCCATGAAGACGGCCATGGCAGCGATCATGACGATCATCATGATCCGCAATTTATCAGGTCTGGCGCGGGTGGCAAAACGCGCACCGATATCGGTTCCAATCCACAGACCTGCAATGAGGCCGACGATCGTCAGCCAGGGCATCTTCGTACCCTGCTGCAGATAGAGCAGCGCCGCCGGCAAGGTGACGGGCAGTGCCGTCACGGCGAGGCTCATGGCCTGGGAACGGTGCTGCGAAATCTTCAGCAAGCCCGTCATCAACGCGGTGATGGCCAGTCCTCCGCCGATGCCGAGGAATCCGGACGACCATCCGGCAACGGTGCCGATCGCAACCAGCGAGGCCCAATGCAAGGGGAGTTCGTCATTTATGTCGGCAGATCCTTCCACCTTGGCACGCGGCGGCCGCAGCACCACGAGCGCGAGAAGGATGGTGAGGTAACCGACAAAACTCCACTGCAGGGTGCGATCGGACACGTGGACCGCGAGCAGCGCGCCGATGCAGCCGCCGACACCAAATCCGAACGCCAGCCAGATCAGCCAGCGCAAGGAGATACGATGACCGCTCCGGCTGTAATTGCGCACGCCGGAGAGGCTGGTCGGCACCACCTGTGCGACCAGCGAGATGCCTTGTGCGACGTGCTGATCCTTGGCCAGAATCAGCACCAGCAGCGGAACCAGAATCCCGCCGCTGGTAATTCCGAGAAAGCCGGACGCAAGCCCGCCGATGCCGCCCGCCAGCAATCCGCCGAGAATGTCCGCAGGACTCACCGGCGATGATTCCCTTCGGTCCCGGTCGCGACCGACGGCGGATGCGGCTCTTCGGCCTTCGCCGCATTCCACAGTGCGTCCATCTCGGCGAGCGAGGCGTCATCCAGCGAACAGCCCTGCGCGGCCAGGGCGCGCTCGATATAGGCAAACCGGCGTTCGAACTTGGCGTTGGTGCCGCTCAGCGCGGCTTCCGGATCGGCGCCGACGTGGCGCGCAAGGTTGACCAGTGCGAACATGAGATCGCCGGTTTCGGCGGCGAGTTCTTGGCCGTCGCCGCGGTCGAGCGCGGCCTCGATCTCGTCGGCTTCCTCGCGGATCTTGTGCAGCACCGCGCGCGGATCGTTCCAGTCGAAGCCGACGCTGGAGGCCTTGCGCTGCAGGGCCATGGCGCGTGTCAGCGCGGGTTGCCCGGCTTTTACGCCCGACAGCAGCGATTTGGGCGCGGCTTCTGCGGAGGAACGCCGCGCGGCGCGTTCGGCCTTTTCCTCGGCCTTGATGCGGTCCCAGGCTTCGGTGACGTGGCCGGGCGTCAGCCGTCCGTCCTTGTCGGCGAAGACATGCGGATGCCGCCGGATCATCTTGCGCGTGATCGCCTCGACCACGTCGCCGAATGCGAATGCATTCCGCTCCTCGGCCATCCGGGCATGGAAGACCACCTGAAGCAGGAGATCGCCGAGTTCCTCCCGGAGATCGTCGAGGTCGCCGCGCGCGATGGCATCGGTGACCTCGTAGGCTTCCTCGATGGTGTAGGGGGCAATGCTCGCAAAATCCTGGTCGAGGTCCCAGGGGCAGCCGGTGCCGGGCGTCCGCAGCGCCGCCATGATTTCGAGCAGGCGTGAAATATCGCGGGAAGGGGTCATGGCGCACCGGGCCTGAGGGGATTTCCGACCTATATGCAGCAAGACGCGCGCCAATCCCAGCAAAACGAGCCGGACAGGCCGGCATTTCCACCGATTGGCCCCGCGTTCGATGAATGCTAAGGGGCAGCCCATGAGCGATCGATCGCAGTCCGAAACCGCGCTGGTGCTGTTCTCCGGGGGACAGGATTCCGCCACCTGTCTTGCATGGGCGCTCGAGCGCTTTGCGCGCGTCGAAATGCTCGGGTTTGACTACGGACAGCGGCATGCCATCGAACTTGAATGCCGCGCGCGCGTGCTTGACGGCATCAGGTCATTGCGTGCCGATTGGGCTGCGAAACTCGGCGAAAACCACACCCTGAAAATTCCGACCCTGGCCGAAATCTCCGACACTGCGTTGACGCGCGATGTCGCCATTGAAATGGGCGCGGACGGCCTGCCCAACACCTTCGTGCCCGGCCGCAACCTGGTGTTTCTGACGTTCGCGGCGGCGCTGGCCTACCGGCGCGGCATCAGCCACATCATCGGCGGCATGTGCGAGACCGATTATTCCGGCTATCCCGACTGCCGTGACGAGACCATCAAGGCGCTGCAGACCGCGCTCAATCTCGGCATGAGCAAGCAGTTCGAACTGCACACGCCGCTGATGTGGCTGGATAAGGCCTCGACCTGGAAGCTTGCGCACGAACTCGGCGGGGCAGGGCTGGTCGATCTGATCCGGGAACACTCCCACACCTGCTATCTCGGCAAGCGCGGGGCGCGGCACGAGTGGGGCTATGGGTGCGGCGCCTGCCCGGCCTGCGCGTTGCGCGCAAAAGGCTGGCGGGAATATGCGGCGGCGAGTGCCTAGCTTAAAAATCTTCCGGCTGTAACACGATCGGGGAGCCGTGCGGCGTGCGGTCGGCGGCATGGTCCCAGGCGTCGCGGTAGCGGTGCAGGGTTTCGGAAGAGGTCACGCCTTTCGCCGCGACAAGCTTTTCCAGCGTCGCCAGCCAATGCCGGTAATAGGTCTCGCCATGATCGGGGTCGCCGGCCGCCTGGGCGCGGCTGATTTCATCGGCGAGCGCCGCCGCCCATTCGTTCCAGGTGAACAATCCGCGCGCATGCAGCGCCAGCGCCATCGCAAAGGCTTGCGCTTCCCAGGGCTCGCGAAACACCGGGCCATCGGCGTCACGGGGAATGCCGGGTACGGCGCGGGCCGCCGCGTCGGCGGCTTGCGGATCAAGCGCCATCAGGCGGGCTCCAGATAGGATTCCCAGGCGTCGACCGATGTCTTCAGCGAGGCGTCGCCGTCCGGTCCCCACAATTCACGGCCGTCGAACGTCACGGTGTAGAGCCATTGCGGATTTTCCCGGCCCATGGAATTGGTGTCCGGAAAGACGTGCACGCCATGCAGCATCTCGACGGTGCCGACATGCCCGCGCACATAGCGCGGCAGCCGCGTGTGGGTCGGCGGATGGATATCTTTCGCACGGACGCGGTCGCCAACGGCGAAACGGGCGGGGCTTGTCGCCTCGCGCTCGGTCGGCCCGCCCCGATGCAGCATGGCCGCGACGCCGTCACGCGTCAGCTTCTTCGCTACCTGTTTTGCCGGACGTAACGGCTTTGCGGCTTCGATCTCATCCGCCGCGACGAGGCCGCGTTCCAGCATCAGCCGCTCGAGGCCGGCGAGCCAAATCTGATAATAGCTCATGCCGAGATAGTCCGCGGGCGGGCGATCCTCGCGGGCGAAACGCGACATGTCGATGTTCCAGCCGCCGGGCATCCCCATCGCCAGCGTGATCGCGAAGGCGCGCTTTTCCCATTCGGCGTGAAACACCGGCTCGTTCGGTTCCGGCGCGACCGGACCGGACCATGCCACGCCGCCCATGTCGTGCGCGCCCTCCATCAGCCGACCTCGTGCGGCTGCTTCGGCAATCCCGTGCCGATCATGCTGTCGCGGGTGACGAGCTCGGCGAGGCGTTCCTCGCTCCAGCCTTCGGTGCCGGCGGGGCGCATCGGCAGCACGAGATAGCGGATTTCCGCGGTCGAATCCCAGACGCGGATCTCGGTGCTGTCAGGCAGCTCAAAGCCAAAATCGCGCAGCACACCACGCGGATCCTTCACCGCCTTGGAGCGATAGGGCGCCGATTTGTACCAGACCGGCGGCAATCCGAGCACCGGCCAAGGATAACAGGAGCACAGCGTGCACACGACCATGTTGTGGAGCTGGGGCGTGTTTTCGACCGCCACGATG
>Ga0209698_10008885_pt1 | contig 10326 bp, 9 predicted proteins | sample LitLauG_LLR_2012_FD_187203 | JGI IMG/M metagenome (GOLD analysis project Ga0209698, IMG submission 187203) | Freshwater sediment microbial communities from Pennsylvania, USA - Little Laurel Run_MetaG_LLR_2012 (SPAdes) (version 2) | ecosystem: Environmental > Aquatic > Freshwater > Creek >... | reverse complement strand
AACGCCAGCCTCATGAAGTCGGGACGGCATTCGCCGGCATTCTTCAAGTCGATGTGGGAACAGATCAAAACCAGCGGCCAGTGGCAGGGGGAGATCTGGGACAAGCGCAAGAGCGGCGAGATCTTTCCCAACTGGCTGAGCATCTCCAGCGTACGCGACCCGCAGGGGCGGGTAAGCCATTACGTGGGTTGTTTTACCGACATCTCGGAGCGCAAGGACGCAGCGGCCGCAATATCGCGCCTGGCGTATTTCGACTCCCTTACCGAACTGCCCAACCGCCGCCTGCTGGTCGACCGGCTCAAACAGGCGCTGGCAGCACGCAGCCGCGCGGGCGGTTACGGAGCGGTGCTTTTTCTGGACGTGGACAACTTCAAGGCGGTTAACGACACCAAGGGGCACGAGGAGGGCGACCGCCTGCTGCAGGAAGTGGCCAAGCGCCTGCGCACCTGCGCCGGCGAGCAGGACACCCTGGCGCGCTTTGGCGGCGACGAATACGTCCTGCTCCTGGAGAACCTGGATGGTCCGCGCGAACACGCGGCGGTGCTCGCGAAGAACACAGCCGACAAGCTGATGCTCACCATGGTGACGCCGTTCATCGTGGGGGACGAAGAAATCTCCTGCTCGGCCAGCATTGGCATTGCTCTTTGGGGCGGCGAATCGGGCGTGCCCGATGCCTATGAGCTGCTTAAGCGCTCCGATATGGCGATGTACGAGGCCAAGCGCGCGGGGCGCAATGCAGTCCGGTTTTTCGACCCCGTCATGCAAACCACCATTGAAAGCCGGGTACGCCTGGAGTCGCGCCTGCGCATGGCGGTAGGTCTGGGTCAGTTTCGATTATTCCTGCAACGGCAGGTCGACGATCACGGGGTGGTGCTCGGCGCCGAGGCGCTGCTGCGCTGGCAGGACCCGGAACGCGGTCTGGTCGCACCCGGCGAATTCATCGGCATCGCCGAGGAGAGTGACCTGATCGTGGGAATCGGCTCCTGGGTCCTGGAAACGGCCTGCCACCAGCTCACCGAGTGGTCGCAGCACGCGGCGACGCGCAATTTGCGCCTGTGCGTGAACGTCAGTGCGCGCCAGATCCATGAGCAAAATTTTGTGCTGCAGGTCGCCGATATCCTGGCCAAGACGGGCGCCGATCCGCGACATTTACAGCTGGAAATCACGGAATCCGTGCTGTTGACCGATGTGGAGCAGTCCATCGCCAAGATGAACGAATTGGGGTCCATGGGCGTGAGCTTTGCGATGGACGATTTTGGAACCGGCTATTCGTCCCTGGCCTACCTGCAGCGACTTCCCCTGAAGACGCTCAAGATCGACCGCAGCTTCGTGCTCGACCTGGGCAGCAACCGGCGCAGCGAGGCGATCGCCCGAACGATCATCCAAATGGGACGGAGCATGGAACTGGAGGTGCTCGCCGAAGGCGTGGAAAACGAGCGTCAGCATGCAATGCTCGCGCAGTGGGGGTGCCACAAATTCCAGGGCTACCACTTCGGACGGCCAACGTCGATCGACGCGTTTCTGCGCGAACTTCCGGCCGCTGTCAGCGTCATGTGAATTCGCTACCCTCGGTTCTCGACATTTCTCTGGCGCCATTGGGCCAGGCGCACGAAAATCGATGCAAGGGCGGCACCTATAAAGGCCGCCGCCAGCACGAACGCGGCGCCAGCCCAAGCCGGCACCGGACGCGCCACGAGCGCCAGCGAATACTGCTGCGCCACGGCCGTGACGTAGGGTTCCAGGGACGCGTTCATGGCGTTGAGTACGCCCCAGACCAATAGAGCAGCAAGTCCCAGGCAAAGTGCCCCGGCATATACATAGGGGCGCCGCAAGGACGCGGCGTCCGCGCCCAGGAGGTGCAAAATCCGCAGCTCCTCCAGGTCGATCCGGCACCAAAACACCGAAGCGAGCAGCACGCCCATCGCCGCCACCGCGACGAGGAATGTCGCGGACAGGGGGGCCAGGCGCCGGCCCAGCTGCGTCAATGCCGCGAGCTTGCGAAACGGCGCAGCCTGGTACTGGACTGCGCCGACATTTTTCACCTTGCCCAGCGCGACCACCGCCGCCTCCACGGCCTCGGGCGTGGCGCCGGGCGCGAAACGAACCAGGAACGCGTCGGGCAAAGGATTGGGGCGAAGCTCCCTGAGCGCCAGGGGCGCAAGCTCATGGCGCTGCGTCAGCTCCGCCAACGCGGCATCGCGGCCGATGAAATCGGCCGAAGCCACCAATGGCACCTGGCGCAACGCCAGGCCAGCGGCGGCGAGATCGATTTCGCCCTCGGCACCGCCAAAATAGACCAGGGCCTCGGGCTGTGCCCACGGCGGTGTTTGTAGCGGCATCAGCCGCCACAGGCCAATTGCGGCAAACGCCAGGACCGCGAGCAGGGTGGCGCAAGAGGCGACCACCAGCGCAAAGGCCAGGGGACGCCCCAGCGTCTTGCGCAGGGCCTCGCCCGCCGCCGAAAGGCGATGCGTGGTGTAGTTCATGGCACGATCGCCCCATCGTGCAGGCGCACGATGCGCGCCCGTGCCGGCCAAGCCTGCGCAGCGGCGGCGGGTGCAGCATCGGCGCGCCGGCTGGCAATCACGGTCACCCCGGCCTGCGCGAACTGGTCGATCACCTGCAGGAGCCGGGAGGCCTGCGCAGGCTCGAGCGGGACGCCAGGATCGTCGAGCAAGAGCAAGGCCGGCCGGTTTACGAGCGCGCGCGCCAGCGCCACACAATGGCGCTGCCCGCTGGCCAGGCGCATACAGGGCGCGGCCCCGTACCGCCCGACGTCCAAACCCACGAGTTCGAGTGCGGCGCGTGCGCGGCGCAATCCCTCCTGCTCCTGCGTGCCGGCAACCCAGGCCGCGAGCGCCACGTTCTCGACCGCGCTGCGTGCGCCCAGCAATGCATCTGCCGGTGGCAGTATGCCCATCGAGCGGCGCACCTGCGCCAGCGCGCGCGGGCGCAAGCGCGCCAGGTTTTCACCGGCCAGCTGTATGGTGCCGCCCGACGGGTTCTCCAGCCCCGCGAGCAGACGCAGCAACACGCTCTTGCCAGCGCCACCCGGTCCTTCGATCACGACAAATTCGCCGCGCGCGATGCCCAGGTCCAGGCCCACCAGCGCCGGGCGAAATGCCCCATAGCGCTTCTCCACGCGCTCCAGTACCACCAGGGGCTGCGCCTTGGCGCTTGCGTCGGTAGGAGAGGTTTCCATGTTGGGTCTGCGGTATCGGCGCCCGGGTAGCCGCGCCCAGGGTTCTGCAAGGATAATGGGCGCTCGGCAGGAATCTGCGGGAACGCAGCGCGCGGCGATTGTACGGCGCCGTGTGACGCGTCACAAAAATGCAATATTTCGCAGGGAAGCTTGCAGGCTGTCCTCCCGGGGATCCGGCGCAGCAATTGACCGACTGGAGTTCGCATAACTACTGCCCACCGCAATCCGGCCTGGTTCCTCAATCGCGAGCTTTCGCAGCTGGCGTTCAACGAGCGCGTCCTCACCCTGGCGGAGCGCCCGACGTTTCCGTTGGGGGAGCGCTTGCGGTTTCTGTGCATCGTTTCGTCCAATCTCGACGAATTCTTCGAGATCCGCGTTTCCGACATGATGGACACCTTGCGCGAATCGGGCGATCCGGGACCGGCATCCCCGCATTGGGATCTGTTCGTGCAGATTTCGGCACGCGCCCATGCGCTGGTTGACAAGCAGTACCGCCTCTACAACGAATCCATCATGCCCGCGCTCGCGCGCGCGCATGTGGTGATCCTGAGCCACAAGGATCGCAACCGGGCGCAGCGTGCCTGGGTCCGGGAATACTTCCGTCGCGAAGTGCTGCCGCTGCTCTCGCCCATCGGGCTTGATCCCTCGCATCCCTTCCCGCAGGTCATGAACAAGGCGCTGAACTTCATCGTCCAGCTGCAGGGGAAGGATGCCTTCGGCCGGGCCGCCGCGATCGCCATCGTCAAGGTACCGCGCGCGCTGCCGCGCGTGATTGCCCTGCCGCGGGCCTTGAGCCCGGGACGTCAGGCCTTCGTCCTGCTCTCCTCGGTGATCCGCGCGCACTTGCCCGACCTGTTTCCCGGGCGCCCGCTGGCCGGGTTCTCGCAATTTCGCGTCACGCGCGATTCGGACCTGTGGGTCGACGAACGGGAAGTCTCGAACCTGCGCGAGGCCCTGCAGTTCGAGCTGACCCAGCGCCATTTCGGCAATGCGGTGCGCCTGGAAGTGCTGCGCACCTGTCCGCCGCAGCTCGAACAGCTGTTGCGCGAACAGTTTCACCTGCCCCTGGAGGCGGTGTACCGGGTGGAGGGCCCGGTAAACCTGGTGCGCATGAATCAGCTCGTCGATCTGTTGTTGCGTCCGGAGCAGCGCTTCGCGCCGCTGCAACCCGTGTGGCCGCGGGGCGTGGCCCAGGGCGCGGACATTTTCGAATCGATCCGCCGCGACGACGTGCTGCTGCACCACCCGTTCGAGAGCTTCGAGCCGGTCATCGAATTCTTGCGCCAGGCCTCGATCGACCCGCAGGTCGTTGCCATCCGCATGACGCTGTATCGCACCGGCACCGGGTCCATTCTCGTCGACCTGCTGGCCGAGGCTGCGCGCCGCGGCAAGGAAGTCACGGTCGTCGTCGAGCTGCAGGCACGGTTTGATGAGGAAGCCAATATCAATCTGGCCGAGCGCCTCGAGGCCGTCGGCGCCCAGGTGGTCTATGGCGTCGTCGGCATGAAGACCCACGCCAAGCTGCTGCTGGTTTTGCGGCGCGAGGAGCGCCGCGGGCGTATGCGCCTGGTTCCCTACGTGCACCTGGGAACAGGCAACTATCACCCGACCACAACGAAGCTGTATACCGACTTTGGCATGCTCAGCGCCGATCCAAGCCTGTGCGCCGACGTTGAAAAGGTCTTCCTGCACCTGACCAGCCTGACCCGCGTCCAACGCCTGCGTCACCTTTGGATGGCCCCCTTCACGCTGCAAAAGCGCATCCTGGCAGCGATCGCCAACGAGGCGCGCCTGGCGGCCAGCGGCAAAGGCGGGCGCATCATCGCCAAGGTCAACGCGCTCACCGATGAGGCGACGATCCTGGCGCTGTATCAGGCCGCGCGCGCCGGGGTACGCATCGATCTGATCGTGCGCGGCGCGTGCGTGCTGCGCCCCGGCGTGCAGGGGCTGTCCGAAAACATTCGCGTGCGCTCGATCATCGGCCGGTTTCTCGAACATCACCGGATCTATTATTTTGCCAATGGCGGCCGCGATGACGTGTACCTGGCCAGCGCCGATTGGATGGGCCGCAACCTGCTCCGCCGGATCGAGATCGCCTGGCCGGTGTTGCAACCGGCGCTCAAGGCACGGGTCATCGACGAGGGGCTCAAGCCCTACCTGGTGGATACCGTCGATGCGTGGAGCCTGGGCGCGAGCGGCCGCTACACAGGGCCGCGCGCCACCGGTACGATCAGCGCGCAACGCAGCCTGCGCGAGTTGATCACCCAGCGAAGGGAAGACGCCTGATGGAACTGCTGCTGTGGCGCCATGCCGAAGCCGAGGACGGTTCTCCGGACCTGGGGCGCAAGCTCACCGCCCGGGGGGAGAAGCAGGCCCGGCGCGTCGCGCAGTGGCTCAACGACCGCCTGCCCAGTTCCGCGCGGATCGTCGCGAGCCCGGCGGTGCGCACGCAACAAACCGCGCGTGCGCTCATCGAGTTGTCCGAGCGCAAGATCAAGACGCTGCCGGCCCTGGCGCCGGGAGCGTCCGTGGCCGAGTTCCTGCGCGCCGTCCAATGGCCCGACGCGCGCCACGTAGTGGTCGCGGTGGGCCATCAGCCGACGCTGGGTTTGGTCGCGAGCACCTTGATGACCGGAACCGAGCAGGCCTGGGAAGTCAAAAAGGGCGCGTTGTGGTGGCTGCGTGCGCGCACCGAGGATGGCGAGGGCGAGGCCGCGCTCATCACCATGGTCAATCCGAGCCTGCTGTAGCGCACGCGGGCTAGAGCTCGCGGATCGTGAAGTTGATTCCCACCCGCTGCCAATGTTGCGCTTCCTCGTCGAGCAGGTGACGGGTCAGGGGTCGGCGCGCGAGCCAGCCGCGGTCAATTCCCAGCTCGAATCCGCGGGCCACCCGCAAGCGCCATTGCGGCAGGCGCACCGGGCGTCGGGCGTGGTGCAGCACGGTCGATAATCGTAAGGCCAGCAGGCGCGCCGCGGAAACCGGATCCTCCAGAACGCCAATAACCTTGCGCAGGTTGCCGCGCTGGCCCAGGATTAATTCGGCTATGCGCTCCTGGTCGGAGGTCGAAAATCCGGGCAGGTCGCCATTGGCCACCAGGTAGGCCGAGTGCTTGTGGTACTCGCTATGGGATACCGCAAAACCAATTTCATGCAGCTGACAGGCAAAATGCAGCGTGCGGTTCACGTCCTCGGGCAACTTGGGCAAAAGTGCCTGATGCAGCCGGTGGGCCGTGGCGCCGATCCGCGTCGCCAAGGCCTTGTCCACGCCATAGCGCTCCTGCCAGCGCGCCACCGTGGCATCGCGCACGTCGTGACGTTCGCGGCGGCCCAACAGGTCGTAGAGCAGACCGGCGCGCAATGCGCCTTTGGCCGGCCGCATCTCGTCGATGCCGAACGTTTCGAAAATCGCGGAAAGCGCGGCGATGCCCCCAACCAGCACCTCCGCGCGCTCGGATTTGATGCCGTCGAACTGCACGCGCCGGATCTCACCGACGTCGAGCAATGCTTGGCGCAAGCGGGCCAGACCGCTCGCCGTTACCGTGCCATCGGCCCAGCCCTGGTTGCGCAGGATTACCGCAGCGGCGCCGATGGTGCCGCTGGAACCGTACGCCTCATCCCAGCCGAACTTTCGATATGCGCCCTGCGCATCCTCGAGTTCCGCGGCACAGGCCACCTGGGCGCGGCGAAAGGACGGGCGGTCGATACGACCGTCGGGAAAGTAGCGCAGGGTCGTGGCAACGCAACCGATCTTGAATGACTCCGCGCGCGCCGGCGTGAAACCCCGGCCGGCGATAACCTCGGTGGAGGCGCCACCAATATCGACGACCAGGCGCCGCAGGCGGCTCGGCGGCAAGGTCCGGGTGCAGCCCTCGAACACCAGGCGCGCCTCCTCCCGTCCGGAAATGATTTCGATCGGATAGCCGAGCACGCGTTCGGCGGCCGCCAGAAATTGATCAGCGTTGAGCGCCTGGCGCAGGGTTTGCGTACCGACCGCGCGCACATGGGCTGCATCAACGCCGCGCAGACGCTCGTTCATGCGCGCCAGGCACACGCAGGCGTTGTCGATGGCGCGTCGGCTCAAACGATTGTCGGCGCCGATTCCGGCCGCCAAGCGGACCGTTTCCTTCCAGTAGCCGCGACGTGCAATATGCGAACCCGTGACTTGCCCGATCTCCAGGCGGAAACTGTTCGACCCCAGATCGATTGCGGCAAGCAGCATCACGGCGGCCAAGACTCCAAGGGGTCGCGTCGGCAGGGGCCGGCGAGTGGGGTTCGGGTCAGCGGGCGCGCGGGCCGTTGCCCGCGCGGCTGCAACCCCTGGCGCAGGGTTTCCCGGCGCCAGCGATTGTATGGCCTGGCGCCGCCGAATACGCGCTTCATGTTGCGTCTTGCACCAACAAGGCCTGTGAAAATTCGCGGGCATCAAAGGGCTGCAGATCTTCCAGACTCTCGCCAACGCCCACGAACAGGATCGGGATGGGCTGGTGCAGCCGTTCACAGGCCAGCGCAAGGATCACGCCACCCTTGGCCGAACCATCGAGTTTGGTCACGACGAGGCCGGTGACGCTGATGGCCGCGTCAAACGATCGCAACTGGGCCAGTGCGTTTTGCCCGTTGGTGCCATCGAGCACCAGCACAACATCATGGGGCGCCCCCTCCAGGCTCTTGGCGATCGCCCGTCGGATGCGCTTGAGTTCCTCCATGAGATGCGTCTGTGTGGGCAGGCGCCCGGCGGTGTCGGCCAACACGACGTCGCGCCGGCGCGCACGCGCCGCGCTCACGGCGTCGAAAACAACGGCCGCCGGATCACTGCCCGTCTGGGCAATCACCTCGACGCCGTTGCGTTCGCCCCAAACCGCAAGTTGCTCGCGCGCCGCAGCCCGGAAGGTGTCGCCCGCAGCGAGCAAGACACTTTTTCCCTGCCCGACCAGCCAATGTGCCAACTTGCCAATGGAAGTGGTCTTGCCGCTGCCATTGACCCCCGCGATCATGACCACGAAGGGCCGGGCGCCGTCCACATCCCAGTGTCGCTCACAAGGGCGCAACAGCGCCTCGATCTCCTGCTGAAGCAAGGCGCGCACGGCCTGCGGCTCGCGCACCGCCGAACTGCGCACGCGCTCCCGCACGCGGCCCAGCACCAGCTGGGCGGCGGGCAGCCCGACGTCGGCCGAAATCAGCACGGCTTCGAGTTCCTCAAACAGTTCCTCGTCAACGACCCCCCGGGAAAATACACCCGCGATCTGCGTCCGCGTGCGCGCCAGCCCGGCGCGCAGCCGGCCCAACCAACCCGTTTTTCCAGTCGTGGTCATTTCTGCAATCATGCGAGCATCTGCGGGCGCGCAGTGTAGTGGATCAACAACTCCGGAGGCCGCGGCGACTCCAATGAAATCCAGTTCCCGACCGGGCCGGCGTGCGCCGCTTGCGCCCGGGCGCGTGCGCATCATCGGCGGCCAATACCGACGCACCCCCATCGCCGTCGTGGCTGCGGCCGGCTTGCGGCCGACGCCGGACCGGGTGCGCGAGACGGTTTTCAATTGGCTCGAGCACCTGCTCGGTGATCTGACGGGCTTGAGCGCGCTCGATCTATTTGCCGGGACGGGTGCCCTGGGCCTGGAGATGGCCTCGCGCGGCGCGCGCCGGGTCGTTCTGGTCGAGCGCGATGGCGCCTCGGCCACGGCGCTGCGGGCGTTGGTCGCGCGCCTGGGCGCCAGCGCCGTGACCGTGGAAAACGCCGATTGGCGCGCGGCATCGACGGCCCTGGCGCCGGCTTCGTTTGACGTGATCTTTCTCGATCCGCCTTTTGATTCGGGCATCCTGCCCCTTGCGCTGGCGGCCAGCCGGCCCTTGCTCGCGCCCGGGGGCATCCTGTATGCCGAATCGCACGCCGCCCTGACACCGGCGTCCCTGGCCGGCGCCGACCTGGAAATTGTGCGCGCCGGCAAGGCCGGTGTGGTTTATTTTCATTTGCTGTGGGCGCGGGCGTGCTGAATAATTGCTCTCCCCGGGTACCGGGGTCTGACCGGATCCGTGGCCGTGCGCGAGCCGGTGCACACTGCGGCATGGCCGACCGATCAACGTTCTACCGTTCCAGGACAAGACCATGGTGATCGCCGTTTATCCGGGCACCTTCGATCCGCTGACCCGGGGTCACGAAGACATCGTGCGGCGCGCCGCCGGCCTGTTTTCCCGCCTGGTGGTGGGCGTGGCCGATAGCCAGGCAAAGAAACCGATCTTCACTCTTGAGGAACGCCTGGAGATCGCGCGCGAGGTTCTGGGTCACTACTCCAATGTCGAAGTAGCGGGTTTCCACGGCCTGCTCAAGGACTTCGCCCGCGAGCAGGAGGCGCGGGTGATTGTTCGTGGCCTGCGCGCCGTCTCGGATTTTGAGTACGAGTTCCAGATGGCCGGCATGAATCGCTATCTCTTGCCCGAAGTGGAAACGATGTTTCTCACGCCCTCGGACCAGTACCAGTTCATTTCCGGAAGCATCGTGCGCGAAATCGCCTTGCTGGGCGGCGACGTCAGCAAGTTCGTGTTCCCCTCGGTCGAACGCTGGCTGGCCCGCAAGATCTCGCAACTGGGCGCGCCCAGCCGGACCAACTGAGCAACGATCGCAGCGGGCGGCGCTGCGCGCGAACCCAGGCGGCGCCGTGGCCCTGATCATCACCGACGAGTGCATCAACTGCGATGTATGCGAGCCGGTATGCCCCAATAACGCAATCCGGCCGGGCGACCCGGTCTACGTAATCCTTCCGGAACGCTGCACCGAGTGTGTCGGACACTTTGCCGAGCCGCAGTGTCAGGCGGTGTGTCCGGTCGCGTGCATCCCGCCGGACCCCCAGCGGCGCGAGACGCGCGAGCAGCTGCTGCACAAGTTCCACGAACTGCAAACCGGGGTTGCACCGGCGGAACCGGGGGCATGAGTCTGCAGCGCGCCGCAGCGCGGCTGGAAAACATCGACGCGCTGCGCGGACTGGCGCTGCTGGGGATCTTGCAGGTGAACGTGCAGTCCTTTGCATGGGGCGCCGGCGACCCGCTGGGCTACCTGTCGCCCGCTCCAGGAACGCTCGAAAGGACCTTGTACTTTTTGCAAGCCGCATTTTTCGAGGGCAAGGCCTACCC
>Ga0209698_10008884_pt1 | contig 10327 bp, 7 predicted proteins | sample LitLauG_LLR_2012_FD_187203 | JGI IMG/M metagenome (GOLD analysis project Ga0209698, IMG submission 187203) | Freshwater sediment microbial communities from Pennsylvania, USA - Little Laurel Run_MetaG_LLR_2012 (SPAdes) (version 2) | ecosystem: Environmental > Aquatic > Freshwater > Creek >... | reverse complement strand
CAGCTCGTTGTCGCCACGATTACCGATGTCGAGGTCCGCGTTTCGCAGGAGGAAGTCGCCGAAGAGCAGATCAAGGCCGCGGAGCAACAGCGACTTTTCGGCGTTGTCCCGAACTACTATGTCAGCTATATTCCCGACGCCGTCCCGCTCACTCGCAAGCAGAAATTTCAACTCGGCTGGAAGTCCACGGTCGATCCGGTTTCCTTCGGAATTGCCGGCGTCATCGCCGGAATCGAGCAGGCCGACAACGCCTTCAGCGGTTACGGCCAGGGCGCGCAGGGATATGCCAAGCGCTTCGGTTCCACTTACGCCGACTTCGTTTCCGGTACATTTATCGGCAGCGCCATTCTGCCCAGCCTGCTGAAACAAGACCCCCGATATTTCTACAAGGGGACTGGCACGAAGAAGTCCCGCTTCCTCTATGCCGTCGCCAACGCCGTCATCTGCAAGGGCGACAACGGCCGCTGGCAGCCCAATTACTCCAGCATGCTCGGGGGCCTCGCCGCCGGCGGACTCTCCAACCTCTACTACCCAGCCTCGAACCGCAACGGCGTCGGCCTGACCTTCGAGAACGGCGCTATCGGCATCGGCGGCACCGCCATCGGCGGCGTCATCCAGGAATTCTTCTTCAAGAAAGTCACGCCGCACTCTTCTGGGACCGAACAGTGACGCTTTCCCCGATGTTTCGGGCCCATGCGAGCGGAGGGGCAGCTTGGCTCGCGCATTAGGCCGGTTTTGCCTGAGATCCTTCGCTACGCCTGAAAAACGGCTACGCTCAGGATGACAAAAATGTATAAGTGCCGAACTGCACCACTACCTCCAAGCCCCCATCCCTTGTCTTCCTAGCATCTCTTGGGCCAGAATGAACATCTTAGGGTATTGATCGCTGTCCGATTCTTCATATCCCGGTAGGGAGATCTCCGCCGCATGTTCCAGGTTCCGCGCCGTCTCGGCGCATTGAGTCTTGTTGTCCTCGGCGCATTCGCGCTCACTTCGCCCGCGACCGCAGCCGAAAAAGCCCACTTGCGCGTGGATGACTGCCAGGTCGAGGCCGAGCTCACCCCTCACCTGCACCAGATCAACGCCCGCGCCAGAGTTAAGTTCACCGCCCTGCAGGACCTCAGCGTCGCTGTCTTCGAACTGCACAACGACCTCCGCGTCACCAAAGTTCTCGACGCCAGCAACCAGCCGCTCAACGCCGAGCGCGTGACCCAGGATTCCACGGTTCGCATCACGCTGCCCAAAGGTCTGCCCAAAGACGCTTCCACGACCCTGACCTTCGAATACGAAGGCGTGCTCGAGTCCGCCGACGACAGTCCGGTGCAGGGTCTCAAACTGGCCTACATCGGCGACGACACCAGCTACCTGCTCTACGCCGGTCGCTGGTTCCCCATGAGCGGCTATGGACTGAACCGCTTCACCTCCACCATCAGCGTGACCATTCCATCGCACATGGTCGCCATTGGCAGCGGCAAAGTCAGCGTCGCCGACGCTCCTGCCTCCACCAAACCCGGCTCCAACGGCCTGCCGCTCAAAACTTTCACTTTCACCTCGACCAAGCCAAGTTTCCCGGCAACGATCATTGCGGGCGCCTTCCAGGAATACAAAAGCGACGACGCCGGCATGGACCTGCACGTCTACTTCAAGCCGAGCCATCAGAAATTTGCGGCTGAGTACGCCAATACCGCAGTCCAGGAGTTCACTTACTTCATCACCCTCTACGGCGTGGCCCCGTCGCCGCGCCTGAACGTGGTTGAACTGCCTGACGACACCGTGCCGTCGGCCTGGGCGCCCCAGATTGCCGCGCTGTCCAGTCACTCCATTACGGAAAAGACCAACTACCGCCTGCTCGCCAACTCCATCGCCCACCAGTGGTGGGGAGTGAACCTCAGCCCCGCGACCAAAGACGACTGGTGGCTGACCGACGGCTTCTCGCGCTACTCCGAGGCGATGTATGTCGAAAACGCGGCCGGCGCCAATGGTCTGGAAGAAGTGGTGAAAGACATGTCGGTAGGCGCGCTCGCCTATGACACCGTTCCTCTTTCCAGCGCCAGCAAGCTCGACCCGTTCTCGCCCGAGTTCCAATCGCTGGTCACCGACAAAGGCGGCATGATCCTGCACATGCTGCGCTGGGTGCTCGGGGAAGACAAATATCTGAAGACGATGCGCGAATTCACCACCAAGTTCGCCGGAAAATCTGCCACCATGGACGACTTCCGCGCCATCGCCGAAAAACATTACGGCAGCCAGCTCACCTGGTTCTTTTCGCAGTGGCTCGATTCCACCGGCGCTCCCGAATTCAAAGTGAAATACACGGTTTACCGACTGGGCGGCGCTCGCGCCCAGCAGCCCAACGCCGCCAAGGAGCCAGGCTTCCGCGTCACCGGAGAAATTTCCCAGGACCTTGACCTTTTCCGCATGCCGGTCAGCGTCAAGATCGACACCGACGGCAAGACGGAAAGCAAGCGCCTCGACGTGGTCGGCACCAATTCGCCATTCACCATCGAGACCTTCGGCCGCCCGCGCCGCATCGCCGTCGATCCTGATCATCACGTGCTCACCAACTCCGGCGACATTCGCATGCGCGCCACCATCATGCGTGGCGTTGCCCTGGTCCAGCAGGGCGATCTCGCCGCCGCGCTCAGCGAATACAACAAGGCCCTCGACATCAACCGCAACAGTTCCCTCGCGCACTACCGCGTCGCCGATGTCTTTTTCCAGCAGCGCAACTACCAGTCCGCCGCCAACGCCTACCGCGAATCCATCAACGGCGACGGCGAACCGCGCTGGACAGAAGTCTGGAGCCGCATCCAACTGGGCAAGATTTTCGACATCACCGGCCAGCGCGAGCGCGCCATCAACGAATATCAGAAAGCCGTCCAGACCAACGACAGCACTTTCGGCGCGCTCGACGAAGCCCGCAAGTATCTCAAACAGCCCTACGAACGGGCGAAGACGAAAGAACCATAGCCACCGTGCCGCCGCGCGCCCTTTCCGCTCGAATCCCTGTTTCAGGGAAAGCTGCGCTCATTCTGCTCCTGGCCCTCCCCGCGATTGCCCAACCAAAATTCGCACCGATCTCCACCGCTGACGAGCCCACCATTGCCGGCCGCCCCGTCGAACTCGACGCCCAGGGAAAACTTCTCCCCTGGCCCATGCCAGACAACACCGGCTATTCCTACTCATCCCATTTCCTCTCGCAGTGGACCATTCTCTGGGACCAGTACAACCGGCAGAAACTTCACTACTACTATTGCTGCTTCGATTTCGACCGCACGACTTACGAAATGACGCCTGACCCGCATTGGGCGAATTCCACCGGATATCTCCGCGCAATGCTGCAGGGCTTCGTCGAGCGCCTCTATCCTTACACCGGTGATCCTCGCACACTCACTTTCCTTGAAGATTTCGTGGACTATGAACTGCAGAATGGCCGCACGCCCGCCGACTACGCATGGGCCCGGGTACCCTATCCATCGGCCGATCCCGGCGAGCACCATTACAGCGGATGGAGCTCGCATGGCAAAGACTATGTCGAGCCTCACGTCGTGGGAGAAGACGGTTATGCCTACCTGCGCCTCTACGAGATGACTGGCAAGCCGGAGTATCTCGAAGCCGCCATTCTCTGTGCCAACGCCCTGGTCAAGAACTACAAACGCGGAGACGAAACGCATTCTCCCTGGCCTGTCCGATGCTTCGCCCGCGATGGCAGGGTGGAAGGTACCGGCATGGGCCCCTACTCCGCCAACGTGATTGAGCCAATCATGCTGTTCGACGAACTCATGCGCCTGCATCAGGGTGATGTCTCCGGCTACCGGCGCGTTCGACAAGCCGCGTGGCGCTGGTTTCAGACTTATCCGCTGCGCAACAACGCCTGGGTCGGATATTTCGAAGACGTTCCGCCCAACATGGCCAACGTCAACCAGGTCATTCCTCTTGAATTCGCCCGCTACGTTCTGCTGCATCCGGAAAAAGATCCACAGTGGAAGCAGCACGCGCAACAGCTCATCGCATGGGTGAAGACCACGCCGAAGTGGCCGAAGTACACGGTCCACGGCGCGACCGTGACCACAGAACAAGGCGACGGGACCAACTTCTGCTGCAACCTGCCCAACCAGTGCTGCGACAGCCATACTGCGCGACTCGCCGCCGTCGAGGCGCTCTACTACGCCAAAACCGGCGACCCCGAAATGCGCGACGCCGCCTTTCGCTCCTTCAACTGGGTCACATATTTTCAAGGCCTGCCCGGAAACGCGCACGCACCCTTCGGCCAAAACCAGTGGTGGTTCACCGACGAGTTTGCCGACGGCCCGCGTCGGTTGATGGATGCATTCTGGGCCGTGCCCGAGTGGGCGCCCGCCGGCGAATCGCACTTGCTCGGGTCGCCCTCCGTAGTCACGAAAATAACTTATGGAAAGGGCTCGGTCGCCTACTCCACCTTCGATCCCGCATCCGTCGATGTGCTGCGCCTGGACTTCACGCCGCAATCGATCACGTCCAACGGCGCGCCCATGAAGCGCCTCAAGGCACTCAACCAACCGGGATTCGTGTTCGATGAATCTACGCACGTCCTGCGCATCCGCCACGATCACGCCCGCGACATCGCCATCCAGGGCCAGAGCGAGATCCGGCCTGCTCTCTACGTCACGTTCGACGATCCCCACCTCGCCGCCGGAACTGAACTTTCGGGCAACTATCCTTCCTCGCTGATCGACTGGCCCCAGCACAAGTGGAAGATCGCCACTCCCAGCGGCAAGTTTGGAACATTCCACCTCGCGCCGGCAGACTCCACCATGCGCGAGGTCGAGTTCACTCTCTCAGCGCCCAGTTTCTTTCTAGGAATCGACATTTACAACGGCAGCACGCAGCCAGCCACGCTCCGCATTCGTTCTCAGGGGTCAGAAGAGGTCTCACTCAAGCTGCAACCCCGCGAGCTAAAACGCCTCCGCACAGGCTGGCGCGGGACGTCGTCCCGGGTCACGTTCACGATAGAAGGCAGCGGCCTGCAGTTCGACAATCTGGCCTACGCCCTGGAGTGATTTTTGCGCTCCGCCCGGCTAACCTTTCCCCACTTTCAGGTGTCTAAATCCCTATCCGGGGAACTTTCGGCTGGCCAGCCGCGTACCTCTTAACAGAATGATTCAGCGGGTTTGAGACCCCCCGACTGAAGCTTTCATCGCCCCTCGCCCCCACCCCGGGGGACGAGGGGCACGCTCACATGAAGACCCTGATCGAAATCGTCCGCCAGTCCCTGGCGACCTTGTGGGCACACAAGCTTCGCTCGTTTCTTACCATGTTCGGCATCGCCTGGGGTGTGGGTTCGCTCTTGTTGCTCGTGGGCTTGGGGGAAGGGTTCCGCAGCGGGCAGCAGAAGCAACTCGCCAACCTCGGGCAAAATATCATGTTCATTTTCCCTGGGAGGATTCCGGCGGCCGCCGGCAATTCGATTTCTGGCCAGGTTTATCACTTTACCTACGAGGATTACCTCGCCATCCGACGCCAGGCACACGATGTCGGCGCCATTTCGCCCGTCATTGAACGCGAAGACATTCGCGCCGTCAGTGACTACGGTTCGACGGCCGGCCAAATATTTGGCGTGGCCACTGCCTACAATCAGATTCGCAATGTCCCGGTTAATCCCGGCCGCTGGTTCAACGAGCAGGACAGCACCGAGCACCGCCGCGTTGCCGTCGTCGGCTGGGAGATGCTCAAGAACACCTTCCCCGGCCGCCCCGCCGTCGGCTATAGCATTCTGTTGAACGGAGTTCAATTTGAAATTATTGGCGTCCTCGAAAAAGTCGGGCGCGACGGCAACAACGGCACCAACTCCCGCATTTTCGTCCCCATCGAAACCATGCGAGAACTCTTCCCGCTGAAAGAAGCCAACACCGAAGGTGCGGTCTCATTCATCAACTATCAACCCATACAAAAAGACCTGCACGCCGAAGCAAAGGCCGAGATTCACCAGATCATCGGCACCCGTCACGGCTTCGATCCCAAACTCGATGACGCCTTCGAGGACTGGGACACCATCGAAGGATCCAAGCGTGTGGCAAAAATCTTTGACGCGATGGACTGGTTTCTTGGCGTGGTCGGCATCGTCACTCTCGGCCTGGGAGCCATCGGCGTCATCAACATCATGCTGGTTTCGGTCACCGAGCGGACGCGTGAGATTGGCTTGCGCAAGGCCCTGGGCGCAACCCATCGCAACATCCTCACTCAGTTTTTCGTCGAGGGAGCATTTCTGACCGCCTTCAGCGGCGGTATCGGGTTGGCCATTGCGTCCGGCTTTGTCACGCTGCTCGCCATGCTCCCTTCGCCTGAGGGCTTTGATACTCCACGCATTATTCCGGCATCGGCAGTCGCAGCCATCGGCTCGCTGGCCATTGCGGGGATTTTTGCCGGCTTGTATCCCGCTCGTAAAGCCGCCCTCCTCGAACCCGTCGAAGCCCTGAGGCAGGAGTAACCATGTACCCCGATCTGCTCCGGCAGGCTTTCCACGCGCTCCGCCACAATCGCCGGCGCACTACGCTGACCATGCTGGGTATGGCCTGGGGCATCGCCACCGTCGTCCTTCTTCTGGCTTACGGCGCGGGCTTTGAGCACGCTCTCTGGGCCGGCTTCCAGTCCTTCGGCACCGATCTCGTCTTCATTTTCCCCGGGCGCACCGAGATGCAGGCCGGCGGCACCAAGGCCGGCACCGAGATTCAATTCACTACCCACGATCTTGACTACATCCGCGACGAAGTCCCCCTGCTCAAACACGTCTCCCCCGAAGTCAGCAAACAGGTCCCGGTCGTTTACGGCACCCGCAGCGACAACTACGGCGTCAGCGGCGTTTACTCGGTCTACGGGCGCATGCGCCGGCTGGCACTTTCCGAAGGCAGCTTCTTCGGTGAAGCCGAGGACTTCTCCCACGCCCGGGTGGCCATTATTGGTTCCGACGTGAAGAAAAAACTCTTCTCCGGTCAGAATGCGATCGGCCAGACCATCCGTCTCGGAGGCATTTCCTATCAGGTCGTCGGCATCATGAAGCACCAGATTCAAAACGGCGACGACAACATCAACGCCCACATCTACATCCCCTTCAGCACCATGAGCGACTTCGCCAGCACCTACTACATCACCACCATTCTCATGGAGTACGAAGGCGATCACAGCAAGGTTGTAGATGCGGCCCGCAAATCCATGGCCTTCCATCACAACTTCAACCCCAAGGACCAGCGCGCCGTATTTGTGTTCGACGTGTTCGCCGATCTCGCCGACCTCAACGCCATCAGTACCGGCATCAAGATTCTGCTCGGATTCATCGGCCTGCTCACGCTCGGCATCGGCGGCGTCGGGCTGATGAACATCATGCTGGTCTCCGTCACCCAGCGCACCCGCGAAATCGGAGTCGAAAAGGCCCTGGGCGCGCACCGCTGGCACATCCTGGTCCAGTTCCTCTCGGAAGCGCTTGTGATCACCGCCATAGGCGGCATTCTGGGAATTCTGCTTGCCTATCTGGTTTCCTGGTCGGTAGGCTCGCTCACTTTGTGGAGCGCCTTCCAGGAAGACGCCGCCGACGGCGACATCCATCTCGCGATCAACACCGCCACGCTGCTCTGGTCCACCGCGATTCTGAGCATTGTAGGAATCGTGAGCGGCATGCTACCCGCCATGAAAGCAGCCCGCCTGGATCCTATCGAAGCCCTGCGCTACGAATAAATTGTCATCCTGAGCGAAGCCGCTGCTCCGCAAAGCGGAGCAGCGGCAAGTCGAAGGATCCCTACCGGCGCCAAACCCCACGGTCCAGGAGCCGTGGCCGCATCACTTGCCGGCCCCGCGCTCCCCATACTCATACACCCCGCGCCCAGCCTTCCGTCCCACGCGCCCAGCCTTCACATACTGCACCAGCAGCGGCGCGGGACGGAACTTTTCGCCCAACGACTTGTGTAGGTACTCCAGAATGCTGAGCCGCGTATCCAGCCCCACCAGGTCCACCAGCTCAAACGGCCCCATGGGATGGTTCAGCCCGAGCTTCAACGCCTTGTCAATGTCCGCCGCCGAGGCGATGCCTTCCTGCAGCATATAGAACGCCTCGTTGCCGATCATCGCGTTGATGCGGCTGGTGATAAATCCTGGCGATTCCCGGATCACCACCACTTCCTTCCCCATGCGCTTGCCCACTTCAACCGCTGTGGCTAGCGTGTCGTCGTCGGTTTCTAGCGCGCGCACGACTTCCAGCAGTTTCATTTTGTGTACAGGATTAAAGAAATGCATGCCTACGCATTTCTTCGCACGATAGGTGACGCTGGCAACCTCGGTGATGCTCAGCGACGAAGTGTTCGAAGCCACGATCGTTCCGGGCCGGCAAATCTTGTCGAGCAGGGTGAAGATTTCAATCTTGGACTCCATCTCTTCCGGCACCGCTTCGATCACCAGGTCGGCCTCGCGTCCCGCTTCTTCCACCGATCCTGCATACTCCAGCCGCTTCATCGCGGCGTCGGCATCGGGCGCGCCCAGTTTGCCAAGCTCCACGGCCTTGTCGAGGTTCGCGCGGATCTCGTTCTCCGCCTTGCGCAGCGCCCCTGGCACCAGATCTTCCAGAATCGTGCGATATCCGCCGACCGCGGCCGCATGCGCGATGCCGCGCCCCATGATCCCGGCGCCGATCACTGCAATGGTCTTGATCTGTGCCACTACGACCCCGCCTTCCCCAATTCCGCCAGCGCGGTATCCAGGTCCCCGCGCACCGTGCTCAGAGATTCGGAGAGACGCTTCCGCTCCTCTGTGTTCATGGCGGGAATGTAGATCGAGATGCGGCGCAGGGTCGCGGAAATATCGTCCACGTAATTGAGCGAGCGAATCAGTTCTCCAGTAGCAGGCATGAGGCTCCAGTCTGTATTTGAAACGGTGGCAGTCGAACTTTCTATTGTGGACGCCCCCGCCGCATTTAGTAAAGCCGCCCCAGAGTATCGCGCCAACCACGCGCCATTCTGTCATTCCGAACGCCCTTCAGGCGTGAGGAACCTGCTGTTCTGACAGCGCGCGAAAAGCAGGTTCCTCGCCGCTAAAGCGGTTCGGAATGACAACCTTGGAAAGAGTATTGCTCACCATAAGAAATTCTTAACACCCTATTAACACTCCGGCATATAATCCTGATCGATTCTTTTTATGGGCCTTCTGTGTGCGTTCGGAATCTAATTCTGCATGAATGAGAATTTTTTGAAACGCTACATTTTTGCCAGTGATTTCGATCAGACCCTGACGTTCAACGACTCCGGCTATGTCCTCGCGGAGCTGGTCGGCATTCCCACGGAGGAATTCGAACGCCGCGCCAAGGGAATGGCCAAGATCAACCTGGTGCAGCAAGGCGCCGAACTCTCCTATCTGCTGTTGCACGATCCCGAGTTCCGCCAACTCGTGCGCAAGGAGCATCTGCACGAGGTCGGCAAGCGCATCCGCCTCAAGGAAAATATCCCTCTGCTCTACCAGTTGCTCGAGTCCGGCATCGACGGGCACCACTTCGATTTCTATGTGCTTTCCGCAGCGCCGGTGGAAGTGATCTATTCCGCGCTTGAAGGTATCGTCCCTAAGGACCACATCTACGGTACTGAATTCCGCTTCAAACCTTCGGGAGAAATCGACACCATCGTCCGCGCCACTGCCGGCTACGGCAAGGTCGCGGTCCTCGATCAGTTGCTGGTTGAGCAGGTCGTCGGCCCCGACCACGTGATCTACACTGGCGACGGCAGTTCCGACATTCATGTCATGCTGCACGTCAACGCTCGCGACGGACTCACAGTCGCGGTTTCCGAGTCGCGCAACGTCTCGCAGATCGCGAAGCGCACCGTGTTGAGCACGAGCGCAGTCGCCGTGCTGGCGCCGATTTTGGAAGAGATCGCCGGATGGGAACGCGCCCGCATTCGCGGCTTCTTCGAAGCCAACGGAATGCTAATCCAGGAGTGGGAACGTGTCCGCACTGATTGGCTGACGGTGCGTCCCGCTTTGAGCGAAGCGCCCGAACCTGCAGCCGGCCCAACTCCGTCAACCGCCCTGGCCTCCTAGCCGTCGGCGGAAAAACACCATTGTCATTCTGAGCGCAGTCCATGCTTCGCGGAACGCGAAGCATGGGTGGAGTCGAAGAATCCCTACCCCCGGCGGGCCGCCTCAGCCCTGGCGCGCCGCTGCGGCCATCCCATGCGCGCGCCGAAATTTCTCCGCCGCCTCTACTCCCATGTAACGGTCCAGCACACGCGAATCGCTTTTGCGCAGGTCTACCAGCACCAGGCCATCCAGCGTGTTCGAGAATGCACGGTCCACGTTGAACCCTAGCAGCCGCCCG
>Ga0209698_10008883_pt1 | contig 10328 bp, 6 predicted proteins | sample LitLauG_LLR_2012_FD_187203 | JGI IMG/M metagenome (GOLD analysis project Ga0209698, IMG submission 187203) | Freshwater sediment microbial communities from Pennsylvania, USA - Little Laurel Run_MetaG_LLR_2012 (SPAdes) (version 2) | ecosystem: Environmental > Aquatic > Freshwater > Creek >... | reverse complement strand
TGTCAAACCGGTGTAGCCAGCCGCCCCCGCCCCGTTCAACCACGAAAGCGTGAAGTCGCTCGCCGTCACCCCCCACAGCGTCACCGCGTCGCCCGCATGAAAGTTGTTCACCGTGCTCCAGATCGTCGTCGTGGCGGCACTGTCATCGATGAAGAATGTGTCCGCCCCGCTGCCGCCGGACAGAAAGTTGGAGCCAGCGCCGCCATCCACCACGTTGGTCCCGCCGCTGACCGAGATCGCATCCTGGCCCCCGCCGCTGACGATGAACCAGTTGGGCGTCGTGGCGGTGATGTTCAGACTGTCAGGCGTGATATTGATATACTCCTGCTGCAAAATGCCGACCGGACCGGTATAGGGCGTCCCTACCGCGGCCACCGGCTGACCCGTTGTGGTATCCGCGACCGACAACACCGGCACACCGCTAAGAGTCTGCTCGGCCAAAGCTGCCAACCCCTGCTGGCCGGTCTCGGTCGGGTGATAATCGTCCCAGAACAAATACTGGTCCTGCGCGGCAAGCGTCGTTGCGGCAAGTGTTCCGCTGCCGGCGCTAAAAAAATTGCCGTTCCATACCGGGGTGGTCACGTTGGTGAGCCCATACAAGCCAGGATTGGCGACCGCATTATCGATCAGCGAGTAGGCGTCGAACACATGGATGCTAGCGCCGGTTATGGTGCCGAGTTGGGCGATTAACGCCGTGTTGTATTCACTGGACAATTGCGACGCCAACGCATCATAGGCGGCCGAAGGCGTGTTGCTGCCGTTGTTCAGCCCCTGGGTGATCTCGGGTATCTTGCCAAGATCAGGCACGTCCATCACCAGCAGGTTTTTCGCGCCCTCCCCAATCAGGCTTTTAATGAAGCTGATCTCATTCGCCACGGAGGCATTTATGTCGGTGGTCTGTTGCGCCGCGCTCAGGTTGGTGGCGAGGATGCTGTCCACGTCATCGCTTCCCACCGACAGCGTATAGAGCGCGTTCGCCGACGGCTTCGGCACCTGCAACTGAAACTGAGAAAGCTGCGCCGGCAGCGAGACCGCCTGATACTGCGGCGCATTGGCGTTCTGCGGCGTCGATCCGGTTTCGGCGGCCCCATAGGCGAAATCCTTGCCTCCGGACAGGCTTGGCGCAAGCGTGCCAAGCCCGAGGGCAATGGACAAATCCTGTACCCAGACTGGGCCGTTGCTAAACACGGTGCCGGATATCGAGCCATATTGTTGCTTGTAATACGGCGGTGACACCGGCGCCGAGGTGCTGATCGAAACGTTGCCTGCGTCCGACAAACTATCGCCGAACGCATAGATCGCGCTGTAGGTGGGCAGTACCGAAGTTTGCGACATAAACGAAAATCCTGTTCGAGGCTTCGACGTCCACGCCAACCGCCGCTGCTGCAATGGCAGCAGTCTTGTTCGGACGCGAAGGGCCCCGGCGGGCAATGCTTAACCTACCCCGCCCGAGGACCCTTTTCCGAATTGGGGATACTCACGAACCGATCAAGCGTGATCACGCGTCTGTTTGCCCAAAGGTCGATACTGAAACGAAATCCACCATCCGCAATCGTTGCCCCCCAACAAAGACCGGTACCCGGCGGTGGCTGGACCAGCCACCGCCGGGTGCGTAACGAATCAGCCGTGGTGCAAACGAGGCATGGTGACGTGAATCTCATGCTGCCCCAATGCCGAGAAACGCCCCGTCATCCCAGCGGAACCAAGGTTGCCGCGAGACCCCAACCAGCCTGTTCCAAAATCACCTGGCGTCATTGTTGCCATTGTCGCGCTATCGGCCAGAGGAAGACCGGCAAGCGCGGACCGCCCCGAAGACGCCGCCCCACCCACTCCGTTCCCGCCACCCGCCGCGCTGACATCATTCGTCGTATTGCCAAAGCCAGTATGGATGAATGCGTTTCGAACCTGTCCGGTAACGTTGGCGTTAACCTCGCTGGCCGGGACCGTTCCCCCGGTCGACCCGCTGGTGCGAATCGCCGAACGCGTCCTCCACCCAAAGCGGGGTGCCACGGGCGCAACGGTGACCGGACTAACAAATCCCGAAACCGGGGTCTCATTAAATCCCAACACGCCCAACAGGGTTTTATCCACCGGCGTCAAAACCCCGTTCAACCCGGGAACAGCCACGTATTCGAACGAGTCGCCATTGGACACCGCCCAGTCCGCCGTGTCGCCACTGGGGGCGAATTGCCCAAGGTTGGTCACGCCGCCATTGGTCGAGAAATAGCCCCCTGAGTTCGGCGTCGCCAACACCCCCGGCGCCGCGTAATTCACCAGTTCCAACGCACCATCGCCATAGATACGCCCCAGCGCGTGGGCAATCTCATGTTCCGCGATGCCAATGAACTCGAACAGCCCCGCCGCGCTTTGATTGTTCGGGTCGAAACTGTAATTGTACGCGGAGCTGAAGCCGATCTCGCCGTCCGCCGCGGTGGCCGTGGGCGACAGCAGGCCCCAGGCCTTTTCTTGCGCCGGCGACACGTAATAGCTGGCGATCTGCGATGGCGCCGTGGCCGGCAGCGACGCCAGCCCCTGGACCGCCGCCCGATTGCTGGCATTGGCCTTCAGTTCGGCAACGAGGTTGGTGTAGGACATTCCGATGCCGCCTAACGGCCCCCCTTCGGCCACGGCACCGGCCGGCAACGTCACACCGCCGATCTCGTTCCACCCGACGTTGATGTTGACCGTGATGGGGTTGGTGATCAACGCGTCCAGCACCCCGGCGACATAAGACAATGCGGCGGTAAACCCCGCCGGCGCCGCGGCAACGCTCGCGTCATAGGTGAATTGGATTTGCATTTTATCCCCCTCGTCGTAATGGTTCGAGGCGGTATCCTTCCACTCACCGATGTGAAATGGCGATGCAAGATTCCGTGTTCTGGCCTAATTATATTTCGATGTTGCCATTACAATATATTTCGATTTCGTGCGGCGAAACAAGCACCGGGACAACGCGGGTCGGCCAATTATTTTGTAATAATTAACTATTTGCAATAAAAATCCCACCCGTACCGTCAACCCCCGCCAAACCGCAAGAACGTCCCGAACATCGCCTAGTCCGCCTTGAAACGCGCCAGCACCTCCCGGTCGACCTCAATCCCCAAGCCATACCCCGTCGGAACCGAAACAATTCCATTCCGATGCTCGATCGGTTCCGTCAACAGCACCGCCCGCACCGGATGCTCAGTGCGATCCAATTCCAGCATCGGCTCCAGCGGCCGCAGCGACGGCGGCGTGAACGGCGCGGTCACCGCCAGCAGGTGCAGACCCGCGGCGATCGCGATCCCGGTGCCCCACACATGCGGTGCAAACCGAACGCCGTACGCCGCCGCCATGTCGGCGATCTTCTTGCACTCCGACAACCCACCCGCCGAACAAGTGTCGGGCTGGACGATATCGACCGCGCGCCGTTCCAGCAGCTCTCGGAAGCCAAACCGGGTGAAGGCACACTCGCCGGTGGCGATCGGAATCGACAGCGCGGACTTCACCCGCAGATGGCCGTCGATATCCTCCGGCGGCACCGGTTCCTCAAACCAACCAATATCGAGGTCCTCGATCCGGCGGCCCAACCGGATCGCCTCCACCGAATCATAAGCGTGGTTGGCATCGATCATCAGCGCGGTGTCGGCGCCGATGGCCTCCCGCACGGCGTGCGTGATCCGAACGTCCTCCGTCACCCCAAAACCTACTTTCAGCTTTACCGCGGCAAAACCCTGATCGCGGTACTGCACCGCTTCCTCAACGAGATAAGCCGCCGGGTCACCCGTTTCGCGACGGTACAGACCGGTGGCGTATGCCTTAACGGAATCGCGGATGGGACCGCCCATCAGCCGGTGAACCGGTTGCTGGAGAAACTTACCTTTCAGGTCCCACAACGCGATATCGATGCCGCTCAGTCCTTGCAGAATAACGCCCTTCTGCCCGTGATCGCGGTATCGCGCGTAAAGGTCGTGCCACAAAAACTCGCTCCGCATCGCGTCCTGACCAACCAGGACCGAGCCCAGTTCCTTGACCACCGCCGCGTTGATGCGTGCTGGACCGTAACATTCACCCCACCCGACCAGGCCTTGATCGGTTTCGATCTCCACGACCAGCGCCGCGCGCTTGGAATACCAGGCGCGCGAGTAGGCAAACGGCTGCGACAGCGTCGCCTCCAACACATGGGCGCGGACCTTGGTGATTTTCATGGCATCCTCTGCAACCAGCGTTCGGATCGTAAGCACGGAAGCGTACCAGTCACCAGCGCGACATGTATAGTCGCCAGACACAAAAATATTCCAAAAACGATACAAAATACCCATTAAGGCCGTTCAAATTGGCATACCCCACCAGCGCCGCAAATACCCCACAAACCAAGAAGATCAGCCAAACAAATCGCCCAGCACCTCATTACATTTCTAACTCTACTCGGTGATCTCAGTGGCTCAGTGGTGTATTATTCTAAATTCACCCCCAAAACAAATCGATGCCAGTAAGCCACCAAATACCAAACGAAGCCACCCCCACCAACCTTGACGCCGGCGCCAGACTCCCCTCCCCTACAAGCAAATTGGGAAATAACGCCATGACACCACATTGGGTTGGCACCTGGGCCGCGACACCCGCCCCGGCGGACGGCGTGACGCTCAGCAGTCCCACCATTCGCATGTTTCCGCGCATCAGCATCGGCGGCGACACCATCCGGGTCCGGTTGTCGAACGCCGCCGGCACCGGGGATTTGGTGATCGCATCCACCCGGGTCGCCCTGCGCGGCCCCGGCCCGTCAATCCGGCCGGACACCGATCGCGTCGTCAGCTTCAACGGCACCAGCGCGGTGAAAATCCCAGCCGGCGCCTTCGCCATCAGCGACTCAATCTCGCTGACCGTGGCGCCGTTGGAAGACCTCGCCGTCAGCATCCACATCCCCAACGATATCCCCGCCAGCTTTGGTGTCACCGGCCGCTACGCCCGTCAGTTCAACTATCTCTCGCCCCCCGGCGATTTCACCGGACAACCGGTCATGCACGCCAGCCGGGTCATCGACGACTGGTTCTTCCTGAGCGGAATAGATGTCCTGACCAGCCCCGATGTCGGCGCTATCGTTGCATTCGGCGATTCGATAACCGACGGCAACATCTCCTCGCACGACGCGTTTTGCCGCTGGCCCGACCAGCTCGCGCGGCGGCTGATCGCGCGCGGCGGCAAGCGGTTCGGAGTCATCAATCAAGGCCTCGGCGGCAACCGCATCCTGCACGATATCCGCGGCGACTGCGGCGTCAAACGGTTCGATCGCGACGTCCTGGCGCAACCCGGGGTGACCCATGCGATCGTCGTCCTCGGCATCAACGATATCCGCAACCGCCGAGGCCTCGCCGCCGAGACCGTCACCGCCAAGGACTTGATCAACGGCCTCAACCAAATGGCGATGCGCGCCCGCGACCGCGGCATCAAGTTATTCGGCGGCACGCTAACCCCGTTCGAAAACGAAACATTCATGCTGGGCGCCTACACGCCGGAAGGCGAGGCCAAGCGCAACGCCGTCAACCACTGGATCAGAAGCGCCGGGGCGTTTCACGCCGTCATAGACTTCGACCAAGGCCTCCGCGATCCCGATCATCCCGCTCGGATGCTGCCAATCTACGACAACGGCGATCACCTGCACCCGAGCGATGTCGGCTATAATCGCATGGGCGATCTCATCGATCTGTCCCTGTTCGATTAGACAATCCGCATTTGCCCTCTGCCGGACTCCGGGCTTAAGCTGGGAATTGCATCTTTCGCTGAACAAGAAGAACGGAGGAAATCATGCATTACAAAAGGATATCGGCCGACTGCCATCTCGATATGCCGTGGATGCCGCCTGAGCTGTTCACCTCGGAAGCCCCCCGCGAATTGCGCGATCGCATGCCATTCGTGACCGACGGACCGGACGGACCGAAATGGGTCACCAAATCCGGCGCGAATTTCGGCCTGCTGAATGGAGTCGGACCCGGCGGCGCGAAATTGGTCCCCGGTCAAAACAAACGCGTCGACATCATGGCCGAAACCGGACTCTTCGCCGACGGCAAGAAGGGCATCCAGCGCGTCTCCGACCCGCATCTGCGTCTGAAGGACATGGAACGCGACGGCGTCGATGCCGAAGTCATCTTCGGTATTCTGGGCTCCGCGTCCAAGATGCAGGACCACGAAGCCGCCAACGAAATGTTCAGGATCTATAATGACTGGCTGAAGGATTTCTGCAGCCATTATCCGGACCGTCATATCGGCCTGGCCTGCATTCCCTATGCCGACATCGACAAAGCGGTGGAGGAAATCTATCGCACCGCGAAAATGGGCCTGCGCGGCATCGAGGTGTCCTGCTCCTGGGACATGGAACCGATGTGGCACCCGTACTGGGAACCCCTGTGGCAAGCCGTCAACGACGTCCAACTGCCGCTGCATTTCCATACCTTCCCCACCATCAATCCCAAGGCCCGCGAGATGGCCAAGGGGCTGACGCAACGCGCCGCCTTGTTCACCGGCGTCTCGTCCTTCCAATTGGGCCTCATCCACATCATCGCCGGCATGATGGGCGCCGGCGTGTTCGAACGGTTCCCCCGCCTCAAGGTGTCGTTCGGCGAAAGCGGCATCGGCTGGATTCCCTACGCCCTCGATCGCATGGATTTCGAATTCGAGGATCGATTCCGCGACCTGATGAAGTTGAAACCCAGCGAATATTGGCAACGCCAGTGCAAGGCGACGTTCCAGTATGACGTGATCGGGCCGAAGCTGATCAACGCCAACAACCTCATGACGGTGGACACGCTGATGTGGGGGTCGGATTACCCGCACACCGATGGCATCTGGCCGGAATCGTCGAAATACATCGAGGAACAATTCGCCGGCCTGACCGCCGACGACGTCCACAAGATAACCTGTGAAAACGCCGCGAAATTCTACAACCTGACCAACTGATCGCTATCGTCCGGAATGATGGCCCCGCCATCATTCCGGACATCGGTCGACCACGGGGCGACGAGTTGACACCCAGCGGGACAAGCGAACACGCTATCTCGGAACGCCCCCGCAAGGACCATCCCCATTGAACGCCGCCGCCACGCACCGGGACTTCCAAGAAGCCGCCGACCTGATCGTGGTGGGCGCCGGAATGGCCGGCTTCTGTTGTGCGATCCAGGCCGCCAGCCAAGGCGCCAACGTCATTCTGTTGGAAAAAGAAGCCGCCACCGGCGGCAGTTCCCGGCTCAGCGGCGGCTCGTTCGCCTTCGCCGGCACGGACGAGCAGCATGCGGCGGGAATCCAGGACGATGCCGCCCACCTCCTCGACGACCTGCGCCAGATCGGCCAGCACAAGAACAACGAAGCCCTGCTGGCCGCGTTCGGCGATGAGCAACACGCCACCTACCGCTGGCTGCAATCGTTCGGCTTGGTATTCGGACCGCCGAAGATCGCCTCCGGCCAGTCCGTGCCCCGCACCCACCGCGCCGACCCGATCGGCATGTTCAGGCTGCTGGAACAGGCCGCCGCGCACACCGGCCGAGTGCGCCTACTACGCCAAACCGGTGCCACCCGCCTGCTGCGCGATCAGGCCAGCCGAACCGTCATCGGCGTCCTGGCGCAAAACACCCGACACACGCTGACCATCGGCGCTAACCGAGCCGTCGTGCTCACCACCGGCGGCTTCATGCGCAGCGAGGCATTGTTGGCCAAATTCGCCCCAAACCAGGACGCAGCGCTGCGTATGGGCGCCGACGGCTGCACCGGCGACGGCCTCCGCATGGCATGGCAACTCGGTGCCGATCTCTGTGACATGGGGTTTATCCGTGGCACCTTCGGCATCCATCCCGATGCCGGCCCGCGCGACCACCATTTCCTCCATTCCATCTACATGGGCGCCATCGCGGTCAACCGGTCGGGACACCGGTTCGTGGACGAATCGTTATCGTACAAGCTTGTGGGCGACGCCTGCCTCCTACAGCCCGGCGCCATCGGGTTCCAGATTTTCGACCAGGGCGTAATGGATCGCTCCACCGCCGACGGCTCCTCGTTCGACCTCGCCGCCGAACGGCGCACCGGCCGCCTGATCGAGGCCCCCAGCCTGCCGGAGCTGGCAAACCGTCTCGGCATCGACCCCACCGCCCTGGCGGCAACGTTAGAGCGCTACCACGCCGACATCGCGCATGGCGCCGACCAAGTGTTCGGCCGCACCAGCCTGTCGTCCGGCTGGGGCAAGCCAGTGCGGATCGAGCGCGCGCCGTTCTACGGCTACCCAACCCGCAGCGCCGTCGTCGGCACCTATTGTGGCCTGGTGGTGGATGCAAGCCTGCGGGTCCATGACGTGTTCGGCGCCCCGATCCCAAACCTGATGGCCGCCGGCCACGTCACCGGCGGATTCCACGGCGCGGGCTACATGACGGGCACGGCACTCAGCAAGGCCGCGGTATTTGGCCGCCTGGCCGGCCAAACGGCCGTGGGTCCAACGGAACAGCCGCCCCGTTAAACCAACCGGCTCCCCAAATCCGCCGCGGGATGATATTGTCGCGCAACATGAACGAACGATCACGCCGGAGAGACGCCACCATGAACCGCCGGACCTTGCTCGCCGCCCTCGGCCCCGCCGTGATCAGCGGAACCGTTCGCGCCGCCACCGCCTATCCCAACACCCCGGTGCGCGTGATCGTCCCCTATCCGCCGGGGGGCACCACCGACATCGTCGGCCGCATCATCACCGCCCGCCTGACCGAGCGACTGGGGCAGTCGTTCTTCGTCGAAAACCGTTCCGGGGCGAGCGGCATGATCGGCACCCAGGCGGTCGCGGCGGCGAACCCGGACGGTGCAACGCTGTTGCTCGCCTCGATCGCCCAGGTCATCAACGTGGCGGTCTACAAGACTCAGCCGTTCGATTTTGCCACCGACTTCGCGCCGATCTCGTTGATCGCCACCACGCCGAATGTTCTGTCCGTGCACCCAAGCGTGCCGGCAAAGAACCTCAAGGAACTGCTGGCCCTGGTGCGCGCCCACCCGGGAGAATACAAATTCGGCTCCACCAGCCTCGGCGGCTCACCGCACATGTGCGGTGAGCTGCTGAAGGTGATGACCAAGGTGAACATCGTCCACGTCCCGTACCGCGGCGCGGCGCCGATGCTGACCGACCTGATCGGTGGGCAGATACCGATGGCGTTCGACAATCTGCCGTCGTCCCTGCCGCTGATCCGCTCCGGTCAGATCCGCGGCATCGCCGTCACCAGCGCCACCCGCTCCGAGATGGCGCCCGATCTCCCGACCTTCGCCGAAAGCGGCTTGCCCGGCTACGAGGTTTCCGGCTGGTACGGCCTGCTCGCGCCGTCGAAGGCGCCGCCCGACATTGTCACGCTGCTGCACAAGACGATCATCGATATCCTTGCCGAGGAGCCCACGCGGCTGAAGCTGCAAAACTCCGGCACCGAACCGGTGGGCACGTCATCCGCCGCCTACGCCGACATCATCGGGTCCGACATCGCAAAATGGACGAAAGTTGCAACGATGACCGGCGTGCATGCACAGTAACAACCCGGACAGGTCACACGCCCTCATCGCCACGGACCGATGGATCGTTAAGACCATGTACCGTCCTCCCAGATGCGATAACCGGCGGCCCGAACAACACCGGTTGGTACAACACCCTTTGACACAACCCACCGAGTCATCCGGTGAAGCCCATTGGCCGCTAAGCGCCGGGAGCACTGCCAGCACACCCAGCGGCTGAAACGCCGCCGAAAGCAACACAGATCGATCAAGATCACCGAAACTACCAGAGACCACCAAAAACCACCCGTGCCACCAACCGATGATTACAAACAAAGTAATAAATCTCAGTGAACTCCGTGCCTCTGTGGTGCATTCAACACTTTCGCCTAACCAAAACCGCCCCACATCGAAGCGTCGATCAGTCATTCCCCCCGCGCTCCGGTCTCACTGCCGGACCAAATTCGCCGCCTGCGCCACTGCATGCATGTCGGCCACCTTGGCCTTCAGATAACCGCCGAACGCATCCGGCGAAACCCCGATCCGCTCGACCCCAAGCGCCGGAAAGGCTTTTCGCACCCCGGCCTCCCCCAAGCTGTCATTAAACGCGGCATTCAGCCGGTCGATCACCGCACGCGGCGTTTTTGCCAGCGCCAGAATCCCGAACCAGGCGCTGGATTCGTGCCCCGGCACGGTCTCGGCGATCGTCGGCACACCCGGCAGCAGCGCCGATTGGTTCGCCGTCCCCACCGCAATCGCCCGCAACTGGCCGCTGCCGATCCGCGCCAGCACCGCCGGCACATTCTCGAACTCCACCGGCAGCCGCCGGCCAGCAGATCGACCAGCGC
>Ga0209698_10008880_pt1 | contig 10328 bp, 8 predicted proteins | sample LitLauG_LLR_2012_FD_187203 | JGI IMG/M metagenome (GOLD analysis project Ga0209698, IMG submission 187203) | Freshwater sediment microbial communities from Pennsylvania, USA - Little Laurel Run_MetaG_LLR_2012 (SPAdes) (version 2) | ecosystem: Environmental > Aquatic > Freshwater > Creek >... | reverse complement strand
TGCGGTGCCTGCGGTGGGCGAGCCCGTCCATGTTCTGAGTTCGTTAAGCGTTGGCGGCCGATGTGCGCTGCATCAAGGCCGTGCCCGCGCGCGGCCTGCCGAAACTTTAGGGTGGTCGCCCGCGCCGAAGCGGTTGAAAAGGGCGCTTGGGCCGGCCCCGGAATTGCTCCCGCATGACGGCTCAGTTTTGGGCTTAGCGGGCCGGATCGGCGTGATCTACTGTTGCCACCAAGCCGCAAGCCCTATCCCATGGATACCATGCCGTTTCCGGAGCCCGAAGCGCCGGAGTTGGAACGCTACTGGCTGTATTCGAAATTCGAAATCGACGCGTTGATTTCGCGCCTGTGCGATGACCGCGTGCCGATGACCGTCTACTGGGGCACCGACGGCGAGTTCGCGGTCACCCAGATCATGAAAGTCGACGGCGCTCGCAACGAGGTGCACTTCGACCTGCCGAACCAGCCGCAGCTGCAAACCCAGCTGCTCGAAGCCGCCGAACTCGTGTGCGTTTCCTTCGTCGAGAACATCAAGATGCAGTTCACGGTCGGCGCGCCGCGGCGCTCCTCGAGCGGCGGCTATCCGACATTCCTGGCCGCACTGCCCGAGCGGGTTCTGCGCCTTCAGCGGCGCGAGTATTACCGGGTGCGCATTCCGGAAACCCTGGCTGCGTCCTGCCTCGTTCCATTCGCGGGCGATGGCGCGCAGTACGAATCGCTGCGCGTGCTCGATCTGAGCGTCGGCGGCCTGGCCGTGCTGGCCTATCCGCGCCATTTCGACGTCAGCCTGGCCAACGTGGTCGATCGTTGCTACCTGGACCTGCCGGGCGTGGGCACCGTGACCGTGGGAATGCGGATCGCGCACGTCGAGACCTCGGCCGACGGACAGACACGGCGCTGCGGATGCGAATTCGTCGATCTGTCGCCGCAGGCGCGCATGATGCTTCAGCGCTACGTGCACAAGATCGACGTGGCGCAGCGCCACCGGCACGGCCCGCGCAAGGTCGCCTAGCCTCGACCCTCACCCCCGACCCCTCTCCCGCGAGCGGGGAGAACTGCTCTTCCGGTTTGCGGACAAGAACGCGCGCCCCCGGGAACAATCTGGAGGTTGTGGCGCTCGATCGCCCCTCGCCCGCTTGCGGGAGAGGGGAGGGGGTGAGGGTAGATCCGCGCCGTCAGTCGCCGGCGTTCGCGCCGGGCGCCGGCTGCAGCGCGGCCGGTTCCGCGACCGGGTACAGCTCGCTCCAGGCGCGCTCGTACTGTTCTCCGGTACCGATCCAGGCGACGGTCCCGACCGACAGGGCGGCCGTATAGAGCGCTGCGATCCGTTCGCCGAGCGCGTCCCTGACGCGGATTCGCACGGCCGACAGCAGGTGCGGGTGGCCTTCGGCGTAGACGCGCGCAATCGTCCGCATGCCGGCTGCGTAAGGCAGCAGCGACTCGGGCAGGCCGGCGATGCCGCGACGGCCGTCGCGACGCCGTTCCGTCGTGTCTTCGAACCACACGAACAGATCGGAACTTCCCGGCGAGGTGGCGCCCTGAATGGCGGCCTGCCGGGCATACTCGGAAAGCGGGCGCGTGACTTGTTCGGCCAGGCGGCGCACGAGTTCGGATCGAGTCATTCGAGCAGTCCTTGGACGGCGCGCTGGACAGATCGGCGCGCCTTTCCCTTCGGATCGGCCTGCCGGCAGGGCGTCTTGAGCAATGGCCGGGGATCACGGCGCAATTCATTCGATCCGCCCGTGCCGGGCAAGCGCGCATCGGACCTAAAGTGCGACGCCAGTTGGCCGATATTTGATCGTTAGGGGCATCTCTACCCCCCGAATAATCAGCGTTAATCCATTTGTTCCGCGCACCCTGTCTGCGCGGACGTGTCGCGCTGATGGCAGATTCGGATCAAACGTCGCAGGACCGCACGCTCGAGCCATCGGCCAAGCGTCTGGAGAACGCGCGCCGCGAAGGTCGAGTGCCGCGCTCACGCGACCTGTCTCATCTGCTGGTGCTGGGGACCGCGGTGCTCGGCCTGAGCCTGGTCGGCGCGCGCGTCGCGCAGGCCTGCCGCGATGTGCTCGTTCGCGGCCTGAGTTTCGATGTGGCGGCGGTTTCCGATCCGACCCGGATGGGCGCTCGGCTGGCCGATCTCGCCCTGGGTGCGACCTGGGCCATGCTGCCCCTGCTGGCCGCCCTGCTGACCTCGGCCCTGGCGGCGCCGCTGCTGATCGGCGGATGGAACTTTGCGCCGGGCGCCGTTGCCCCGCATTTCGAACGTCTGAATCCGCTCAACGGGATGCGGCGCTTCCTTTCGCTGTCTTCGCTGGTCGACCTGAGCAAGGTGATGCTGATCGCGATCCTGCTGTCGCTGGTCGGCGGCTACTACATCGTCGGGCACATGGAGGACTTCGCGGCTCTGTCGCTGCAGAGCCTGCCGGGGGCGGCGGCGCAGCTGAGCTCGATGCTGCTGGCCGCGTTCATGTTGCTGGCGGGCACGCTGGCGGCGGCGGCGGCGATCGACGTGCCCTACCAGATCACGCGCTACCGCAACCAGATGCGCATGACGATCGACGAGGCGCGCCAGGAGGACAAGGAGAGCCAGGGCGATCCCCACATCAAGCGGCGCGTGCGGGCGGCGCAGCGCGAGATGGCCCGCAAACGCATGATGGCCGCCGTGCCCAAGGCCGACGTGGTGGTCACGAACCCGACCCACTTCGCGGTTGCGCTCAAGTACCTGCAGGCGCGCCACCGCGCTCCGGTCGTGGTCGCCAAGGGCACGGGCGCGGTGGCCGAGCGCATTCGCGCCCTGGCGGCCGAAAGCGGCGTTCCGCACCTGGAGGCCCCGCCGCTGGCGCGTGCGCTGTATCGACACGTCGAGATCGGCACCGAGATCCCGGCCGCGCTGTATACGGCGGTGGCGCAGGTGCTGGCCTACGTGTACCAGCTCAAGCGCTATCGCAGCGGCCAGGGCGAACGCCCCGCCGAGCCGCACGACATCGAAATTCCGCGTGGACTGGACCCCCTGGAGCCGAGGGCCAGCGCGTGAAAACGACCCTTGTCGTGGATTGACCCATGAACGGTTTGGCCGGCATCTTCGATCATCCGCTGCTGCGCTCGGTGCCCTGGCGCTCGCTCGCGGTGCCGCTGCTGATCTTCCTGGTCCTGGCCATGATGATCATCCCGCTGCCCGCGTTCGTGCTGGACCTGATGTTCACCTTCAACATCGCGCTCGCGCTGATCGTGCTGATGGCCGCGGCCTACACGCGCCGCCCGCTCGAGTTCGCGGCGTTCCCGACCGTGCTGCTGCTGACCACCCTGATGCGGCTTTCGCTGAACGTCGCGTCGACGCGGGCCGTGCTGACGCTGGGGCACACGGGGCCGGCGGCGGCCGGCAAGGTGATCGAATCGTTCGGACACTTCGTCATCGGCGGCAACTTCGCGGTCGGCCTGATCGTGTTCGCGATCCTGGTCGTGATCAACTTCGTGGTCGTGACCAAGGGCGCGGGACGCATCGCCGAGGTGGCGGCGCGCTTCACCCTGGATGCGATGCCGGGCAAGCAGATGGCGATCGACGCGGACCTGAACACCGGCGCGATCGACGACAAGGAAGCGCGCCGGCGCCGCATGGAGGTCGCGCAGGAGGCGGACTTCTACGGCGCGATGGACGGCGCCAGCAAGTTCGTGCGCGGCGACGCGGTGGCCGGCATCCTGATCCTGTTCATCAACGTGATCGGCGGGCTGGCGATCGGCATGGTCCAGCACGACCTGTCGTTCTCGGTGGCGGTCGGCAACTACGTGTTGCTGACGATCGGGGACGGGCTGGTCGCGCAGATCCCGGCGCTGGTGATTTCGATCGCGGCCGGCCTGATCGTCTCGCGCGTGGGCCGCGAGGAAAGCGACGTCGGCGTGCAGATGCTCGAGCAGCTGACGCGCACCCCGCGCGCGCTGGGCGTCACGGCCGTCATCCTGTTCGTGCTGGGCGTGATCCCGGGCATGCCCTGGCTGGTGTTCCTGCTGCTGGCGGCGGGCTGCGCCCTGTCGGCGCGCTGGCTGTGGCAACGCGAGCAGCGCGCGCTGCAGACCGCCGCGCAGGCGGCCAGCGTGCCGCCGCCGTTGCCGTCTCAGGAAGCCAGCTGGGACGACATCCTGCCGGTCGACGTGCTGGGACTGGAGGTCGGCTACCGGCTGATCCCGCTGGTCGACCAGAACGCCGACGGCGAGCTGCTGCAGCGGATCAAGGCGATCCGCAAGAAGTTCGCGCAGGACATCGGATTCCTGCCGCCCCCGGTGCACATCCGCGACAACCTGGAGTTGAAGCCGAGCCAGTACCGGATGCTGCTGAAGGGAGTCGTGATCGGGGAGGGCGAGGCTTTCAACGGCATGTGGCTCGCGATCAACCCGGGCGGGGTGACCCAGGCCGTGCCGGGCACGCCGACCCGGGACCCCGCCTTCGGGCTCCCGGCGATCTGGATCGAGGGGCGCACGCGCGAATCGGCGCAGGTGCTCGGCTACACCGTGGTCGACACCGCCACCGTGGTCGCCACCCACGTCAACCACCTGCTGCTGTCGCAGGCCGGCCAGCTGCTGGGCCGCGCGGAGACGCAGGCCCTGATCGATCACGTGGGAAAGCTTCAGCCCAAGCTGGTCGAGGACCTCGTGCCGAAGCTGATACCGCTCGGAACCCTGCAGAAGGTGCTGTCGAATCTTCTGGAGGACGGGGTCCACATCCGCGACATCCGCACGATCGTCGAAACGCTGGCCGATGCCGCGACCCGCACCACCGACCCGCTCGAACTGACCGCCGTCGTGCGCACCGCGTTGCGCGCATCGATCGCCCAGTCGCTGTTCGGCACCACGCGCGAGCTGCCGGTGATCGCACTGGACCCCCAGCTGGAGAAGGTCCTGTCGCAATCGCTGGGCGCCGCCAACGAGACGCCCGCGTTCGAGCCGGGCCTGGTCGATCTGCTGCAGCGGGGCGCCGCGGTCGCGGCCAAGCGCCAGGAAGACATCGGCTTGAATCCGACGCTGCTGGTGCCGGATCGATTGCGCCTGCCGCTGACCCGGCTGCTGCGGCGCGCCGCGCCCCGCCTGCGCGTGCTGGGTCACACCGAGGTGCCCGAAACCAGCACGATCCGCGTCAGCACGGTGCTGGGCGCGCCCGCTTGATTCGGCCCGAACAAACATTCGATTGATGTCTGACATACGCCGCTGCGAAGGGAGAACACGATGAGCTTCAGGCGATACATAGCGAGCACGGTGCGCGAGGCGCTCGACCGCGTGCGACGGGAGCTCGGTGAAGACGCGGTCATCCTCTCCAACAAGCGGCTGGGTCCGGGCCGGGTCGAAATCGTCGCCGCCGCGGCCAATTCGATGCAGGCGCTGGTCGAGGAGGCGGATCGCCCGCTCGCGAGCGCGCGCCAGGCCGCGGCCGCCGGCGAACGCGCCAGGTCCGAAGCGCGGCCGCAGACCGAGTCGTTCCACGACTTCATCCGCCGCCAGGCTCCCACGCCGGCCGCGCGCCCGCGCCCGGTCGCACCCGAGGCGCCGCCGCGCGCGCGGCAGGATGCATCCGAGCGGTTGCCGCAAGCTGCGCCCGTGCCTCAAGCCGAGCCGGCGGCGGCGCGCAACGGCGTGGCCATGTACCACGAAGTGGCGCGGGTGCACCCCGAGCCGGACCCGGGTCCTGCCGTCATGCCCGAGCCGCAGCCGGCGCCGGCCGTTTTCCGTCAGCGGCCGGCGCTCGACGCCGAGCCGCCGTCCGCGGCGACCGTGACCGGCTCGGCATCGCCCGGGGCACTGAGCGCGACACGGCCCCGCACGCTGCCGCCCGCGCCACCGCCGCCTCCCGAAGCGGTGGCCGCGCGCCAGCCGGCCCCGGCCCCGGCGCCGAAGCCGCTGGCGACCTCGGCCGCACCGCAGGAAAGCGCTGCGCGAAGCGCGCCGGAGAAGGACGAAAGCAGCCAGGTGATGGCGGAGTTGCGTTCGCTGCGGGCTGCGCTGTCGGACCGGATCGCCGCGCTGGAATTGAACATCGCTTCCACCCGGCCGGCCGCCGCGGCCGACGCCGATGTCGCGCGCAGTCCGGCGCCGACCCGCGTGATGACCCGGTTGCTGATGTCGGGCTTTTCTCCCGACCTGGCACGCCGGATCGCGGGGCATGCGCCGGCGACCGGCGACATCGACGCGACCGACGCCTGGCTGCATGAAGTGATCGCCGGCAATCTGCGCTGCGCCGCGGCCGTGGACGGCCTGATGGAGAGCCAGGGCGCCATCGCTCTGGTCGGACCGACCGGCGTGGGGAAGACCACGACGGTGGCAAAGCTGGCGGCCCGCTTTGCGGTGCGCTACGGCGCGGCGCAACTCGGGCTGGTGACCCTGGATTCATACCGCATCGGGGCCCATGAGCAGCTGCGCAGCTATGGGCGGATCCTGGGCGTGCCGATGCACGTCGCCCAGGACGGAGCGACGCTGCGCGAGCTGCTGGCGTCGCTGCAGGGCAAGCGCCTGGTGCTGATCGATACGTGCGGGCTGTCGCAGCGCGACGAGCGGATGGAGGAGATGCTCGGCATCCTGAGCGCGGCGCGGTTCAACCACCAGCCCCTGCGCCGCGTGCTCCTGCTGAACGCCGCTTCGCACTCGGAAACGCTCGACGAGGTCGCGCGCGCCTGGCGCGCGCAGGACACGGCTGGCGCGATCCTGACCAAGCTGGACGAGGCGGCTCGCATCGGCGGAGCGGTCGACTGCCTGCTGCGGTATCGACTGATGTTGTTCGGCCTGACCAACGGCCAGCGCGTTCCCGAGGACTGGCACCCGGCCGGTGCGCGCCTGATTGCCCACGTGTCCCTGAAGCCGTCGACCTCCCCTTTCACGCTGGGCGACGAAGAAGCGCGCGCCTGGTCGGAGCAACCCCAGGGCAACGTGCATGCTTGACCGGTCGTGCGGTCCCGGTGGCCGCCCGGTGCGGGGTGATCCACAGGACCAGGCCGCGGGCCTTCGGCGCATGTTCGAGGTGCCCGAGCCGCAGTGGCTGCCGGTCCTGCTGGGGCCGGAACGCGATGGGTCCGACGCCCCCTGGCTGGCCACGCTGGCGCGCGCCTGCGTCGACCAGGGGGCAAGGACGGTGGTCGTGGATGCGGCGCGGGCGCAGGTCGCAGCCGCCTTCGGGCTGCGTGCGCGCTACGACCTGGCGCACGCGTTCAACGGCGATTGCCTGCCGTCGGACGCCTGCAGCGCGGCCGGCGCGAACCTGAGAATCCTTCCGGCGGCGCGAGCTCTGGAGCATGCCGGCCGGAGCAAGCAGCGGCTCAGACGCTTCGAGGCCGGCGTACGCGCGCTGTCGCAGCGCGCCGATTGCGTGCTGCTCGCGCTGCCCGGCCACCATGGCAACTGCCTGGCCGGCTTCAGTGGCACGGGTGGCTTTGCCGATGCGATCGTGGTTGCCGGCCCCGGCCCTCGGGGCCCAATGGCGGCGATCGAAACGATGCGGTCGATATTGAGCGCGGCGGACATCGACACTTTCCGGCTTCTTTTCCAGGGTATGGACAGGGGTTGCGCCGGTAGCCTGTATTCGAAGCTCGCCGCACTTGCCGCGCGGGAGCTGGGCGCGCGAACGTCCGACGCCGGCAGCGTGCAAGACGCCGCGGCGATCCGGCGGCTGGTGCGCCTGGTGCGCTGCCGCAGCATTCCAGGCGGCGGACACGCGCGCGGCACCGAAAGCGGCAAGGCCGTGGAGATCGTTTCTTGAAGAACGAGTCTTTTGTCTACAACGCGCGCGGCACCCTCGAGCGCCAAAGCGACTACGCGAAGCAGTACGCGCCGCTGGTGCGCCGCATCGCGCACCAGATGATCGCCAGGCTGCCGGCCAATGTCGAGCTCGACGACATGATCCAGGCCGGGATGATCGGCTTGATGGACGCCGTCAACCGCTTCGAGGAAACCCACGGCACCCAGTTCGAGGTGTATGCAGCGAGCCGGATCCGCGGATCGATGCTCGACGAGCTGCGCGCCGGCGACTGGCTGCCGCGCTCCGCGCGCAAGAGCCAGCGCGACATCGAAAACGCGATACACCGCCTCGAGCAGCGCCTGCAGCGGGCCCCGGCCGAGGCCGAGATCGCCCGTGAAATGAACCTGTCGGTCGGGCAGTATCAGGAAACACTGAACGATGCGCGCGGCGCCCAGCTGCTGTATTTCGACGATCTGGGCGGCGGCGAGGACGACGACGACTACCTGGAGCGGCATGTGGCCGTCGAGGGCGCCGACCCCTCGGAGATCCTGCGCGACAAGCGTTTCCGCGGCGCCCTGGTCCAGGCGATCGAAGAGCTGCCGGAGCGCGAGCGCCAGTTGATGAGCATGTACTACGAGCAGGACATGAACCTGCGCGAGATCGGCTCGGTCATGGGCGTGACCGAGTCGCGCGTATGCCAGTTGCACAGCCAGGCCGTCGCGCGTCTGCGCTCCAAGTTGAAGAGCTGGTAAGCCTGCGTTTGGCTCTGCGCACGGAATGTCCGGCCTGGGGAGCGCCCCGCTTCCGCTGGATCCCGCTCGGCCCGGCCCGACTGTGGAGTTCTTGAGCGCTCAAAGAGGCGGTTTTTGGGTACTTCCTCACGCAATCCTGGCGCCCGCAAGGGAAAATAATCGCAAGGTGCTGCAGAGTGCGCGGGATCCCCGCGCGGTTCCTCGCAACCGATACCAAGGAGCATGTCGATGAAACAGCTGATTCAATGCGCCGGCCTTGCGCTGGCTGTGACCGGGTTCGCGGCTCAGGCCCCGTCGTTCGCCGCCGAATTTGCCACGCGCGACGAGGCGATGGCCATGGTCAAGAAGGGCGTGACCTACCTGAAGGCCAACGGCAAGGAAAAGGCATACGCCGAGATCACCAACAAGAAGGGGCAGTTCAACGACCGCGATCTTTACCTGGTCGTGTACGGGATGGACGGGGTGGTGTACGCGCATGGCGCCAACGAAAAGCAGGTCGGCCGCAACCTGCTCGAGCTGAAAGACGTCGACGGCAAGCCGTTCGTGAAGGAGCGCGTCGAGCTGGCGTCCAAACAGCCCACGTTCTGGCAGGACTACAAGTTCAGCGACCCCGTGACGCACAAGATCGAACCGAAGGAAACCTACTGCGAGCGGCTCGAGGACGTGATCGTGTGCGGAGGCATCTACAAGCATTGAACGGGCGCCGCGGGCGTCCGGGCCGAAGTCAAACTTCCAAGAAGATCTGGTCATGAAGATCCTGCACAAGATGTTGATGGCTCCGGCGGCTGCCGTCGGCCTGATGATCGTGATGGTCGCGATCTCGTTCTGGGCGATGCGCGAGCAGCGCGTGGCGCAGCAGGAGCTGGTGACACGGTACCTGGCGGCACGCGCCACGGTCAGCATGGTCGAAAGCCAGGTCGCGACCACGCGCGGCGAGGTCTATCGGCTGTTCACGATGCTGAACAGCTTCGACGCCAAGCGGATCGATCAGGAGCGCGTCGGGCTGCGCAACCGGCTGGCCGCGATCGGCACGATCCTCACCAATGCCGACCTGGGCGACGGCGACCAGCTTGCCGCGCTGACGGCGGACTGCGCGAAGAGCATCGAGAAATACTCGAAGAAGGCCGAGGACGCGATCGACCTGGGCAGCGGCGACATCAACACCGGCGTCGCGGCCATGATGAGCGCCGATGAAACGTACAGCGCCGTGGTCAAGGCGCTCGGGGACATGGGCGCCCGGGTCAACGACAAGGCCGACGAGGTGTCCAAGCGCACCGACCGCACCGCGCGGCTTTCCCAGTGGTTGATCGGCGTCGCCCTGGCGATCGCGATCGTCGCGGCGTCGGTGGTGGCCTTTGTTTCGGCCCGCGCCGTCGCGGGCAACCTGCGCGCCGCCTCGAAGGTGGCCGGCAAGCTGGCCGACGGCGACCTGGGGGTGCGCTTCGAGAACAACAGCAAGGACGAGCTCGGCGAGCTCTCCCGCTCGCTGGATCGGATGCGCGAGGCCTTTGCCAACATGATCGGCGACATACGCGACACGTCCGAATCGGTCAGCGTGGCTTCCTCGCAGATCGCGCAGGGCAACGCGCACCTGAGTTCGCGCACCGAGCAGCAGGCCGGCAGCCTGCAGGTGACGGCCGCCTCGATGGAGGAGCTGTCCAGCACCGTGAAGAACAACGCCAACACGGCGCGCCAGGCCAACCAACTGGCCGCATCGGCCTCGGAAGTGGCGGCCCGCGGCGGGCAGGCGGTCGGCCAGGTGGTTTCGACGATGGGCGACATCCAGGCCTCGAGCCGCAAGATCGCCGAAATCATCGGGGTGATCGACGGCATCGCGTTCCAGACCAACATCCTGGCGCTGAACGC
>Ga0209698_10008879_pt1 | contig 10329 bp, 8 predicted proteins | sample LitLauG_LLR_2012_FD_187203 | JGI IMG/M metagenome (GOLD analysis project Ga0209698, IMG submission 187203) | Freshwater sediment microbial communities from Pennsylvania, USA - Little Laurel Run_MetaG_LLR_2012 (SPAdes) (version 2) | ecosystem: Environmental > Aquatic > Freshwater > Creek >... | reverse complement strand
GTGCAGCGCTGAATTTGCTGAACTTCTCCTGGAGCGCGGGCGCAGTGGCGTGCCCCTTCCTGGTGGCGGCTGCTGGGCATTTTCATCAGGTGCCCTTGCTGCTGGCGGTGGTTGCCGGACTCTCCCTTGTGGTCGCGATTGGAATCGCTGTGATGCCCTCCTGGGTGGCCGAGCCTGCCACGACCGGGATTGCGGGTTCCAAGAACCTGGCGGTCGATTGGCGACACCGCTCCTTGCCGGCTTTGCTGGCGCTGTTTTTCCTGTACGTCGGAGCGGAAAACGGTTTCGGCGGCTGGGTAGCCTCCTATGCCAGCAGCCTGGGGAGCATGTCGTCGACCATGGCAGTTATGACTCCTTCGTTTTTCTATTCTGCTCTGATGTTGGGGAGGTGGCTCGCTCCGGCTTTGCTGCGGCGAGTTGACGAAGTCCGAGTGGCAAAGGGGGGACTTCTCCTCGCATGCGCGGGCATGGCGGGACTGGTGGTGTCACACACGCTGGTGGGCGTGATGGTGAGTGCCTCTGCGGCTGGACTGGGCCTGTCTGCGGTGTATCCGATCACGATCTCTCTCTTGTCGCGGGAGTTTGGCGCCGCGGCGTCGCGAGTTGGCTCCCTCACCTTTACCTTGGCGAATGTCGGCGGCGCATGCCTGCCCTGGCTGGTGGGCGTTTCGTCCACTCAATTCGGAACTCTAAAGGCGGGACTGGGTGTGCCACTGATCGCGGCCGGACTGGCCCTCGTCGTGTACACGCGAGATTGGAGCCCGGCGCCCGCCGTACTCCAGGGTTGAAGTTCATGCGAACCAGATCGCCCTACCCGCCAACAAGCCGGGATGCCAGACGGGAGATCCGGACAAGCCGATAAAGCGGGAATAGCGTCCGCGGCAAGCGGACCAGCCGCCATTCGCCGGGCCCCGGAGTCAGGATCAGCCGGCTGAGGAATCGCACGCGATCCGCACGCCGTTCTCGCAGTCGCATCATCAGGCGGAAGTAAGAAACAGACTCCCCGTTGAAAGCTGCTTCACTGGCAATGTAAGTCTGAATTTCCTGAGCGAGGCCGGGCGCTGCACGATCCGCGGGCAGACTTGCCAGCGCCGCGGCGGGGATCTCGACTCCGAGCAACTGGTTCGCCGCCAGCATCGTGACCTGCAGGATGCGCGTGACTCCCAGTTCTTTGGCTTCCGTTAGAATCCAGTTCCAATCGAGGGCCGGCAGGCGCATGAGACGAGCAATGTCGCACAACCAGACGAGCCGCCCCCAGACATGTTTCGCCGCATGCACGGATAGGGTCAGAAAAAGATCTGCATGGGACGGCGTCTTCATGGGTTGACCTGCCACCTCGACGGTCATGGCTCGCTCGAACAATCCTTTCAGGTCGAAATCAACGGAATAAAATCGCGGCAACATGGCCCATTGCGCCTCCAGCACGTTGCGTCCAGTAGCGCTGTCGAACGCGCACTCGTAGCCCGATTTGAGTTGAGCTTGCTCTTCTATGTCAGATAGCCGCGAGTGCGGAACATAGCCGAGCTTGGCGACTGCATCCTGAACTCGGCCCAGATGCTCGGGGTGAATCAGAAGATCGATGTCGCCCGCCTGCCGCAGGGCGATGTCGCCGTATAGAGCTTCGGCCAGCGCTAGACCTTTGTAGGGCATGACATCAACGCCCAGCTCAGACAAATGCCCAACGATTCGAATCAGTTCTCGGGATAGAAGCATGGCCTTGTGCAGGTTGGTCTGGTAGGCCTGCCTGAGTGAGTTCATTTCATGGGCTGGCACCAACTCTTCGACGCTTTGCAGAGTCTGGAACAACAGCGGTTGAAGGCCGTGCCGTTCCGCCAGGCTGGAAAGTTTCGCCCAACGGATGGGCGCCTCCAGGCAAGATTGCAGGCGCGCCTGCCGGTCGCCAACGGCAGGGGTGGAGCAGGCCACAAGCAGAGTGGACCACTCGGGCTCGAGGGTAACGTCAGGCGCTGACATGATCGGAGCGGCGGTTTCGGCTTAAGCGGTCGCGCTGGCCAAAGCCGGGAGCGCGCGAATTTGCACCAAGTGCGGCGCGGAACGCCTCTTTGAGAGCATGTTGGCCGACGGAATTCCGGTCCGGGCAAACGATTTTTCACAATCCTGCGAGGAAGGCCCGCGCATGTTCCCTTCCATAAACGCCAGGCCCGGACAGCGGCTGCAACTGGAAACGTGAGTGCACTGAGTGCAGGTCGACAGATCCTTCACCCGGATCGAACGCACTTCGTTCATTGAATCGGAATGGCGCCAGATGTCGATGAAGCGCTGCTGGCGCACGTTTCCCGTCGGAAGGGGAAACTGGACGCAGGGAAAGACGTCACCGTAAGGGGACACATAGCAGGTGGTATGTCCGGCGCTGCAGGGCAGATTTTCCAGTTCGCTTTTCTCCGCCGGGTCTGGGATTGCGCAGAACTCATCCACGTCACCGACCAGGGACGCATCGCGGAATACCTGCCTGAGCGCGTCCTGGTCGACGCCCAGGCTCAGGACCGAGCGGTCGCCGTCCATCATGGGAGTGATGGTTGGATCGAGCGTGCATTCGACGCCAAGCTCTCCGGCGAGGGCTCGAACGCCCGGATAGTCCTGCGCGTTCTGGACCATCAAAACGTTGGCCATCACCACCCTCAGTCCCTGCGACTTGAGGAAACGAATCGCCTGCACGGACCGCTGGAGCGATCCCGGGACCAGCGTGATGGCATCGTGGACTTCGGGGCGATGGGAGTAGATGCTGATCTGCACCGATTCGACGCCGAGTTCTCGGATGCGGGCGGCTTCAGGTTGGCGAATCAAAATCGCGTTTGTCTTCAGCTTCACGCAAAACATCAACTTCAGGCGGGCGTATTCGAGCAGTTCGAAGAAATCCTTGCGCAGCAGAATTTCGCCGCCGCTCAGCGTCAGGATAAAGACCCCCGCGTCCGCCATTTCATCGAGCACATGTTTGATTTCCGCGGTAGTCATCTCGCCGTGATCTTCATGGTCGAGATAGCAATGAACGCAGCGCTCGTTGCAGCGGTAGGTGAGGTCGAGCTGCACGCTGAGAGGAACATTCAGCTTCAGAGCCTTCGCGGTCATCTCCTCCAGAAGGCCGTTCATCGGGCGTCTCCGGCAGGCGAGGTTTGTGGGACGATCGGTTCTTCGGACACCTGCAGAATCTCGTGGGTGGCGAGTTCCCGCGCCAGGGTTTCAGCATCCTGGAGCGCCCGGGAGGGTTCAACGTCGAACGCCGCACAAATCCGGCTTTCGACAATTTCGTCCAGCGGGGTTGCGCCGTCCGCCGCCTGCCACAAGATGGTGGCAGTCTTGTTGAGGGTGAAAAGGGTCGAATCACGGCCGGACATGATCATCATTTCACCGTCGAGGCTGCGCGCAGCCACTCGCGGATTCCTTGCCAAATAAAGCTTGCTCATCCGATCAACTCCCAGACCCGGGCATCAGGCACAAAGGTCAGCCGGGAAACCGGCACCCGGCTGACGAACTCGAATGCGGAATGAAACTCCGACTGCACCATTACCTCGTCTTCGGCAAAAAAAAGTACGTTGGCAAGCAAGGACCGGACGGCTTCGCCGGGCGACACGGACTCGATGCGGTTCTCAGGCCCTTTCGCGAGCAGATAAAGAGCTGCAATGGGCGCCGACACGTTCTCGCCCAACTTTGCCAGTTCGCCAGTGAACGGAGTGCCGAAGGCAACGTAGCCTGCCTCCTCCTTGCGCACGTATGAGATCTCGTCGGTCAAAAGGGTTGCATCCGGAGGCGCCAGCCGCGAGATCGTTGTCTTGCCCGCTCCCGAAACGCCGGCGAATAAGAACGCTTTGCCATTCCGAATCGCGCTGGCGGAGTGCAGAAGAAATCCGCCCTGGCGGGCAAGCACGAGCGAGTGCACGATGCGGAGCACGGCATCGATGGAATAGGGGTTGGCTGTCTGCCGAATCCAGCCGCGGCGCGAGGCTGGGTCCCACTCGGCGCGAAAGTCGCCACGCTGCAGGGACCACCGGCCAAGGCGGTGGGTTACGCGCACGGCAGCGTCTGGATCAGCGAAACCAGGTGAGACCAGGTCGACGTCGAACTCGATTTCGGCGTGCTCGGACCCGGTGACGAAACCGGCATAACGGTCCTGCAGCAGGACAAGAAATCCCGGATCCGTCGTGTTCACGCACACGGGCATGCCTCCAACTTCGATCACGAGGGTGAGACGTTCGGCTTCAGTCGTTAACTCTCGCAAGAGACGGCCCGATCGCTGGGATTTTGGCCCCGAAGGGCTTGAAGCCTGCCGTGTAGGCCCGCGACGAGGCGGGCAGCGAACTCTGAGCGCCGCATTAAGGCAGCGGCTGCGCGCTGTGGGAAGCCTAAGCTCCTGGCCGGCGCCATTGCTTTTCCATCCCGCACAATGAACGACACTTTGCCCAAGAGATTGCCGTCGGAGACCGGCCGGTCTGGTTGAGGCATGGCGTCTCCGCGAGTTTGAATCTTCGCGTCTTCGGAGCGCCTTTTCACCACGCGGTGGGCGAAAAGCCTGCGGTCGTGAGAGAACAGGACGATATCCCCTTCAGAGACGGCGTTGGTATTGACGTGTTCGAGGATAAGGGTGTCCCCGGGCCATACCGCGGGCAACATGCTCCATCCGGTCACCTGGAGACGCAGCTTTCCACTCGAGCGTAGCACCTCGCCCGCCAGTTCACACTTGAGGGCGTGTGCGGCGCTCGATGCTGGCCCAGTAGGCTTCATGACGCACTGCTTTGCTGGAAGCAACTGCCTTGCGTGGCGATCTTCCCGCACGCAAGCGCGGTCGTCACAAATACCTGTTCATAACGGAAGGCCGGTTTCTCGTACGGTTTCTTCGTGACGGGAGTATGCGAACTATCGGAGGACGGCAACTCATTCATAGCCATAGGAAGCAACCTGCCAGTCGGTGATCTATTGTAATGCCGGCTGGGACGCCTGGATTGCGCATCCGGTCGGCGAGGATCCACACGTTGTTGTCGAATCGCTCAGAGTTGTGAAGTATACCTGAGAAGCCCCCGTCAGAGTGGTCGATGGTACGTAGTTGTCGACGATAATTCCACTCGTTCCGCCGGCTGCAGGGAGGCCAACCGTGGGTAGCGCACCAGCATTGATCCATCTGAGCGTGCCGTTGTCGATTGTAGTGGTGCCAACAGTGGTGACCCAAGATGGCGCAGACGCGCCGGATGTCCCTGCCGTGGTTACTATCTGAATGTTGCCGTTTGTGTCGAGAATTCGGACATGAAGAGCGTAAGCGCGGTTACCCGTATATCCGACCAGCGGCGTGATCGGGTTGCCCTGATTGATCCAGGTCACGGTTCCATCAACTTTAGTAGCACCGTTGGTAGTAGACCAACCCGTCTGCGTAGCAGCCGAAGTGCCCGCCGTGAGGGCGACGTTGACGTAGCGGTTAGCCGGATTAGCAGCCCGAACCAGGATTGTTTGCCCCGCAGTAAATGACTTGGAGGCCTGCCACGGCGTGTCGACGAAATTCATGACGCATCCGCCGCCGCCACTGCAATTTGAGTTGCCTTGCACGCTGACGAAGAAGCGCTCCGTCGACGATGTCGACGCAGTTGCTCCCGGGAGGGAGAAGTCGGTCACGGGGGAACATGCGGGAGTTGTTGCGTTGGCGGTTAGCACGCTGACGGGTGCGCTACTACCGAGAACTCCAGTTTGAATCGGCACTTGATACACGGTCGGGTTGAAGCCCGTATTACCGCAAACGTATAGGCTGCCGGTGGCGTTGTTGGAAGTATAGTAATCGTTATCAAAACCGCCAATAAAGAAAGGATTCGGCGGGATCCCAGACCCAGTCGCAGTGCTCGAACCTACAGGTGACTCGGTCCCGACATCGCCCGCCAAGAAGTTGGCGGGGATCTGAAAGACGCCACTGCAGTCATTCGCACCCGAGTTGCATCCTGCGCTGCCGTCGCTCCCTACGAACACATACACGAGGCCGTTGCCGGCATCCACGACGGGGCCTTGCACAACTGCGCCGCCGATATCCAACTGGCTCGACGCGACGACTGTCCCGGTAGTGTGGTCGACGCGGTACAGTATGCCGCCGGTGTCCTCGACAAAGACGGCATCGAGCAGGCGGTCGTACACGGGATTGGTCAAGGGCGCGGGGGTGCCTGGATTTACCTGAAGGGGCCACGTGGCCGACCTCACCTCCGCAGGAATGCCGTTGAATACAGGGGTGAACTGGTGCAGCCAGCCGCCGCTGTCGCCCACCCACGCGATGTCGTGCCCATAGTCATAGAAGACTGACGAAATATTGTCGAGGTTGTTGGTCGTACCTGCGTTGTCGGTAAGCAGAAACGTGGTCATGCACGGCGCGGTGCAGCCAACGTATGCACTCGCAGGGAAAGTAGGAAGAAGCTGGGTTGGGAGGGACACGGTATCAGTGTTAGAGCTCTTCCAGGTCAGCAGAACCAAGTGTGCCGTGATGTTATTGGTTCCAACGAATGCCAGTTGCGTGCCGTCGCGCGAGAAGACGGGAGACGTCGGGATATAGCCGCCGTTGAGATTGTAGGCCCAATACGTTTGCGGGAATCCGCCGCTGCAACCGGAGTAGAGGTTATCGTAGGCGACAATGGAGGCTTGGGTTGGCCCACCAGAAATACCGGTGCTGAAGACCGTAAAATCAGGCGTGCCGGAACTCGCACAGTTCGCGGTCGTGATGTCGAAAGAGAACTTGGCCGGATAGTTGCCGGCACCTGCAGTTGCAAGGTGTCCGAGGTCCTCGGCCCAGTCACGATGGAACTTTTTCTGACGGACACGGAAGTGATGGTTGCCATTGAAATCGTCGCTGTCTCCCGGCTGCATGAAATGCTGCTGGCGGCGATAGATCTGCTGCCAATAGCGGGGGTCCTCACTCAAGCGAGCAGCCATCTCCGGGGACCTGGGCTGGCTGAAGATCAGGTGACGATGGCTCCAGTCGGTAGGGACGGAAATGCGGTGATTGGCAGGCTTGGCTGCCCGTCCTGTCAGAACCCATCCCACCGTGACCAGACAAAGAAGTCCTGCACCCAACCGAACGAACCCTGCGGCATTCCCTTTCATCTTGGCTACTCCATGGCTTGGTAGATACAGAAAGTTGCGGAGCAAGCAACCGCTCCTAATTGCAGCGCTCGTCGCGGACGCGGCCTTAGCGACTGCTCATGCCTTCCTCGACGGCCCGATCTGCCACAAAACAGCGTGCTCAAAGCCGCCAAATCGCGCTGGACACACATCACTCAATAGTTAGGCTGGAGTTGCACGGATTTTACTACTTCCTTCGCGGCGTTCGCAATGAATCTTGGTGCCGGGCACGGCCTGGTTATGCACAGGATAATGCGGATTTTGGATGGCTGCGATTCCAAAATCCGTCCCACCTTACGACCGGCGGTTCTGCACCGTAGAATAAACTATCGTCACGGGGCGGAGAGTCGCCCGGGCGCGGGGGTCTGTGCCATGATCAATATCAGTCGCGGTTGGCGGTGGGGATAGGGGATCTTAAACAATTGGATCGAAACGGCGAATCAACCACGTGGAGCAGGAAATGAGTGTTCTTGATGCCAGCAATGTACTGACGCTGGAGGAAATTGGAAATCTCGCGGCAGAAGGCGGTCAACCCGCCGAAACCCTCAGCAACGTCGTCGCACTGATTGCGAAGCGGTTTCGGTCGGATGTGTGCTCGGCTTATCTGCTCGAACCGGACCGCGCCAACCTGGTACTGGCGGCCACCGTGGGGCTGCGTCGCGAATGCATCGGCAGCCTCAGGATGGCAGTCAGCGAGGGCTTGACCGGCTTGGTGGCGGAGCAGGTGCGGCCTGTCGCAGTCAGCCAAGTCAAGACGCATCCTCGCTTTAAGTACTTCAAAGAAGCGGGCGAGGAAGCCTACCAGTCTTTCCTGGGCGTGCCGCTGATCGAACGCGGCGTTCTCCAGGGTGTGCTGGTGGTGCAGACGGTCGAGGCGCGTGTATTCAGCGAGGACGAGATCCGCATGCTCACGGAGGCTGCCACCCAGGTCGCTCCCGTGGTCAGCGAGGCCCGCACCCTCGATCGCTTCATCGCTCCCCTCCAGGAACGGCTCTGGGCCATGGCCCGCAATCTCTGGTGGAGCTGGGACCATAACTCGTCCAGCGTGTTTCTTGATCTGGATCCCGTACGGTGGAGCGATCTCAACCAGAATCCCTTGTCGTTGCTCGGGGAATTGCCATTGTCGAAGCTGGAAGCGCGCGCGACCGAGACCATGCTTCACAGTCGGGTCAACTATGCTTACCGTCGCCAATTGGAATACCTCGAATCCGACCGGACCTGGGGCACCAGGCACGCAGGCGTGCTCAGACCGCATCCCGTAGCGTATTTTTCAGCCGAATTCGGACTGCACGAATCTCTCCCGGTCTACTCGGGCGGGTTAGGAGTGCTGGCAGGCGATCACATCAAGAGCGCTTCCGACCTGGATATCCCGCTGGTGGGAATCGGCCTGTTTTATGGGCAAGGCTACTTTCGGCAGCGCCTCGATATCACCGGCTGGCAACACGAAGAATACCTTGAGACCGACGTCAACCAGTTGCCCATGGAAGTCGCCATCGGCAAGGACGGCCGGCCGATCGGGGTCGAGATCGAAACCCGCAGCGGCCTCATCAAGGCCAAAGTCTGGCGCGTCAAGGTGGGTAGGCGCGATCTGCTGCTCCTCGACTCGGACGTGGAAGGCAATGCCCCCGAAGATCGCGAACTCACTTCCCGGCTGTACGGGGGAGACTTGCGCATCCGGATTCGCCAGGAAGTGCTTCTGGGAGTCGGCGGCTTGCGCGCTCTGAAAGCGCTGGGCATCTCCCCGGGCGTGCTGCATCTGAACGAAGGCCACAGCGGCTTCGCCGTGCTGGAAGCGATCCGCATGAGGATGGAGGAGGAGGGCATTAGCTTTGAAGCGGCGGTGCCGCGCGTGTCTCGCGAGGTGGTCTTTACCACCCACACGCCGGTCCCCGCCGGGCACGACCGCTTTGAGGCCAGTCTTGTGGAGGAACATCTTGGACCGCTTCGCGAGGCGATCGGCCTCTCTCAGGAGAGTCTGCTTGGCCTGGGCCGCGAAAATACCAGCAATTCTGAAGAACCGTTCTGCATGACGGTCCTGGCGCTGAGGCTCTCGCGGCGAGCCAACGCGGTTTCAGCATTGCACGCCGAGGTATCTCGGGCGATGTGGACCGGATTGTTTCGCGGCAAGCCCGAAGATGACGTTCCCATCGGTCACATCACCAACGGCGTTCACGTGCCGACCTGGCTGGCGCCGCAGATGTTTCGCCTCTACGACCGCCATCTGGGCACAGGCTGGCAACAGCGCAGCAGCGAAGCCAAAATCTGGGAAGGGATTGAGAGCGTCGACGATGGTGAATTATGGGAAACGCACCTCAGCCTGAAATCGCAGCTTCTCGAATTCGCCCGGCGGCGCGCTGTGGAACAGGCGGCGCGCCGGGGAGAATCGCGGGAGGTGCTGCAGCGCCTCGACCGCGTGCTCAGCCCGGATGCACTTACGATCGGGTTCGCCCGCCGTTTCGCCACCTACAAGCGAGCCAACCTGATCATGAGGGACATCGAGAAGCTGGCCTCCATGGTCAACAACCCGCAGCGCCCGGTGCAGTTTGTTTTCGCCGGGAAGGCGCACCCTCTCGATGATCCCGGCAAGCGAGTCCTGCAGCAGATTGCCGAAATGATGCGCGATCCCAAGTTCCGCGACAAATTCGTTTTCGTGGAGGACTACGACATCAACGTCGGACGTCATTTCGTGCAAGGGGTTGACGTGTGGCTCAATAACCCCAGGCGTCCGCAGGAGGCGTCGGGCACGAGCGGGCAAAAAGTCGTGCTGAACGGAGGCCTGAATCTTTCCGTGCTGGACGGCTGGTGGGCAGAGGCGTTCGACGGCATGAACGGTTTTGCCATCGGAACGGGAAGAACTCACTCCAACGTCAATGTTCACGACGCGCGCGATGGAGAAGATCTGCTGCGCACCCTGCGGGAAGAGGTGGTTCCCCTCTATTACCAGCGCGATCGCGACGGCCTGCCCCGCGGCTGGATCAAGCGCATGAAGCGGGCGATCCGCACCCTGGGCTGGCGTTTCAGCGCCGACCGGATGGTCATGGATTACACCACCAAGTGCTACGTTCCCGCCGCCGGAGGAACTTCCAGCGATATGAGAACGACGCCGTAAGCCACTCTCCAGTCCTGGCATCCCTTCCTGGCGTGTTCTTCTGCCAGCACTCAAGGTGTGTGTCGCTGCGTGAGTCACCACGGGAGTAATACCCGGCTGCGATCACGAAGGCTAAGCTGGAG
>Ga0209698_10008878_pt1 | contig 10330 bp, 5 predicted proteins | sample LitLauG_LLR_2012_FD_187203 | JGI IMG/M metagenome (GOLD analysis project Ga0209698, IMG submission 187203) | Freshwater sediment microbial communities from Pennsylvania, USA - Little Laurel Run_MetaG_LLR_2012 (SPAdes) (version 2) | ecosystem: Environmental > Aquatic > Freshwater > Creek >... | reverse complement strand
CTCCCGGCGTTGACATGTATAGGTCCCTACAGGAATCTTCGGAAGCCATGAACCATCCCCCTGAAGATACGCATGCTCCGCAGTAACAAATAGCTGGGTGCCATCCTTGGTACAGAGAGTGCTGAATGTACCCTCCTGTGTGCTTGTCTCACGTGATAGTAGTAGATCCATTATTTCCTCGCTGCGTTGGCTGGTCCGTAATACTTCTCTAGGCCGTCTATCATTTCGTGTAGACGTTGGTATTTGTAGATACTTCCAATGTCTCCACTCTTAACTCCAAGAGTGACACGCTGGTTGTAATCTGTGTTCCAATCTATTAGTAGTTTATTAATTCTGTCGTTAGCCAGCATCTTTGTTGGGTCCCCTTCAAGCTTCATGTACTGCATGATAGCGTCCCCGCCCTTGTTCAGGTCATTGTTACGGATAGCTGAGTCAAGTTTGTCAACCATGTCCTTTTGACGTTCTTCAATAACTTTATTGTTTTCTTGCTGCATAAAGTCACCCTCTTTAATCTGGGCTTCTCTAGTAGAAGTAAAGCCAGAAGAACGAAGAAGCTCATCATTCTCGTTACGAGTAAATTTACCTTGGCCCGGATTGTTAGGGGACTGGCTAACTCCAGTGGGGCTGGTGTACCAACTACGGGTATTAATAGCTTCTGGGAGATCCTGCCCAAAAGCCTTTCCAGTTTCTAGCCAACCACGAGAACCATAGGGAGTTTCATTCCAGATCATCTTGTGTAGATTATCCTGTGTAGGATTACGTAGGTATTCTACGGGAGGACCAAACGTATTTTTAATCTCACTCAGGAAAGGGAACATACCCTGAACAGATGGATCAACCACAGAACCCGCCTCCAAAGAACTGGCAAAGTTAATGCCAGTAACTGTAGACACAGGACCCCGTGCTAGGGCGGGATGTGCGTGCTCCATAACCCACTGCTTGGGGCTCCACGTAGCAAGCTTGGCGTCTATCATGCCAGAAGGAATCAGGTCACGGATGTGTTTCCAAAGAGCATCAATTTCTTCAAAGCCTACTAGACCCATAACCCCCGCCATCATAAGCTGAGTAGCATTAAACACCATGAAAGGGGTAAAGTTTTTAGTTTCTAAACCGTGCATTAAATAGTTAGTATTTTGGTTTAGGAAGTTAATTTTAAATTGTTGTAGAGTAGCCAGCCCTGTACCCACTTGCCCCATCTTAACAAATGCAGCAGGACGATCCGTGTGGCGGAACGATCCCATGGTTTCTGTGGTGTGGCGCTCAGCCTCTCGATAAAGTTCCGCACGATTGTCACCAAATTTACCGGACTGCTCTAGGTGAGATACATAAGAACAGAAAGCATTTACTCGGCAAATGCGCTCGCCCTCCTGCATGAAAAATCCACCTACTTTAGTTACCCCGGTTTGGAGTTTACTCATGCCGGTAGAGCCTATATCACCTAGGTCTTGGAAAGGGTTATTGGTGGCAAGGTTGCTGCTCTTAATGTATTCAGCCATTTCCTTCTGCTTTGCCGTTAAGCCACTAACTCCGTTCGTATAATGATCCAGCAGAATACGATTAGAGTTAAGAATGCCCTCGTGCATAGTAACAAAAGGATTATGTGCAAAACCTTGCGCAGACAGCATAGAATGTCGAGCAAGCGTGAACAGAGGTTGGAATACCCCATTGACTATCAAGTGCTGTGGTTTCCAGAATCCCAAGGCCTTAAGATACAGCAGAGATTTAGCAGCGCGCATAGCAACCATGCTTGCGTGCATGTCTACGGGCAGATTACGCAGCCCGGGAACAGTGTCAATAGCGTGTCCAACCCACTCAGCTATCGCATGTTCCATAGCAGTGGCAGCATCTGATTTTCCAAAACCCAGTTGACCTCGGGTATACTCACGCAGAAAAGTAGACATGTTTGGATGAGATGCATTAAACTCTGGGTCGCTAATAACTTTTTTAGCTTCCGTAAGAGACTTCTGCATTTCGCCCCATTTGTAGGCATGGCCCATAGTTTCAGTCTGGTTTTTAAACCAGTCCTGTACATTTTTACGATCAGAAACCCAAGGTCGGTCACCCTCTGCGTAACGTAGGCCAGATTTATCCATCAGGCGTTTGTTAAAACTTTGAAAGTTAGTTCCTTCTTTAGCTGCTGCATCTTCAATTTTTTGACGAAGAGCTACAGTACCGGGGTCCTCTTTACCAAACAGCCGCTCGTATGTGTTCAACGCTTGGTAAATGTTATCGCCTTTAGTGCCGTTAAACGCTTTGTTGAACTGGGGGCGGTCTTGCTTGGTGTAGGCATTTGGGTATTCTTTTTTGGCTGCTTCTATTCCGCGACGAACATCTACGATAGAGTGGCCACGAATATAGCCGATCATTTCTTCGTCACCTCTAGCATTCTTGTGGTAGATCTCAGAAGACCAAGGACCACTGCGCACAGAAGCAGCGTAGGCTTCTCTACGGGTCGTAGGTTCTAACCCGGCTGCCTTTTCCGCAGCGTTGGTATGATCCATGGCCTTGTCAAAGTTCTCCCGAAGCATCTTGTAGACTTTCTGCTCGGAAGGATTAAGGTGGGCACTTAGTTGTTCAGGAGATAGACGCTTCCCATCAGGATGCGTAGGGCTGCGATAGCTATCCTCTGCTTGCATAACCTTCATGACATTACTTAGGCTCTTCCAATTGCTGTCGGGTATGGTACGTTTAATTTCCCGGATCAAAGGCTTGATAACAGTTTCTTCATAAAAGTGGCCGGTCTTTTGTCCCCTATCCAGAATTCGGGCGTAGTCATAGAAGCCCTGATTCTTCATTAGGCGAGCAATCATTTCCCCAGACACTGTAAAGTTCTGGATCATTTTGTCTTTGATGCCGGTAGAAATATCTTTTACAGTCTTAAGGCCAGCAAGAACTTTCTCCGCTGCCGGAGCTTTGGGGATAGCTTCGATGTTCATGTTGCGGACACCGGAAGGCAAGGCATTTTTTAGGCCCTCGTCTTTGGGGTCTTTGTCTGCACCACGTTTAGTACCCTCGTCTGCTATTTCTCGCATGGGGGAGAACAATAGCTTGGTGGCTGCTTCCCCGGTCCACTTAGGATCTCCACGAGCAATCCCCGCCTTTTGTTCCCTTGCCAAAGCTTCGGAAATCTCCCGGCGATTCTTCTCGTGCTCAGAACCAATAGCATCAGAAAGCTTAAGGATTTGGTCCAGCCCAGTCATGTTTTCCTTGCCTAACCAACGGGCAATAGAATCTTTGAGGCTAGCAAATGCCCCCATCTTTTCCAGCATGGAGCGGAAATGATCATTAGAAAAAGCTTCAGATATAAATTCATGGATATTACTTAGGCCATAAACACGGGAACGCCTAGGAAGATCCTTATCCAGATGACTAAAATCGTAAGTATTATCCCGGACAGGTTTACCACTTTTATCTAGGAATTGTTCTTCCTGCTCCCCGCCCTCTTTGGCTACCTTGGCACGGATCATGCTGATCTCGCGGGCAAGGGCGTCTATGTTGGGGAAATGGCCGGGAAGCATTTCGGAAATATATAATGCACGAGAAGTCGCCGCATGGATCATCTCATGTATCAAGACAGCGTCGTTCCTGCCTTGGGCATGACCCAGCCAGACTTTGTGTAAAGTAGGTCCGTACACACCAGCAGCCCTGTTTTTGTTAGCCGCACCGTTAAATTTATCCGGACCTAGGGCCTCAATGTCCAGAGACTTCATAAGTCCCGGAAACCGTTGTAGGGCTTTGGAAGCTAACCGTAGGTGTGGAGCACTATTCTTTTCCACCCACTTCAAAGCAATCATAGGATCAATTCTACCGGTCTTAGGGTCAATAAGACTTTCAATAGTTTTCTTGGTCCAGCCGCCATCCCACCAAGCATCCCTAGTCTTCTCTGCAGAAGTACGGGGTACAGCTATGGGAGCAATAATTTCATGTGCCGGGCTACCCTCATTCATTTGAGCTTCAATAGCCTGCTCATCCGGAGTAAGGGCGCGTCCATTTTCCCCAGCCATTTTAGCGGCAGGATCCAGCGGTTTTTGTGCTACAGCTTCTTTGCGGTTTTGGCGTTGTTTCTGAAGACCGTCGTTAAGGGCATCCAACACCCGGCCCTGTGCTTGTACAGCTTCTGGTAGATCGGGTATGTCACCTTTGGGTCCAGTCTTACCAGAAACCTGTTCTGAGACTGGCCCGCCTCGGGCGTCCTCAATAATCTTGGGGGAACCTTTACCGGAGGAAGCTTTTTTACTTGCCAGTTCGGAAGGTTCTTGTTCTTCTCCCATAGCAAGGCGGTCCATGTGAGCTTGTTGCTCATTGTGGGGGTCAGCAGCCATCGCACGGACTTTTTCTCCCGTGTTAGGTACTTCCTCATGTCCGTCAGTTAAAGTGCGTCCTAGGCCCGTTTGGTAAGGATTACGGGCATTGCTGGTGTCTACGTCTGTAAGGTTGGGGTCAGGCCTGTCCCCCACAGCTAAGGCATTGTGAATGTCTTCCGTGGTGTTTGTTTTGGGGGGAGCTTTTTGAACCGGATGATCTCTATTAAATCCGTGAGCAGCAGCACCGAAAGCAAAATCCCCTGCCATAGACTCCAGATCATCCCACGCTGGAGTAGCATCAGCCGCAGCTTGATTACCGGTAGCCCCAAGATAGGCCTTTTCACCAGCACGAGTTGCAGCCCCCTGAGCAACGTTACCTACACCAGAAGCGGCATAGGGAGACAGTTTGCCCAGCACCATATTCATACCAGCTTTTTCCAGAATACCGCCAGCCGCCCAAGGAAACAATCCCCCAAAAGCAGCATTAGCTGCATAAGAAACAAGGGCAATGTTACGGGCTACTTCAGGTTGAACATTGTATTTTTCTACAAGTTCCCCGGCATGGGTAACAGCCTGTGCACCCATAACACCTATAGCTGCTGGAATTCCCGCAGCGAGAGTACCTACGTTACCAGCAATAGTACCTATTTTTTGAGCAGTTTCCCCGGGAACAGTTCCAAGATCTTTGTTAAGGTGGGCAGCTTGATTACGAAAAGAATACCCATCTCCGTCCGCAAACGTATGAGCAGCTTTAAAAGCAGCGTCTCCCCAACCAAACTTACCTGCGGCAGCTTGACCAAGGGACTCTGCTACCATACCTCCGGCAGTAGCTCCCGCCGTAGCAAACGCATCCAAAGCAGTACCTGCAGCATGGATACCTGCCCCGATAGTATTACCTAGAAAACCTCCGCTTTGTGGCTCGGGTTTAGGTTGTTCTAGTTGAAATCCGGGAGGTAGATTAGAAGACTGCTCTAATTGAAATCCCGGAGGAAGATTACCAGAAGTTGCAGAAGGGGCTGATTCCAACTGAAATCCGGGTGGAAGTCCTTGTGACATTAATCACCTATTATTGAAATGGAACCCACTGCCCTGAACGGAAGATCATTTTCTGTTTTGTGTTTGGATTAATTGCTGTGGCTCCTTCTTGAAAAGAAGCTGCGGCAGGAGCACCACCACCAGAAGCTTGTCCGTTAATACTTGGAAGAGGGATAGACTGAGGACCAGTTACCGGGGGAGAAGCAGTAGCTCCATTTACGGTAGGTACGGGGCCAGCTACTGCAGGCTTGCCTGTAGCTTTTGAAGCAATGTCTTGAAGAAGAGGCGTAGTGGGGTTGTAAGCAGTTTTGGCAAACGAAGCCGCTTGGTCAAAGTAACCCTTCTTAAGCATAGCGTCAATGGCTTGCTTACGGTATTCTTCAGCCATTTGTTGTACTTCTGGATCTTTGGAATCTTTAAGCTGATAGTACTTAGTAGTAAATCCTTGGGAGGCCTTTTCTGGGTCCAGCATTGCAAGATCTTTTTCGGTGTCCATTTTCATGCGAGTAATCTTCTCTTCCATTGAGAGAGTATTCGCACTAATCTTTTCACGAGAAGCAGTTTCAAGCTTGGCTTGAGCAAGGGCAGGATTACGCAGCTCAAAAATAGATTGGGTAGTTTCTGCGCCACCCCCGCGTGGAGCAGCCGCATTTGCAGGACCAGTATCTGAAGGAGGATTTTTTTCGTGGCTACGAACTACATTACCCCACTGTTCCGCATGGTCCGGGGGGAGTCCTTGTTTAGTAAACCAGTCGCGTATGATGCCGTTTTGTTCGTCAGCAGTTTTGCCATCAAGCCGGGGGCCAATCATCATCAAGGCATTTTCTTCTTGAGTACGCCGTTGACTACCGTTATCCATCTGCATTTTTTCTAGGGCCGCTTGTTTTTCAGCAGCGGCACCAGAAACACCAAAGGCATCATTTACTTTATTGTTAAATTCTTGGCCGGCCGCAGTAGCATTTGTATTGCGAGCAGTAGCCGCCATTTGCTGGGCTTCAAACGGGGCTAGTAGGTTAGTACGATTAGTGTTAGCGTCCGTGCTACGGGTCGTAGCCTGCGCGTTCAGCGTGTTTTGCTGTTGCGCATTCTGGGCCATGATGGCAGCGTTAGCTGGGCCATATAGTGGATTAGCAATAGGAAGGCCAAGGCCGTTGCCTGTGCCGCCAAAGTCTGCAGTAGAGATTGTCATATTATGGGCCTGTGTATCCAGAAGTATAATCAGTAGATCCGGGGTAGCCCATAGCACCAGCTAACACGGGGTCCTGATAAGGGTTGTTTCCAGCGGGATTAACTGGAGAGCTTGGGTACAAACCAGCAACCGAGCTGTTTGGATCGAGAGGAGAAGTGTTGTTAAAGTTTTGATCTGTTGCCCCAGTGCCATAATTACCCACAGGGCTGCTAGGACCACTGCTACCAAAGAGATCTTTAAGGAAACCAGAAGCTCCGCTACCCAAAGAACTGAGCAGGCTATTACCGCCACTGCCTCCAAATAGCTGGGCTAGTCCGTTAGCGTAACCACCATTGGAAGCAGCCCGGCTAGTGTTGTTTAGGGCAGTACCATAGGCATAGTCTTGACCATATTTAGCTTGGTTGCCGAGGAAGCCCTGAGCAGCGTTGTTGTAATTAGCAAGAGTATTGTTGTACTGTTGACCAGCAAACCCCATCATCTTCTGCGTGTAATCAATACCGTTGCCATTAGTACCTGCGGCATTCTTTCCGGCGTTTACTTGATCTCCATACAGATTAGCCTGAGCTTGGTATAGCGGGGAGCTAAAGAAGCTACTGGGATTGCTAATCATATTGTTGGTAGCATTAACCGAGGGAGCTGTCAATGCACCTGCATTATTGTACATACCCATGAGGTTGTTGCCAATGTTTTGGTTGGCTTGATTACCTTGGTATGTGTTGTATAGCTGGGATAGACCTTGAAGGATGTTACCACCCCCAATATTGTTCCCCATGTTTACAGGGTTGTTAGGATCAATACCACCAGTTGATGTACCGCTTGGACCGGGCATGCTGCCTCCATTGTTAGAACCACTTAAAGCGCCGCCCGCGAGCGTGCTTCCTACTTTACCTGCTATGGCACCTAGGCCTTGACTTCCTGTAGCTTCTGTTACACCAGAACTAGCTGCTCCACCTGCACCGCCCACAACAGCACCAACTAAAGGATTTCCACCGTTAATCGCTGCCCCCAGACCACCAGCAGTAGCTCCCCCAGCGGCAGCACCTTCAATCCCACCACCTACGGCACCGCTAACACCGCTAGCTACTCCGCCTGTAAGACCCCCAAGGGCAGCACCTTTTAATACATTGCCGCCTTGTATAGCAGAACTAGTACCACCTATAACTGCTCCTGCACCGGCAGCACCAGCAGCACCTCCGCCAAAAGCCGCGGCTAATTCAGGACCACCAATAGCGCTGGCACCCAGCAGAGCCAGATCAGTAAAACCTTGGGACTGCCACCAGCTATCTTGCCCTACTCCCTGAGAAGAACTAGGGACATAATAACCTGTGGTAGGATCTAGTTTATAACCAACTTGGGTATCACCACCGCCCTTGTTGTAGATAGTAAGCATAGGTGCATTAGACCCACCGCCACCGTGCCCGTGCTCCCCTCTGCCGGGGCCTGAAGAAGGTCCACCTGCCCAAACTTCATTAGTGCCACTAAAATCTTTTTGAATATTGCCCCATTCAGAGGCATTAAAAATCGGGGCTATTGCACCATCAGCTCCCTGATGTATTGCATACGTACCTAATTGAGGGTTCCAGAAATCTTGAAATGTAGTAGCGGAACCATTGGCCCCTGTGCCGGGGATAGAAATACCGTTAGTATAAGGGTTAGCTCCGGGCGAGGTTGATACTTGGTTTCCCAGTCCGGGAACAGTAGGAAGGCCAGTAGACATTATTTACCCGTAAAATAAAAGCCCTGAATGGTCAAGATAGGGACCGCAGGGCCGGTAATGGTAGCTCCGGTGTTGTTAATAAGAATTCCGTTACGTGAGTTGGTGCCACCATTTTGCAAGCTAAAGTTCCCCACGGAGGCTCCTGTAGTTGGTGCGTACATAGTAAAAACTGCGTAGGGGTAATTAACAGTACCCGAGCCTAAGAGTACTAAAGGCTTAGGTAATTGAAAGTACGTCCCTGCTGGAGCGCTAAAGCTGATGTTACCGGTGGTTACAGTTAGAGTAATATTAAAGTATAGCAGGTTGGTTACGGCTGTAGTGTAGTAGCCTTGCACGGATAACCCGGTACCGGTGATAGTAGGAAACCCTGCTAAACCTAGTGGATTAAACCCACTGGAAATCAACGTCTGCTGTAGGTTTCGCATACTGCGTTCTACAGTTTCTACAGTACCATCTGGAGGAAGAATCTGAAACACTATAGGTTACCCATGTTATACACAATGTCAAATGCTTTATGTTTTGCAGGCCCTATTCCTGTCATGTCTATACGTAAAGCTCCTCTACGGAATCGAGTCACGTTGTCCCACCACACGGCATTTTGATAGCCGTCATTAAGTGGCGACTTGGTGTTACATTGGGTAAACGTAGTATACGTAGGATCTCGTGAGTACCATAGAGTTAGTGACCGGTTACCGTAGTCACCGATAGCCGTTACTTTGGAAAGATGTTTCCAATAGTGAGTCTCCATGTCAATTACTTCACTGTAGTACGTAGCAGTATTGGAAATAGTATCTTCAATATCCGTTGTACAGAAGTTAATAATACTGGAAGACTGGGTTCCTGTAATGTAATATGGGCGTTGTGTGGTTACACCCGGTTGAGCAGCCAAAGTAATGTTTGAGCGGATTTGGCCTGTAGTAGCTATGTCAGTAGTGGTAATAGTCCACCAAACGTCACCTTCCGGAAAATACACTAGCCCCTGAGAATTACCATTAAAAGTAATCATGATCATGGTATGAGTATCTATGTTAATAGTCTCGATACCATAGATAGAGTTAGCAGCTCCGTTAGCGTAATAATTAAGTACTTCTCGAACGTAATGAGAACCAACTGCAGTTACTTGAAAATTTTCTAACTTAAACACATCCATGTAATTGTTTTGGTTTTTAGCTATAAAATAAATAACATCTCGGTCTTTAGCTACCGTGGTAGTAATGTCAAATTTCATAATGCCAAGATTTTTGGCATAGATAGTTTGACGAGCGAACGGAGAACCTAAACCATTACCGGCGTCATAAAAGAATTCTAGGCTGTTGGAAGTAAATACTACTAGATAGTTATGGTGTTTGTCTAGCCATTCTATACCATTAGGAAAAATTTGAGCAAGAATATAACTAGTATTATCTGACCAAGCATACGGATCTCCGCTGTACGCTGAAGTGTACAAGCAATTGGTTACCCCGTTGCCATTAGTGTTTAAAGTTGCGGCTGCTACTAAATAGTTATCTAAATAGACTAAACCACAGGTAGGATTAATAATAGGAGCAGAGGCGGGAGCAACTGAATAAACCCCGCTGTGTCCACGAAAAGAATTTGGTGCTACTAAAACTGGTACAGTTGCCATATTAACCTACTACTCCGTAGATGCTTGATGGACTAAGTTGATATGCAACAGTGGGGATGCCATAAGAACCGTTATTAATATTTAATACAGTAAATCCGTTACACTGTATGGCATTACCGGGTGTGCCATAATTAGTTGAACCCGTGTACCCTGCACCGTTTCCTCCGTTAGCTCCGGCACCGCCACCTCCTCCTCCGCTACCTAAAGAAGTTGTACCGGATCCAGAAACGCTCCCATTGCCTCCTCCATGAAGCGCACCATAACCAAACCCCCCTCCACCTCCTCCGCCGCTACCTGCATTAGTAGACCAAATGTTGCCACTAACATAAGTTAAAGCTCCGGTGCCGGGGAAAGGTAAGGAGTTTCCCGTTCCGTTTGTTCCTCTAGTTCCCATAGGACAGCCCACACCGGGACCACCTCCCCCACCGGGATAAACAGTTCCAAAAGAATAACTACCTCCC
>Ga0209698_10008877_pt1 | contig 10330 bp, 8 predicted proteins | sample LitLauG_LLR_2012_FD_187203 | JGI IMG/M metagenome (GOLD analysis project Ga0209698, IMG submission 187203) | Freshwater sediment microbial communities from Pennsylvania, USA - Little Laurel Run_MetaG_LLR_2012 (SPAdes) (version 2) | ecosystem: Environmental > Aquatic > Freshwater > Creek >... | reverse complement strand
ATTCGATGGAGCGCTTGTACTGTATTTCGCTGAGACGGCGAAACATCGGCGGGCCACCCGTTGTGATCGGCTCCGTGGAATCTTCTGCCTGTGCCCACCTGCCGCTGGCTGTGAGTAGCGTCGCGACGCACCAGCTCGCGGTCAACAGTGGCACTCTCTTCACCATCTTCCTAGCGTCCCTTGTAACCGTGTCCGGGCACTCCGGCGAGCAAGGCTTTGTGTTGCGCAGGCGGGATATAGGCAGGAACGCCTTCTAGGTCATACGTTGATGAAATCCCGTGATATTCCCCCGATACGGGATCTCGCAGACCGTCGGCGGCCCGCCTAAAAGCAGCATAGAAAGCGGGGCACTGGAAGTTCATGCCTTGTTCAAAATGGAATGTGGGGGCCAACGCATTGAATATCTCGCGCCAGTCCTGATAGCCACCCAGGATTCCTTTCAGCGTGCCGTCGGGCTGGAACGCGAGCCGCATGCGTGCGTCGTAAAGGGTGAAACGAATGGAGCCGCCGTCCTCAATGGTGATTGCCTTGGCCGCATCGGTCGTGACAACCCCGTTCTTTAGGCGCCCGTGCAGGCGCGCAAAGTACTGTGAGAGCGCGGGATCATTCGACACCCGGAACGTATACTTCGGCAGGATTTGGGAGCCCGTGGAACTTTTTACCATGGGATCGGTGCTGAAAAGCAGCGTGACATCGACGCTGTCGTCCTTCCCGGTGCTATCGATGCCACTCACCTCCACGATCAGAGACATCATCCCGTTACGCACCAGTTCGTTGTGAGCCATCGTCAGCAGGCCCTTGCGCCTGAAGCCCGGAATACATCCCATGGTGGTGAAGTATTGATTATCGATCCCGGTGCGACCGTCCTCCGACACGTAGTTCTTATGTGGATGTACACTGCGCTGCGATGTCCCGCTACCATCGTCGGCATCCAGATTGAAACCGCGCGCGATGGTGGATTGAGGTGAGGGCTGCCCGGGATCGCGCACGATCCCGGGGAGTTTGCAGACATTTAATCTGTCTGGTCCCCGAAATACGGGCCCATCGAGCGTGTTGAACACGCCTCCCTTGCTGGCAAGCTCGCCCCTGACCTTGGTGGCTTCCTCGTTCGACATCAGGGCGTAGTAGTCCGCTTCGGTGGGTGCCGTACTCGAAACCGGGCACTGATCGTCTCTGACGTCGGTCGCAGCGGCGAACCAGGTAACGATGAAAGCCTTCGTCTGTCCGGAGGCGTGCCCGGGCATGAGATTCGCGGCAGCCGGTTTCACCTCCTCGCCTCGTCCGTTGTAGTTCAGCCACTTGATATCATTGAAGCTCACCTCGATCGCCTGTTCCGCGGCGTCGCCGACAATAGGACAACTCAAAGTGACGTCCTTGAGCAGGTACTCGAAGAAAGCCGGCATGCTTTCGGGCCGTAGACCCGCCTCCCCGGGTGGCCGTGCCAACTCGGCCGACTCCGCATACTCGGCTTCAGCGATCTTGGCCGAGCTGCGGCACTGTTGCATGAGGGATTTCAGCGCCGGGCTGTGCTTATCCAGTGCGAGCGCCAGTTTTCCGGCACCTTCGCGTGGGGCTACGGGCCCAGAAAAGTACATTCGCTTGCGACCGCCGGTGAAAAGTGGCGGGCGCCCCGCGTTCGGCCAGTACTGCGCCTCAAACATCACCCAGCCCCGATACTTTCCGCCGTGCCAACCGCCTTCTGTGCCGGGCACTTGAAGAAAGCTTTCGCCGACGTAGGCCATCGCCGCGCTACTACAAAGTGTCAGCACCACGGTTGCGGCGAGACTGCGCACGAAGGTGGGAAGCCATTGACGATGTTCTGCGCAGAAGAGGCCGACCATATTCTGACCTCGCAGGTGACGAAGCCAACTGTTATCTCTCCGGCAGCAGTCTAGCAAGAGTTTAGGCAGATGCATAACAATTCCGGTAGCTGTACAGTACTCATCGATGTTGTTAGTAATGGCGTTTCTGGGCAGCATGCTCCTTGATATCAAGCAGCTTCTTAGCAGGTCGGCGATGCGCACTCGACCTCATTTGAAGCTCGATCACGCGATTACTTAGGATCGACAATGGCATCCCGACGCAGACTGGGTCAGAAGAGTTCCACTACACGCGCCGCCATTCTGGACGCTGCGGCGAAGGTGCTTCTGACAGAAGGAGCAACCGCGTTGACGTCTCGGCGAATATCTCAAAGAGCCGGCATCAAGTCCCAGCTCGTTCACTACTATTTCCGCACGATGGAGGATCTGATCGTGACGCTGCTGCAGCGTGAAGGAGACGAGGTACTCAGGGGTTTGGCAAGGGTGACTGCATCCGGCGAACCTTTGCAGCGCCTGTGGGAACACGCACTGGAATCAAGATCCTCTGCACTGGTGGGTGGACTTCTGGCGTTGGCAAGGCAGCACGAGCGCGTGCGAGCGGAAGCGTTACGTTACGCAGAACACGGCCGCGCCATGCAGGCCGAAGCGATTGCACTTCATCTGCAACGCCTTGGGTTGGAGCCGCCGATTCCCCCCATCGCAATGGCCTTTCTGATGTCCGCTGCGGCCCGGCAGATCGTGGAAGAGCGCGTGCGGGGTACATCCTTAGGGCACAGCGAGACGGCATCAGCAGTCGAAAACTGGCTGCGCCATATCACATCCAAGACCCGTCGCCCGGCTCCGAAGAGCAAATCGTCAAGACCAAGATCGAAGCCTGCTACCGATAGGTAAGGAGTGCCTCATCTTCCGACAGCCACAGGGGCGAAATGATGTTGACGCCCGCCAATGAAAGGCCGCGGTGCGAGGCGCCTTCGACGATGCAACTGACGGATGCATTGGATCGCAGTTTCGGCGAACTGTCTGCCCTGGTCAGAATACATGCGGCGAACCGCTCGCATTGCGTCGCAATGATTGACGACCAGACGCGGCTCACGTGGCATGAGATCGATTCACTGATGGATCGTTGCGCGGTCGCACTTCAGCGTGAGGGTGTGCGTAAGGGGAATATGGTTGCCCTGATTGGAAGTAATTCCGTCATCTATGCGGCCATCTACCTGGCGATTCTTCGCATTGGAGCCGTTGCCACGCCCCTTCCAACCTCTGCTACGCCTGCATCTATCGCTGCGATGATTGAGGACAGCGGCGCTCGGATCCTGTTTTTCAATACCATCGCAGCAGACGCGCTCGATGCAGCAAGGCTGTCGCCCTCTATTCATAGGATTGCGTTGGACGGCAGCGCTGGGGGCACTTCCCTGGACACATGGCTGGCCACGGAAGGCTCTATCCCGGAGCCAGTAACGGTAGAGCCAGGCGATCCGTTCAATGTTATCTACTCTTCCGGCACAACCGGCGTCCCTAAAGGGATCGTGCAGAGCCATGGGATGCGCTGGGGGCACATCAAGCGCGGCATAGAGCGCATCGGATACTCAGCCGACGCAGTTACCCTGCTCTCCACCCCGCTCTATTCCAATACCACGCTGGCCGCATTTGCTCCCGCAGTGGGCGCGGGCGGACGCATTGTCCTGATGGCAAAGTTCGACGTACGCCGATTCCTGGAGATGGCAGTCCGGGAGCGCGTCACTCACTATGTGCTGGTGCCCGTACAATATCGTCGCCTCCTATCGCATCCGGATTTTGACTCATTTGACCTGTCGTCGAGTCGAACGAAGACCAGTACCAGTGCCCTATTTCCAGCGCAGCTCAAGGCCGAGGTCCTTCAGCGCTGGCCCGGCGCTCTGATCGATGTGTATGGAATGACCGAAGGCGGGGGAACATGCCTGTTGATGGCCCATGAACATCGCGACAAACTCCATACCGTCGGCCGACCGGCGGATGGCCACGATATCCGGCTGATCGACGAGGCAGGACGGGAAGTTCCGCGAGGCAGCATAGGTGAGGTGGTCGGTCGCTCCGGCGCGATGATGACCGGCTATCTCAATCAGGCGGATAAGACGCGGGAAGCCGAATGGTATGACCCTGAGGGCCGACGCTACATTCGGCACGGGGACATCGGCCGATTTGATGAGGACGGATTCCTGATCCTGCTGGATCGCGCCAAGGATATGATCATTTCCGGCGGCTTCAACATTTATCCCTCCGATCTCGAAGCCGTATTGAAAGGACACCCGGATGTCGTGGATGCCGCAGTCGTCGCCAAACCCTCGGAAGTGTGGGGCGAGACTCCGGTGGGATTTGTCGTGCTCGCTGACAAATGCGCCGAGCCGAGTGCAATCCTGGCTTATGCCAACGAGAATCTTGGCAAGATGCAGCGGCTGGCGCAGATCCACATCATCGACGAGCTGCCCCGGAACGCCATCGGCAAAGTGCTGAAGCGCGAACTTCGAAATCGCCTAAAGACCGCGTAGACTAACTATACGTCGTTGAGTCCGACCAATGCGCTTCGTCAGCAACGTGCAAGAAATTCGGATGGGGGAAAATGCATGATCACCCGACGCGAGTCGATATCTCTTTTGGGCGCCTCGGCGCTCACTGCGCCTGCAACATCGGCGATCGCTGCCGATTCGCCGCCGGCTACGGCAGCTGACCCGGTGGACCCACTATTCACCGAGCCGTTTATTGATATCGATGAGTGGCGTGACACGCCGGAGCGGCACCGATATGTACATGGTGGTTTCAAAAACACCGAGCTGCGCTTCTCGATGTATTTTCCACCAAAGGAGAGATACGAGGGCCGCTTCTTTCACCCGGTGATGCACATCGCGGGCAACGAGAACGCAGCTTCCGGACGACTTGCGGGGCTGGATGGTGACTCGCTCGGCTTTGCGTTTGCGAGTGGCGGCTATCTGGTCGAATCGAACATGGGCTCGCTGACGATGGCGGGACCGGAAGACATCACGAACTGGCGTGCGAGTGCTGCGACCGCGCACTATTCGCGGCAGCTTGCACAGAAGATGTACGGTAGTGGTCGACCGTATGGATACGTTTACGGCGGCAGCGGTGGCGCTTTCAAGTCCACAGCCTGCGCGGAACACACCCAGGGCGTGTGGGATGGCGCTGTTCCATTTATCGCCGGATCACCCATCGCTATTCCCAACGTATTCACAGTGCAGGCCCACGCGCTCAGAATCCTGCAGGACAAATTTGAGGGAATCGTTGACGCGCTTGAGCCCGGTGGCAGCGGTGATATGTACGCCGGACTCAACGACGAGCAGCGTGATGCACTTCGAGAGGTCACGCGCATGGGTTTTCCGCCGCGCGCCTGGTTCGCGCACGAGCGGATCTCGATCAGCTATACGGGCGTATTTGCCTCTATCATCTACCAGCTGCTGAATGGCGATCCTAGCTACGCAAACGACTTTTGGACCAAGCCCGGCTATCTCGGGACCAGTCCGACCCCCTCGTTGCAGGCGGCTCGGATCCAGCACAAGACCATTCTCACCGGCGTGATTACCACCGCTGACGCGAAAGCCATGGGGCTGCCCGTGTCGATCGCGGCCGGTACGAGAACCGAGGCGCCATCGGCTATTCGCATTGCCAATCTGCCACAGAAGCGTCTCGAAGGCGCCTACATCACGATAAGCAGCGGCGCTGCTGCTGGACAGAAAGTGATGATCACCGGCATCGCGAAGGACCTCGTGATGATCGGTTTCAGTGACACGCAGATTCCGATGCTGACGCAGATGCGTGCCGGTGATGAAGTGCAGATCGACAACTCAACATATCTCGCGGTGCAGACTTTCCACCGCCACCAGATGCCGGTGCCCGAGTTTTACGTGTGGGAGCAGTTCCGCAATGCCGATGGCAGCCCGAAGTATGTGCAACGTCCGTTGCTTCCGGGCTACCGTACCCGGGAGGCGCTCGACAAGGTCCAAAGTGGCCGTTTCTCCTGCAAGATGATCGTGATGGAAAACCTGATGGATGAGGCTGCCTACCCCTGGCAGGGTGATTGGTACCGCAACAGGGTACGTGAGCATCTGGGCGCGAAAATCGACGATAGTTACCGCTTGTGGTACGTCGACCACGCCATGCACGTGAGTCCCGGCAGCTACCTTGCGGTTGGCGAAGGCGGCAACATCAACCCGGGCTACAGCTCGGTGGACACCCACATCATCTCGTACTCCGGCATCCTGCAGCAGGCGCTGCGCGACGTGGTTGCATGGGCCGAGAAGGGTATCGCGCCGCCACCAAGCACGGCCTACAAAATCGAAGATGGCCAGGTGATCGTGCCGTCGACAGCGAACGAGCGCAAAGGTATTCAGCCCATCGTGACATTGACAGCAAATGGCGGCGCTCGTGCTGACATCCGCGCTGGCCAAGCCGTCAAGTTCGAAGCCGTCGCTGAGGCGCCGGCGGGTACCGGCTCAATCGTGCTGGCGCAATGGGATTTTGACGGCAGCGGCGCTTTTCCCGAGCACTCGGAAATCACATCCAAGCCCAGGATCACCGTAAGCACCACCCACACGTTCACGAAACCCGGCACGTACTTCCCGGTCGTGCGCGTCGCCTCGCACCGCAACGGCGACACTAAAGCACCGTATGCGCTCGCGCGCAATCTGGCTCGCGTGCGTGTGGTAGTGACCTGAACTGACGCGGTGCTTACCGTAGGGTGCGTTCGCCAGCGATAAGGCTGGGCTGAGCGCTGCTGGTGCAGTCGATATCGGTGCCGCCGACAAACGCACGGGCGATCAGGATCCGGATTTCTCCGCCCGCTTCTTCAGGGCCTCGTTCATCAGTACGAAGCCTGCGGCCTCGGGTTTGAAGTCGAAGAACGGGATGATGATCCCAGACATCTTTTCATTCTGGTAAAACATCGTCTTATTCGGGCCTTGCTCTTCGATGATGAATTCGTGGTCACCCCGGAAGAGACCGGGGATCGCGAGGCTGCCGGTCCAGGCAACACGCGTGTCGGTGAGCGATGTCACAAGAGTGTTGCCAGACAAGGCATCTTTACCAACGGGCTTCACAGTCACCATCACCGTGTTGCCCTTCGCGACCGGGCCCTCAACCTTAACAATGAAGGGATTCCATGTCGGATAGTCGCCAAAGTCAAAAAGCACTTCGCGCACGTCCTTCGCGGGAGCCGCGATCTCTATCTTGGTCTGCACGGACGTGCACGCTGTGAGTAGCAGAATCCCAAGGGAGGCGATCGCTTTCATTGACGCGAAGCGTAACACCAATCGGACGCCGATTGGCATCTCAGCCTCGATCCGGTAGCAGTAAGCGCTTGACCCTCGCAGCCGACAATAGGCCGCGCAGTCGTTGCTCCCCGGTCTCGCTTGTCTCCACAACCGGCACATGCGTCATTCCCGTTCTGGTGAACATTTCAGCTACGGCAGCGACGGTAGCGCCTTCGATCTGTCTGATATCGGCAACGCGCCAGTCGGCGACCTTCTGCATGATGTCGCGTACCAATACTTCGCGCCGGGGCGTTGCCGCGAACTGCAGATTCTGCAGAGGCTTCTCACTGGTGATGTCGTAGGCGGTGATGAAGCCAACGACGGTGTGGTGCTGATCATGTATCGCAAACGCAGAACGCACGCCGGTGTGTTTCATGTGGTCCAAAGCCGCATCGATCATCGCGGTCTCCGAGACCGTCACAGATGCGCGCTCGCGAAAGTCCGTCATCACGGAGAGCGCTGGATCGAGCGGATTCGCATGCCACGGGTCCGCACCCGGCACTTTAAGGTTGGTACTCCTCATGACGGTGAGTGAAAGACTGCTCATGGCTGCCTCTGGATACTGGCGTTCGTGGTCTGACTGTACCGTAGGTTGCTTCAGTTGCGCTCGCAGCTGATAACTTTGGCCTTCATGGCGATCCGTTTTCCTCGGATTGGCAAATTATCACCCGATTGCGTCCCTCGGCCTTAGCTCGGTAGAGCGCCTGGTCGGCTCGATGAAGCACCTGTTCGATAGTGTCGGAAGCATCTCCCACTGCAACGCCCGCGGAAACGGAAAGCTTCTCGATGCATGCGTCGCTGCCGCCACGGCGAATACGCGCCGCACCAAAACCCGCGCGAATCTGTTCCGCGACTGCCAGTGCGCCTTGAGATGATGTGTCGGGCAGCAGAACCAGAAATTCATCGCCGCCGAATCGGACCGCCACATCACGGCCCTTCACTGATCGCGCGATAATCTGAGCAGCCGCACGCAGTACCTGATCTCCAAAGAGATGGCCGTAGGAATCATTAATCTGCTTGAAGCGATCGATATCCAACAGCAGAAGCGCGGCGCCCTGACAGGTGGCATTTCGATCGCCATAGAGCTGCTCGCAGCAGCGCTCGAAGCCGCGGCGATTATGCAGGCCGGTGAGCGGATCGGCTGATGCTTCGACCATAAGGGTGTTGAGCTGCTGGTGCATGCTCTGTATCTGATCGCGCCCGGATTCAAGCTCGGTGTGCAGCCGCGAGGCCTTCAGCCGCACCGAGACGGTGGAGCTCTTGAGTGCGTCCAGCACTCCACGCAGAGTGTTCGCGTCCACAACGCTCGCCAAATCCTGCTCGTGTGCCACCAGCGCCCGATAGTATTGATCCCCGTCTTTACTCGATTGCGCGGCGATATCCACCAGTTTGCGCAGTAGCTCGCCCAGACCCGCCTGTAGCTTGGAGAGCGCGCGCATTTCACTGGATTGAACATGATCGTCATAGAGATCGACGATCTCCGCGCTTGTCACAGGCTCGCTCTGACGCAGACGGCTCTCGAGTGCTTCACTCAGAGAAGAATTAATGCCGGCGAGATGCTCATACCAGACCGAATAAGCCCACGGTGTGAACAGCCCTCCATGAAGGCTGATTTTCGGCACGATCAGCCGTAGAAGCTCAGCGCTCTGTTCTGGGCTTTGTTGGTAGCGCACCGGAATCCATTCCGCTGTTGTGGGTCTACGCAGAATTCCATTGACTCTGCGTGATGGAATCATTACAGCTTTATTACGGTTTGACTACTGTCGACCGGCGGGCTACCGGGACTAATATCAACCGAGACAATATTGAGAGATAGAGATTTTTCTCTAGAAAAGGTCGCACGTATCCTTTGGCAGTGATCGAGGCGTTTTGCATTTCTCCGCATCGCCGAGTTCACGATTGAGTCAACTCAAAGCTTGATTGCGCGCAGCGTGATAACCTGCAACATATTGGATCGAGGAGAAGTTTATGCAGCCCGAGAACCAGACCGATCACATCGCACTGCTTGCCCTGATGATCTGCGGCACCCTCATAAAGCGACTCAACGAGCTAGGGCAACTCGACCAGTCGACGTCACACCAACTACATAGGCTCGTGACTACGGTTGGAGTGCACGCTAAGTCACACCACCTCACAGATCTGAAGATTCTCTTTGATAATATTGATCGCTCTTTGGGAGATAAGGCAAAGGGAACCGAGGCGGTTTGAACATGCACGGGCGACTTGCCTGGTGCGTATCCGGCCATTGGGCAACACGATTACGCCCGTGCGCCGGTTAGCTTCGCGGTTCCGAATGCGCCGAGCTGGACGTCGCCGCTCATGGCATTTCCATCCAATTTGACCTTGAACGCGAGCTCGATCGGCATCGGCTGGGTCATCTTCATCGTCCAGGTAAGGTCGTTGCCTGACGCAGTGCCAGCTATGTCCCCACCGCCCATGGCGGAGTGAACCGATCCCGTCAGCGTGTTGCCCTGTAGATTGAGACGGATCTGCATTTGCTGCGGGCCCATCGGGCTCTGCAGTGTTGCGTTCCACAAATTGCCCTCGCCCTCAGCATGATCGGCAGGTGCTGGCTGTTGCGCCGCCTGCTGCTCGGCGGCTCCTATGTTGTATCGCTTGATCGTGCGTTTGGGCTTGGTACCGTCGGTATAGGTCGGCAATGTCTGCCAGCCACGCACCGTTGACGTAGGCGAGATATAGGCGTTGTCAAGATCGACTTCCCATTCCGCGAAGCGGTTGAGCACTTCGTCCAGTGCGACGCGACCCTCCACACGTGCCAGCGCCTGGCCGAGACAGACGTGATACCCGTTGCCGAAAGCAAGGTGCGGCTTCTTTTGGCGATTGATGTCGAAGGAATCGCCCTCCTCAAACTGTCGATCATCGCGATTGGCTGAGCCGGTCAGGAAGACGATGGTGCTGCCGCCGGGCACAATCTGGCCGTGCATCTCGACGTCCCTCGTCACGTACCGGGCGACGTGAGGCGCCGGCGGCTCGTACCGGAGCAGCTCCTCGATCGTGTTCGGGATCAGCCAGCGATCGGCGACGACGTCGCGGCGCTGGTCGGGGTGATCTCCGAGCACCTTGCCGGCCCATCCGATCAGGCGGGTGGTCGTCTCGTTGCCCGCGCCCGCGATGACGTTGATGTAGGTGAGCACCTCCTCGCGGGTGAGGCGCCGCGTCGTGCCGGTCTCGTCCTCGAACTCGGCTTGGAGC
>Ga0209698_10008876_pt1 | contig 10330 bp, 7 predicted proteins | sample LitLauG_LLR_2012_FD_187203 | JGI IMG/M metagenome (GOLD analysis project Ga0209698, IMG submission 187203) | Freshwater sediment microbial communities from Pennsylvania, USA - Little Laurel Run_MetaG_LLR_2012 (SPAdes) (version 2) | ecosystem: Environmental > Aquatic > Freshwater > Creek >... | reverse complement strand
CGCGGATCGATGCAGTGGTCGCCGCTCCAGGCTTTTAGATTGTCTTCGAAAATCTGCGCGGTGACTTTGCCCATCACGGAATCCCAGGAGGCGCGGAAACCATCGCCGTAGCCGACGATGAGATCGGGGGCGTTGTCAACGTAGGGACCGGCGTAAACAGCATCGCAGTCGAACACTCCTGTGATGCCGACGCGGCCTGAAGCCGGATCTTTGAGGCCATTGAGTTTGTCGCGCAGTTCATTCTTGAGGGACTCAGTATCCTCGGCGTCGACGATCCCCTCGCGCTCTCGGCCCTTCAGATTGAGATAAAGCCCGTTCAGGCCCATCGTGTAGGCGCGGGTGCGCGACCAGTCGACATCCTCGAACCAATCGCCGCTTTCTGTTTTTCCGGCTTTAAGCGCCAGGTATCCGTTCTGATGCAACCATGCATTCAAATTGACGCAGCGCGCGAACGATTTGAATCCGTGATCGGAGACGATCATAAGCAGAGTGTCGTCTTCGATTTCTTTCAGCACGCGTCCTATGAGATTGTCCATGCGCGTGTAGAGATCCTGGATCACTTCGGGGCGCTGCTGTCGCGGCACTTCCCGCGCTGCCGGATGATCGTCTTCCAGATAGCGCCAGAACATGTGCTGCACGCGGTCGGTGGTATCGAATACGCACGCGCACAGACCCTGCCGCGTTTTTTCGAGGGCGTCGAACAGCATGCGCTCGCGATCGTCGTGATTGGCATAGCACTGGGCAAGGAACGCCTGATCGTCGAGGACGTGCTCGTTGAGGGCCCACGTATCTTCCGCGAGACCGAGCGTCGCATATGGCCCGAAGAGCTTCGCGAGATAGATGGAATATGTGACGGGATGGGAAATGGGGAGGTCTGGCTTGCCTGGGTCGATGTTAACCGGAGTGACATAGACCTCAACTTCGGGCGAGAGTTCCTTCAAATAAAAGCGGCAAATTCCATGAGCACCGAATCCCACGCCGGCCTTGAACTTCACCGGGATCCATTCCGAGTACTCGCCGAGTTTGAGAGTGAAACTCTGGGAGTCGACTTCGAAGCGCGCTCGCTTTGCGGCGGGATCGCGATGGACTTCGAAGCCCACGCGCAATTCCGTGCCACTGCCTGGCGTGAGCGGATCTTCCGGGCCGGGCACATAGGACGCAAAGTGAGAATCTTTTCGTTGAATCGGAACGCGCACGCCGCCTTCGCGAAATTTGTCGCCGCTCATCCGCGTGGTGCAGAGACAGAACGTTCCCTGGCTTCCCTTCAGGTCGGGGACGCACATGCCGGACAGCAGCACGCCGGGAAACTTTTCGGGGGGGAACGTTACCGGTACTCGGATCACCGAGCAGAAAATTCCCGCGTCTCCCAGCCAATGCCAGAAGGGGATCCCCTTTCGCATTCCCTTGATGCGTGCGCCACCGAGCGGCACCGTGTACTTGCCAATCTTGAAACTGCGTTTGGGCCCCTTGATCTCGGCGGAAGAAAGAAAAGGAAGATACGTACCGAGATCGCGGGCAAGAAAATCGTAGATGTTGTGCTTCCCGGGATTCACTCCAGTCATGAACGTGGACCATGCGACTGGAGAGATCGGCGGGTACGTGGTGCGCAGCTTGCGAAATGTGCCTTGGTCACGCAGTTTCGCGAGATTTGGGAGCCTACCTTCGGTGATGAAGCGTTCGGTGAGTTCCGGGTCCATTCCATCGAACCCCAGAATGACGGCGCGCTTGATCTGGGCTTTTCCGTACGCTTTACGACGGCGTAAGACGCGGAATAGCTGTCGGAAAGGCCATACAAAAAAGGCATAGATCGAGTATAGGAACGCTACGAACAACGTCCAGAAGGAAGACAGCACGGCGAAACCCGCGCCGGGCCCGGCGTAGGCGTGCGCGGCCAGCGGGCACAGGACGAGCGCTGCGAGTCCGACGAACCGGAATTTGCGCCGCGCAAGGTTTCTATCTTGCTTCATATTTCAATGCCAAGAACACTCTTGAAGATAAATCCGGTGACCAGCGATAAAACAAAAAAGAGCCAGATCCAATTCCACTCGAAGCCGGCGAACGCGATGTCGCGCGCGGGATACTGCACTTCAATCGCATCGACCACATCGCTCGCCGCCAAGGCCGGCTCTCCGGAAACGAAGATTCGCTCCCACAATCTTCCACGCAAGCGAATCGGGGAAAGCCGCGGAAGGCCAGCACCGACTTTCACGCTCTTCGAAAACAGATGAGAATTCGCATGCAAGTTCAGCAAATAGTCGCCATCACGGAGGGCGACGACGCGCCATGCAATCTCGTTCTCCGCCGGCACGTGTACGGCGGGAGCGGTGGTTTCGAGGCCTTGGGGCAGCAGAAGCGTCGCGTCGTTCAGAACTGATTCCGCGACTCTTGCCTTCACGAGAAATGGGCGCCCCGCCTCGATCGGCGTCATTCCGAGATAACGATCGATCTGAACGATGAGGAATGTCAGCGGCACGATGACAAACAACAATGGCTTGAAAGCCAAGCGCAGATAACGGCCTGTGGCCAGCAAGATGCGTCCGTACGCGCGGAGTACAACAGCAATCTGATCCTGAAACAATCGCAGGGCAAGCAGGTGTGCCTTGAGATGATCCTTGGCGACGTGGATCGCCTTCTGGTCTGACGTGTAGGCGAACACGAGGACCATCAGCAATCCAATGACGACGGAAATTCCCAGGACAATCAATGCCGGGATATTTACCCCTAGAGAGCCCATAGTGCGACGAGGCTGCTACTCGATGTAACCAAGCCCTTGCAGCCGTTTCTTGATGATCTCCTTCGAGGTAGTTCCGCCTTCGCTGGGCGGCAGAACCTTATTGACTTCTTTTTCGAGCGCGTGCAGGACAAACTCGTCGACCGACGAATAGCCGCAGGCCTCGGCGCATTGTTTGATCTTGTCGAGCAATTCGCCTTCGATCTTCACTTTGTGCGAACCGAACATCACATCCTCACTTGTGCTTTGGGCATGGTCAGGGAGCGATACGCTGAAAAACGGATTGTCCAATCATACCCTTGGTCTTGGCGATTCCAAACTCATCCAGGATGGTGGGCGCGATATCGGTCAAGGCTGGGGCTGGGGCCGAAATCTTGCGATTGCTTAGCAGAACTCCTGGCACGAGCGTGTAGTCCATGCAGTGGTCGCCGCTCCAGGGGTTGCCGTTGTCTTCCAGTTCGTCTTCGGGGAATGCACCCAGGATCGTTTTCCAGCCTGCTCGATAGCCGCGATTGTAGCCGACCAGCATGTCGGGGCCGGAGCGAGCATAGGGGCCCTGGTAGGCCTCTGTGGCAAGATCGACGCGAGTGATGACTGGCTGGCTCATCTTCGGATCCTGTACCTCTCGCAACTTGGCGCGAATCTCGGTCATCAGGCTTTGCGCGGCGGCGGGATCGACTATGCCCTTGCTCTCACGACCACGCAGGTTGAGATAAAGGCCGTTGAGTCCTAGACCGTACGCGCGCGTCTGGCTCCAATCGACGTTGGCGAAGGGCTCGGTGGAGTCCGGGTTCGCGTCAGCTTTCAGCTTGATGTATCCATGGTTCAGCAGCCAGGTGTTCAGGTTGAACGAACGATAATAAGGAGCGAATCCGTGATCCGAGAGCACGAGCAACGTCGTGCGATCGTCCACCTTGGGCAGTACTTCTCCGAGTACTTGATCGATCTGCCGATAAAAATCGGCGATCGCTGAGCCGTTCTGGGCCGCGAGGGCAGCGTCATATTCGGGATGCCTGGGATCCATCAGGCGCCAGAACATGTGAGAGTTCAGGTCGAGGCTTGAGAAATAGAAAAAGAAGACGCCGTGATCGAACTTGGGAAACTCCGCATCGAATATGCGGCGGTGCTCAGCCAGCACCGTTTTTGCTTGTTGCAGATATTCCTGATCGTCGAGCACACCGTCGGAGAGAGACTTGGTGTCTTCGGCAATTCCCTGTGTATGAAACTCGCCCACTTCGTCGGTCAGTAGGCGCGAATAATTCGATGGAGTCGAGATCGGGAGCGCTGGATTTGCGGGATCGATGTTGATAGGGGAGACATAGAGTTGAAAACGGGGATGCGCCTGCTTGAGGTAGAACCGGCACATCCCGTGCACGTTGCCCAAAAAGGGGATGAGCTGGAATTCGACACGAATCCAGTCGCTCCATTCGCCTTCGCGGAGAATGAACTCCTGTCCTTGCACCGCGAGCTTGGCAACCGGATCGAGAGGATCAACCGCAACGCCGAACGGCTCTGTCGCGGCGGGCGAGCCTTTGCGAAAGGTGTTGTCGGGGCCGATTAGGTTCGCGGTCACACGTGAGTTCTCTACCTGCACCGGAATAATCTGGCCGCCCTCAACCGCCCCCGCCGCGACCGTAGGGTCGTCTGTGTAGAAGGAGAATGTGCCGTAAGTTCCACGCAGGTCCGGCGTGCCCATGCCAGAGAGCGTCTTGCCCTTCGCCGCCACCGGTGGAAAGTTCGACGGAATGCGGAAAATCGTGTTGGGGATCCCGTGCTGATCCAGAATCTGCCAGAAAGCGGTTCCCCGCCGCAGTTGTTCGGCGGTGCCGCCGCCGATGGGGATGCTCCAGCTTCCGAGATGAATCGAGTGCTTCGGCCCTTCGACGCGCGAGGCCGAAAAATACAGCTCCATCGTCTTCGGGTCGCGGTGAATGAAGTCGAAAATCCCGTGACCCCCGGCATTCATCCCGGTGATTAGATTCGACCAGGCGACCGGGCTTTGCGGCGGGATGCTGGTGGTCAGTTCGCGGAAGTCTCCCTGCGCCGCCAGCTTCGCGAAGTTGGGCATCTTTCCTTCCTTGATGAACTGGCGCAGGAGTTGCGGGTCCATGCCATCAATACCCAAAATGATCAGGCGATGATCGCCGTGCCACTCAGCGTGTGCGGAGCGACACGCCGGCAGCACCGCGAGCGCCGCGGCCAGCAGCAATACCCATGCCTTTTTTTTCAGAGCGCCAGCCCTCGAAAGTCCACTCCCGCCTTGTGACACGTCTTTGGGAACGTTGTTAGACTTCTAATCATGTGGCGGCGTTTGGGATCGTGGTTCGTTGTAGCCATTTTAACCCTGCTTGCGATGCAGGTCGACTCCGCGGGTGCGGCAAAGACTGCGGCCAAGCCGAATATCGTTTTGGTGACGATGGATGGTGTTCGTGCCGACCGCACGGGATTCCTGGGTGGGCAATCGGGCTTTACGCCGAATCTGGATCGTCTTGCCGGTGAGAGCATCGTGTTTATGCACGCCTATTCGCAATCGCCAGTCGGCGTGCCGTCTCATGCCACGATCCTTACAGGAACGTACCCGCAAACGCATCACGCGAGCGAATTCTCGGTTCCGCTCCCCGGCGCGCTGCCATATCTTCCGGACCTGCTGCACAAAGCGGGATACGCCACGGCGGCCTTTGTGAGCACCATCGATCTCGATCCGCGCAACGGGCCGTTTCAAGGCTATGACCGAGGGTTCGACACGTATGACGCAGGTTTTCATCAACCGCAGCGTGGCGAGGGACGCTATCAATCTGTTGCACGACACGATGATGAGACCGTGGCGCATGCGATCAAGTGGTTGTCGGGGAATAAACACCGTCCGTTCTTTCTGTGGGTGCAGCTGGGCAATGCCGATGGCGCAACTTCGTCGGCTTATGACCGGGCGATCACAGCGACAGACACTGCTGTTGGCAAGTTACTGAGCTCCTTGCATTCCCAGTCTCTTGATAACGACACGATGGTCGTCGTCGCGGCGGCGTACGGCGAGAGTCTGGGCGGGCACGGCGAGGATTCACACGGCATGTTTCTGTACGATGAGACCATTCACGTGCCATTGCTCGTGAAACTGCCGACGACTCCCGCGGCAAAGCAGATTAGGAGTCGCGTTCGACTCATTGACGTCGCTCCCGCAGTGCTGGAACAGGCCGGCATTGCTGTGCCTTCGCAAATGCAGGGGCAGTCTCTGCTCCGCATTGCGCAATCGAGTTCACAGACGGAACAGCCGGTTTATTCCAGGACCGATCTCCCCATGCAGGGATTCGGTTGCAGCGTGATCGAATCGTGGCGGGCCGGAAAATATCTCTATATACGTGCGCCGAAGCCCGAACTCTACGACACGGCGGTAGATCCTGGGGCAACCCACAATCTTGCGCAAACGTCGAAAGCGACCCTCGATACCGTGGCGTCGCAACTGCAGGCGTTCGACGCCCGCTTGGGAAGCGATTCGGGCAAGACCGCTGGCACTTTGAGTTCGAGCGAAATGCAGAAGCTGGCCTCACTCGGATATGTCGGCTTACAAAACTCGGGAGCCGGAGTTCAGGCTGCGAGCGCAGGTACCGATCCTAAAGATGTGATCGCGACGGCAAACAAGACGATCGACGCTCTAAACAATCTGGAGGACGGCAAGCCGGAGAAGGCAGTGCCGGTCCTGAAGGAAGTGCTCGGGTCACAGCCGAACACGTATCTGGCGCAGTTCGCGATGGGGAGCACCCTTTTCGAGCAACAGCAGTACGCAGACGCAATACCTTATCTGCACAAAGCGATCGAACTACAACCGGATTCCGCATGGGCGCATTACACCATGGGCCTGACTCTAATCAAGACTGGGGACTTCAAGGCTGCAGCGGTGCACCTGGAAATTACCGCAGGACGTTTGCCTCAGTTCCCTGCTGTCCATGCCGCGCTGGCTCAGGCCTACGAGCACTTGGGACGCACACAGGAGGCTGCACGGGAACGCGCCGGTGTTGATCGCAAGAAAAACGATTAACCTGTGTGGGGCACGCGCAACTGCCAGCGGACCTGTGGAGATCGAAAGCCAAACCGTGAATCCGAGCAAACTCTCGCAAGAGTTCGAAAAGAAGTTCTCGCAGCAGCCGGCAATCTACCGTGCGCCGGGCCGCGTGAATCTGATCGGCGAACATACCGATTACAACGACGGGTTTGTCATGCCCGCCGCCATCGCATTCTCCACCTACGTCGCGATCGCACCACGGACCGACCGAAAGCTCTCGATACAGTCCGACGAATTTGAGGGTAAGCACGAGTTCAGCCTGGACGAATTGCCAGCGACCCGCAAAGGCCTCTGGTGCGATTACGTCCTTGGCGTTGCCTCCGTTCTCAAGAACACCGGATATGAACTCGAGGGGGCAAATTTGCTGATCCACGGCGAAGTCCCGATCGGCGCCGGCTTGAGTTCGTCGGCGGCGATTGAAGTAGCATCTGCCCTCGCGCTTCTGGGATTGCGCCGGCAACAGGTTCCTTTGCCCGAGATCGCCAAGTTCTGCCGGCGCGCCGAAAATGAATTCGTCGGAGCGCGGGTGGGCATCATGGACCAGTTCGTCTCCTGCATGGGCAAAGCTGGACACGCATTGCTGCTCGATTGCCGATCTCTTGAGTTCAAATTTGCCCCGATCCCCGCAGGCATCGAAATTGTGGTCTGCAATACGATGGTCAAGCACGAACTCGCTTCCAATGCCTATAACACGCGTCGCGAGGAATGCGAAGAAGGCGTGCGGTTCTTCGCGAAGATCAATCCCAACATTCGTGCGCTGCGCGATGTATCTGTCGAGATGCTCAACGCGCATGCGAAGGACCTACCGACAGTTGTGTTTAACCGCTGTGCCCACGTGATTCACGAAAATCAACGCACGCTCTCCACTGCGCGTGCGTTACAAGAGGGGGATCTCGACCGCGTTCGCGACCTGATGCGCAAATCGCACCGCAGCCTGCGAGATCTCTACGAGGTGAGCTGCCCGGAGCTCGACATCATGGTGGAATGCGCCCAGGACTTGCCTGGATTTTGTGGCGGACGTATGACTGGCGGCGGATTCGGAGGATGTACTGTGAATCTAGTGCGCGAGGAAAACGCGGAAGAGTTCTCCTCGAAAATCGCCGAACGGTATCGGGACAAAACCGGAATCTCGTCGCAGGTCTATCTGTGCCGCGCGGAAGACGGTGCCGGCCAGGTCAGCTAGGTGCCTTGTTCGCCCGCTGACGGCGCCCATGACTGCAACTTCACCAGCCAATTCGCGGGCTCGGGAAGAATCGCAAACTTCGGCAGGTCTCCACGCACCATGGCGACTTCATCGCAACAATTGAAGCGCGGGCAAGCGTGACAGTCTTTGTAGATCTTGTCTGGAATGTCTTCGCGCTGCGCCACCGAAAATCCCTGCGCTGCGAAGAAATCCGGCTTGCGCGTGAACAGGCAAATGCAATCGACGCGGTGCCGCTTTGCCTCAGCCAACAACGCCTTTACCAGACGCCCGCCTCCGCCCCGTCCCTGAGCCCACGGCGCCACGGTGATCGAGCGAATCTCGGCCAGGTGCGTACCATACAAATGAAGTGCTCCACACCCGATGATGCGGTCGTCGTCCTCGAGCACGACGAAGTCGCGTACGTTCTCGCAGATTTCGGGCAGCGTGCGTGGCAACAGCGTACCGTCGCCTGAGTAGGCGGAGATCAAGTCGTGAATCTGCTGTGCGTCCGGCAGGATTGCTTTACGCGTGTGCATGGGCCTCCTCGCGAAGAGAATTAATCTTCTTTCTCACCGTATTGATTGCCTGCCGTGCTCGAGCCGGGGCAGTCCCTCCGGGCACGTCGTGAATCGCCAGGACAGATTGCAGTTTCAATGCGTCATAAAAGTCAGTAGCAAAAGCCGGACTCAGGGACTTCAGTTCTTCCAGACTCAAATCCTCCAGTTCACAGCCCTTCTCCAAACACAGTTGCACGGCCTTGCCGATGCGTTCGTGCGCAAGGCGGGATGGAACTCCGCGATTCACCAGATACGTGGCTGCGGCCCACGCGTTCATAAATCCGGACTGCGCCGCTTGTTGCATTCGCTCGTGATTGAATTCCACGGCCTTCATCCATCCCGAAACCAGCGGCAGCATCTGCATCAGCGTGTCTGCAGAATCGAAGACAGGTTGCTGCGTTTCTTGCAGATCCTTGTTATAAGCAAGGGGCAGGCCCTTCGCCGCGACCAGTAGCGCGGTTGCATTGCCCAGAACTCGTCCGCTTTTGCCGCGCACTAATTCCAGCAGGTCGGGATTCTTCTTCTGCGGCATCGCGCTACTTCCAGTGGAATAGGCCTCAGGCAAAGCGATGAAACCGTACTCTTGAGAGGAAAACAGAATCATCTCTTCTGCCCACCGGCTCAAGTGCACGGCCAATAGCGACAAAGCGCCGGCGAATTCAATCGTAAAATCCCGATCGCTGGTGGCGTCGATGCTATTTGCCGTCGGACTGTCGAAACCCAGATTGTCTGCCATGAAGTCGCGATCCAGTGCCAGCGTGGCTCCGGCGACCGCACCGGATCCGAGCGGACACACATTCAAGCGTTTGCGACAATCCGCCAAACGATCCGCATCTCGCAAGAACATTTCTACGTACGCCAGCAGCCAATGCGCCACCACGACTGGTTCGGCCCGCTGGAGGTGCGTATACGCGGGCATTGCGGCATCGCCAGCCTGCTCGGCCCGATCGGCGATCGTGCCGCACAGTTCGGCCAATTCTTCGCGCAATTGATCGATGGCCGCCCTAACATACAGACGCAGGTCCGTGGCGATCTGCTCGTTGCGACTGCGGCCGCTGTGGAGCTTGTAACCTGCCTCGCCGATGAGGGCGACGAGTTGCTTCTCGACGAAATGATGTACATCTTCTGCTTCGTCGTCTTCGAGAAACGCGACAGACGCTGCAGCCTTTTCTCCAATTCGCTGCAGCCCCTGCAGAATGCCGATCAACTCCTCGGCCGAGAGCACACCCGCATTCTTGAGAGCTTTGGCGTGGGCTCCGCTGGCCGCTAGTTCGTACTGCAGCAGTCGGCGGTCGAAACCGAACGACCGCTGCCAGCGCTCGAAATCGGGGTCCAGCGGCTGCCGGAACCGTCCCGACCACATCTTCATTGCGCGACCTCCATCCGCGACCGCGCGCGCGACCGTGACGGCAAACCCAGAATGCGGATGAATCCCGCCGCGTCTTTCTGGTCATAGCTCTCGTCCATGGTGAACGATGAGAGGTCCGTGCGATAAAGCGAGTACTCGGACTCACGGCTCACGACCGAAACATTTCCTTTGTAGAGCGAGAGCGTGACTTTGCCGGTCATCTCTTTTTGCGTGCTCTCGACGAACGCGTCCAGGGCTTCGCGCAGAGGCGTGAACCACAGCCCGAAGTAAACCAGCTCCGCATACTTCAGCCCGACGTGATGCTTGTAGTGGGCGAGGTCGCGCTCCAGGCACAGCGCCTCCAGCTCGCGGTGCGCCGTGATCAGTAGTGTGCCTCCCGGGGTCTCGTAGCACCCGCGTGACTTGATTCCGACAAATCGATTCTCGACCAGATCGA
>Ga0209698_10008875_pt1 | contig 10331 bp, 8 predicted proteins | sample LitLauG_LLR_2012_FD_187203 | JGI IMG/M metagenome (GOLD analysis project Ga0209698, IMG submission 187203) | Freshwater sediment microbial communities from Pennsylvania, USA - Little Laurel Run_MetaG_LLR_2012 (SPAdes) (version 2) | ecosystem: Environmental > Aquatic > Freshwater > Creek >... | reverse complement strand
CAAACGTTCCCTCGCCGCTAACCAGTGAGCCGTCCCACTCACGAGTTTTCTGCAGAAACGGAACAACCGACTCCCCGCGCGAGACCACCCGATCCAGCACGACGTGCGGATCCACCCGCACCAGTTGGCCGTCCGCATTCGCATAGCGATCGCACGACCCCGTTCGTCCCGGCTTGATGTAACAGAGCACGGGACAGGCATCGCAGCGGATCGCGTCGTCAGCCACGCGCGTCTCCCTTCCGCTTCGCAAGGATCGCTGCCCGAACTCGATCTGGCGTCGCCGGCGTTTTCCTCAGACGCACACCCACCGCATCATGCAGCGCATTCAGGATCGCCGGAGCCGTCGGAATTACAGCCTGTTCGCCGATCCCTTTTGCCCCAAACGGCCCAATTGGCGAAGGATCTTCAATCAAGATCGATTCCACTGGAGGAATATCGCCCGCCGACGGAATCAGATAGTCATGCAGGTTCTCACCCTTCCCGGGAAAGAACTCCTCCATCAGAGCCATGCCGAGCCCCTGTGCAACGCCGCCCTCAATCTGCCCCTCGATCAGCGTCGGGTTAATCGCGCGACCCACATCATGCGCAGCCGTCACTTTCAGAACGCGCACCGTCCCCAGTTCTGCATCGACCTCGATTTCTGCCATGTGGGCGCCAAACCCGAACACCGCGTAAGGCGTACCTTGTCCATTTTCATCCAGCGGACTTGTCGGCGGATCAAACGTCGCCTCGCTCGTGATCACATACCCATGCTCATCCAGAGGCAGACCGTCCAGCGCGATCGCACAAGACTTTCCGTCCTCTCGGACTACCACCGCACCATCTTCAAACTCAATGCTGGCGCACGAGCAAGCATCAGCAAGCGCAAGAATCGCCAAGCGCAACTGGGCGCCCGCCATCTGACCAGCCTTACCCGTGACAAACGTCTGCCGCGAAGCCGAAGTCTTCCCACAATCCGGCGTGACCGCAGTGTCTCCGGAAATTAGGTCGAAGCGATCAATGGGGGCGCTCAGCGCGTCCGCGCAAATCTGCGTCACGATCGTGTTTGACCCCTGACCGATATCCACAGCACCCTGATGCAGCGCAATCCGCCCATCGCGTTTCAATCCAATTCGCACCGTCGACGGATTGGGAAGGGAAGTGTTGCCGCAGCCATACCACATACCCGCCACTCCTACACCCCGGCGCAGCGCGCCATGGTTTTGGGTGGCGCAGCGCTTTAGCGCTGCGGGAAGTGTCTTATTTTCATAATCGGCTTTAGCCGCTGAGGTCGCGAACTCAGCCGTCGCATTGAATTCCGCCGCCTCTCGCCTCGCCGCTTGCCACCTCGGTCGCAACGCCTCGAGGCACGCGCGAATCCCTACTCCTTCGCCAAGCACTTGCCCTGTGACGGTTGGAGTGTGATTCCCCAGAGCATTCAGAATCCGAAATTCCAGACGGTCCATCCCCACACGATCCGCGAGTTCGTCATAGAGTTGTTCCTGAGCAATCGTCGCCTGTGGTACCCCGAATCCTCGAAACGCGCCCGCCGGCACAAGGTTGGTGTGCACCGCCCGGGTTAGCGCACGGTAGTGCGGCACATAATAAGGCCCAGAACCATGGACCGGCACCCGCGCCGCCACCGTCGGACCCCACGACGAATATGCCCCCGTGTTGAAATCCGCCACGAGATCATGGATCGCATCCAGGTCGCTAACGAGGTCGCTGGGTCGCGCCTCCAGAGGCTTCGCGAACTGCCCGAACCACGACACCAGCAGCTTGGCCCCGTCCGCTGCTCCTGCTTGGTCCATCACCCTCGTCCCGCCGTCCTCACCTGGGCTTGCGTGTACGACAAGCCCGATGGCAAGGACCGCGAGCATGACCAAAGGACGAGTCATCGATCGGCCTCCCGCCGCGCTTCCTCGCGAATCATCTGCCGGAGGTCGTCGTTGTGGCTGTCAACGCAGTTCGCCGCGATCCACATGCACATGATCCAAGGCACGCCAAACGCGACCGGGAGAGCCAGCGCCGAGCCATCGAGTAGACCCAGGGCAACCACGAAGATCACCGGACAGCCGATGAATGTCAGAATTGCCCAACCGAACGAGGCGTAGATCACGCCCAAGGGACCGAACAGAGCGGCGAGTAGAACAGCGGTCGTCTTGCTTTTCATTGGGTGCTACCTCCGTTGAGGGCCAGTTGATCGCCGTGACCATGAGAGCGTGCCACCCGCGCCTCACCCACCCCCGGCACGCACGACTCATTGAAACCTTATAGGTTCTACCGCCTCATGAATGGGGGTGGAAGCGTGCCGGGCGATGCCTGGGGCGCGAACCACACTCCAAAAACTTCAGCGCAAGACGCGCCACCGGCTCGCCGAGAATCTTCGCGGCCATCGCCAGCGCCTCAAGCTCACTCAGGAGGAGGCAGCCGAGGAGGTTGGTTTCTCACTCCAGTACTATCAGCGCATCGAGCGGAAGATCGTCAACGTGCCCTTGGACACCATCGCTCGGTTCGCCCACGCCTTCGGCGTAGATCCCAGCGAGCTACTCGCGCCCATTCGGCCTGGGACCTTGGCCCAGCGGCGGTTGGCTCAAGACTCACGGGCGCGTGGTCGCTCCACCTGAGCCAATCGGAGGAGCGAAGCAAGGCGAAAGCCGCCCGCCGTACCAATCGAACCGCTCGCCCACGTCCGCCGAGCCGAATAGCTGGTCAGCCTCAGTGCAGTGTCGTTGCGGTCTGACGCTCGATCCACTGCCGCAACGCTTCGACTGTGTGCTTGCCTGCATCGTCGGTCGCTAGTTGTCGCGTCTGCGATAGCGCTGCTGCGACTGCCGCCCTATAGGCTGGGTCGTGTTTGACCGCGCTGAAGCCTAGCGGATCTCCCACTGGGGACGACGGCCACAGCTCTCCCAGGCGAACAACGAATCGGCGCTGACCTGGCGCGTCATTCTTCAGTGCCTCCACGGCCCAGGCGGTACTTGCACCCCACTCTAGGAGCGTGGCCCACGCCCGGAGGCGCATCTCATCTACGCCAGAAGTTACGTGCGGGGTCATGACGGCGGCGGCTCGCAAGACCCAGGGGAGGAACTCGTTGATCGCTGAGAGCAGATCCAGAAACTTCTCGTACCGGCCATCCCACGAACTCTTCTCCGAACTGCCCATACGCCAGGCTTCCACGGAGGGGGAGACCTTTGATCGCATTGTGGTCGGCAGGTTCGAGAAAATGTCGGCTTCGTCCTCTCCGCTGGTCCAACTACGCAGGATCTCCGGCAAGTCCTCCCGCTTCACGTCATTCCTATTTCGAGCGCCAGAAAGGATCTTTCGCAGATCGTTACTCGGCTGCTCCGCGCATGAGACTGTCTGCTCCAGCATATGCATCGCCGCAGGTAGAATCGACGTGCTCGAAGGAAGATCTCGAAGCGCCTTCAGGATCTTGCGCACGCTACCGGGAGAGAAGCCGGTTTTGTTCGCATCCTGGCCGAGGGCGGTGAGCCGCAGTGGGCTAGCGGCGCGGGCGAACGCGCCCTCGCCTTCGTCGAGCAGAGCGTCGCGAACGTGTGCCAACTCCCTCTCGACTATCGCGTTTTGCCCGCCCGTAGCTGCGTACGTATATGCCGCAAACCTCTCGCCCAGGTCATCGACGTCAGCATTCTCCGGGATAGCAGCGAGAAACTGCGATTCCAGGGCGGCTCTCACCCCCTCCCGATTGCCGACCTCGACCAGAGGACTCTGGAGAACGGAGGGGCGACCATCAACGAAATCCGTCAAGAAGTACTCTTGCCGGAAATACGATCGGGTCTTGTCCGCGGGGCCAACGGGATTGTCAAAAATGATCGTGTCACCCTCCGTAAACACTCCCGCCCGTCCGCATCGCCCAGCGATGTTGCGAAACAGAAGCGAGGGCATAGGAAACTGCGCCTGGTCTCTCCACACGAGCCAGTCAGCGAGGACGGTTACTCGGAAGGGAAGGTCCACGCCTTCAGCAAGCGTCGTCGTAGACGCGACTGCAATGATTTCGCGGGCGCGCACCGCATCCTCGATCCCACGCCGAACTTCATGGGGCAGGCTCGCGTTGTGGTACGCAACTCCGCACTTCACGACCTCAAGTAACGACCGGAGATAGGAATACTTCTGCTCGATCAGTTGCACGAGGGCGCTGGTCCGCTGGGGAAGAAGGGCGGTCGAGGGAAAGCGACTAGCGATTGACTGGGCTAGGTCGCGAGTCCGACCCTTGGTGCTACAGACGCAGAGGATTGGAGAACCGATTTCCGAGCGCAGATGATCGACAAGGAATGCGACGTTCGCATCCGCGAGGGGCTCCTGTGCTCGGACCTGACCAATATTCTGCGCTGGATAGAAGCGTGGGTTTGGCCAGGGAAGATCCTTTTCCCCAATAACACTCCGGTTTGTCGCTGCGGGCAGGCGAATCGGGTCGGAGGCCGTAAACCAGCGCAACGTGCCGGTTTGTTGCCAGATCGCAAGACGGCGGGCGGTTGGTCGCCAGTGGTCGATAAAGATGCGTTCGTCATCAATCCCTAGCCACTTTCCAAGACGCTCGTATGAGGTCAGGACTGCGGACAGCAAGACCATGCGAAACGCCTGCGGCCTCCGAAGTTGTATAAGTCGAAGGCGCGTCAAGATGCCTTCAAGCCTGGCTCCTCTCGCGTCATTCTCAAGGACGTGAGCTTCATCGGCGATCACGCACCGCAGCCTTGCCAGAAAGGAAGCGTCAACGCGCAGTAACCCATCAAGGCGCTCGGGTGTTGCGACGACAATCTGCGGCCCGGCGAACGAGGCCAGGGACTGTGGCTCGTACCCACCGATCATGGGGACAACCCTGACCGCAGGTGGCAAGTGTGCTCGTAGCGACTCCACAACCTGTCTGCCCAGCGCCACGTAGGGCGCGATGTAACAGGCGGCGGCGCTCCCCGAGTCGAGGGTATGAAGTAGGCATAGTTCTGCCAGGAGCGTCTTACCGGATGAGGTCGGCAGCGCGACCAGGGAGTTCTCGCGTGTACGCAGCAGCCCTCGTTGGAGCAGCTTGTACTGTGGGGGTAGGAGCACTTTCAGCCCGCAGCCGTGTAGCCTACGGCCATACTCCTCAGCGAAGCTCTGGTTCAGCCCGGCGAGAGCTGTCCTCACCGACAACTTTTCCTGATGAAGCAGGGCGAGGCGAGCACTGCGCAGGAGAGCACCTGACCAAGGCGTTTCTCCGGGCAGCATTGAACGGAAGAGGGCAGTCACCGTGCCCCAATCGCCCACACCGAGTGATGCTGATTCGAGTGCCTCAAGATACGCCCGGCTTGGAGCAGCAAGCTGCGCTCCCAGAAGTTGGGAGACAAGCGTCGGGGCTATCGTGCCAAGCACTGCGTCGCATTCGTCTCCTACGGCCACCAGCGGGTTCTCCCGGAGAACGGCACCGGACGAGACGAAATTGCCGAACATCGCGTAGGCGCAAGCCGCGAGCATTCTCAATCGAGATCGCGCAGGTTCATCGGCATCCGATGAAGCCTTTGAGGCTGACTCAAGAATGCGGGCAGCTGCGAGCAACGGCTGGGCTGCTGGCTCCTCGTACAGAAGGTCAGGCTCGCCCTCGTGCTCCTGGAAGAATCCGATGCACGATTGGGCGACCGCGATCATTTCTCCCCAGGACAGACGATCCCCTTTTAGTCCCCGGATCGAGCGAAACGCCGAGTTCTCCGCGAAGGCGAATGGCGGCACAGGCATTGGGGTACTCATTTCTGACCAAGGGCGAGTCGATCGAGGCGAGCCGCTAGGTCAGAGAGCGAGATCGCCGCGGCGGCGATCTGATTCGATTGCCATCCACGCCCAATGAGGGTCGAGCGAATACTCATCATCTTCTGCACTGGAGTCGTTCCGATGCGCTCGTGAACCAGGGTGGGAAGCAAGTTCAGCTTGCTGGAGGTCGCCGGTGACTGACCGGCCAAGGCAGAGATGCGGAGAAGCAATGGCGGCGTGACTGCCTGTTGGACCTCCACAATGTTCTTGATGTGCTGCAAGCGCGTGTGCGCCGTCAGCGCAAGGTCAGTGCCGAAGAGTTTGTCGTAGTCGGTGGTCAGCTTGTCCGCGTAGTTCAGGCTTGTCTGTGTGGTCGTCTTAACTTCCTGAAGATATGCGAGGTCCTCCTCCTCGCGTTGGCCGAGCCGAATCCACACTATGTCGATCTCTGGTCGAGAAATTCCGCCCAACGGGTTCAGCGCATTGGCCGGGAAGGGAATGGAACCGGGAGGTACAAGATGCGACCTGCCCACGAGGAACGAGATGGTCTCGCCAAGATTCCCATGCAGAATGTTGATTGCCTGACCGGAGGGAAGCGCGGGCAGAACAAATGGGAGATTCTGCTGCATCCACCCTAGGATCAGGTCGTGCCCGTCTTGGCAAGCAGGATTGCCAACACAAACGACTACGCCGCTGTTGGCGTTTGCCTGAAAACCACTCACTGAGACTCGCTCGGGGGCTTCGCGGGGCGAGATTCACCGGCCCCACGAACTTCTGAAGGGCCAGTGGCGTTGATTGCCGTCATGGGGCGAGTTTGATCGTCTTTTGGCTCCGCTCAATCAGCTTGTCGAAGCCCGGCTTGTTCTCTTTCAAGTCCTCGTCGCTCGCGTAGCTCAAAGTGTATTGGACCCGAACAAGTGCGTCTCCGCTCTTGAGAACCTTCGTATAGAAGATCCATGTGTCAGCACGGTCCTGGGCCGTGCCGGAGGCAACGTACCAGTCGTTCTTCTTCACCTTGTACGTCACGTGCCGAGTGAAGCCGGTGTCGTGAGCGAGATGTGGAGATCCTTCCTCAACATCCACGTTCCAGGCCGCTTCAAACTTGTCCGAGCGGCCCCAATCAAAGGAAACGGCGACCGACTGAAAAGGGGCCTTGAACGTGACTGTAGATCCGCCCTGGTCCATCGCCAGCGCGTAGGCCGCACCACGGTTGGCAATTCGATCTATAGGCGGGAGATCCAGTGTCACCACAGACCTTCCGTGGCTCATCTTGAATGCTTTGACCTCTTGAGCTTGCGCAGCTACGGCGCAAATCAAGCCCGTGATGATACTGAACTTCGAGTAGCGAAGCATTCGTCCCTCAGTATCCAACGATCTTTACGTTGGCGTTGGTGGCATCCCCAAATAGGACGGCTTCGCGTGGGCGCTCCACGACGATGCGCCAACTTCCCTGCGGCAGAACGTCAGTTCCCGACCACGAAAGGATCTTCGCTCGCGAAAGCCCCTGCATGTACTCGAACCTGCCGCCTGTCAGGTTGCCATGAACCTTTTGGTAGGTTCCCCACTGGCTCTCCGTCATGAGCCACACGTTGATGTCCTTCGGATTGGCGCTGACCTGCACGTCCACTTTGCGTGCAGACGGCAGACTGAACCCGTATCCACGCGCATCTCCTTCGTGGAGCTGGACTCGCTCATCGACGATGGTCTGCGGACCTCGAACGAGCGCCTCGACGCTTCGACCGGGAAGCGCCAACCTGTAGATGAGCCAAGCGCCGCCAAGGATGAATGCCCACAAGAAGAAGCGACCGACCGTTACGAACGGGCTCCTTCTCTTTGGCGCAGAAGACGCCGGGACGGTCCCACTTTGAACGGCCCCCGCTGGAGAAGCGGTGCTCGCAGGCGGCGATGGCGGCGCACCGCACTTGGGACAGGCCGTCGCCTTGTCGGACACCTCGTTGCCACACTCCACGCACTTCACTAGCGCCATAGGCCCCTCCACCCGGCTTGTTCGAGCCTAATCGAAAAGAGTGTCGGGTCACGTTGCGAATCGGTCGCGTCGCGACTCCACGGGATCGCGTAGCCACGGCGTAGCTAATCGTCGGCTATTCGCGGTCAACGGCGGTGAACCGAGGAGGGATCAACTCGCGCAACCGCCCAAAACCATTCTCGGCGTTCACCGCGCTTCGCCCGGCTTCACCCGCCCGGTTCAATTTTCAGTCCGTTGCTCTACCGACTGAGCTACCTGGGCTTGGACCAACGGCGGGTGGACCTACTACGTCCTCGGGTTGGAGGTCCACACCCAACCGGCCTTTCGTTCGCGCGGCCTTACCCGTTGATGGCAATCCCGCAGAACAAACTCATGAACTGGTCGAGCGGGATTTTGAAGATGCCGTCGTCCCGACCGTTGCCCGCGGGCTCGCCTTCGCCCCAGGGATTGCGCAGGTGGACGTAGCGGACGCCGTTCTCCACCGACGTTCCCCAGACCGTGTACGTGTGGTCGGTGTAGATGTTGGTCCCCGCGTACTTCTTGGCGGACTTGTCGCTCAGCGTCACCGCGGTGATGGGCTTGCCGGCTTTGACCGCAGCATCCAGGGTCGCAAAGGTCCCGTCCGCCGTCGTGCCTGCCTTGCGCAAGTCCACCGCGATGGACTTCTTTCCGGTGAGCCACTGCATCGCATCTTCCGGAAGGCCGCCTTGGATGGCGTTGTAGCTGCCCTTCCACTTGGCAATCGCCTTCTCCAGCAGTGCTGGCCACAGCTCCTTCGGATTTTTCGCGCCCGCGTAGTAGTACCCGTACCAGCCGTTGCGCGGCAGCTCCGCGTCAATGTTGACCACGTGGGGCACCAGCTTGCCCCCTTCCTCGGCGTACAGCGTGACGTCATAGGTGCCGTCGTCTTTGAGCACGAAGGCCTTTTCGATGACGTCAGGATGGGTGTGGGCCACCGCGCTCATCGCCGCCATCAAGTAACAATCGCCCAGGTAGTTCTGCGCAACGTCGCTGCCTGAGGCCCCGTGGATAAACAGCTTGCCCCCGGGGACCACCTGCCAGCCAATTCGCTTTTGGTCGGTCTTCACCACCGCCGGCTCGCCCTTGGCCTTGGGAGTACCCGGGTCCATGATTTCCAGCGCCTTCATCTTGTTCTGAATAAAGTCGGTGAAGACGCTCGCAGCCTGAGGGGTGAGGCTCGCGCGATACGCATCCACCTCGCGCTTGAGCTCCTCCGCCTTGGATTGGGTCAAGCCTCCGCGCCGCGCGTCGGCGATAATGGCGTTCGCCTTCGCGTCATCGATTTTCTGCGCCGGCGTCGCGGCGGCGCTCGCGAACTGCTGTCGAATGGCTTGAATCTCGTTGGCCATTTAGTTCACCGCGTAGAGGTTTCCGTCGTCCGCCATGAAGTACACGTTTCCGTTGGGCCCGATGGCCGGCGAACCAGCGATGCGACCCCCGGCCGTCACCTTAAAGCGCAACGTCCCATCCGGGTGGATAGCGTAGAAGGTTCCGTCCGCGGTCCCAAAGAAGATCGTGCCGTCAGCACCTACCGCCGGGGCTGTCAGAACGTCGGACGTGGTGAGGAACGGGAAGCCCGCCTTCTCCGCCCCCGTCGCTCCGGAAACGGCGTGCATGCCGTCGAAGTTCCCCACGTAGACCGTCCCGTCGGGCCCAATCGCCGGGCAGCTGTTCCCCGTCGTCGAGTCCGCTTCGAAGATGTAGTTCAAATCCGCCTTCGACTGCGCGGTAGTCGGCGGCGGGAGCGAGCGGCTCCAGACCTCGGCCCCCGTGGCCGGGTTCAAGGCCACCAAGAGCTGCGAGCCGGTGACCTGCCCCAAGGCCCACCCGCCGAAGACGACAATGAGATTGCCGCTAAATCCGACGTCCAACACCATGTCCGACGTGTACGAGTTGAGCGCCGTGCCCGAAGGCTTGTAGCCCCCGGCCGGCCAGGCTGGGAGCGCAGTAAACCCGGCGCTGGGCGACGTAAACGCCAGGCAAGTAAACCCGCCCTCGCAGAAGTAGCTGGTGTCGTCGGGGCCCACCACCGCGGAAATGGGGTCGCCGGCGCCAGTGAAAAGCCCGGCGTTCGACTTCACCAAGGTGAACACGCTCCCCGCCGCGATGGAGTAGGCGAAGTTACCGGACATGTCGTCCGCGCCCAACAGCAGGCCGCCATTGGTGAGAATGGGCGGCAGGTCGAACCCGTCTCCGCCCCCAGCCGGCGGAATACTGGCCAAGACCGCCCCGGCGCGGCTCACGTGGTAGAAGCCGGTGCCGAACATTTCTCCGAACGCGACGAAGAGCGTGCCGTCGTTCGCGATGATGGGCGTGGTCGGGTGAGGGTCGCTCATCGGACCTTCCAGCGGAGTGGTCCACTGTTGCCCGCCGTCCGGGTTGAAGGCGTACAACGTTCCCTGCCAGTTCACCTGGTAGATGGTGCCGTCGGCGCCAACCACCGGCGAATTCATGTAGTCCTGCGTCAGGCTAGGCGAGTTCGGCGACGGGCCAATCTGCGCCGTCCAGGCAATCACCCCGCGCAGGTTGCTCGTGTCGACAGGGCTCAACCCGCTCTGGGTGTTGTCGTGGTGCCACCGCGGCCATGCCCCTACGCCGGCGG
>Ga0209698_10008874_pt1 | contig 10332 bp, 14 predicted proteins | sample LitLauG_LLR_2012_FD_187203 | JGI IMG/M metagenome (GOLD analysis project Ga0209698, IMG submission 187203) | Freshwater sediment microbial communities from Pennsylvania, USA - Little Laurel Run_MetaG_LLR_2012 (SPAdes) (version 2) | ecosystem: Environmental > Aquatic > Freshwater > Creek >... | reverse complement strand
ATGTGCATCCGCGCGTGCGGCCGCAAGGCGCGCAAGGGCAAGACCGAGTGCGGGCCGTGCGCGGAAGAAGGGGCCGAACGAAAGCGGCGAGCTCGAGCCTAGCGACGATCGCTACCGGATGATCTCCGAGAGCGGTGCGTCCGTGATCACCCGCGACCGCCTCCGACGGCGTATAATTTGAGCGATGCCAACCGTCTACGATGCGGCCGTTCGGCACGCCACTGAGAACCTTACCGGCGAGCAATACGAATTGTATGCGGAGACGCTACGCAAGCTGCGCACCGATTATTACGACCGGACGCTGGTCGACATGATTTTCCAAGTCGACCATCGCGTCGGCTACGGCCTAGAAACCGCGTATGCGTTTGCGAACGTGTTTGCACAGATACTAAGCGGGAAGATCCTCACAGCCAAAATTCAGATTGGCTTCTTACCGATGAGCGACAAGTATGTTGGCGATCAGCGCGCCGCGCTGCTTGAGGCCATGAACGAAATGCTGCCGACCGAGCTCAGTGAGCATCTGGGCGGCGTTCCGCAGGATGAAGACGGCTGGATCCGGTTTCCGGCGGGTGAAGTCGAATTCGCTCGGACACTTGCCTCGCGGAAGGCGCAGAGGATGCAGCGCGTCGTGATGCACGGGTTCGTGGAGCGTATTCCACTTGAGATTGGCACCACCAGCGCCGCGAAGACGATGTATCAACTCCAGAGAGGCCCTCTTGCCCGATGGCCTTACGGGAGCAAAGACCTCTTCGTGATGTACGCGCCCGACGAGCAAGACGAGACAACCGTGGACAGCGTATCGCCTACTTGAGGTAGCGGCTCGAGCTTTCGCCGGGCCTTGCGTGGAGGTACTTGTCGGTCGTCGAGAGCGAAGCGTGTCCGAGCGAGTCCCGAACCACGTGGATCGGCGCGCCGCGGTCGAGGCTGTGCGACGCGTGCGCGTGCCTCATCCAGTGCGGACTCACATTTTTCTCGAGGCCGGCGCGCTTTGCGACCTTGCGGACGATGCGGTAGATCGACGACGGATCGAGGGCGCCTGAGCGCCCAACGAAAACCGGTGCGTCGATCGGAGCGTCGCCGCGGAGCGCCTCGACGAGGCGCCACACCTTTGGAACGATGCGGACCGTGCGCGTCTTATTGCCCTTGCCGAAAACGGTTAGGTACGCGCCGCCGTCGCTCGCTTCAGCGGCGTCGGACCAGCGGAGCCCGCGAAGCTCGGCGAGTCGGAAAGCGCTGCCGTAGAAGAGCTCGATCAGCGCGACCTCTCGCGGCGTTTCGGCCGCGCGGCGCATCTTATTGACCTCGCGTTCGCTCAGGATGCGATCGGCAAGGGTGCCCCGGCTCTTAGGGACCAGCAGCGCGGCGCCGACGTTAAACGGCACGGCGCCCGTGCGCTCGGCGAACGTCAAGAGGCTCCGGCAACCGTTCAGCGTCCGGTTGATCGAGCTTTGCGCGCCGGCGAGAGAATCGGCGAACGCCTGGAGGTCCGCGAGCGTGATCTCGGCCAGCGGCTTTTGAACGAAAGCGCGGAGGCGCGCGACGTCGCGGCGGTAGGCGCGCTGCGTGTGCGGCGACCGGCCGTGAAGCCAAAGGTCGACGAGGTTATCGTCGCGTCCGTCTTGGTGACCCGCAAGAGGCGCCGGCTGCGAAGAAGGCTCGATCGCGGCAATTTCCATGCCTCGCGTCCTCTTCTAAGGGCTGACCTCGAGATGCATCATTAGCGGACTTATCCGGCGTTTTCGGCCGGAATTATTCTGGCGCGGCCGGCCGCGACTTATCGTGCGCTAGGCCGCTGTATTCGGTTTGATGCCTAAGCTCTCGAGCAGCTGCGCGTGGCGAGCCTTGATGCCCACGGCGAGCGCGTCGGAATACGCTTCACGAAACTCCGCGTACCCGGCTTCGCCCGCGCTGCCGCGGTCAAGCCATGCGTAGATCGTCGCGTGCGAGACCTTCGCCTTGCGGCTGGCATCGCGCACGTCGCCGCCGGCGCGCAGCACGTCGAGGATCGACGCGACGACCAGCGGACTGAACGACGATCGACGCGCCATCGCCACCGTACCGTTCAACGCAGAACGGCGACCCGAGGTCGCCGCGAAAGTTGACACAATCTGAACGCTAACTTTACGGAATCTGGACGAAATCTGAACGCGAACTTGACGCTCGCTACAAACGCGCGCGCTACGCGACGCGCCGATTGTACCACGAAACGTGGTTCCTCGTCAGCTCGCGCGCGCAGCCGATGCTCCTTCGCGCTGACGTCGCACCGATTCGCGCAGAGTATCGCGACCGACGATCCACGCGTGTCCGTTCTCGTGAGCGTAGTTGACGAGCGCCGCTCGTGCGCTGCCGCGGAACGAACTGAGGATCCGCACCTGCTCCGGGTCGAGGCCGTAGACTACGAAGTTCGGCTCGGGCCGCCCGGCCTGCTCGGCGCGCATCGGCTCCGGTATGCGCTGCTCGATCGTGATGAGCGCGACGAGCTGGAGCAGCACGGCGCGCGCCTCGCCGCTGCGGCGCTCGAAGAACTCGCGCTCGCCGCGCGTGAGGCCGTAGACGATCATGCGTCCGAGCAGGCGCGGGTCGAAGTCCTCGGCGGTCACGGTCGTAGCCGCGGCCCCCGCGAAGTCCCCTCGCGCGCGCGGCCGCGTTCGGCCCTTCGAGCCGCCGCTGCTACGCAGCTGAATCTTGACCTCGCGCTGGAGCGTCGCCGCGGTTACGACGTTCCCGCGATCGCGTTCGGGGCGGTCGTCGACGCCGGGGATGATCCCCGCGTAGGCGCCGGGGCGCTGGACCGGCTCCGCGCTCGCGTACGCCCGCGGGTCGCTGAAATCTGGGAGCTCGTCCTGCCAGCCGCCGAAGCTCGCGCCGATCTCGATGCCGTCGACGACGATCGGCTCGGCGCGGCCGGCGTCTTCGTCGGCGAAGGCGACGCGGCGGCCAAGCGGTTCGAACGGCTCGTCGCACTCGTCGTCGAATCGGCGCCGGAGCCGCCGGGAACGGGCCATACGGAAAAGCCTCCTAGCTCAAACCGTCGCCGGGTAGGGTGAGAACTATTCGCAGGATGGGACCTTTGGCCCCTTTGGCCGGCGAAACGCGGGGCGCGCGGCGCGGCCTCGGGCGGACGCGATCGCAACGGACGGATTCCGCGCGGCAAAACAGAAATGCGTGCGGTCCGCTGTTCCCCGAATTTCGGCGATAGGTTAGCAAATAGGTTAGCCACGGCGATTTCGGAACCGCGGCGGATCCGAGGGAATCGCGAAAAGCCTTGATGCGTAAGCGTTTCCAGTCCGCGCGCCCGTAGCTCAATTGGATAGAGCGGGGGACTCCTAAGCCTCAGGTTGGACGTTCGAATCGTCTCGGGCGCAAATCCCTTCGGCCGGCGGCGTCACGCTCTAGGGCGCCTGCCGCTTCTTCCGGCGGAGTTTCCGGAACCGTGGTTGAACGAGCGCGTACCCCTTCGGGCGCTCCCTCAACGTAAGGAGTGCGCTCGATGCGCCTTCTGTTGAGGTACTTGATGCGTAGCCTTTCCACGGTCTTGGCGGCGTCGGCCGCAGCGTTCGCGCTTGCCGGCGGCCCGGCGTCGGCGAACCTTTCGCCCGATTTCTTCCGGCACGTCGATCCCTTACCGATCCACCACGGGCCGTATACGCGGCTCTCGCCCGCGCAGCTGCGCCTCGCGCGCCAGTACTGGACGCCCGTGAAGCAGGCGGCGCCGTTCGGATCGAACGGCGCGAGCACGGCGCTGCTCATGACCGACGGAACGGTGATGATTCAAGCGACGGAAGCCGGTCAGTGGTACCGCCTGACGCCCGATAAGACGGGCAGCTACGTCAACGGCACGTGGTCGCAAGCGCCATCGCTGCCCTCGGGCTACACGCCGCTGTACTATTCGTCGGCCGTGCTCCCCGACGGGCGCCTGATCGTCAACGGCGGCGAATACAACGGCGGCAGCAATCCGGTCGAGACGAGCCTCGGCGCGATCTACAATCCGTATACGAACGTGTGGAAGGCCGTCTCGGCGCCTTCGGGCTGGTCGGAGATCGGCGACGCAGGCGATGTGGTGCTCGCCGACGGTACGCTGTTGCTAGCCGAATGCGCTTACTCGTACAACGAAGCGCTGCTCGATGCCAAAACGCTGACCTGGAAAGCGACGGGTTCCGGTAAGGCCGATCCCAACGGCGAAGAAGGCCTCACGCTGCTGCCGAGCGGCAACGTCCTGACCGTCGACGTGCTCAACAACACGCCGAAGCAGTCGGAACTTTACGACTTTACGACCGGCAAGTGGCATCTGGCCGCCAACACCCAAGTCGTTCTCCCCGCTTACACCGAGATGGGGCCGCAGGTGCTGCGTCCCGACGGCACGGTGTTCGCTTCGGGCGCGAGCGGCAACACGGCCGTCTACAACTACACGACCAATACGTGGAAGGCGGGCCCCGCGTACCCGAAGGTGAGCGGCCAGCAACTCGACATCGCCGACGGTCCGGCGTCGCTCTTGCCGGACGGCAACGTGCTCAGCGTCGCGAGCCCGGGCGCGTACAATAGCCCGTCGTACTTCTTCGAGTTCGACGGCACCAAGCTCGTCCAGGTCCCCGGCACCCCGAACGCGCCGAACGACTCGAGTTTCTTCTTCCGGACGGTCATTCTGCCGACGGGGCAGATCCTCGTGACCGACGGCAGCAACGACGTCGAGATCTATACCCACACCGGCACCCCGCAAGCCGGCTGGGCGCCCACGATCGGCAAAGTTGCCACGAGCCTGACGCGCGGCAAGACCTACCCGCTCTCGGGCGTGCTGCTCAACGGCCTCTCGCAGGGCTCGGCCTACGGCGACGACGCGCAAGCCGCGTCGAATTACCCGCTCGTGCGGATCACCAACGCCACCACCCATCACGTGTTCTACGCCCGGACGCACAACCACAGCTCGATGGCCGTGGCCTCGCCCGCGACCGTGAGCACGATGTTCGACCTGCCCAAGGGCATGGAAGCCGGCGCTTCGAGCCTGGTCGTGGTGGCCAACGGGATCCCCTCGGCCCCCGTCTCCGTGACGGTGAAGTAGCCGGCTAGCCTAGTTAGCGAGGTCGGCCCGTTCGATGAGCGGGTCGCCCTCGCGATCGAAGACCGCCTCGAACTCGATGGGGCGGCAGCAGACGGGGCAGTCCTCGACGAACCGCTGGCGCCGGCCGCCGCTGGGGTCGACGGCGACGAAATTCGGTTCGAAGCAGGCCGGGCAGACGTAGGCGGCGTCGCTTTCCAGGGGCATGGCGGCATTGCTTCGGCCGCCGGGCCGTGGTATACTCGGTTCCGGAACGGACCGCGCGTCCGTATTTTTTATGTCGGCCCGCGAGATCAGGATACGAGATGGCGAAGAAAGAGAACCGCGTGATGGTGGTCCTCGCTTGTCAGGAGTGCAAGCGGCGCAACTACAACACGCAGAAGAACAAGCAGCACAATACCGACCGCCTCGAGCTGTCGAAATATTGCCGCTTCTGCCGCTGCCACCGGGCCCACCGGGAAACCAAATAAGAGCACTGCTCCCGCCGGGCGTCGAATCTCCGGCGGTGGATACTCGTAGGGCGGTAGCTCAATTGGTAGAGTTGCGGTCTCCAAAACCGTCGGTTGCAGGTTCGAGTCCTGTCCGCCCTGCCAGATTTTTATCGAAGGAGCACGAGTCGCATGAATAGGCCAACAGGCGGGGGCGCGGGCACGACGGGACGCAACGTTCCGCGCGCCGGCACGCCGCGTGCGGGCGGGGCGCCCCGCGGCGGGCCGGCCGCCGAGCGGGCCGTGCGCCAGCAAAACGCCGAGCGCTTCTTCCAGGATCTCGTCTCCGAGATGCGGCGCGTCACGTGGCCGACGAGGCCCGAATGGGTTTCCGCGACCGTGCTCACGATCGGCCTCGTCGTCGTGATCGGGCTCTACACGTACTTGGCCGACGAACTGTTCGGCTTTCTCTTCGGGCTGGTCACGCACCACTAGGGGTCATCGTGGAAAACGCATTACCGGAAGCGCCGAGCGTGGCGACCGCGCCGCCGTCGGCCGCTTCGAAAAAAGACGAACGCCGCAAGTGGTACGTCATCCATACCTACTCGGGCTACGAAAATAAGGTCAAGGCGAACCTCGAGCGCCGCATCCACTCGATGAACATGTCGGAGAAGATCTTCCGCGTGCTCGTCCCGATGGAGGACGAGGTCGAGTTCAAAGACGGCAAGCGCAAGATCACGCCGAAAAAAGTGTTTCCCGGCTACGTGCTCGTCGAGATGGACATGGACGACCAGTCGTGGTACGTCGTGCGCAACACCTCGGGCGTGACCGGCTTCGTCGGCTCGCCGGGCGCGGGCGAAAAACCCGTGCCGCTGCAAGAAAAAGAAGTCAAGACGATCCTCAAGCAGATGGGCATCGAAACCCCCAAGCTCAAGATCGATTTCGCCAAGGGCGATCGCGTCAAGGTCACGAGCGGGCCGTTCTTCGATTTCACGGGCATCGTCGACGAGATCCAGCCGGAAAAAGAAAAAGTCCGCGCGCTCATCTCGATTTTCGGGCGCGAGACGCCCGTCGAACTGGAGTTCTACCAGATCGAAAAGGTCTAGCCGCGCGAGCGTCGCGCCGGCGTGCGATCGGTCACACTTCGGCCGCGAATGCTACGAACGGATGATGCGCCGGCCGACATTTTGAGATGCGGGCAGGATGCTCGAAGCGGTCATCACGGACGAAAGCGCTTCGCAAGAGGGTAGTCCCAGTAGAGACGAGCGACAGGGCGTCGAAAGGCGCCCTGTCGATCGTTTCCGGGGCCGCTGGCCTGGCGCCGCGCGGTCCGGCCACGTACCGGGCGGCGCGGGCGGGACCTCGTCGAGACGGCCTCGCGGTGCGGTTGTAGGCCCCTTGCGGGCGTGGTATACTTCGCGGGTTGCGCCGCCGGCATCACCCCGGCCGCGGCGCCTGACGCTTGGGGGAGAACCCGTTTCGGCGGATTCGAAAGGAACACGCATGGCTAAGAAAGTCGTCGGTAAGATCGGCCTGCAGCTCGCTGCCGGAAAAGCGACGCCCGCCCCGCCGGTCGGTCCCGCGCTCGGTCCCTACTCGCTCAATATCATGGCGTTCTGCAAAGAGTACAACGAGCGCACGCAGTCGCAAGCGGGCATGGTGATTCCGGTCGAGATCACGGTCTACGAAGACCGCACGTTCACGTTCGTCACGAAGACGCCGCCGGCGAGCTTCCTGATCAAGAAAGCCGTCGGCATCGAGTCGGGTTCGGCCGTGCCCAATCGCAATAAGGTCGGCAAGATCAGCGCCAAGCAACTGCGCGAGATCGCCGAGACCAAGATGGCCGATCTCAACGCCAACGACGTCGAGATGGCGATGAACATCATCGCGGGCACCGCCCGTTCGATGGGCGTCGAGGTGGTCGCGTAATGGCGAAGCACCACGGCAAGAAATATCGCGACCTCGCGAAGTCGTTCGATCGCAACAAGCTGCACGACATCGCCGAAGCCACGGCGACCGTGAAGAAGAACGCGACCGCGAAATTCGACGAAACGGTCGAAATCCACGTGCGTCTCGGCGTCGACCCCAAGAAGAGCGACCAGAACGTGCGCGGCACGGTGCTGTTGCCGCACGGCACCGGCCGTACGGTGCGCGTCGTCGCGTTCGCCAAGGGCGACAAAGCGCGCGAGGCGGAGGCCGCGGGCGCCGACGTGGTCGGCGAGCAAGACCTGATCGACCGCATCAAGGGCGGCTTCGCCGACTTCGACGTCGCCGTCGCGACGCCTGACATGATGGGCGCCGTCGGCTCGAACCTCGGCCGCATCCTCGCGCAGAAGATGCCCAATCCCAAGTCGGGCACCGTGACGCCGAACATCGGCAACGCGATCCGCGACATCAAAGCCGGTAAGGTCGAATACCGTCTCGACAAGACCGGGATCGTGCACACGATCGTCGGCAAAGCGAGTTTCGGCGAGGAGCAGATCGCGGAAAACGTCGCGACCTTGCTCGACGCGATCGTCCGCGCCAAGCCGTCGGCCTCGAAGGGCACCTACATCCGCAGCGTGACCCTTACGAGCACGATGGGTCCGGGCGTCAAGCTCGACCCCAACCGCGTCAAGCCGACCGCGGCGACCTCCTAAACGCCCCCGTTCCGGCGGCAAACCCGTTGCGGTTTGCCGCCGGATCGGATAGTATAGGCGACGGCTCCGGTGAAAGTAGGTCCGCCTCCGGGCGGGTAATGCGCGAGCGCCTGCCGAGGATGACGACCCTGCTAACGATTTCGGCCCGGTCGCCGCGCAAGCGGCCCGGTCCCTAGCGGTACGGTGGCGCTCATCGCAAGATTGGAGCGCCGTTTCTTTTCCAGAAAGCAGCACCATGCCCACCGCTAAAAAAGAAGCGACCATCGAAGAGCTTCGCGCGAAGATCGCGGGCGCGAAGTATCTGTTCTTTACCAACTACGCCGGGCTCACGGTCGAAGAGATCTCGAAGCTCCGCACGGAGCTCCGCAAGGACGGCTCGACGTACGCGGTCGTGAAGAACACGCTGTTCTCGCGCGCCGCGGGCGACGATCTCGCCAAGAAGTTCGAGGCGTTCCTCGCCGGGCCGACGGGCGTCATCTTCGCTGCCACCGATCCGGTCGCGCCCGCCAAAGCCCTGAAGACCTTCAGCGACGACGTCAAGCCGCTCGAAGTCAAGGCGGCCTACGTCGACGGCGCGATCATCGATGCCAAGGGGGTTTCGGCGCTCGCGTCGTTGCCGCCGCGCATCGAACTGCAGGCAAAGGTTTTGGGCCTGCTGACGAGCCCGCTGCGCGGCCTCGTCGGCGTCCTGGCCGCCAACCCCAGCGGCTTCGTCCGCGTACTTTCCGCTCGCGAGAAGCAACTCGCCGAGTCAGCATCGTAAAAGGAGTCACGACATCATGGCAGTTGCCGATCTCATCTCGGAAGTCGAGAAACTCACGGTCCTCGAACTCAACGAACTCGTCAAAGCTCTCGAAGAGAAGTGGGGCGTCTCCGCAGCGGCGCCGGTCGCGGTAGCGGCGGCGGCGGGCGGCGGCGGCGCGGCCGCGCCGGCTGCGGCGGCGGAGAAGACGGATTTCGACGCGGTGCTCACCGACGTCGGCGCGGAGAAGATCAAGGTCATCAAGGCCGTCCGCGAGCTCACGAATCTCGGCCTCACCGAAGCGAAGGCGTTCGTCGAGAGCGCTCCCAAGCCGATCAAGACGGGCATTCCTAAGGACGAAGCCGAGCAGATCAAGGCCAAGCTCGCCGAAGTCGGCGCGACGGTCGAAATCAAGTAAGCGCGTTCGAACGCAAGCGACGAAGCCCCGGTGCGAGCCGGGGCTTTTTCGTTACTGCCCTTCGATGATCGTCACGCCCGGCGTCGCCGTGGGCCTGGGCGTGGCCGCGTGCGCTGCGGGCTTCGGAGCGCAACAGTAGCGGGCGCGGGCACGTGCCGCGGGCGCGGCGGGTTTGGCGAGCGGCGCGGCCGTCGCGATGTCGCTCGAGAAGCGGCCGAAGGTCCCCGGATCCGCCGCGAATTCGCGGCGTAGATCGTCGATGCGATGCTGGTCGGTCGGATGATCGGAGAGCGCCTCCATCGAGCCGCCCGTATCGGATTTCTCGAAGTTCTCGAAGAGCCAGATCATGCCGTACGGATTGAAGCCGGCCTGGGCGCAGGTGTAGGCGCCCTTCGCGTCCGCGTTGTGCTCGACTTCGCGGGAGAAGCCGTTCGTGCGCAGCGTGTAGAGCGCGTTCTCGCCGAGTTGGCCGACGCCGGTGCGGTCGATTCCGGTCAGGACGCCGACGATCCCGATGATGGCCCCCGTGGTCTGGTCTTTTTTCATGTTGTTCACGACGTCGTGATGGATGTCGTGCGAGGTTTCGTGGCAGAGCACGCCCGCCAGTTCGTCTTGGTTCTGGACGAACTTGAGCAGCGAATCCGTCACGTACACGTTGCCCCCGGGCACGGCGAAGGCGTTGGGCTGCTTCTCGTGCACCACGATGAAATGAAACGGGTAGGCGTACTGCGGGTCGGCCACCGCCGCGATCCGTTTGGCGATCGGATCGAGGACGGCGTACTCGGCGGTCGCGCTCGCGCGCGGCACGATTTCGCCCTTCTGTTGCAGCTCTTGGTAGACTTGGTCCCCGATCTGCTGCTCCTGATCGGCGGCGACGGCCGGGCCGACCGTCAGCGCCGAGAGGGCCGTCCAGGCGAGCAGCGCGGCAATCCGTTTCATGTTCCTACAACGCAGGACGAGGGGGTCTGGTTCTCCGGTCGCGGCTAGTGCACCAAGAAGCCGACGAGCAACAGCGCGACGATGTTGAACACCTTGATCATCGGGTTGATCGC